>JABAHS010056025.1_pt2 | contig 41119 bp, 35 predicted proteins | sample 7062111 | NCBI WGS metagenome assembly JABAHS01 (sample SAMN14534600, study PRJNA622989) | marine sediment metagenome | biome: marine biome [ENVO:00000428]; feature: marine pelagic biome [ENVO:01000023]; material: deep marine sediment [ENVO:00002113]; isolation source: pool of 4 deep marine... | reverse complement strand
AACACAGTAGATGCGGGCAGATCCGCGCCCGCAGCCGTGGACTGGTGAGAAATGCGGGCTAGGGCCCCCACGCGCGCGTGACGTCTCGATACAGCGCCGGGTCGGCTGCGGTCGCGCCGCGCTGGCGGCAGATGCGGCTCGCGAACTCCTGAGCGCGCTCCAGCGCCGCCGCGAGCGGCCACCCGCGGATGAGGCCGACAAGCAGCACTGAGGCAAACGCGTCACCCGCACCCACCGTATCGACGACCGCGACGCCTTCGCGGGGCGCCACCGTGTGGATTCCGCCCGAGTCTTCGAAGCCGACGGCCCCCGCTCCCCCGCGTGTGACGAGGAGGAGCGCGATGTCGTGCCGCCTCTGAAACCGCTGTGCCGTCTCTTCCAGAGTTCCCACCGCCTGACCGAGGCGACTGGAGATGCGGACCAGCTCCTCCTCGCTGACCTTCACCCAGCGTGCTCTGTTCAACACCCGGGGCAGATCGGACTCCCGCCACCACGGATCCCGGAGATTGACGTCGACGAACACCGCAGCCTGAGCTCGTGTACAGAGCTCATCCAGCGCCTCGCGCGAGGGGAGTCCGCGAAGAATGAGGGTGCCGTGATAGACGAGGGCGCACTCGCTCACCGCCGCCGCGGCCGCCGCGGCCCCAGCGTCCACGTGATCGTAGGCCTGGTCGGGCAGGATATCGAAGCTCGGCTGGCCCTCGCGCAGGCTCACCCGTACCGCGCCGGTGGGATGGGTCGCATCCGTCTGCAGGCCGGCCGTATCCATGCCCCAATCCTGCATCGCCTCCCGTACGCGACGCCCCGCCTCGTCGTCGCCGACCCGGCTGATGAAAAGCGGCGCGAGTCCGAATCCCTCCAAGTGCCACGCGACGTTGAATGGCGCCCCGCCGAGCACCTCGACTCCGTCGGCGAAGCGGTCGAACAGCACCTCTCCGAAAATCACGGGCCGTCCAGAGATATCTTCACCCGCGGTCATGGTGCAGCGCCCCGTCGTGTAACCTCTGGTCTTCTGCTTCACACGAAGGGCGTGCAAGCCACACGGTAGCGGACGATGTCTCGCGTGCCTCGTGACGAATGGCCCGTTGCAGCGTCATCTCGCCCCGACCAACACCATGAACNNCAGAACCAGCTCGCGGGTCGCGGTGATGGTTCGGCCCGCAACAATGTCCGTGAACGTCTTCCGGAGTCCCAGCACGCGCAGCCGGGCGGCCGCCAGAGTCTGAGCGCGGTCGCTGAAGTTCGCCAGACACATGAGGCTTCGACCCTCGTGCTGCTTGAAGTACGCAAGAACATGAACGTTGCCGGGGTCGACGACCTCGGTCTCGTTGCCGGCGAAAACGATGTTCTGCTGCCGCAGCTGCACGAGCCTCAGCAATCCGTGATAGATGCGACCCGTCACCGACTCGGGGTCGTGCCGGGACTTCGCTTTCTCCCAGTCAAAAGGGAGGCGGTGTATCCAGCGGCTGTCCCCCACCTTTTCGAGATCATTCTCGTAGCTATAGTCGTTCAGCATCCCGAGCTCGTCGCCCAGATAGAGCAGAGGAGTGCCGCCGATGGTGAAAATAACTCCGTGCAGCATCAGTATGCGCTGGATGGCCAGATCCAGCTCATGATCGTCGTTCTCGGTAAACGCCTTCTCGAGCCCGCATAGAGAGGCGGACGTGCCGGAGACGCGTGCGTCTCCGGTGTTCGAATCCTCGCTGAATGGAAGGCCACGCGCGAAAGTTCCCGGAAAGCGTCCCACATAGAAGTCCGTGAGGAAGCGGCGATGGTCTCTCGGATTGACGTGCAGTTCCTGGGCGTCCTCGTCGGAGAAGGCCCACCCAATATCGTCGTGACATCGGATGTAGTTCACCCACGCGCAGCCTTCGGGAATGTGTATGCGTTTCTGCATGGCGTGGCGCAGTAGATCCACCTTGCGCGTGGCCAGCGCATCCCAGAGCAAGGCCATGAGTTGCGGATTGTACGAAAGCGGACACTCGCCCTCGGCGATGTATTTGCTCACTTCGTCGGGATGGACGATGGCCTCCGACTTGAAGACCAACGCAGGCGCGGCGATCCGGGTGAGGGCGTTGAAACCCTGGATGATCATGTGCGCCTCGGGAAGATTCTGGCAGCTCGTCCCCAGCCGCTTCCAAAGAAACGCCACGGCGTCGAGACGCAGCACCTCTACGCCCTGATTGGCCAGAAACAGCATCTCCTCCGCCATGCAACGGAACACCGCCGGGTTCTCGTAGTTGAGATCCCACTGGTACGTGTGAAAAGTCGTCCAGACCCAGCGCCGCAATCTGTTGCGATAGGTAAAACAACCCGGGTGGTCCTCCGGGAACACCGCCATGATGGACTTCTCGTACGCATCCGGCAGGGTGCGGTCCGGGAACATCCGATAGAATTCCTGATACTCCACCTCGCCTGCGAAAGCGCGCTGCGCCCATTCGTGATCGTCGGCGGTGTGGTTGAACACGAAGTCGAGGCACAGGCTAATTCCGTGATGCCGCAGCTCCGAGGCGAGCGCGGCGAGCTCTTCCATGGTCCCCAGCTCCGGGTTCACTTCGCGGTAGCTGCTGACGGCATAGCCGCCGTCGTTATCGTCTTCGGGAACCTTGAACACCGGCATGAGATGCAGATACGTCACCCCGAGCTCGGTCAGGTACGGAACTCTTTCGCGCAAACCCGCGAGATTCCCACCGAAGAGATCCACGTAACACATTGCACCGACCATGCGGTGCGACTCGTACCAGTGAGGATTCGATTGGCGGATGGCGTCCAGAGCCTTGAGCTCGTCGGGCCGATCGAGCCACATCCGGGTCGCGGTAGCGAGTATGTCTTCGAGGTGATAGAAGAAATCGTAGTAATGACCGTAGAGCTGATGGAGCAGCCTGAACAAGCGAGGGAAGTGTCGGTGGACTCGCTCCTTGTAGGCCTGCCACTCGCCCTCGTCCACCCGACCTGCGAACTGCGCATCCAGCCGCGGCATGAGCCGCGCGAGTGAGGTGGCGCTGTGTCTCGCCGCCCAGGCGCTATCGGCCGTCTCCGCCTCGCTCGAGCGCGCCAACGCCGGCTGATTCACGGTCGATGTCACCTCCCCCGCGCTTGCGTGCCGGTTACCTTCACTCGCGGCGAGCTCTCTCGCGTTGAAGCTCGCTCAGACGCGCCTCGATGCGCGACGACTCGTAGAAATCATCGCCGTTGCCGGGCGCTTGTATAGCCAGCTTCAGCTGCTGTACGGCTGCATCGAGCTTGCCCACGAGGTAGTAGTGCTCTGCCTGGGCCGCGTGCGCGCCGCGGCGGTCGCCCGTCTGCTGATACGCCTGCGCCGAAAGCCGGTACATGACCGCATCGAGAGGCTGGTGGCGGCCGTAGTCGTTGATGGCGCGCAATGCCTTCTTCGGCTCGTTCGCCCGCAGCAGGGTTTGAACATGTCCTCGGGTGAGAGTCTCGTCCCCGGGGTATAGCTCCAGCGCATCCGCGTAGATGTCCAGCGCCCGCGCGACGCGCCCGGCGGCCACCTCTGTGCGCGCGAGCAACTCGATGTAGGGTACGCGGTCGGGATCCGACGCGTTCAGCGACTGGGCGAGCTCGTGCGCCCGCACCGGCTGGTTGCCCTCGAGCAACGCCAACGCCAGACCGTACCGCGTCGCGTCGCGGCTGAGGTGTTGGCCTCTCGCCAGGCGATCCTCGAAGCGGCGCACGGCCTCCTGGGGATCCATCTGCATCACCTCGAGCTTGGCGCGCACCAAGTAAAACTCCAATCGATCCGGGCGCTGGCGGTACTCGTACCCATCCGCGCGACTGCGGGTATCCGCGATGCGCGAGACGGTGACCGGGTGGGTGGACAGAAACTCCGGGGGCTGGCGATAGTAACGCGAGGCACGCTGCAACTTCTCGAAGAAGGCTGGCATGGCGCGGGGATCGAAACCGGCCCCAGCAAGCATCTGCATGCCTATCCTGTCCGCCTCCTGCTCCTGAATTCTGGAGAAGTTCAGCATGAGCTGGGCTTGCCCCGCCGTAACCGCCGCGACCGCCGCCTGTCCCGCCTCGGGATTCTGCATGCCCAGCAGAATGGCCGCAGCCAGTCCGGCCAGCGCCGGCAGGGTCATCTTCTCCTGCTGCTCGAGGCCGCGAGCGATATGGCGCTGGGTCACGTGGGCGATTTCGTGGGCCACCACGGAGGCCAGCTCGCCCTCGGTCTCGGTCGTCGTGATCAGCCCGCTGTTGATCCCGATGTAGCCTCCGGGCGCAGCGAATGCGTTGATGGCTCCATCCTGGACCACGAAGAATGTGAAGTTCGGCTTGGGGCCGGTCTCGTGCGAGGCGAGCTCGTAACCGAGGGAATACACATACTGCACAACGTCGGGGTCCTCCACCAAGTCGACGTGGGCGCGCAGCTCGCGCATGAATGCGTCGCCGATCGCCTGTTCGTCCGCCGACGAGATGATGGATTGAGAGGGATCACCCATGTCGGGCAGAGCGATCTGCGCGTCGCTCACGCGCGCGAGCCCGAGACCGCCCACCATGCACGCGAGCATCAGCGCCCCAACCCCGGCACGCAGCCTGGACGCGACACGTCGCGAGGTTCTTGGGCGGGCGGGTCTCTTTCGCATAGCGGAAAACCGGACCGGGTCTCGGGCCTGTCGGGAGCGGAAGCCGGTCGGGATAAACGCAGACCAACATAATAATACAGGGCCTCCCGCACCGGCGGTACCGTACCCGACCCCCGGCGTGCCAGGGATCGTGGAGAGGAATACGGGGGCTGCCGGGTACGGAGGCGGCTTCGCGTAGAGCCCATGGGTCATGGTCGAAGACGCTCGTACAACCCCGGTATACTGTTTCGCAGCCCGCACATGTCCTGGCGCGCAGACGTACCTTGTAGGTGCGAGCAGATCCGCGCCCGCAGCCCTGGACCGGAGAAATGTGGGCTAGGTTTGAGGCGAGCAGAGGCGGCAGGCAGTCGAAGCAGCGTGCGAGACGGGAGCAACCATATGGCCAAAAATGCTTGTTATGCCCAATCCGGCGGCGTCACCGCAGTCATCAACGCCACGGCGGCGGGGGTGATCGAGACGGCCCGCAAGTACCCGGACCGTATCGGCACTGTGTACGCGGCGCGGGACGGCATCATCGGTGTGCTCACCGAAGATCTGATCGACACCAGCCAGGAACCCGAGGAGGCCATCGCGGCGCTGCGCTGCACGCCCGCGGGCGCGTTCGGTTCCTGCCGCCACAAGCTCAAGTCTCTGGAGGAGAGCAAGGCGGAATACGAGCGCCTGCTCGATGTCTTCAAAGCCCACGACGTCCGCTACTTCTTCTACAACGGCGGCGGGGATTCGGCGGATACCTCGTACAAGGTATCGCAGATCGGCGAGAAGCTCGGGTACCCCGTCACCTGCATCGGCATCCCCAAGACCGTGGACAACGACTTGCCCATCACCGACAACTCGCCGGGGTTCGGCTCCGTGGCCAAGTACGTCGCGGTGTCCGTGCGCGAAGCGGCGTTCGACGTCCGCTCCATGTGCAAGACATCCACCAAGGTCTTCGTACTGGAGGTCATGGGCCGCCACGCCGGTTGGATCGCCGCCGCGGGAGGGCTCGCGGCAGAGGTGCCCGGCGACGCTCCGCACATCATCCTCTTTCCCGAGGTTGCCTTCGACGAACGCACGTTCCTGGAACGGGTACAGAGCTCGGTCGAGGACAACGGCTACTGCGTCATCGTCGCCTCCGAGGGTTTGCGCAACGGCGACGGCAGCTTTCTATCCGAGGCCGGAACCCGCGACGCCTTCGGCCACGCGCAGCTCGGTGGCGTCGCACCCCTCATCGCCGGGCTCGTCAAGGAGCGTCTTGGATACAAGTATCACTGGGCGGTGGCGGACTACCTGCAGCGGGCCGCGCGCCACATCGCGTCGGGTACCGACGTGGAGCAGTCGTACGCAGTGGGGAAGGCCGCCGTGGAGCTCGCGCTGGACGGCCAGAACGCGGTGATGCCCGTCATCGTACGCAAGTCGGACGAGCCGTATCAGTGGGAGATAGGCACCGCCAGCCTGGCCGACGTCGCCAACGTGGAGAAGAAGATGCCGGCGGACTTCATCACCAACGACGGCTTCGGCATCACCGATCGGTGCCGGCGTTACCTTAGCCCCCTCATCCAGGGCGAGGACTACCCCCCGTACCGCAACGGGCTGCCGGAGTACGTGACCCTGAAAAACGTCGCCGTGCTCAAGAAGCTCGATAGCGCCTTCGAGCTGAAGTTTAAGTGATGGCCGGCCGTGGCCGGCATGCCCGAGAGTCGCGGCCCGCTCGCTATCGCCTCAGCCCAACAACGGCGCAATCACCAGGCTCACCAGCGCCATCACGTTGATGAGGATGTTCATGGACGGCCCCGAGGTGTCCTTGAACGGGTCCCCGACCGTATCGCCGACCACGGTGGCCTTGTGAGCCTCGGACCCTTTGCCGCCGAGGTTGCCCTTCTCGACGTGCTTCTTGGCGTTGTCCCACGCGCCGCCGGCGTTGGCCATGGTGAGGGCGAGCAGCACACACCCGAGGAGGGCGCCGCCGAGCATGCCGCCCAGGGCCTCGGGGCCGATGCCGAAGCCGACGACCCAGGGCGCGGCCACGGCGATGAGCCCGGGCGCGACCATGCGCTTGAGCGCCGCCTTGGTGGCGATGTCCACGCAGCGCGCGGTGTCGGGCTCGGCCTTGCCTTCCATGAGCCCGCTGATCTCGCGGAACTGGCGCCGGATCTCGTTGATCATCTCGAACGCCGCCTCGCCGACTGCGGTCATGGTCAGGGCGCCGAGGGTGAACGGCAGGACCCCGCCGATGAATAGGCCAATCAGCACCTGGGGGTTGCTGATCTCCAGCTCGAAGTCGGGCACGTGCAACGATACCGTCTGCACGAACGCGGTGATCACCGCGAGCGCGGCGAGCGCGGCGGCGCCGATGGCGAAGCCCTTGCCGATGGCGGCGGTGGTGTTGCCGAGCTCGTCCAGTTGGTCGGTGATGTCGCGCGTATCTTTGCCGAGGCCCCCCATCTCGGCGATGCCGCCCGCGTTGTCGGCGACCGGGCCGTAGGCGTCGATCGCCATGGTGATGCCGACCGTGGCCAGCATGCCGACCGCCGCGATGCCGACGCCGTAGATGCCTACGAGCACCGTCGAGACGCCGATGATGGCGCAGATGGTCAGCAGGGGGATCGCCACCGACTGCATGCCCACCGCGAGCCCCGTGATCATCACGGTCGCGGCCCCGGTGTTGCCCGCGTTGGCGATGCGCAGGATGGGGGCGCCGCCGGTGAAGTACTCGGTGGTGAGCCCGATGATGATGCCCCCGATGGCCCCGGAGAGCACCGCCACCCACACCAGCGGCGTGACGCCGATGGACCAGATGAGCAGCAGCGCCAGCAACATGAACAAAACGGTGGCGCCGACGGTGCCCGTGCGCAGGGCCACCTCCGGCGCGCGATTGCGGGCCCAGCGCACGAGACCGATGCCGGCGATGGAGCACAGCAGCCCGGTCGAGGACAACGCGAGCGGCAGGAACATCAGCGTCTGGCGCTCACCGAGAGGATCCAGGATGTCGGCCGCGAGGGTGGAAGCCATGGCGATGGTGGCGATGATAGCGCCGCAGTAGGACTCGAAGAGGTCGGCGCCCATGCCGGCCACGTCGCCGACGTTGTCGCCGACGTTGTCCGCGATCACCCCCGGGTTGCGCGGGTCGTCCTCGGGGATGCCGGCCTCGACCTTGCCCACGAGATCGGCGCCCACATCCGCGGTCTTGGTGAAGATGCCGCCGCCCACCCGCGAGAAGATGGCCACCGTGGAGGCGCCCATGCCGAAGCCGTGGATGGTGTGCGCGGTCTCCGGGTCGCCGCCGAAGAACAGGTAAAGGCTGCCGAGGCCAAGCAGACCCAGGGAAGCCACCGCGAGCCCCATGATGGAGCCGCCGAAGAAGGCCACCGAGAGGGCCTCGCCGACCCCCTGAGTGTGGGCGGCGGTGGTCGTGCGCACGTTGGCGCGGGTGGCCGTGTTCATGCCGATGTAGCCGGCTGCCGCGGAGGCCACGGCGCCCACCACGAAGGCCAGCGTCGTGCGCCAGCCGAGGGTGAACAGAAGAAGCAGCGCCAGCACCCCGGCGAAGACGGTCAGCATCTGGTACTCCCGGCGCAGGAACACCGTGGCACCCAGGTGAATCTGGTCGGCGATGCGCGCCACCTTGGCCTCGCCCGTGGGATACTTCTTGATGAGCTCGAAGATGATCGAGGCCACGACGAGACCGAGGATCCCGAAGATGATGGGCACCAGAGCGTTGAGGCTCATGTATCGCTCCCTAATTGGCTGGAGTACGGTGTAAGGCGCCTGCCGCGTTGTGTTTGTTCGCGGCCCGCAGGGATCGGCACTGAACGAGGCCAGGCGACAGCGCGTACTTATATCGAGAGCGCCGGATCTTATCAAGAAACGGCACGGCGGCAGCGCCCCGACGCGGCTTGTGCCCACGCTGGGGGCCCCATGCTAAGCTGCTCGGCGCGCGGAGAGAGGGGAGCACAGCACAATGAATCTCGACAAAGTCGGATCTGGCCGCGACGCACCGAATGACGTCAACGTGGTCATCGAGATCCCCGCACACAGCGAGCCCGTGAAGTACGAGGTGGACAAGGAGACGGGAGCGATGTTCGTCGACCGCTTCATGGGCACCGCCATGCACTATCCCTGCAACTACGGTTACATCCCGCACTCCCTGTGCGAGGACGGCGATCCCGTCGACGTGCTGGTGATCACGCCCATGCCCCTCATCAGCGGCTCGGTCATCCGCTGCCGCCCCGTGGGGATGCTCCAGATGGAGGACGAGAAAGGGCCGGACGCCAAGGTGCTGGCGGTACCCGTCGACAGCCTCACCGATCTCTATCGTCAGGTGGACTCAGTGCGCGACCTGCCCCAGGGAATCCTCCAGCAGATAGAGCACTTCTTCGACCACTACAAGGACCTCGAGCCCGGCAAGTGGGTGAATATCACAGGCTGGGTCGGCCCCGAGGAGGCCAAGGCCGAGATCGTGGCGAGCCTGCAACGCTTCCGCACCGCCCCCGAGAAGCCCGCTTTCTAACCGGGGAGTCAGCCTGTGAGGGGTCAGGTCTTGCAATGCCACATCCGAGCCGAATGGGACCTTCAAGTCCGGTCGGTTCACGGAATGCGGCATTGCAAGACCTGACCCCCCCGCTATCTGCTGAGGACGTCGATGCCGGCGGCGCGCAGCAGCTCCGCGGTCTCGAGGAGGGGCAGCCCCATCACCCCCGAGTAGCTGCCCTCCAGGCGCCGGACGAACACCGCAGCCAGGCCCTGGATGGCGTAGCCCCCGGCCTTGTCCAGGGGCTCTCCGCTGGCACAGTAGGCGTCGCGCTCGGCGGGATCGAGCTCGCGGAACCACACCCGGCTGCGGCTGAGGGAGACGGCGGTCGTCTTCGAGGCGAGCGCCACCGCCGTGAGCACCTCGTGGGCGCGGCCCGAGAGCCGCTCCACCATGCGCCGGGCCTCATCCACGGAGGCCGGCTTGCCCAGCACCTCGCCATCCACGACGACGGCGGTATCGGCACCGAGGACGGGGGTGGGATCGCCGCCGGGGAGGCGGCTGCGCCCCGTTTCCGCCTTGAGCCGCGCCATCCGCTGCACGAAAGCCGCGGCCGACTCGTTCCCCTCGAACTGCTCGTCGAGGTCGACGGGCAGAGGTCGATACTGGACTCCGATCTGATCGAGGAGCGCGCGCCGCCGCGGGGAACGGGAAGCCAGGTAGATCATCCGCGATGATAAGGATGGCGGTGGAGCAGCGACCAGGCGCGATAAATTTGCTCGGCGACGATGATGCGAGCCAAGCCGTGGGGCAGGGTGAGCGGCGACAGCGACCAGCGGGCGTCCGCCCGCTCCAGACAGGCCGGCGCAAGCCCGTCCGGTCCTCCCACCAGCAGCGCCAAATCACGCCCCTCCTGCATCCAATGCGATAATCGGTGGGCGAGCTCGCGGGTGCGCCAGCCCGCCCCGCGCTCGTCGAGCGCCACCACGCGCGCTGCGTCGGGGATGGCTCTCAGGAGCAGCTCGCCCTCGCGTGCCAGCGCGCGCCGGGCCTCCCCCGTCCTGGTGCGGCGAGCCGGGGGTATCTCCACGAGAAGGAGGGAGCACTCGGGGGGCAGCCGCCGCGCGTAGTCGTCATAGCCTGCGTGCACCCACCGCGGCATGCGCCTCCCCACCGCCAGCAGGTGGATGCGCATGACCAAACGCTAGCCCGGATGTCTCACCGGCTCGGTCGCGCCCTTCGGCACATCCGTTCAGATCTGCTCGGCGGACGCGGCGGGGCTAATGGCCTCCCCGTCCCCCCAGAGCTTCTCCAGCTGGTAGAAATCGCGCACTTCGGGCAGCATCACGTGCACCACGACGTCGCAGAGGTCCACGAGAATCCATTGCCCTTCGCGCTCTCCCTCCACACCCAGGGCAGGATGCTTCCGCTCCTTGGCCCTGCGCACGACGTTGTCCGCCAGCGCCCGCACCTGACGGTTCGAGCTGCCGCTGGCCAACACCATGAAATCCGTGATGGTGGTCAGCCCGCGCACGTCGAGCACCTGCACGTGGGCTGCCTTCAGCTCCTCCAGGGCCGAGACCACCATACGGCTGATCTTTTCGCTCTCAATCAATGTAGATACGGTCCTCCAGGATGATGTCCAGGGTTGGGTCGGGAACGAGATAACGCACGCTGCGCCCGGCGGCGAGCAGGCGTCGAATGCGGGAGGCGGAGACATCGAGTGCAGGCACCTCACATACGAATATGGACCCGGCCCGTGCCCCGTTCAAGCCCTGCGCGCTCGGCGCGCGCCGCTCTTCGAACAGGCGCGCCACCTCACCCTCCAGGGGCGCCCCCGCGCCGGGGCGCTGGGCGACGCCGATGTGTGCGAGCTCGAGCAGCTCCCGCCAGCGGTGCCAGGAGGCGAGCCCCGCGAACGCGTCCATGCCGAGCAGCAGGCACAGGGCCTGGTCAGGGTAGTCCTCGCGCAGCGAGATCAGGGTGTCCACCGTGTAGGACGGACCTTCGCGTCGCAGCTCTCGGTCGTCGACGTGGAGCTCCGGCGCCCCGCGCACCGCGGCCTCGAGCATGCTCAGGCGCGCCCGCGGCTCCGCGTGCGGTGCGCCGCGGTGGGGGGGAACGCGCACGGGAATGAGGTGCACGCGCGCGAGCGCGAGGTGCTCGCGCATCTCGATGGCGAGACGCAGGTGACCGCAATGGACCGGATCGAATGTGCCGCCGAGAATGCCCAGTGCCTGCACCGAAGCTCCCTGGCTCTAGCGGCAGCCCGCGTCGGCGGGTTTACAGATCGGGCCGAAGGTCATTCCCGGATGTGGCCGTCTCCGATGACGATGAACTTCTGCGTGGTCAGCCCCTCGAGGCCCACCGGGCCGCGGGCGTGCAGCTTGTCCGTGCTGATGCCGATCTCGGCACCCAGGCCGTACTCCAAGCCGTCGGCGAAGCGCGTGGAGGCGTTCACCATGACCGAGCTGGAGTCCACCTCGGCCAGAAAGCGCCGCGCCCGCGTCACGTCCTCGGTCACGATGGCGTCGGTGTGGTGCGAGCCATAACGCTCGATGTGCTCGAGGGCCGCGTCGAGGTCCGGCACCACGCGGATGGCCAGGATCGGCGCCAGGAACTCGGTGCCCCAATCGGCGGCGGCGGCCGGGCGGGCATCGGGAATGAGAGCGCAGGTCTCGGGGCAGCCGCGCATCTCCACGCCGGCCGCGCGGTAGCACTCGGCCAGGCCCGGAAGGACGCGCTCGGCCATGCCGCGCGCGACCAGCAGCGTCTCCATGGTGTTGCACGTGCCGAAGCGTTGGGTCTTGGCGTTATTCGCCACCGCGACGGCCTTGTCGGGGTCCGCCCGATCGTCGACGTACACGTGGCAAACCCCGTCCAGGTGCTTGATCACCGGCACCGTGGCCTCGCGCGCGATACGCTCGATCAAGCTCTTGCCCCCCCGCGGCACGATCACGTCCACGAACCGATCCATGCGCACGAGCGCCCCCACCGCGGCACGATCGGGGGTGGCCACCACTTGCACCGCGTCGGCGGGCAGGTCCGCCTCCTCCAGACCCCGGCGCACACAGGCTGCGATGGCCTGATTGGAGCGCACGGCCTCCGAGCCGCCGCGCAGCAGGGCGGCGTTGCCGGCCTTCAGGCACAGAGCGGCGGCGTCCGCCGTCACGTTGGGACGAGACTCGTAGATGATGCCGATGACGCCGAGGGGCACGCGCATGCGCCCCACCTGGATACCCGAGGGGCGATAGCGCAGATCCGTGATCTCCCCCACCGGATCGGGCAGCGCCGCCACCTGCCGCACGCCGTCGGCCATGGCCGCGATACGAGCGCCGGTGAGCTCGAGTCGATCCAGCAGCGCGGGTGCCAATCCGCCCTCGCGCGCCGCCGCCACGTCCGCGGCATTCGCCGTCTGCAGCTCGTCGCGGCGGGCGGTCAGCGCCTCGGCCACGGCCAGCAGCGCGCGGTCCTTGGCCGCGGTGGGGGCGCGCGCCAGCGCACGCGACGCGCTCCGGGCGCGCTCGCCGAGCCCCAGCACGTACGCCTCCACGTCCGCCGTTACGCCAGCCTCGCCTGCGGGCTTCACGCTCGCGCCGCGACTGACCGCAGTCGCCTCGTTCATGGACTCACCTCGCCATGGGCCCTGACGACACATTATACGGGGGTCGCCGGCAGGATCATCACGCCGGCCACCCCCAGGGCCAGTCGCTCGAGCGCGTCCCACGGGTCGCCGGTGCCGCCCTTGATGACGCGGTCCACGCGGGCGGCTTCGCGCAGCAACCGCCACCACAGCGCGGGCTCGTGGCGGCGCAGCGCTTCCTCGACCACGCGTCGGCGCCGACGCCATACCGGTTGTCTCTGGAAAAGGCGATCCGGCGTCGCTCCGTTGGCCAGCTCGCTCGCCATCTCCGCCAGGCTGCGGATGGTCCAGGCCAACGTTCCCAGCACGGGCAAGGGCTCGACGCCCTCTTCGTGCAGGGTTCGGGTGATACGCACGGTGCGCGCGGCCTGTCCACCGAGGGCGCTGTCGATGAGGTCGAACACCTCGAAGCGGGCGCTGTCGGCCACCGCTGCGTACACGTCGTCCGCATCCACCGGCCCCTCCCCGTGCAGGATGCGCAGCTTCGCGATCTCCTGCACGCACGCGAGCAGATTGCCCTCCACCCGCTCAGCGAGGGCTTCGACGGCCTCGGACGTCGGTTTCAAGCCTGCGGCCGCCATGCGCCGGCCGATCCAGGCCGGGAGCTGCGGTGCACGGATGGGCCATACCGGCACCACCGCCCCCGCGTGGTCCAGCGCACGGTACCACCGGCTGCGCGCCGCCTCGGCATCAAGCCGCCCGGTGCTGATCAGGAGCACATTGTCCGGACTGGGGCGCTCGGCGTAGCGCACCAGGGCCGCCGCACCCGCCGCCCCCGGCTTGCCGCTCGGCATGCGCAGCTCCAGCATTTGGCGCTCCCCGAAGAGCGAGAGGCTGTCCGCGTGCTGCTCGAAGGTACCCCAATCGAAGCTTGCGTCGACGTGCAGGACGACGCGACCGGTGAAACCCAGGTCGCGGGCCGCCGCGCGGACGGCGTCCAAGGCCTCGCTGCTTTGCAGCGGCTCGTCACTGCTCACCAGATAGATGGGCGCCAGTGTCCTCCCCGGATCGTCGCGAACGCGGGTGAGGTGGCCGGCGAGTTGCTCCAGGGAGAGGCGCATACGCTCACCCCGTCACCGCGGTGCCCAGCCCGCATTTCTCACCAGCGCGCGAAGCGAGGGCGCGGAGATGCCCCCACATACAAAAGATACAAGGCGCGCAGGCGTACTTGACAGCACGTCGAGCACCTTCGCCGAGCGCAACGCCGTAGATGCGGGCAGATCCGCGTCCGCAGCCGTGGGCTGGTGAAAAAGGCGGGCTAGAGTGCGCACAATCTGCTCGGCGGCGTCACGGCGCATCTCCTCCTCGAGCACCCCGCGCTCGCGGCTCTTGCCGATGACGGCATTCGGATCGAACACGTAATTGCGCACCAGATTCAGTTCACGCCGCGGCAGGAGCACGCTGCCGTCGGGGCGCATCATCTCGAAGGAAACCCTGTACGTGACCTCGAACTCGCGCGCCTTGCCGGTCTCGGAATCCACCGACAACACGCGCTCGTCTAACCGCTCGTCTTGCACCGCGAGGATGCTCTCCGCCTTGTCGGCATCGGCGGCGATGCGCGCTCCACCGCCGGTCAGAAACAGCGTCAGCCGCTGGCGCAAATCGTCGCTGCCGCCGCGCACCTCTACCGGCGACAAGCTCTCGGGGATTTCGAAGCCGCCGCGCAGCTGATAGCCGCAGCCCGCGACCAGCCCGACGAGAGCGCCGAGTAACACGACCCGCAAGAAGGATACGATGGCGCGTGACGCACACACGGCTTAGACCACGATGTTCACCAGCTTGCCGGGCACCACGATGGCTTTGCGGATGTCCTTGCCCTCGACGAAGCGCTGCACGTTCGGGTGCGCGAGCGCCGCCGTCTGGATCTCCTCGCGGGTCGCCCCGGCGCTCACCGAAACGTGGGCGCGCAGCTTGCCGTTGACCTGCACCACGAGCTCGACCTCGTCGCGGGTCATCGCATCCGGGTCGGGCTGCGCCCAGCGCTCGTCCACCACCGCCGTTTCGTGACCGAGCGCGTGCCACAGGACGTGCGTCACATGGGGGGCGATGGGTGAGAGCAGCAGCACGACGTGTTCGAGCGCCTCCTGTGCCACCGCCCGTCCCTGCGGTGAGTCGTCTTCCCACTTGCCCAGCGCATTGACCAGCTCCATGACCGCCGCGATGGCCGTATTGAAGGTGTAGCGTCGTCCGATGTCATCGCTGACCTTGGCGATGGTCTCATGGGTCTGGCGGCGCAGGGCGCGCTGCGCCTCGTTCAGACCATCGACGTCGAGCGCGGGCGCCGGCTCCGACGCCACGTGCGCGGCCACCAGCCGCCACAATCGGCGCAGGAAGCGGAACGAGCCCTCGACCGCGGCATCCGACCACTCGAGGGTCTGGTCCGGCGGCGCCGCGAACATCATGTAGAGGCGAACGGTGTCGGCTCCGTAGCGCTCGATGAGCTCCTCCGGATCGACGCCGTTTCTCTTGGACTTGGACATGCTCTGTACGCCGCCGAGCTCGACCGGCTGGCCCGCGTCCCTCAGGTGCGCCTCGATCACCTTGCCCTTGTCGTCCTTGATCGTCTCCACGTCGCTCGGCGGGATGTAGATGCGGCGCCCGTTCACCTCCTGGTAAAACGTCTCGGCCAGCACCATGCCCTGGGTGAGCAGATTGGTGAAGGGTTCGTCGGACCGTACCAGTCCTTCGTCGCGCATCACCTTGTGGAAGAACCGCGCGTAGAGCAGGTGCAGAATCGCGTGCTCGATGCCGCCGATGTACTGCTCCACGGGCAGCCAGTAATCCGCCCGCTCGTCGAGCATGGCGCGTTCGTTGTCCGGGCAGGCGAAACGCGCGTAATACCAGGACGACTCCACGAAGGTATCGAAGGTGTCCGTCTCGCGTTTGGCGGGTTCCCCGCACTCCGGGCACGTGGTCTCGACGAACTGCGAGAGCCTGGGCAACGGGGAACCGCCGGTCTCATCGAGCTCCACGTCTTCGGGCAGCACCACCGGCAGGTCCGCATCTGGCACGGGCACCGAGCCACAGGACGAGCAGTGGATGATGGGTACGGGACAACCCCAGTAGCGCTGCCGGGACACGCCCCAGTCGCGCAGGCGGTAGTTGATCCGGCGTACTCCGATGCCACGCGCCTCCACCCAGTCGGCGATGGCGTCGAAGGCATCTCGAAAGGAGAGGTCGGAGAACCGGCCGGAGCTCACCGTGACCACGTTCTCCTTGGAGGTCCATGCCTCCTGCTGCACGTCCACGGTGCTGCCGTCCGCCGGCGCGATGACCTGGCGGATGGGCAGCCCGTACTGGTGCGCGAAGTCGTGGTCGCGCTCGTCGTGGGCGGGGACGGCCATGATGGCGCCGGTGCCGTAGGCCATGAGCACGTAGTTGGCCACCCACACCGCGATCCGCTCGCCGTTCAGGGGATTGACGGCATCAACCCCGAGCGGCATGCCGCGCTTTTCCATGGTCTCGAGCGCCGCCTCGCTCACCTGCATGCGGCGGCACTCGCCGGCGAAGCGCGAGATCTCCGCATCCTGCTTCGCGATGGCGATGGCCAGGGGATGGTTGGGCGCCACCGCCATGAAGGTGGCGCCGAAGATGGTGTCCGGCCGGGTGGTGTAGATGCGCAGCGACTCCTCGCGCCCCTCCAGCGGAAAGTCCACCTCGAGACCCTCGGAGCGTCCGATCCAGTTGCGCTGCATGGTGCGCACGGCCTCGGGCCACCCGGGCATGCGGTCCAGCTCCTCCAGCAGCTCGTCCGCGTACGCGGTGATCTTCAAAAACCACTGCGGAATCTCGCGCCGCTCGACGAGGGCTCCGGAGCGCCAGCCGCGCCCGTCGATGACCTGCTCGTTGGCGAGCACGGTCTGATCCACCGGATCCCAGTTGACCTCGGCCAGCGCCTTGTAGGCCAGACCCTTCCTGAACAGACGCGTGAAAAGCCACTGCTCCCAGCGGTAGTACTCCGGGCGGCAGGTGGCGAGCTCCCGATCCCAGTCGTATCCGAAGCCCAGCCGCTTGAGCTGCCCGCGCATGTACGCGATGTTCTCGTAGGTCCACCGGGCCGGCGGCACGCGGTTGTCCCGCGCCGCGTTCTCCGCCGGCAGCCCGAAGGCGTCCCAACCCATGGGCTGGAGCACGTTCTTGCCGAGCATGCGCTGATAGCGCGCGACCACGTCGCCGATGGTGTAATTGCGGACGTGGCCCATGTGCAGCTTCCCGCTCGGGTAGGGGAACATGCACAGGCAGTAGTACTTATCGCGCCCGGGCTCCTCGGACACCTTGAAGGTGCCCTTATCTTCCCAAAAGCGCTGCGCGTCGGCCTCGACCTGTTCTGGGTGGTAGCGCTCGTCCATCGGCATGGTCATGGTTGCGCGGTCGAATCTTACAGAATACCCGAGCCTCTCGCGGGCCAACAAGATAACCGACTGCCGGGAGCGCAGGTGGGAGGTTGGCTTCTCGCCAAATGCCGCAAAAGCCGGCGCGGCCGCTTCGCTACGCTGCGGCGGCTTCCGGGCACGCACCGCTTCGTCGCAATCCGCCGACTCCGCCCTGCCCAGGTTGAGCCTTCGCGGGGCCGCGCCGTGCCCACCTGCCCCGTCCGAACTCGCCAGCACGATGAAAGCTTCTCATGGCACGGGTGCCGCAGCGCGCGGCCCCGCGCTGCGGGTGCTCGCGACTGCGCGGCACATACCCCGGAATCCCAAACCGGTTGGCCTCTCCTCCCGAAGCCCAGCCGCGCAAGGGCGGGCTGAGCGCAGCGAAGCCCACCATCCAGGGTTGTCGCGGAATCAGTACTGATCGTGGCCCGTGGCGTAGGCGTGCTCGAAGGCGTCGGAGAACAGGTGGGCGGCGTCGAGGCCGCGGGCGAGAAAGGCTTCGCGCGCGGCGTACACCATGGCCGGCGGGCCCGACGTGTACACCTCGTAGCCGCTCAGATCGGCAAAATCGGCGAGCACCGCCTCGTGCGCGAGGCCGCTGCGGCCCGTCCAGTCGTCTTCGGGCTGCGGCTCGGAGAGCACCGGCACGTAGTGGAGATTCGGGCTCTGCGCCGCCCACTGGCGCGCCAGGTCGTGGAGATAGAGATCGCGCTTCGCGCGCGCCCCGAAGTAAAGGTGCATCTCGCGGGTGACGCCGTGCGCGAGTGCGTGTTCGATCATGCCCTTGATGGGGGCGATGCCCGTGCCGCCGGCGAGAAAGATGATGGGCCGGGCGGAGCCGTTGCGCAGGTGGAACGCCCCGAGCGGCCCGCGGATGCGCATGATGGCGCGCTCCTTGAGGTGCGTGAACACGTACTCGGAGAATTCGCCCCCCGGCACGTGGCGCACGTGCAGCTCCAGATAGGCATCATCGTGGGGCGGGTTCGCCAGCGAGAAGGCGCGCCGCCTGCCGTCGCGCAGCAGGATGTCGACGTACTGCCCGGCCTGGAAGCGCAACCGCTCGGTGGCCGGGAGCTTCAGATAGAGAGCCATCACGTCATGCGAGAGCTGCTCCTTGCGGGCGAGCCGGCAGGGGAGCGTGCGTACCTCGATATCTTCCGCCAGGTCGATATTCTCCATTTCTCTGTCAGCTTGGGGCGGCCACTGGATACGCTGGGGTATGCGCGTCGGCGCGCTCCGGAAGTTTCCACGACATCGAGGAAAGGCGAACACCGCCCCCGGAGCGCATCGCCCTCCCGGTTGGCGCGGGCGGGATCCGACTCTACTCTCTCAGCTAGGCACGCTGTGCTTGCTGTTGAGCCACCGCATCAGGGGGCGCCACAGCTCCCAATCGTATGCGGCCGCCGAAGGCGCGATCTCCCATATTCCCAGACCTCGCTCGGCGGCGCGGACGTAATTCTGCGTGTTGCGCAGCAACGCGATGAAGGGCAGGCGCCGCCCGTCGGGGAGGCGCAGCGACGTGAGGAAATCCTCGAGCACGAAACGGCTTGGTGAGATCTCGCGCACCCGATTGGCAACCGTGGCTATCCGCACCTGGTTGTTGGTCACCTTACTGACCCGCAGCAGCTCCTCGTAGAACCGGGCAGCGGCGCGCAGGTCGAGCGCTGAGGGCAGCACGGGAAGCACCACGGTCTGAGCGCGACGGATGAGATCCGAGAGAGCGCGGCCGTGACGCCCCGCTTGGCCATCCATGATGGCGTAATCGACGTCGCTCGGAATGCGGGCGTTGGCATGCCACGCCTCGACACCTCGAATCGGCGGGCGATTGGCCGGGCGCGCCGCCAGCCAGTCGGCGGACGAGGCCTGCTGGTCGAAATCCACCAGTGCGACGGAACGCCCGCGCAGGGCGTAGTAGACCGCGATGTTGGTGGCTATTGTCGTTTTGCCGCTCCCCCCCTTGGAGTTCATCACCAGGATGGTTCGCATACCGCCCCCCGAGCGTTTTCCTTATGGCGCGTTAGTATAGCAATTGATTCCGGGCACTCCCTCACGGCTTGAAGGCGGTGACGGCCTTGTCGAGTTCACGCACGTCCCCGTCGCCGGCGCCGTAGCGCAGACGCACATAAAGCTGCGTGATGTACTGCACCTGCGGAGCCATGCCGGGGCGCATCCGCTGCGCGCGTGCCGCAAGCGCAAGCGGCCCCTCACTGGGCCGCGTGACCACCCCCGCGCGCGCGAGCTTGCGCTGGAAGCGCCGGTACGCCTCGAGCACTGCATCGTGTGGCGCCACGCGGCGCCGCAGCCACAAGCCCACCAGGCTCAGCAGCAGGGTCACGGTTCCGCCGAGTCCCAGCGCGAGCTGCAGCGAGTCGCTGGCGTCGAGCCCGAAGCGCGCCAGCAGTCGACTCTGTCGGTGCGGCCCGTAGCCCAGCACCCATTGATTCCAGGCGTTGTTGAACGCGTCCCAGCCGTGGCGCAAACCCCGCCAGAGCGAGCCGACCACGCCATCCGCGGGCACGCGAACCCCGGCCACACCCACCGAGCCGGGCATCGCGGCCTCCATGCCGAGCTCGATGCGGTTGGGCGAGACGGCGGCGGTGGGATCCACCCGCACCCATCCCTGCTCGGCCAGCCACACCTCGGTCCAGGCGTGGGCGTCGCGCTGGCGCACGATGAGATAGCTCCCGAGCGGATTGATCTCGCCGCCCTGATAGCCGGTCACCACGCGCGCTGGCACCCCCGCGGCACGCATGAGCACGGTGAACGCCGCGGCGTAGAGCTCGCAGAACCCGCGTCGGGTCTCGAACAGAAACTGGTCGACGGAATCCCCTGTCAGCGCGGGCGGGCTCAAGGTGTAGAAGAAGGCCTGGCTCTGGAAGTGCGCGAGCGCACGGCGCACCAGCGCGGCGTCGTCATCGCCCACCGCGGAGCGCCACTCGCGCGCGAGAGCCTGTGCCCTGGGGTGCGCGCGCGGCGGCAGCCGGAGCGCCGCGGCATACTGGCGCTCGGTCAAGTGAGTGTTACGGTACGCGGGATAAGAACGCAGCCGGTAGCGCCGGCGCTCGCGCACCGGCTCGCGCGCGAGGAGCTGGAAGTCGCCGGTGACGGCGCTCCCCGCCGGCAACGTGGCGGGTAGCTCCAGCGCGAAGAGCCAGGCACCCTTGTGGGGTTCCAGAGTCACCGTATAGTCCACCGGTACGCCGGAGGGCTCGCCGCCGGGTATCTCGCCGCCAACCTCGGGGCTGCCCAGCGACCAGGTGCGTCCGTCGGTGCGCCACAGGACCGGGCCGCGCCAGTAGCGCTGGGGCGGCGGCGGCGGATGCTCGGCGAACTCGACCCGGAACGCGACTGCATCCGAGCGGCTCACCCGACTGAGGCTCCCCGGGCTCATGGTGTCGCTGAGCCCCGAGACGCCCGTCGCCTCGGGCTTCGGTACCCCCCATAGCGGCCCCGGTATCCTCGGGAACAGCACGAACAAGACCAGCGCGATGGGCAACGACTGCCCGATCAGGCCCCCCGCCAATTGCAGGCGTGCGGCCGGCGCCAGTACAGCGCTGGAGCTGTTCACGGCCAGCAGCGAGGCGGTGAGGGCCAGCACCACCGCGACCATGTACACCGCCATGGGCACCGACTGCGAGTAGAGAAAGTTGGTGACCACGAGGAAGTACCCGAGCAAGGTCACCACGAACGCATCGCGCAGGGTCTCGGTCTCGAGCAGCTTCATGCCCGTGAAGACGACGAGCAGCGCCACGCCCGCGTCGCGGCCGAACAGCGTGCCGTAGGAGAAGTAGATGGTGAGCAGCACGCCCGCGCTCAGCAGTATCCGCAGCGGGCGTCCGGGCAGTCGAACCGCCTCGGCGATGTTGGCCACCCGCCACAGAGCGAGGGAGGCGAAGACCAGCATGACCCACACGGGGACGTGGCCCACGTGCGGCAGCACCACCAGGGCCAGGGCACCCGCCAGCCACAGAATGCGATCCCGGGTCGGACGCCAGGTCCGGGATGCCTCGTCAGCCATCGGCTTCTCCAAAGAGGGCCAGCGCCTTGAGGCACTCGTGCAGGTGACGCTCGCCGTTGCCCGCGGCGATGGTCTGCCCGGGGAGCTCGAGGCTGTAGCGGAACCCGCCGGATTCGGCCTCGAGCACCCAGCGACAGAGCTGGGCGAGGCGCGCCTCGAGGGGGCGTCCCGACGTGTCGTTCCAGCGGATGTGCAGGTGGGTGGTCCCCGCGCCGGCGAAGAGCTTGACCGGCACGCCTTGCTCACGCGCCACCGCCTTCCAGTGGATCTGGCGCGGGGAGTCCCCGGGAAGATAGTCACGGAAGCCCGAGAAGTCCTCGCGCCCGCTGCCGTGGGCTCCACCGCGGGGCACGGGATCGGAGGCGGCGTCCGGCAGCCGTCGGTCCCCGGCAGGAGCCGGGTACACGAGGCAGGCCGCATCGAGCGCCACGTGGGACCACGCGCGGAAAAGGCCAAGAGGAAAGCGCGTGTAAATGATCACCCGTCCCAGATCCAGCCAACCGCGGCGGCACGCCGGCATCGCCAGGTTCACGTGGTGCACGGCGCCCTTCGGCACCGTTTCCTCCATCACCGCCGGTACGGGCGCGTCCGCCTCCGGGCAGCTCAGAGCGACGGCGTAGCGCGCGGGGCCGTCGCGGTTGTCGAGCGTCAGTCCAAAGCGCGCCGTTCCCCCTGCGAATACGGGCTTCGCCTTGCCCGCGCGCACCACGAGCGCTGCCAGATTCCGATAGGTATGCAGGATGGAAACCAGCGCGAGGCTCCCCAGCAGGAAGGTCAGCACGTAGCCCAGACTGTTGCTGTAATTGGCGGAGCCGAGGAGCATGGCGAGGACCACGGCGGCGAAGGTGAATCCGTGGCGGGTGGGCAGGATGTAGATGTGGCGTCGGCTGAGCACCACGGCGGCGCCCGCGGGCGCCTGCAGACCCACTCGCCGGACGGACGCTGCCAGGCTGGCCTGCATGCCGTCAGGGGATGGGAACGTGGCGAATCAAGTGCTCCGCGACCGCAGCCGCGCCATCGCCTCCCCGCTCGGGGGCGTAGCGCAGCCGGTGGCCCACCACGCCGGGCAACACCCCCTGCACGTCCTCGGGCACGACGTGCCCGCGCCCCTCGAGCAGGGTCCAGGCCTGGGCGCTGCGTACGAGCGCCAGCCCCGCGCGAGGCGACAGCCCCATCTCGAAGTCAGGAGCCTCGCGCGTGTAGGCGAGCAGATCCTGCACGTAGTCGAGAAGGGCCGGCGCCACCCGCACCCTGGGCACCATAGCCTGGATTCGTAGAAGCTCTTCGACGCTCACTCGCGCCTCGAGCTTGCCGATGAGCTCACGGCGATCGCGCCCCTTGAGGAGGTTGCGTTCGGCGCCCGCATCCGGGTAGCCGAGCTCGATACGCATCAGGAAACGGTCGAGCTGCGACTCCGGGAGGGGAAACGTTCCGACCTGGTACGAGGGGTTCTGCGTGGCGACGACGAAGAAGGGCCGGGGCAGCGGGCGCGTCTCGCCCTCGAGCGTCACCTGGTACTCCTCCATGGACTCGAGCAGCGCGCTCTGGGTCTTCGGCGTCGCCCGGTTTACCTCATCGGCCAGGACCAGTTGCGCGAAGATGGGTCCCGGGTGGAACTTGAAGGCGCCCGTGTGGCGCTCGTATACGGAGACGCCGAGGATGTCGGCGGGCAGAAGATCGCTGGTGAACTGGATGCGCTGGAAGCTGAGCCCGAGGCTCTGCGCCAGCACGTGCCCGAGGGTCGTCTTGCCAACTCCGGGTATGTCCTCGATGAGCAGATGGCCCCGTGCCATCAGGCAGGCCAGCGCGAGGCGCACGGCGCGTTCCTTGCCGAGGATGACCTGGCAGGCCTGCTCCGCCACCGCATCCAGCTTGCGTTTGAGGGCGGCGCGTTGCGCGCCCTCCAGATCCTTGATGCCTGGGGTCGTCACAGTCCCTACCCTCGTGTGGTCGGAGAGAGGCCGGGGACTGTCCGCATTTCGCCTGTGACTCCCTGGCCGTGCGCGCGGGATCACGGCGCCTGCGGGGAACCCTCGCGAAATGGGACCGCCCCTCCCGGCGCCCGACGAGCTGTCGGGGGCGCGTGTCGTGGGATATCGGCGTTTCCATTTATTTGTTGAGCCGTCGGCCGAAAGGTAACTGGGTCGTGACTGGAGCTTCGCGGGCGCGGTCGTCTCGCTCATGGCGCGAGCGGCGCGGGTTGAGATAATGGCATCGGCAAACCATCATCCTCCCACCCTACAGCCCTCGGCAATGCGCGCCCGTCGTTGAATCATGGGCCAGGAGATCAGCACCCACTTCTTCGACCTTCAGGACTTCCGCATCTTCGGCATGCGTCTGCGCGAGGAGACGGCACATTTGTCGCAATGGTTTCGCGACGGCCGCTTCGCGGACGAGGAGCCGATGGGCGGATTCGAGATGGAGGCGTGGCTGATCGATGAAGCCGGCCGCCCGGCCCCGATCAACAAACGCTTCCTCGAGCGTCTCGACAATCCACTCGTGGTCACCGAGCTCGCCAAGTTCAACGTCGAGCTCAACACGCCCCCGCAGCGCCTGAGAGGCGATGCGCTGAGCGCCATGCAGAGAGAGCTCGAGGCGACGTTGGCCAGCTGCCGTCTGGCTGCAGGGGAGTTCGGTGCACGCATGGCGATGATAGGGATCCTGCCCACGGTGACCGAGTCGGATCTCAGCCTCGCCAACATCTCCGATCTCCAACGCTACTGGGCGCTGAACGAGCAGGTGCTGCGTCTGCGCGGCGGGCGTCCCCTCGTGATCGACATCGCGGGGCGGGAGCGCCTGCATCTGGTACACGACGACGTGATGATGGAGGCCGCCGCGACCTCCATGCAGATCCACCTGCAGGTCTCCCAGGGGCGGGCCGTGCGAGTGCACAACGCCGCCCAGATCCTGGCCGCACCCATGGTGGCGGCGTGCGCCAACTCACCCTATTTCTGCGGCAAATCGCTGTGGGACGAGACGCGCATTCCGCTCTTCGAGCAATCGGTGGCGGTGAACGCGACCGACGATCCCGAAGGCGGCGGCCCGGCCGACCGCGTATACTTCGGCAGCGGCTACCTGCGGCACTCGCTGTTGGAGTGCTTTCAGGAGAATCTGCGCCACTTCGAGGTCCTGCTGCCGTCCACCCTGGACGCGCCGGCGGCAACGCTCAGTCACCTGCGGCTGCACAACGGCACTATCTGGCGCTGGAACCGTCCGCTCATCGGCTTCGGTGCCGACGGGACACCGCACCTGAGGCTGGAACACCGGGTCATACCGGCCGGCCCCAGCGTCGTCGACTCCATCGCCAATGCCGCCCTCTTCTACGGCCTCACCGAGTCGCTGAGCGCGATGCAGCCGCCACCGGAGACGTCCATGCCCTTCGAGCAAGCCCGGGCGGCGTTCTACGAAGCGGCGCGGCACGGTCTCGATGCGCGCATACCGTGGCTGGGCGGGGCCGAGGTGGCGGTTCAACGCTTGCTGCTGGACGAGCTACTGCCGAAGGCGGAGGAAGGGCTTAAGACGCTGGGACTGGACGCGGACGATGTTCGACGTTATCTGGGGGTCATCGCGGCGCGCGTGCAGACGGGTCGCAACGGCGCTCGGTGGCAACGCACCCTGGTGGAAGACCGCGGTGCCGATGTGGCCCGTATGACGGCCGCCTACGTCGAGGGCCAGGAGAGCGGGGCGCCCGTGCACGAGTGGGAGACTTGACGTTCTTCGCGGAATACCGGGCGCCGAGGGTGGAGGGGCTTCACGGTCCCCGGCCCCGCTGTGCGGTGGCTCGCGACGGCGCGGCACATACCCCGAAGCCCTGTCGTTCGTTCGGGGTTCCGTCTGACCCTTCTGCCTATGTTCTCGGTCCGGATATTCCGCGAAGAACGTCTTGAAGGAGAAGTGACGAGGGAGATGCTGTACAGACTGGATTCGGTGCCCGACGCGCTGCTCGACCTCGAAGCGCGGCAGCTGCATGGGGTGCTGTCGGGGCCGACGTTGATCACGCTGGAGGGCAGAAATCCGGAGGCGCTCTTCGCCTCGGTGCTGCTGCACGGCAACGAGACGAGCGGCTGGGAGGCGCTCAGGACGATCCTGCACCGTTACCGCGACCAAACTCTGCCGCGCTCCCTGGTCGTATTCATCGGCAACATCGAAGCTGCCCGTCACGGGCTGCGGCGCCTCGACGCACAGCCCGACTACAACCGCATCTGGCAGGGCGGCGGCGCCCCGGAGCACGCCATGGCCAGCACGATTTTGGAGGCGATGCGCGGCCGTGCCCTCTTCGCGAGCGTGGACATTCACAACACGTCGGGGCCGAACCCACACTACGCCGCAGTGACAAACCTGCGGCCGCCTACGCTGCACCTGGCGACGCTGTTCAGCCGCACGGTCGTCTACTTCACGAGGCCCGACACCGTGCAGTGCAGGGCTTTCGCCGAGCTGTGTCCAGCGGTCACCGTCGAGTGCGGGCAACCGGGGCCCGCGCGCGGCGTCGAGCACGCGGCGGAGCACCTCGACGCGTGCCTGCACCTATCGCATCTGCCGGCACACGCGGTACCGATGCACGACATCGACCTCTTTCACACGGTCGCCATCGTCAAAGTGCCGCAAGACGTGGCCATGGCGACCGACGGCGGGAGCGGCGATATCCGCTTCGTGGGCGATCTGGATCAGCTCAACTTCCGCGAGCTTCCGCCGGGCACGACATTCGCGCGGGTCTCGCCCGGATGCGAAATGCCGCTGGAGGCTCGGGACGAGAACGGCGTGGACGTGACCCACAGCTATTTCGCGGTGCAGGACGGCGAGGTACGCACCACCGCGACCGTGATCCCCGCGATGCTGAGCCTCGACACGCGCATCATCCGCCAGGATTGTCTGTGCTACCTGATGGAGCGCTACCCGTACGAGCCCTAGCCCGCGCGGCGTTTATCGCCCACCTTCGTCTCCTGGACGCTCGTCTCGGCCCCCTCGTCGCGCAACGCGAGGCCTTCGGGCACGTGCACAGTGGACGTAGGGAAGGCGACCTCGGCGCCGTGGGCGAGGATGATGTCCATGATCTTCAGGAGCACGTCCTGCTTGATCGCGTGATACTCCGTCCACTTGACGGTCTTGGTGAACGTGTAGATGAAGAAATCGAGCGAGGAGGCAGCGAACTTGTTGAAGTTCACCATCAGCGTGCGGTTCTGATCGATCTCCGGGTGCTCGCGCAGCATCCGCTCCACATCGCGCACGATGTCCTTCATCTTGGCCGCGTCGTCGTAGCGGATGCCGATGGTCTCGAAGATGCGCCGGTTGAGCATCCTCGAGGGGTTCTCCACCGCGACGCTGGTGAAGGTCGCATTGGGCACGTAAAGCGGACGTTGATCGAAGGTGCGAATGCGCGTGAGTCGCCATCCGATGTGCTCGACGGTGCCCTCCATATCGCGATCGGGCGATCGCACCCAGTCGCCGACGGCGAAGGGTCTGTCCAGGTAGACCATCAGGCCGCCGAAGAAATTGGCGAGCAGGTCCTTGGCGGCGAAGCCGACCGCGAGACCGCCGATGCCGCCGAAGGCGAGCACGCCGGACACGCTGAAGCCCAGCGTCTGCAACGCCACCAACGCGCCGGTAATAATCACGGAGATGCGCAGCAGCTTGCTGATGGCGTCGAGCGTCGTCCGGTCGTAGGCCTGCCCCGCCGCTTCGCGCTGGGCGATGATGTTGGCCTCCGCGTTGCGTATGAAGCGCACCAGGAACCACACGAGGCTGGCGATGATGCCCACATCGCGAATAGGGTGCGCCGCCTCGAAAATCGGCACCGCGGCTTCCCGCTGGATGATGTCGATGGCGAAGGTGACGCCGACGATCCAGATCAGCACACCCAGCGGGGTCTGCAGGGCACCGAAAAGAGCGGTGTCCCAGGGCGTCCGGGTCCGCTCGAGGCGCCGGTAGACGCGCTTGAGCACGCGGCGCAGCACGTAGCTCGCCACCAACGTCACGAGGACGACCACGAATACTTGCAGCACCCAGCCCTCGACGCCGAGGAACTTGAAGACAGTTCTGAAGACCTCTGCAGTGTCCATAGATGTCACTCGTGGTGGGAAAGGCGCAGCTCGCGTCCGGAATTATGCAGGAGCCGCGGGGCGGCCGGAAGGAAGCGCTCGGGCGGTGCGGCGAAGTTCCTGGATCGCTACTGGCCGGCCACGGTCATGCGCTCGATGAGCACCGAGCCGGTGCGAACGTTGCCACGCCGATCCACATCGTTGCCCACCTCGCGGATCCCCAGGAACATGTCGCGGAGGTTGCCCGCAATGGTGATCTCCTGCACCGGGTAGCGGATCTCGCCCCCCTCGACCCAGTAACCCGAGGCGCCCCGGGAGTAGTCCCCGGTGACGATGTTGATGCCCATGCCCATGAGGTCGGTGACGATGAGCCCCTCACCCATCAGGCGCACCAGATCATCGAAGCCGTGCGAACCCGGCTCGACGGTCAGGTTGTGCACGCCTCCGGCATTGCCGGTGGTCTGCGTGCCGAGCTTGCGCGCGGAGTAGCTGCTCAACACATAGCCCTGAAGCACGCCCTGGGAGACGATGTCCCGGGCCCGCGTGGCGACGCCCTCGTTGTCGAAAGGCGCGCTACCGAGCGCCTTGGCGAGGTGGGGCTGCTCGTGGATGCGCAGGTGCTGCGGGAAGATCTGCCGGCCCAGATGGTCCACGAGAAAGCTCGCGTTGCGATAGAGATTGCCCCCGGAGACGGCGGCCACGAAGTGCGCGAAGAGCCCGGAGGCGACCTCGGCGGAGAACAGCACCGGGACGCTGCAAGTGGGTACCTGCCGCGCGTCCAGGCGCCGCAGTGCCCGCTCCCCGGCCTTACGGCCCACCTCCGCCGCTGCCTCGAGGTCATCGGGGCTGCACCCCACGGTATACCAGTGGTCGCGTTGCATCCCCGCCTCATCCTGCGCGATGACCGAGCAGCTGATGCTGTGGCGGGTACCGGAGTAGCCGCCGATGAAGCCGTGAGTGTTGCCGTACACGTGGCTCTGGCGGTAGCGGTCCACCGAGGCTCCTTCGGAGTTGGTGATGCGCGGATCGACGCTGCGCGCCGCGTCCTCCGATTCGAGCGCCAGGCGGATGGCCGCATCCGGCTCCAGCTCCCACGGATGGAAGAGGTCGAGATCCGGAACCTCCCGGGCCATGAGCTCGGCGTCCGCGAGCCCGGCGCAAGGGTCCTCCGCGGTGTAGCAGGCAATCTCGCACGCGGCGCGCACGGTCTCCTTGACGGCGGCCGGGGCAAAGTCCGTAGTGCTTGCGGAGCCTTTCTTATGCCCGAAGTAAGCATTCACACCGAGCCCCTTGTCCCGCACGTGCTCGATGGTCTCCACCTCGCCCAGCCGCACGGCCACCGACAGCCCCGAGCTGGTGCTGATGGCAGCCTCGGCGGCGGACGCACCCTGGCGAGCCGTCTCCTTCAGAACCTCGTCCACGAGGGCCTCGAGGCGCCCGACGTCCCGGCCCACTTCGATCAGATCGGCGCTCTTCGACATGCTCGGCTGCGTCCTCGCGCTGTGCGGCGGTGCATTCTAACGTGGATCGCCGCCAGCGCGGGAAAGCGCATCGAGGGCGGCGCCGCGCGCATCCGCGCGCTCCGCGAGATTGGGTAAGATGTGCCAGATGGACGTCACGCACATCCTGGATCCCCTCAACGACGAACAACGTGATGCCGTCACCGCCCCGCCCGGTCACACCCTGGTCCTGGCCGGCGCGGGCAGCGGCAAGACGCGGGTGCTCGTGCATCGCATCGCCTGGCTGCTTGCGACGAACCAGGCCACCGACTTCAGCGTCCTCGCGGTGACCTTCACCAACAAGGCCGCCCGAGAGATGCGCACCCGCATCGAGCGCATGCTGCACCGGCCCGTCGGGGGCATGTGGGTGGGCACTTTTCACGGGCTCGCCCACCGGCTGCTGCGCGCGCACTGGCGCGAGGCCGGGCTTGCGGAGGGTTTTCAGATCCTGGACAGCGAGGATCAGCTGCGCACCATTCGGCGGGTGGTGCGCTCTCTGGACATCGACGAAGCCCAGTGGCAACCCAAGGCGGTCCAGGGTTTCATCAACGCCCGCAAGGACGAGGGTCAGCGGCCGCGGCATCTCGAGGACCGCGGCGATCAGTGGATGCGCCAGATGATCCGAATCTACCAGACCTACGAGGAGGCGTGCCGCCGCAGCGGTCTGGTGGACTTCGCCGAGCTGCTGCTGCGCGCACACGAGCTGCTGCGCGACCAGCGGTCGCTCCTCACTCATTATCGCGAGCGCTTCCGTCACATCCACGTGGACGAATTCCAGGACACCAACACTATCCAGTACGCGTGGCTGCGACTGCTCGCGGGCGCCAGCGGCTGGCTGTTCGCCGTGGGAGACGACGACCAGTCCATCTACGGGTGGCGGGGCGCCCGCATCGAGAACATCCACCGCTTCTCGAAGGACTTCGCCGACGTGCGCATCTACCGGCTCGAGCAGAACTATCGCTCCACCGGCAACATCCTGGGCGCGGCCAACGCCCTCATCGCCAACAACTTCGGCCGCCTCGGCAAGAATCTGTGGACCCGCGGGGACCACGGCGATCCCATCCGCCTCTACAGCGCCTTCAACGATCTCGATGAAGCGCGCTACGTCACGTCGCAGATTGAGCAATGGACCGAGGAGGGCGGGCGGCGCGATGGCTGCGCCGTCCTCTACCGAACGAGCGCGCAGTCGCGTGTGTTCGAGGAGGCGCTACTCGCCACCGGTATCCCTTATCGAGTGCACGGCGGGCTGCGTTTTTACGAGCGCGCCGAGATCAAGGACGCGCTGAGCTACCTGCGCCTGATCGCGAACCGCGACGATGACGCCGGCCTCGAGCGCGTCATCAATCTGCCCCCCCGCGGCATCGGCCCCCGCACCATGGAGGAGCTGCGGCGCACGGCGCGCAGCCGGGGCGTGTCGCTGTGGCAGGCGGCACAGAGTCTGCTCGGCGAGCGCGTGCTCCCTACGCGCGCGGCGGGAGCGGTGTCCCAGTTCCTGCAGCTCATCGAGCGCCTGGCCGAGGCCAGCATCGGGCGGGCGCTCGACGAGCGGGTCGAGGCCGTCATCCGCGACAGCGGCCTGCTGGAGCATCATCGCAACGACAAGAGCGACCGCGCGCAGACCCGGGTCGAAAACCTCGAAGAGCTGCTCACGGCGGCGCGCCAGTTCGAGCAGGATCAGGTCGAGGAGGGAGCCGACGCCCTCGCCGCGTTCCTGGCGCACGCGGCGCTGGAGGCCGGCGAGGAGCAGGGCGAGTACTGGGAGGACTGCGTGCAGCTCATGACCCTGCACGCCGCCAAGGGCCTCGAGTTTCCCGTGGTCTTTCTATGCGGCCTCGAGGAGGGCCTGTTTCCCCACCAGCGCAGCGCCGACGATCCGGACAGGCTGGAGGAGGAGCGCCGTCTGTGCTACGTGGGAATGACGCGGGCGCAGCGGCGCCTGTTCTTGAGCCACGCCGAGATGCGCAGGCTTCACGGCGCCGACTACTTCCCGATGCCTTCGCGTTTCATCCGCGAGCTGCCCGGGGAGCTCGTGCACGAAGTGCGCATGCGCGGGGCCGTTTCACGGCCGGCCTATCGGAATCCGCAGGCCGAGAGCGAGCCCGGCGAGTTCCGGCTGGGACAGCGCGTCATGCATCGGACCTTCGGCGAGGGGGTGGTGCTCAAGTACGAGGGGCAGGGCGCGCACGCCCGCGTGCAGGTGAACTTCGAGGACGCGGGCAGCAAGTGGCTCGTGCTCGCCTACGCCAACCTCCAATCCCTCTGAGCAACGGGCCCTGGAAGTCCCCTTCAGGCCGGCGCTCACTGCGCGCTGATGCCGGTCTCCTGCAGCATGTAGTGTATAGCGCTGCGCACGTCGGCCTCGCTCAGCGACATGTTGCCGCCCTTGGGGGGCATGGCGTTGAAGCCGTTCACGGCGTGATCCAGCAACGTGCCCATGCCCTTCTCGGCCCGCGGCTCCCACGCCTCCTTGTCGCCCAACTTGGGTGCCCCGGCGACGCCGCTCGCATGACAGGCCACGCAGGCCGTGTTGTAGACCTTCTTCCCCGCCTGGGCATCGCCCTGCTCCGCCTGGGCGAGCATCGGCTCGCCGCCCGCATCGCCGCCGCTGGCGGGCTGCGCCCGGGCGCTCTCGCCTGCGCCCGCACCCACCGCGTCCGGCGCCTCGAGTCCGGTCTGCGCGAGCATGTATTCGACCGCACGTTTGACCTCGGCGTCGCTGAGCGCGGGGTTCCCCCCCTTGGCGGGCATTGCCTTGAAGCCGTTGGTGGCGTGGCTCACGAGGGTGTCCAGGCCCTTCTCGATCCGCGGCTTCCACGCCGCCCGGTCGTCAAGCTTGGGGGCCCCGGCCACCCCGGCGGCATGACAGGCCACGCAGGTCGAGCCGTAGACCTCTTCCCCGGACTTGGCTTCTGCCTCGGCAACGGGCTCCGCCTGAGCGGCTGCGGCGACCTGGGTCTCTTCCGGCGGCGGGGCGGCCTGCTGACCCGGCTCGCCGGTGCGCACGGCCGCGACGGGTTGGATGCGTTGCTCGGTGACGTCCTCCGCGGACTGCATGCGCTCCCACACCGCTCCGCCGATCACACGGCTCAGGAAGATGGCGAAGATGGTGAATACCACCAGCGCCCCGAGAACGGCGAGGAAGTTTCTTATGAAGATGTCGTCCGCGTGACTCACTGTGTCCTCCTACCTCGTCCCGACGCCGGGATATGTTGTCAAAGGCCGCGAGAGCGCACAAGCCTCGTGGACGACCACGGCGCGAGAGAGTATCTTGTGCGCGCAGGTTGCACGGCATCGACCCACCCACAACGCGCGTGGGGCTGGACCATGGACCCGGGCGTCGCTGCGGGTCTCAGCCCGAACGGGCGGGAGAGGGCCACCCCGTGCACACGCTCATGCGCCCTTAGCTCAGCTGGATAGAGCGTTGGCCTCCGGAGCCAAAGGTCAGAGGTTCGAATCCTCTAGGGCGCGCCAGAAGACTCTTCCGTCACCTTTGCCCGACCCGCAAGAGCGAACCGGCGTATAGGACGAGTCCGACTGCATCGTGCGGGCGCGAGGAAACACCTCGGCTAGCCTTAGTATGTGGCGTTCCCCGGCCGGCGAAATCTGCGCATACCGCCGAGTCCGATTCCGCCCCTGCCCCTTGGCGATATAGAGCGCTTCGTCCGCGCGCGCAACCAGCGCCTCGGCGCTGAGTGCCTCTGTTTCCAGCCCCGCGATGCCGATACTCACGGTGAGCGCGACCGAGTCTCCAGACTCGAGAGGAAACTCCCGCACGTGCGGCATCTCGCGAATCCTCTCCGCCGCAGTGCACGCGTGACCCTCTTCGGCCTCGGGCATGATGACCGCTATCTGCGGGCCCGTTTCCGTAAGACGTGACTGCGTTCTATGATTCGACGCTCCTGCGGATCATCAATGGACTTGTGGAGCAATGCTTCAAACGTTGCATCGATATCCGCCACGAGTCCGCTGAACGCGTCCGCTCGGTCGGCGTCCCCGCGCACGAGCAGATCGCTGGCGGGCTTCGTCGTTCGGAGAACCAGAACACGGAGATGGTCGACGGGTTGAAGCTCGTCTCCGTATTCATCGACGATCTCGTCCATTGCCCGCCCTCCTGGCGGCCCCCCGTCGTGTGTGGGCAACCTCCGGTCGGTGGCGTGCAGGAGATCCGTTGCCGGCATATCGGTCCTGGGAGTGGAATCTTTATTCAAACGAACGTATCGATATGAAGGAGGTGCTCGGAGCGGCCGACAAAGCTCTTGCGTGTGGGCGGGATCCGCGGCCGCCCGCCCGCATTGCTCACCGGTACGCAAAAGCGAGGACGTGGCGACGTCCTGTCCGTCGCTACAAGCCGCGCAGGCGGACCTCGACGGCATGGCGAGCGCCTGCGCCGCGCAACGGCGCACATGCGGGCAGATCCGCGCCCGCAGCCGTGGACCGTGGAGCAACGCGGGCGACTCAAGAACCGGCCGGATGTGACGCCATTAGTACAGCGATTCCTGCGCCCCCGCCCCGCCTGGGCGTGCGGGGCGTGGGTCGGCCATACGGGCCGTCGGGCCCCGGGGCAGAACAACTGGACGAGGAAGCTGAAGGAGAGGGTGGCTTTGAGCGCCTTACGCAATCTGTTTCTGGCCGCAGTTAGCCTGTTCGCGGCGCCCGACGGTCTCTCCTATGCGGAGACCGGAGAATTCCCGCAGACCTTCTTTGTTCAGGGTCTGGATATCCGCGTGTCGGAGGTTGAGCTGCGCCGAAACGGCGGTTATCCGAAGAAGGGGGCGGCGATACACGTCACCGACGGTCAGCGCCTGATCCTGGACGAGACCTATCGCATCCCCGGGCAGCTGACCGGAGCGTGGGTCACGGACATGGACCGGGACGACGACCCGGAGATCACTCTGTGGGTGCGTGCCTACGGCTCCCAGGGGCTGGGCGAGTTCAGCCTGTTCGAGCTCCAGGGCGACTACTTGACCCAGCATCCGTTCCCCCGGCTGACCCAGGAGCAGGCTGCGGGCTACGCGGGCGATGACCGGCTCACCATCTCCGCCTCGCACCTCTTACACCGCTTCAGGACCTATGAGGTCGGCGACCGCGAGTGCTGCCCCACCGGGCCCACGGCGGAGCTCATCTACGGTTACGACGGGACCCGCGTCTTCGTGGAACGCTACCGGCGGATCGATTGAGCCGCGGACAGCCGCTCCCCCAGCCGACGCACAAACGTCTCGCAGCGTGCGATCTGCTCGAGCTCGATGAACTCGTCGGGCTTGTGCGCCTGCTCGATGCTGCCGGGGCCGCACACCACGGATGGCATCCCGGCGCGCTGGTAGAGCCCCGCCTCCGTGCCGAAGCTCACCTTGCCGGCCTCGGCGTTTTCGGTCAGGGCGCCGACCAGATGCACGATCTCGGCATGCGCATCGGTCTCGAGGCCCGCGAACTCGCTCAGCGTCTGCCACGTGAAACCCGCGTCGCCGCACACCTCGCGCATCTCCGGCAACACCTGCTCTTCGGCATAGCGACGCACTTCGTCGATGAGCGCCTCGGGGTCCTCGCTCGGCAGGTATCGAAACTCGAACTCGAAAACGCAATGCTCGGGCACGATGTTGAGCGCGGTGCCGCCTTGCACCGTGCCGGTATGCACCGAGGTGTAGGACGGCTCGAAGCCCGTATCGAAAGGCCCCTGGGCGCGGAAACGTCGCGCCATGGATTTAAGGTAAGTAATCACTTCGGCTGCGGCCTCGACCGCGTTGACCCCCCGGTCCAGCACCGCCGAGTGGCAGGCGAGACCCCGCACGTGACACCGCACGCCCTGTTTGCCCTTGTGTGCGCGAACCGGGCGCATGCCGGTAGGCTCGCCTACGACACAGGATCGCGGGCGGATTCGCTGGCGCGAGAGCCAGTCGATGAGCGGCCGCACACCCACGCACCCGACCTCTTCGTCGTAGGTGAAGGCGAAGTGAATGGGTGTAGCCAGCTCCCTCTGCAGCAGCTCGGGGGCGAGTCCCAGGCACACGCCCAAGAAACTTTTCATGTCCGCGGTGCCGCGGCCGTAGAGGCGTCCATCGCCGCGAACGGCTTGAAAGGGATCGGTGTGCCAGTCCTGGTCGTCGACCGGCACGACGTCGGTGTGTCCCGAGAGGCAGATGCCGGGCCTATCGGTCGGACCCAGCGTGGCGAACAGGTTCGCCTTGCGCCCTGCGCCGTCGTAGACGAGATGCGAATCGACACCAAGATCCGCCAGGTAGTCACGCACGAACTCGATGAGTTCGAGGTTCGAGTTGCGGCTCGTGGTGTCGAATCCGATCAGGCGCGAGATCATGGGCAGGGTGGTGGGCTCGGGCGTGGCCATCGGCGGGAGCTCGATGCTGGGGCGTCGCGCCGCGGATTATGCCCGAGAGGCCGCACTGCGGCCAGCCGCCTCGCGGCGACCAGTCGCGTGGCGGCACACTGCGAGCAGAACCCCTCCGCGTGAACGACATGGTCGCCCGCATACGCGCCGGTGTTGCATTTCACCTGGAAAGGTCGTCTTATGAGAGCTATACCCTACCTGTAGGCGCACAGCGAGCGCCGTAACCGCAAGCGGGGTAGCTTCCTTTCGACGTACGTGTGCTCATGAAAGCAGCAAGCTGCGCAATATTTGGCCTCACACTGCTCGGCCTCGTCTCATCACCGGCCTCAGCCGAGGCGCCGTTCATCGGGACCGACGCTCCGGGCCTCTCGCCCGAGTACGACGCGGGTCTTTTCCTCAATCGTCCCGACGTACTCGACATACGCGTGAGACATCTCGAAGCGGACGCTCCGCAAGTCACGGGTGGAACGCTCGGCTATCGCTTCCGGAGCCGAACCGCTCTGGACCTGGAGCTAGAGGCGTATCAGTTCGCGTGGGACCACACCGGTGAGGGGCCGGGGAGCGGGTCCGCGGCCTCTGGTTACGGCCCGGACGTTGGCCTGGATGCTCTCGATCTGGCGCTCACGACGATGAGTCTCAACGCTCGTTACCGCCTGCGGGGGCTGAGGACGAGTGATTTTCCCGATGGCCGGTTGCAGCCTTACGCCGGCGTCAGCGTCGGCACCTTCTTTCGTCATCTGCGCAGCCGCCGCGGGCTATGGGGCTTTGACGAGACGCTCGGCGAAGACGATACGCGCCTCGACTTTCAAGGCTTTTTGGGATCCACGTACTTCCTCTCCCGAGAGACCGCGCTGTTCGCCCAGTACAAATTGCGCCACACGCAGAAGCTCGACTTCGATCTGGGTAACTCTGGAGTCGAGCTGGGCCTCCGTGCCAACGAATGGACCAGTTTCGAGCTCGACCTCAGCTCGGACGAGTGGCGCGGCGCGTTCAAGCTCAATTTCTGAGCATCCGCTGCAGTGGCCGGCGAGGCTAGCTTAGCTAGCCCGCATTTCTCACCGGTGCGCGAAGCGACGGCATGGAGATGCCCGTAGATACGAGGCGCGCAGGACCGGTGCGAAATGCGGGCTCAGGCCGCGAGCGCCGGCGAGCGAGGCCGCGCTTCTCCTGCGTCCGTGTTCCCGGCTCCAGCCGCTGATCTATCATTGGCTCTCGCCGAATGACACCGAGGACAACGCAGCGGAGGAGGACGAACCATGGCCATTCAGGTCGGCGATCGCATTCCCCAAGCCACGCTTCACCTTATGACGGACAACGGACCCGCTCCGGTCACCACCGAGGAGCTGTTCAGCGGCAAGCGCGTAGTGCTGTTCGGGCTCCCGGGGGCTTTCACGCCCACTTGCTCCGCCGCGCATCTTCCCGGATACGTGGTGCACGCCGACGAGATCCTCAACAAGGGCGTCAATGCCATCGTGTGCGTATCCGTGAACGACGCTTTCGTGATGGATGCATGGGGCAAGACGCAAAACGTCGACGACAAAGTGATGATGGTGGCCGATGGCAACGGCGAGTTCACGCAAGCCTTGGGTTTGGAGCTGGACCTCACGGGGCGCGGGCTCGGGGTGCGATCGCAACGCTACGCGATGATCGTCGAGGACGGCGTGGTCAAGCATATCAACATCGAAGATTCGCCGGGCAAGGCGGAAAAAAGCAGCGCCGAGACGACGCTCGGGCTCTTGTGACGCGTCCCGCGTAGGGTGGGCTGAGCGCAGCGAGGCCCGCCATCGAGAAATCGAGAAGTACCCAGGTGTTGGTGGTGGGCGCCTTCGGCTCGACCCGCCTTACCCGAGAAGAACCTCATCTGCGCAGGGCCCAATGGCGGGCAGACGCTCACATGTCCGATGCGAGGCGATGAGCCCAGCGGGTGGTTTCCGGCAGGCGGTAACGACCCGTGCAGCGCATGACGTAATCCACGGCGGTGGGCAGGCTGACGCGATGGCCGATGGAGACGAAGACGGGCTTCACCCCTGCGCGCGAGCGCAGCACGGCGCCAATAACTTCCTCCGCGTCCATCAGCGGCACCCACGCGCCGCGCCGATCGGGCACCTCGTCGTGAGTGCCCAGCAGCCGCTTCTTGGCCACGCCGATGCTCGGGATTCCGGCGAGCACCCCGAGGTGGCTCGCGAACCCGAAGCGACGCGGATGGGCCACCCCGTGCCCGTCACACAGCAAGAGATCAGGACGCTGCTCGAGGCGGCCGAGGGCGTCCAGGATGGCCGGTACCTCACGGAAGGACAGCAGGCCGGGCACGTAAGGGAAGGTCGTCGGGCGCCGCGCGAGGGCGTGCTCCACGCGCTCGAGGGAGGGAAACGCCAGCACCGCGACCGCTGCGCGCGTCAAGCGCCGGTGCATATCGAAGCCGACGTCCGCCCCGGCGACCCGGCGCACCAGCCCGAGACGATCTTCCGTCTCCAGGCGGCCCCGCAGGCGCTCCTGGATGGCGCGAGCTTCGGCGGGCGTCACGTCCCATGGGTGCAACGCTGCGGAATGCTCTGACATGGACGTGTGTCAGATTCCTGGGGTCATGGACGAATCCCCGGGGTCAGTCCCCGGTCAACCCCATACGGCCCGCGCGGTCTCACAGATGACCTCGAGCTTGCGTCGCTGATCGTCGAAAGACAGGCGGTTCCCCACCACCGAGGTGGAGAAGCCGCACTGCGGGCTCAACGCCAGGCGCTCGAGGGGCACGTGACGGCTCGCTTCGCGCAGGCGCGCCTCGAGCCGCTGTGGGGTCTCCTGCCGCGGGCGCTTGGTGGTCACGAGCCCGAGCACGACGATCTTGTCCTCGGGCACCGACCGGAGCGGTTCGAACGATCCCGAGCGCTCGTCGTCGTACTCGAGGAACAGCCGCTGCGCGCGGATGCGCGCGAAGATGGGGGCGGCGATGGGCTCGTAGCCCCCGGCCACCAGCCAGCGACTGGCCTGGTTGCCGCGGCACAGGTGAAAACCGAAGGTGACGCCGGGCAGGTCCGCCATCACCGCATTGTCGAGCTCCACGCCGAACTGGAGCCACTGCTCGAGGCTCCACCCCCAGGACTCGTAGAAGCGGCGGGCCGCGGGATCCAGGAGCAGCGGATAATGGGGCGCATCGATCTGGATGTAGGTGGCACCGAGACGCGCCAGCTCCACGGCTTCCTCGCGCAGGATATCGACCACGTCGGCCAGGTAGGCATCGATGTCGGGATACGCGTCCCGGCTGCGCTCGGGGTCCCAGAAGTTCACGAACAGCCCGGGGCTCGGCAGCGTCACCTTGGGGACGCGGGTGGTGCGCGCTCTCAGGTAGACGAACTCCTCGACCGAGAGATGGCGCTTGCGCCGCAGCTTGCCCACCACGCCGAGCTGCGCGGGTCGCTCGTGGTGGTGGTCACCCACGCGTTCGTCACCGTGCCAGTCGCCCCAAAGGAAAGCGTCGATGCTCCAGTGGCCGAACCCGTCGACCGCTTCCACCATCTGGCTCTGGAAGGAGAGGCGGCGCAGCTCCCCGTCGGTCACCACCTCGAGCCCCACTGCCTCCTGCATGGCCACCACGTCATCCACCGCCCGATCCTCGATGCGCTTGAACTGATCGGGCGCGATGCGCCCGGCGGCGAGGTCCTCGCGCGCGCTCAGCAGCTCCGGCGGGCGCAACAGACTCCCCACGACGTCCGCTCTCGCTATGATCATCGCCTCACCTCTCGCCGGTGCGGGCCGTCGCACGCGACCGCTCTTGCGGGTTATCCTGGCTCTCGCGGCTCACGGACCGCGCAGACGCCGCGGGCCGGACGCCATCACTATACAGGAGGCCAGGAGCGGAGGCGCAGCCATGGTATTGACACTGACATCGGCGGCATTCGCGCACAACGGCAGCATCCCGGCGCGATACACCTGTGACGGCGAGGATATCTCGCCGCCTCTGACCTGGAGCAACGTGCCGGAGGGTGCGCGCACCCTCGCCCTCATCGTGGACGACCCCGACGCCCCGGATCCGGCGGCACCCAAGATGACCTTCGTGCACTGGGTCCTCTACAACCTCACTCCCACCCTGTCGGCGCTGCCCGAGGCGATCCAATCGGTGCATCTGCCCCCGGGGACGGGCGAGGGCCTGAACGATTGGGGCCGCCCGGGATACGGCGGTCCCTGCCCACCCATCGGACGCCACCGATACTTCCACAAGCTGTATGCGCTGGATACCGTGTTACCCGATCTGGGCACGCCCACCAAGGCGGCACTGGAGACGGCCANNAGCCGAGCTCGTTGGTACCTACGAGCGCGGCGGCTGACACCGGCGGCGTCCCCGAGCAGGGTGGCGCACCGTGGGGCGGCGTCTTTCCCACGTGGTAGGGTTCGACGACGCGCCGTTCCTGCCTCGTCACCGTGGCGACGTGCTCGTGGTGGGCGCGGTGTACACCGGGCTCAGGCTGGAGGGCGTGCTCAGTGGCAAGGTCCGGCGCGACGGCGCCAACGCCACCCGCGTGCTGTCGCACCTGATCGAAGGCTCTCGCTTCGGCCCGCACATTCAGGTGGTGCTCCTGCAAGGGATCGCCTTCGGAGGCTTCAACGTGATCGATTTGCACCGGTTGCACGCCACCCTCGGGCGCCCGGTGATCGCCGTCGCCCGCAAGCCCCCGGACATGGACGCCATTCGACGGGCCCTGCTGGAGCACGTGCCGGGGGGGGCGCGCAAGTGGGCACTCCTCGAAGGCCTCGGCCCGATGGAGCCCGTAGCCAACGTATTCGTGCAGCGCGCGGGCATCTCGCTCGAGGCCGCCGGGTCGCTCATCGCACGCCTGGCCGTGAGCAGCGTGCTGCCCGAGCCGTTGCGCACCGCGCACCTCATCGCCGGCGGCATCGCGCTGGGCGAAAGCCGCCACCGCGCCTGAGGGGGAGGCAGAAGTGGACGTCTACGGGCTCGACTTCACCAGCGCCCCGAGCATGCGCAAACCCATCACCTGCGCCCGTTGCCGTTACCGGGACGGGGGCTCGCTCGCCGTGGAGGCGTTCGAAGCGCTCGTGGACTTTGCGGCACTGGAACGATTGCTGGCGACGCCGGGACCCTGGATCGCCGGGCTGGATTTTCCCTTCGGGCAACCCCGCCGACTGCTGGAGGACCTGCGGTGGACATGCCGCTGGACGGGCTACGTGCGCCGAGTCTCACGGCTGCGCCTGCCGCAGTTCGAACGGTTGCTGCGCGATTACTGCGACGCACGCCCCAGCGGTCAGAAATTCCACCTGCGGGCCGTGGATCGGCGCGCCGGTGCCCGCAGTCCGATGATGCTCCACGGGGTGCCCGTAGGGAAGATGTTCTTTCGCGGTGCGCCGCGACTGCTGGCGTCGCCCGCGTGCGTGCTGCCCTGCCGGCGCAATCGCAGCGAGTGCCGCGTCGTGGAAGCCTACCCCGCCCTCGTGGCCCGGCGCTTCGTGGGTCGCAACAGCTACAAGAACGACGCCCCGCACAAGCAAACACCCGCGCAGCGCGAAGCCCGGCGAGCCGTCGTCAATGCCCTGCGCTCGCGCGCGGTGCACGAAATTTATGGGATAGATGTGCAGCTGCCGGCGCAGCTCGCCCAGGCGCTGGTGGCGGACGCGACCGCGGATCGCCTGGACGCCTTGCTGTGCGCGATACAGGCCGCGTGGGCCTGGACACGCCGGGAGGCGGGCTATGGCATGCCCGCAGGGGTCGACCGGGCCGAGGGCTGGATCGTCGATCCCATCCTGCTGTCGTCGTGAGATCGCGACACCCGACGTCTACTCGGCTCGGCATTTCTCGCGGCGACGGTCGTACCTTTCTACTCCGAGTTCGCGGTCGCCGGCGCGCTGGCGCTGCGCGCCGACCCGCAAGCGCTGCTCGCCGCCGCGACCCTGGGGAACACTCTCGGGGCCGCCGCCAACTGGGCGCTGGGCCCCGCTATCGGCAAGGGTGGGCGCTACGCCGGGCTCATCTATGTGATCGAGGGCGTGCGTCACGGGGCCGGGTGACGGCTCTGCCGGGCCGGCGAGCCCTGGCCCTGGCCACCGAGGGTGAAGGTCCTTGGCGGAATATCGGGTAATCGGGCCCGCCTGGGTTGCACCGGCCACGGGGCATGCGCCGCTTCGTCGCACATGCCTTTCGTCGAGGCTC
>JABAHS010028893.1_pt2 | contig 41160 bp, 37 predicted proteins | sample 7062111 | NCBI WGS metagenome assembly JABAHS01 (sample SAMN14534600, study PRJNA622989) | marine sediment metagenome | biome: marine biome [ENVO:00000428]; feature: marine pelagic biome [ENVO:01000023]; material: deep marine sediment [ENVO:00002113]; isolation source: pool of 4 deep marine... | reverse complement strand
TTTTCGAAGGCTCGGGCACCCGTCCCGAGCGGAGCGCATGCTAACACTTTCGGTCGTGGTGCCGCCCTTTGTCGGACATGACGTTTTGAGTGCCCCGGCAAGTTGGAAACCTCTCCCTTGTAAGGATGATGAAGAAACTTATAATTGTCATCTTATATGACATATGTAACCCATTGAATCCGTTGAAGTTAGGGGTGATCCACGGCTCGTCGTTGAAGACCCATCTGCTCGAGAGCCGAGATTTTCCTTTACTTTTCATTTACATAGAACAGCGTCCCGGCCCGCGGGACGGGCCGATTTCCGGTCCGCTCACACATATACTGGTTACGTCGGGACACATTTCGCTCACATCCGTGGGGGCACTGGATGCGGTCGGTTTAGCCATCCCATGACTTCGATGCGGGTGGTCACATTGCTGTTGGTGTCGGCCTTTCTAGCCGCCTGTGGTGGGGGAGGGGGCTCGCGCTCGTCCGAAAGCAGCACCCAGACGCCCCAGACCAGCGATCCGCCACCCCCCGCGCCCCGGCTATCCTTCGAAGCGTCCAAGTCCGTGGTGGTCTCAGGCAGCACCGTCACGCTCAGCTGGACTTCGGAAGATACCGATCAGTGCAACGGCTCCGGGGACTGGTCAGGCACGAAATCTCTTTCGGGCAGCGAGTCGGTGGGGCCGGTCAATGATGATGCTACCTACGTGCTCGACTGCAGCGGCGAAGGCGGTGCCGTCGAACGAGCGGTCTCCGTGGACGTTGCGCCGCCGACGCTGACGCTGAGCGCCTCGGAGTCGGTGGTCACGTTGGGTGCTCCGGTGACGCTGACCTGGAGCAGCACGGGGGCGACGAGCTGTGAGGCGTCGGGTGGCTGGTCGGGGACGAAGGAGTCGACGGGTTCGGAGACCGTGGGTCCGGTCGAGGCGGACTCGGAGTATGCGTTGAGCTGCACGGGTCCGGGTGGGACGGTGGAGCAATCGGCGACCGTGACCGTAGCGCCGCCGACGCTGACGCTGAACTCTTCGGAAAACCTCATCATCAAGGACGCGATGGTGACGTTGACCTGGTCGACAACGTCCGCAACAAGTTGCCAGGCTTCGGGTAGCTGGTCGGGCCAGAGGGACCCGTCTGGTTCGGAGACCGTCGGCCCGGTTCAATCGGAATCAACCTACGCGCTCAACTGCACGGGCCCTGGCGGGATGGTCGACGAAGAACAACTCGTGCGCGTAGCCTCACCGCCCAAGGTCGTCATGGGCGCATCGAGCACGTTCATCGACCCCGGCAATTCGGTGACGCTCAACTGGAGCGCGACGGATGCGGATGCGTGCACGCTGTCGGGGAGCTGGTCGGGGGAGCGAGGTGTCACTGGTAGCGAGCTGGTGGGACCGCTCGACGATACCGCTCAGTTTGCCGTCTCCTGCAACGGGCCGTTTGGAACATCCCGCGCGGATGTGACCGTGGTGGTGACGGGCAAAACGCTGGTATGGCAGGCGCCGACCGAGAATCTGGATGGCACGCCTCTTCAGGACCTGGCGGGGTTCAAGGTTCATTGGGGAGATCGCAGCCGTCAGTATACGGACTCTTGGCTCATCGACTCGCCGACCGCCACGTCCTGGGAGCCGGACATCGCGCCGGGCACCTACTACTTCGCGTTAACCGCCATCGATGAGGATGGGACATCCAGCTGGTACTCGAACGAGGTGGTAAAGGGCGTCCGTACGGCGGGGCTGCCGGAAATCTCCATTGAGCTTTCGGAAACCGTCGTCGACGTGGGCGCTTACCTCACGCTCAATTGGACCACCCGCCAGGTGGAAAGCTGCTCTGCATCCGGAGCTTGGAACGGCGCGCGCGAGACCGCTGGCGTAGAGATCGTGGGGCCATTGGTCGCGGATCAGGCGTTCACCCTGACCTGCTCCGGGCCGGCCGGGACCGTGACGCGCCGCGTCGAGGTGGACGTCACCGCGGAAAAAGATGATCCGATCCTGGCGTCCGTGGCGGTTCCGGGCGTCGCTCTGTCCCTGGAGGCGTCGCGCCAGCTCGTCGCGGAGGGAGACCGGGTGAGTATCTCTTGGGTTGCATCGAACGCGGATGCATGCAATGCATCGGGCGGATGGGATGGCGAACGGCCGCTGTCGGGCGCTTTCGAGTCGGACCCGCTTGCCGCGACATCCGTCTTTGCGCTGAGCTGCTCCGGACCGGGAGGCACCGTCGCGCTTGAGGTTGCGGTGGAGGTGGTCCCGTCACCAAGTGCCTCGCTCCTTGCGTCGGAGAGCCTCATCGTCGCCGGCGACTCTACGACCCTGACCTGGTCGTCCGAAAACGCGTCGAGCTGCGAAGCGTTCGGCGACTGGTCGGGAGACCTCGCGGCCTCCGGCTCGGCGGATACGGGCCCCCTCCTTGAAGACGCCAGCTTCGGCGTCATCTGCTCCGGGCTGCTGGACCGGGCATATGCCAGCGTCGACGTGCAGGTGGACCGGGCCGCAAAGGCCCACTGGATGTTCGACGAGGGTGCGGGCGACGTCCTCGCCGACGCCAACGGGGTCAGCGACGGGCAGATATCCGGCGCCGTCTGGGGGCAGGGCGCCAGCGGAGGCGCTTTGGATTTCAACGGCGATGCCGATCACGTCGCCTTGAACTACACAACACCCCTGGACGTTGACGGGTCGGCGATCACGATCGCTGCCTGGATACTGCCTCGGGATCGCTCGCTGGGGCGCGATGCCACGATTATCGCGAGACCCAACGCTCTGGGTGACTCCCACTTGTACGGCCTGCTCGCTCGGGACGGCAAGCTTATCTTTCGCCTGGATGGTGCGGACATGACCTCCGAGGCCACGCTTGCCCTGGGACAATGGCAGCACGTGATCGTCGTCTACAACGGGGCCGTCAAGCGCATATTCGTCAACGGGGTGGCCGAGGCCACCCTGCAGGAGAAGACGGATGCCATCGACTCCAACGCCGAAGGCGCCGCCATCGGCGGGGATGCGGATGGCGGCTCGGGTTTCAACGGTCTGATCGACGAGGTCCTGCTGTTTCACGACGCGATTGGTGCCGATCAGGCTCAACGGCTTTATGCCGCTTCCGTTCCTCCTTTGATCCCCCCGGTCTTCGAGGATGTCTCGGTAGCCGCGGGTTTATCCGGTCCTGACTCGGGTAGCCAGGGGGCGGCCTTTGCCGATGCCGATGCGGATGGCCTCACGGATCTGTACCTGACGGTCGGCTCGGATCCGGTCGAGGCCGTGCTGCAGGACCGCTTTTTTCACAATCATGGCGGGGCGTTCGTCGAGGAGGCGCTCGCCCGTGCCATCGAGGACGCCGATGGTGGCAGCTATGGAGCGGTCTGGGCAGATCTCGACAACGACGGCGACTACGATCTGGTCAACGCGAGCGCTTACACGGATCTCGGCGAGGCCGGTGGGGTTGCGGCCAACAACAACGTCTACCAGAACGACGGTACCGGTAGTTTTGCCGACATCACCGCGGGGGACGTTGCCGACATCGCAAATGCCAGGCGCTCGCGTGGCGTGACCGCCCACGATGCCGATGGAGACCACGATCTGGATCTGCTCAGCATTCCTTTGGCGGCGGATGCCGGAAGCAACGAAGCCTACCTGAACGACGGGGCCATGAATTTCTCGGCGAATCCCAATGCGGTGCTGGGCACCACGCCGGCGAGTCGGGGGTTGATCGACACGGATTTTGATGGAGATCGCGATGTCGACATCATCGCGGCCAACTCGCCGGGAGCGTTTGCCATCTTCCGAAACGACGGCGGCGGGACGTTTGTCAGCGTGGCGCCCGCGGATCTCGGCATACAGGACGATGCGGGGGACGGCATCTCCGCCGCCGATGTGGATGTCGACGACGATCTGGATCTGCTCCTCGTGTCAGACGGGTCGGCCCACCTCTACCTGCGCCAGCCGTCCGGCCAATACCTCAAACAGCAGTCATTTCAGGGGCGTGACGGTTACATGGGCGGCTTTGCCGACATCGACAACGACGGCGACGAGGATCTGATCTTTGCAGGAGACAGCGTCGTATATCTGAACGACGGCGGGGGCGCGTTCCGCCCCGGACCGAGCATCCCGATGGCCGGCATCTCAGACCCGCGCGCCATCGCCTTTGGTGACATCGACAACGATGGTGATCTCGACTTCGTCGTCACCGATGATGGCGGGGAGAGCCGCCTCATCCGAAACGACCTGGCGCAAGGGAACTGGCTTAAGGTCGACCTTCGATCCCCGCAGGGCCAGGCTGGGGCTTTCGGCGCGCGCGTTCTCGTCTACCCCGAAGCGGGCACCGCTGGACCGCCGATCGCGATTCGCGAGTCGCGGGGCAATCACGGTTATCTGGCCCAGGATGACCCGGTTCTGCACTTCGGCCTCGGCAGCGTCGACGTGGTCGACGTGGTGGTGCGGTTCGCCGACGGGTCCGAGACGACGCTGGCCGGCGTGGCCGCCAACCAGGTGTTGCTGGTCAGACCCTGATACCACCACGGCGCGGCGAGCCCTTGCCTTCAAGACCCGACTCCCGGCGCACACCGCGCTAGCCTATCAAATCGTTCGTGAACGCTTCGATCCTGCCACCGGGACCGGCGTCGCAAAATCCTCAACGGCACTTCGGACTGTAGATTGGGTCTCACCCCCGGGCGGCCTAAGGATATAGCGTGATGCCTGTTTCCTCGGCCGATGCCGTCCACCGACCGGAGAGGGTTCGGTTACTAGCGGCGCGAAAGCGTCGGCTCGGGGTGACCAGGCAGTACCAGGGTTAGAGGACAGACGGGACATGGGACAATTTCAGGCTTCCACCATCAGAGGCTTTGCCTTCGCGCTGAGCACGTTATGGCTCATCGGTTGTTCGGGGTCGTCCGAGCAGACCACGGCGGACGAACCCGCCCCGGCCGAAACCGCGTCGTCGACGCAGGAGCAGAGCCCACCGCCCGCCGAGTCGGAGCCGGCGCCTTCAGAGGAAGCGCCTCCCCCCGAGGAAGAAGCGCCTCCCCCCGAGGAAGAAGCGCCCCCGCCGGTCTCCGTCAACCTGAGCGCTGCGGATGACATGGTGCCCAGCGGCGGCTCGACGATGCTGAGCTGGAACTCGTCCGGGGCGGATCTTTGCGAGGCTACGGGAGGCTGGACGGGCGAGAAGTCGGTGAGCGGGTCCGAAACCGTCGGGCCCATCGACGCATCGACGACGTTTACGCTGTCCTGCTCCAACGCCGCGGAAAATGCGGTCGCCATGGTCACCGTGGATCTAAGTGGTTCGCTCAGCGTGAGCTGGTCCGCGCCCACCGAGAACGTCGACGGCACGCCGCTGGACGACCTGAACGGGTACCGGGTTTACTACGGAGATTTCTCGGGCAGCTACGTTGGCTCCGAAGATGTGGCGGATTCCCTGGCAACCACGGCGAATCTCACCCTCGCCGCCGGTGACTATTACGTCGCGATGACGGCCATCGACATAGATGGCAACGAGAGCGACTTCTCCAACGAGGTGTTCAAGACCGCTCAGTAAGACGGATGGGCCCGGCGGCGACACGCCGCTATGTGCGGCTCAGCGGCGGCGGTTGCCGAAGGCCTGATAGGTCAGCCCGATGCCGGTGATCCACTCGTCGAAGTTCCGGCCGCCGGTGTCCTTGCTCTTGTCCTTTTCGTAGCGCGCGTTGAACGTCAGTCGCAGGGACCGGCCAATGTCTCTGTCCAGACTCAACCCCGCCCGGTACTCGTCAACGTCCTCGTCCCGGCCGGGAAACTTGCGGTTGGAAATATCGAAGCGCAGGCTGACGCTGGTCTGGCGGGTTATGCGGCGGGATATCCGAAACCTCGCGCCCACGCGTTCGCTGTCGCGGTCGGCGAGATCCTCGTAGTCCTCTTCGCTGGCGAAGATACCGACGTTGAACGTCGACCGCCCGATCACCTGTTCCCAGGCGAGCTCCGCTCTGGTCTCGGTGAACACTTCGTTCAGGTCGCTGTCCTCGCTCTCTCGGTCGCCGAAGTCGTTGTCCGTGCGGGTGATATTGGTCGACTGATCTCTGAGCTCGTCGCTTACGTTGAACGCCAGCCGGGAATTGCCCCGTTCCCAGGCAACATTGGCTCGCAGAACGCGGCCCTTGACGCTGTCCCGGTCGAGGGTGCGGTCCAGGCGACTCACCCCTCCCGTAAGCGACACGTCCAGCAGCCGCATCTTGGCGGCATAGGTTCCCGTATGGGTCCAGCCGGTGACGTCGGGCGAGTTCTCGTTGTCGTAGTCGATGTCGCGATAGCTGGATTCGTAGGTCAGATTCTGGCTCTCGGAGAATCCCAGGATGTAGCGCAGAGAGCCCGTGTGGCGTTTGCTGTCCGTGTCGGTCTCGGATGCGTTGACGTCGGTGAAGGCGTACTCCACCTGAAGCTCGTCGCCGGGCCGAGGCTGAAGGCGCAGCGTTGGTCCCAATTCCGTGTAGGCCACCACCTGCCGGTTGTCCCGGGTGTCGGATTCGAAGGCTCGCTGGGTGGTTTCCGTTCTGACGTTGCGAACGTTGAAGTCCAGGCGGCTCGGCAGCGCCTGCCAGCGCAGCTCGGCAGCGCCCCGGTCGGCCTTCTCCGTGTCGTACAGATCTTTCTGGTGGTAGCGGCGCTCGAAGATGTAGCCGGCACTCAGGGATAGGGACCCGCCCTCGTGTTCCGCGCCCAGTTCCAGGCTGGGACTGTGAATCCACTCCGCGACCTCGTCGTCGTCCGAGCGCGCGGTATTCGTGGTGTATTCGGATTCGTGACTGATGGCCGCGCCGATCTCAAACGCGAAGGCCGCGGACCACGGCGCGCAAGCCGCGGCGCACAGAGCTAGAAAGGCCCGTTTCGGTGAGCGCATCTTACGCTGCTCAGAATGCCCGCTCGGGCACCGTGATGACGTCACCGGGCTGCACATTGAAGTTGGTGCTCATGTCACCACGCTTCAAGATCCGGTCGAGGTTGACCTCGAGCCGCTCGCCGCTGCGGCGGAAGAGGGTGGACTTGGAAGCGTTGGCGAACTCGTTGACGCCGCCGGCTTCCAGAACGACGTCGAGAATGGTCATGCCCTGGCGGTAGGGCAACGATACGGGGTTTTCAACCGCACCCGTCACCCTTACTCGGGAACGGTACTCGGCGCTGCCCATGTCGGTGACGATGACGGTAACGAACGGATCGCGGATGTAGGCGGCGATCTTCTCCGTGATCTCCGCGCTCACTTCCTCGGGTGTCTTGTCACCCACCAGCACGTCGCCGGCCAGCGGTACCGAAATTTTGCCATCGGGGCGCACGGGTGCGGTAACGCTCAGGTCCTCGTTGCGCCACACGCTCACCGAGAGCGTATCGCCCACGCCGATCCGGTAGTCCTCGGTAAAGTCCGGGATCGTCGTGTTCGAGGCAGGCGGCGGGGCGCCGTCCGTCGCGCAACCGCCGAGCATCGTGGCGGTCAACAGAAACGTGGCGGCAAGCTTGACAAATTCGCGAACGCGGAAGGTAGTCATTTCAGGTCACCTGAGTCGGGGTTTCAGACGGTCGGATCATACCCCTTTATTGGGTCGTCAGGGACGTGCGATTACCAGCCCATTACATAGGCTCACATGAGCGTGACAGACGTCGACTTGCCGTTCGTCAACAATGATCTCCGACGAAACGCCCCAGATCGAGTTCGTCTCTCGACAGGTACGATCCGAGCCTGCAGTTCGCGGACGGGTCCACGGTCAAGGACGGCGTGTCTTGCAAGGGAGCAGTTCGATTAGTCATCGACCTGCGAAGTCTGGGGTTCTCTTTTCCTTGAAGGCACGCCGTCCTTCCTTGTAATCGTCGCTGTCGAAGCAGGCATCGACCAGCTTTCTCACCTCTTCCACCTCGTCCGGCCGTTCGCCCCGCTCCCAGGCATTCACGGCCGCTTTGGCAGCCGTCACCGTCATCGGCGCGTTCCCGGCAATGCGGCGAGCATATGCCAGGGTCTCCTCCTCGATGTCGCGGCGGGCGTGAACGAAGTTGATCAAGCCCATGTCGTGGGCTTCGGAGGCATCGAAGAAGCGCGCGGAGAACATGACGTCGCGCGCGCGCGCCGGCCCGACGATGCGTGCCAGCTTGGCCAGGCCTTCGTAGTCGTAGCCCAGGCCCAGGCGGGCGGCCGGTATGCCGAAGCGCGAATCGGGCGTAGCGATGCGGATGTCGGCGGCCAGGGCCGTGGCGAGGCCGCCGCCGATGCAGTAACCCTCGATCAGCGCAACCAGCGGCTTGTGGAAGTCCACCAGCCAGCGATTGGCCCGTCCCATGATCTGGTTGTAGTCCGCCTTCTGGCTGGAGTTGGCCCGGCTCGTGTCGAACTCGGAGATGTCGGCGCCGGAAATGAAGGCCTTGTCGCCGGCGCCGCGCATGATGGCGACCTTGACGCGCGCGTCGTGAGCGAAGGTTTCCAGAATGTCACCCAGACCCTGCCACATCTCCAGCGACAGCGCGTTGTGACGCTCCGGGTGATTGAAGATCACCCAGCCGATGCCGTCGTCCTCGATGCGCGCCTGCATCCGTTGAGTTTTCAGCTCCAGCTCGTCCATCGAAGTCTCCCCTGGTCGCGGCGAAACGTTACCCGTCCAGGCGATCTTTGCCAACTGCGCCTTGCACTCGAACGGCTTCTGCCCAACCATCAGCCCTCCGCCAGCAGTGGATGAGACTCATGGATTTCGAGATCACCGAAGAGCAGCAGCTCATCAAGGATGCCGTTGGCCGGGTCTGTGCCGGCTTTCCGGACGACTACTGGGCGCGCTGCGACAGCGAGCACGAGTTCCCTTGGGATTTCTACAACGCCATGGCGGAAGCGGGCTGGATCGGGGTTGCCATCCCTGAGGCGTATGGGGGCAGCGGGCGCGGCATCACGGAAGCCAGCCTGGTCCTGGAGACCGTATCGGCCTCGGGCGCGGCCATGAACGGCGCCAGCGGGCTGCATCTCTCCATCTTCGGCATGCATCCCGTGGTCAAGTACGGCAGCGAGGAGATGAAGCAGGCCTACCTCCCGCGGGTGGCCAGTGGCGAGCTGCACGTGGCGTTCGGGGTCACCGAGCCCAACGCGGGAACGGACACCACGTCCATCGAGACGTTTGCGCGACGCGAGGGCGACCACTACCTGGTGCGGGGACGCAAGGTCTGGACCACCAAGGCGCTGGATTCCGAACGCGTGCTCCTGCTCGTTCGCACCACGCCGGCGGACGAGGTGGCCCGGCGCACCGACGGTCTGACGCTACTGCTCGCGGAGCTTCAGAGGCCGGAGGTGACCATATCGGCCATCGACAAGTCGGGACGGAACGCGGTGGCCAGCTGCGAGGTAGTCTACGAGGACCTGCCGGTGGCCGTCACCGACCGCGTTGGCGATGAGGGCAAGGGTTTCCGCTACCTGCTCGATGGCCTCAACGCGGAGCGCATACTGGTGGCTTCGGAAGCGCTGGGCATCGGCCGCGCGGCCATGCGTCGTGCGGTCGACTACGCCAACGAGCGCGTGGTGTTCAATCGGCCCATCGGTCAGAACCAGGGCGTGGCGTTTCCGCTGGGGGAGGCACAGATGCGCCTGGACGCGGCGGAGCTGATGATCCGCAAGGCGTCCTGGCTCCTTGACCGGGGGTTGCCCTGCGGGGCAGAGGCCAACATGGCCAAGTGGCTGGCGGCAGACGCGGCTTATCAGGCGGCGGATCAGGCCATGCAGACCCATGGCGGGTTCGGCTACGCCAAGGAGTATCACGTCGAGCGCTACTGGCGGGAAGCGCGGCTCATGCGCATCGCGCCGATCTCCCAGGAGATGATTCTGAACTACGTCACCGAGCACGTGCTCGGGTTGCCGCGCTCCTACTGATCAGGCGCGGCGCGCCAGCCGCTTCTTCTTGTTCTGCACGTAGTCGACGAGGATGTACTCGCCGAGCTGCTCGGGCGTGGTGTAGAAGACGCGGCCGCCGTTGATCTTCGCGATCTCGTCCATGAACGCCTTGAGGTAGTAGCTCGAATCCAGCATGAACGTGTTGATCGCCACTCCCCTCGCGGTGCAGTGCTTCACGGCGCGGAACGTGGCCCGGATCGTCTCGGGCGTCGGCGGGTAGGCGAACTGGGCCTGGCCGTTCTCCAGGTGCGCGGTCGGCTCCCCGTCCGAGATCATGATGATCTGCTTGCTGCCGGCCTGATGCTTGGCCAGCAGGCGCTCGGCGAGCAGCAGGGCGTGCTGCATGTTGGTGCCCAGCACGTACTCGTCCCACTGCAGATAGGGCAGGTCCTTCGGCTTCAGCTCCTTGGCATAGGCGGCAAAGCCGATGATGTAGAAGCTGTCCTTTGGGTACTGAGAGGTGATGAGGTTGTGCAGCGCGAGCGCGACCTTCTTGGCAGCCTGAAAAGAGCCTCTTAATGCCATGGACCAGGACAGGTCCACCAGCATGGCCGTGGCCGTGGACGTTATGAGCTCGCTGCGATAGATCTCGAAGTCCTCCGGTTTCAGGCTTACCGGTGTCTGCGGCCCCTCCCGGTCGATGGCGTTGCGCAGCGTCCGGGGCATGTGCAGATGGAACGGATCGCCGAACTCGTAGGCCTTGGTCTGCTCCAGCCGCTCGCCGAAGCGGCCCTCCTCGGGCACCGCGTGGTTGCCCAGGTTCTGGCGCTTGAGCCTGGCGTAAATCTCGCCAAGGGCCTTCTGGCCGATCATGCGAGATCCCCTCGGCGTGATCTCCCAGCCGTCGTCGTCGGTGGGGCGGATGTAGCCGGCTTCCTCGAGGGCCTTCAGCAGCTGCTGCAACTGCTCGAGGTCTTCTCCCGCCTCATCCCCGAGGAGGTCGCTCAACAGGTCCCGGTCTATGCGGTCCATGTTCCCGCCGCGTTCGGCGTCCTGGACCTGGGAGATCAGCTCGTCTAAGTCCTGCATCTCGCTCATCAGCTTCATGGCCGACTCGAGATCGAGCCGCTCGTCGCCGGAGAACCGGTACTTGCCGCCGTCGGGGTTGAGGAAGTCCAGCTCCTTGGCGAGCTTGCGCAGCTCGGAGTTCAGCTCCGGATCGCCGAATCGGTCGCTGAGCAGCGACTGCAGCTGTTGCTGCTGCTCGGGCGACATGGAGTTCAGCAGGGATTGCGCGGCGGCCATCTGCTGGGCCATGCGCTCCAGGAGATCGTCCAGAGACTGCGGCGGGTCGTCGCCGAACATGTCGCCGAACTGCTCCATGAAGTCATCGAATCCGGGGTCCTCCCCGGCGATCCGCTTTACCAGCATCTCGTTCAGCGCCTTGACCATCTCCTTCATGCGCTCTACGTCGCCGTCGGATAGCTGGTTGACCATGTTCTCGATGTCGTTGAAGAAGGTGTTGGTCATGGCCCGGCGCAGCTCGTTGAGCAGCTCGAGGAATTTTCGCTGGGCGTCGGGATTGAGAAACTCGTACTTCTCCAGGGCCCTGACCTGCCCGGCGAGATCGGGCGGTAGCCCGTCGAGCTCGTCGCGGTTCCGCTGGGCGATCTGCTTCAGGACGTCTCCGGAGAAGTCGGGCCCATCCTCGCCGGCTTGCTGGTCGGTAGGCGCGCCCAGAGCCGGGTCCCCGGCCCGCTCCGCGCTGGCGGGATCCGTGGAGGACGGCGGACTCAGCCACTCGTCGATCCGTTCCCGCTCCATGGCGAGGATCTCGTCGAGCCGCTCGCGAAAGTCCTCGAACATGCTCGATAGGTCGAAGCGTTCGAGCTGCTCGCGCTTGCGCTCCCTCAGCTGGCGGAGCATGTCCCTCAAGCCCTGCATGTAGCCGCCCTGAGGGATCTGCATGCCGCGCGACATGAGGTTGCGCATGGCCCAGCGCAGGTCGCCGTACTCGATCAGGTCGTCGGCGAGCGCGGCCATGATCTCGTCGGCATCCAGCGGCAGTTTCTGGGAGCCGTCCCAGCGGGAGAAGCGGTATCCGGAGGGAAAGTGACGCATGACGACCTCAGCTGTGGTTTGCGGTGCGGCTCATCCGGAGTAGGTGACCGCTCCCCTGTTGTCGAGCTTGTTGAGAAGCTTGTGCAGGTGCAGCCCTTCCAGGATGAACTCGATGCTGGCCGCCCGCACGCCTGGGCTCACGCCCTCCCGGTCGGGAAACACGTCCATCAGCCCGGGAATCCGCTCGCCGATGACGTTGTATTCAGCCGCCGGCGTGCCCTCGCCGGTGTCCACCGTGAGCCCGTCGTTGAAGGCCAGGGCGATGGACTCCAGATCGTTGACGTCGTAGTAGCGATCGAACACCGACTTGATGGCGGCCTGCATGATCCGCTGGGTGATCTTGTCCTCCTGGCCTTCCTCCATGGCCTCGAACTCGACCTTGCCCTGGAACGAGGGAAGCACGAATGCCAGGTCGGAGATACGCGGCACGACCTCGTCCTCCCCGAGCCGCAGGGCGCGTCGAAACGCGTTGGCCAGCATCGCTTCGTAGTCGGCAATGGAGGTGCGCACGGAGACGCCCGACCGCTGGTTGATGTCGGGCGAGCGCCGGGCGTGATGGGTGATCTCCGCGATGATCTCCTTCATGAAGGCGGGCACCTCCAGCCGGTAGTCTCCCATGTCGGCGACGGCGGCTTCCTGCTCCATGATGGCCACTTCGTGATCGACGTCCGCCGGGTAGTGGGTGCGGATCTGGGCGCCGTAGCGGTCCTTCAGCGGCGTGATGATGCGGCCGCGGTTGGTGTAGTCCTCGGGGTTGGCGCTGGCCACGACGAAGACGTCCAGCGGCAGCCGGACCTTGTGACCCCTGATCTGGACGTCGCGCTCCTCGAGCAGGTTCAATAGCCCAACCTGGATCCGCTCGGAAAGATCGGGCAGCTCGTTGATGGCGAAGATGCCCCGGTTGACCCGCGGAACGAGCCCGTAGTGCAGGGTCAGCTCGTCGGACAGGTAGCGGCCCTCGGCCACCTTGATGGGGTCGACCTCGCCGATGAGATCCGCGATGGTGATGTCAGGAGTGGCGAGCTTCTCCGCGTATCGCTCGTCACGGTGCAGCCAGCGGATGGGCGCGCCGTCCCCCTGCTCCTCCAGGATTTGCCGGCCCTGGGCAGTGATGGGCTGAAACGGGTTTTCGGGGATTTCCGTTTCCGCAAGCACGGGCGTCCACTCGTCCAGCAGGCTCGTCAGGCTGCGCACCATGCGCGACTTGGCCTGGCCCCGCTCGCCGAGCAGGATGATGTCCTGGCTCCCCAAGATGGCGTTGGTGAGCTGGGGTACCACCGTGTCCTCGTACCCCATGACTCCGGGGAACAGCGTCTCGCGGCTGCGCAGGCGGCTGATCAGATTGCGGCGCAGCTCTTCCTTGACCGGGAAAACCTGATGGCCCGAGGACTTCAGCTCGCCGAACGTTTTCGGAAGGTCACGTGGGTCTTGGTCTCCCATTCGTTGCAGTGCCCCGCGTCAAGTGTGTCAGACTTAGTCTCGCAGGGCCTCCGGCGCTTGGCAAACGCGGCGGCCGGCCCGGCCGCGGTGCGCGTTTGCGGCGTCGTCGGCCGGGGCTTTCAGGCAGTGGCGCGGTGGCTGGGCTTGCCCAGCAGACGGTCGGAAATGATTCTGAGCTGGATCTCGCTGGTGCCCTCGAAGATCTTGGTCAGGCGGGCGTCGCGCCAGTGCCGCTCCACCGCGTGGAGCTTGGTGTAGCCGGCGCCGCCGAGGATCTGCAGGGCATCGGAGGTCACCCGCTCGGCCATCTCGCTGGCGTACCACTTCACCATGGCCGATTCCTTCTCCGCGGTCTCGCCCGCGTCGAGCAGCGTCGCAGCGTGATACATCAGCTGCCTGGCCGCTTCGATCTCGCTGGCCATGCGGGCGATCTTGAAGCGCGTCTCCTGAAAGTCGGCGATTGGCACCCCGAACTGCACACGCTCGTGGGAGTACGCCATGGCGTCCTCCAGCGCCCCGCGCGCAAGCCCGATGGATCGGGCGGCGGTATGGGCGCGCGCCGCGTTCAGAAAATGCATGGCGTTCTTGAAGCCGTCGCCGCCTCCGCCGGTGACGATGTTCTCCTTCGGGATCCGGCAGCCGTCGAAGGCCAGCTCCCAGGTCTTCCAGCCGAAGTAGCCGATTTTCGGAATGGGTGACCCGGAGCATCCCTCGGGCAGTTCCCCGCGGGGCTTTTCGATGATGAAGTTCTTAAGCCCCTTGTGCTGGGCGTCGTCGGATCCCGGCGCTTCGACCCTGGCGAGCAGTTGAATGTAGTCCGCTCCGTCGGCGAAAGTGCACCAGTACTTGTTCCCGGTGATCACCCACTCGTCGCCATCGAGCACGGCCCGGCATTTGGCGGCGGCCAGATCGGAGCCGACGTCGGGCTCGGAGAGCGAGATCGCGGCCAGGTACTCGCCGCGTGCGGCCTTCTGGGTCAGCTCCTCGCGCTTGTCCAGCGGCCAGCCACCCACGTTCATGAGGGATGCGGCCCGGGCGATGATGCTGGCTACGCTCATCCAGCCCCGTGCCAGCTCCTCGGTGATCAGGCAGTACTCGAACACGCCGAGGCCGAGACCGCCGTGCTCCTCGGGCATGCGGATGCCGAAGTAGCCCATCTCGCCGAGCTTGTTGCGCAGGTCCATGGGGATGTCCCCCTGGATGGGGTCGAGTTCATCGGCCACAGGCAGCACCTCTCGCCGGGTGAAGTCCCGGGCCACCTCCTGAATCATGCGGCGCTCATCGCTCAGGTAAGTCTCGGTCATCGTCTACATCCCAATCAGGTCGGCCCGATCGAGCAGGTTCTGCACGATGCGGATACTGGCGGCGTCCACCATCACGCCGTCCACGTTTATGGCTCCCAATCCCTGACTCAAGGCCTCGTCGTAGGCGGCTTTCTGCCTGCGGGCGTCGGCGATGGCTGCCGGGTCCGGGGTGAACACCGCGTCGGCCAGCTCGATCTGGCTCGGATGAATGGCCCACTTGCCGACCATGCCCAGCACGAAGGCCCGCTCCGCCTCCTTGCTGTAACCCTCGGGGTTTCGGAAGTTGGCGTAGGGACCGTCCACGGGGTCAATGCCGCTGGCGTGGCACGCGATGGTCATCTTGTAGCGCGGGTAGTGCCAGACGTCCGGCGGGTAGCCGCCGGAGCTGCCGATATGGCCGAGCTGCATCTGCTGGCTGGCGGAATAGTCACCCATCCCGAAGACCAGGCATTCGAGCCGGTCGGAGCAGGTGGCGATCTCCTCTACGTGCATCATGCCCTCCACCTCCTCAATCAGGCACTCGATCCCGATGCGTCGCGTAAGCCCCAGCTTCTGCTCAAGCTGATCGAGCATCAGGTGCACGAACATGACGTCGGCGGCGCTCTTGGCTTTGGTGAGCATGATCGTGTCCAGCTTCTCGCCAGCGCCGGTCACCACCTCTATGATGTCGTCGTGGCACCACTCGGTCTCCACGTCGTTGATGCGCACGCAAAGGGTGCGGGGCGTCCAGTCGAGCCCGTTGAGCGCGTCGACGATCATGCCCCGGGCCCCGGGTTTGGCGCTCGGGGCCACGGCGTCCTCGAGATCGAGAAATACGTGATCGAGATCCAGGGCGGCGGCCTTGGACATCATCTTCTCGGAGCTGCCCGGCACGGAGAGCTGGCAGCGCCTGGCGCGTTTGGGTTGTCGGTTCATTGCGGTTTCGCTCCGTGGTGGCTCTTGCGCTTGAGCAGGACGGTACGCTCTCCCTCGAAGACGATCTTGTCGTCCTGATTAGTTCCCCAGTGCTTGAAGGTCACGATACCGGCATCGTCCTGGCCCGCTTCGGCGGTTTCGAGCACCTCGGTATAGGCATAGAGGGTGTCGCCATGAAAAACGGGCGCTTTCAGCCGGATCTTGTCCAGCTTCAGCTCGCGCAGGGCGTTCTCGCCGGTGTCCTGCATGGCCAGGCCGATCACCATGGCGATGGTCACGCCGCCGAACTGCAGGCGTGAGTTCCAGCCGCCACGCCCGTCGCCGAGCGCCAGCGCGTTGCGCTGCATGACGTCCTCATTGAAGTGGCCCTCGGCGGTATTGAGCACCTGCAGGGTGATGCCGACGTTGTCCTGCTCGCACATGGTCTTGCCCCGGGCGTGCCGGAATACCTGACCCGCCTCGAAGTCCTCGAAGTAGTTGCCCTTGCCCGTCAGCGTCATGGTCAGTCCCGCTTCCGCTTGCGGACCAGGTTGGTCCGGTGAAAGTCCACGACTTTCTCGCCGTGCTGATTGAAACCCTCCGTGTGCCAGGTGACGATGCCGAAGGCGGGTTGACCCTTGGAGTCGCGCGCGCCCACCACCGTGCTGCGCGCGGTGAGCGTGTCGCCGACGTATACGTTTGCCAGGAAATCACAGTCGTCGACGCCCAGGAACGGGCCGCCTCCCTCGCTCAAGTCCTCCACCGTCAGACCGAACACGGTGTTGAACACCAGCAGGGGGTTGACCACCGTCCGCGGGTGGCCCAGGGATTGGGCGTAGGGCTCGTTGAAATACAGCGGGCAGAACGACAGGGTCTGGGTGGTGAACGCGGCGTTGTCCCCGTCGGTGATGGTGCGGCCCCAGTGGTGCTCGAAGACGCGGCCTTCGGCCATGTCCTCGTAGCGGTTGCCTTTCGGCAGCAGAACCGCCCGTTCGCGGAAGTCGCCAGTTTCGCTCATCGATCGACGCGCAGCAGGCTGAAGAAGTCACCCAGGTCTTCCTGGGCCTCCAGGTTCCTGACCAGCGCAGCCAGCTCGTCGGCATGGCCGCGTCCGGCCCGTTCGTCCACCAGTGCGTGGAACTTGTGCTCGAGCCTCTCCCACTGGACATCGAGGTCGCGCTCCGGGATCGCCACGTTGACCGCCTCGCGGTGGGTGGTCCCATCCCGGGTCGTGATGGTGACGACGCTGTCCGGGTTGGGCGACTCGTGGGCGACCACCTGGACCTTGTCGCGGAACGCCACCAGGTCGGGTTGCTGGGTGAGCGCGTCGGTGAAGATCTCGATGCTCGCGGTGTCGACGCCGGCCAGCGCCATGGCCGCGGTGAAGCGCAGGCTGAACTTGGCCTCCAGGCCGGAGCGGGGCTCGAGAATGTTGCAGACCCCAAAATGGCCCGGATCGACGCGTATCTCCACGCTCTCGATATCGTTCGGGTCGAAGGCGTTGCGCTGGCAGAGCCTGTTGACGGCCTCGATGGAGGAGTGGGTCAGGTAGCAGGCTGCGTGGTACTTGAAGCAGATGTCCTCAGTGTAAGCGTCGCGATCCATGGCCCGGGCGAACCGGTCCTCGCAGGCGCCGCTGGCCTGGGTGGCCATGAAGCCCTGCTCCATCTCGAGGATGTCCCGTCGGCTGTCGAAGCCCCGTTGCGCCAATCTGGCCGACTGAACGCCGGTGGCGGCGGCGTGGCCTGCGTGCAGCGGTTTGCACATGGTCCCGAACTGAGACTTCAACCCCGCTGCCCGGGTGCCCGCGATGCCGAGGGAGCGGCTGGTCGCGTCCTCGTCGAGCCCGATGATTCGGGCAGCCGCTGCCGCTGCGCCGAAGCTGCCGAGGGTGCCAGTCGCGTGCCAGCCATGAGCGTAGTGACCGGGCCCGGCGTAATGCCCGAGGATGCACTCCGCGTCCACGCCGGCACAGAAAGCAGCGATCAGCTCCTCCCCGGTGCCGCCGAGCCGCTCGGCGAGTGCAAGGGCGGCGGGCGCGACGGGAACCGTGGGATGACCGGTCATGGCCGTATGCACGTCGTCGTAGTCGTGAGCGTGACCGGCGGAGCCGTTGACCAAGGCCGCCTGGATGGTGGAAGCGCGCTCGTCGGTGCCGATGAGCTGAGCCTGGGGGTGTCCGCCTTCCTCCTTGACCTGGTCGCGCAGAATGCGGGCCAGGGGCTCGTCGATGCCGGCCATGGTCACGCCGATGAAGTCGAGCAATGCCTGCTTTGCCACCATGCGTGCCGGAGCCGGGATGTCGGCGTATTGGGCGCCGGCGATCCGCTCGGCCAACGCGCGGGTCGGTGTCATTCGTGGTCCTCCCGAAAGCCTCCGGACGGAGACTGATGAGGCCTAAGCTAGCGGGATTGTCATGGCTTTGCAAAGCGGCTTTGGGCCCCGCGCTGATGTGGCCGGGTTCAGGCTCGGCAGGAATTCTGTTTCAATATCATTCCTTCCAGCCACGCACCGCGAAGCCGATGTCCGATCGCGTCTACTGCAGCGAGTCCAACGGCGATGAGCCCATGTTCGGCACGGCGGACGTGGTGGACGTCTGGCTGATGCTCGAGTACCGACCGGCTTGGAAGGCCAAAGCGCTTGACGAGAGCGCCCTCGCGCCGGCGACCCGGAACTGGATTGCCCACGGCATAGAGACCCTGGCGGCTTCCGGTCTGCGTGCTCGCCCGCAGCTCATCCGTCAGCCGGAGGTCGACAGGGAGACCGTTTCGCTGCTCATAGCCGTCGGCCCGCGGCTGCTGGAGTTCGCGGGGACAGGCTACGGTTTTCTCGAAAACCTGGATCTTGGCGGTCTGGCCCGCGGGGAAGTGCCCGAGGGTGGTCGCGAGCTGTCGGAAGCACGGTACTTCGTCTGCACGAACGGCCAGCGGGATCTTTGTTGTGCGCGCTTCGGGTTGCCCGTTTACGCCGAAATGCGGGAACGGGTCGACGGCCGGGCCTGGCAGGTGAGCCATCTCGGCGGTCACCGCTTTGCGCCCAACGTGCTCGTCCTGCCAGAGGCGACCCTGTACGGACGCGTTCACTTGGCAGACGTGGACATCTTCGTCGACCGCATCGAGTCGGGCCAGGTGTCGCTGGCACACCTGCGCGGACGCACGGCGTATGCGAAGCACGTTCAGGCGGCAGCCGGGTACTGCGGCGGCGGCGGGCTCGACCTGGTCGACGCCCAGGGCGACGATGCCGGCGCCACGGTGACGTTCCGGCGCGGGCCCGAGGAGATCACCGTGTCGGTGGAGCGCTCTGATCCCGTCGACGTCCTCAAGAGCTGCGGTAAGGCGCCGGAGCCAGTGTATCCGTATCGGAGACTGTGAATCGCTGGCGACCCGTGGGCATCGCGTCCGCGACGAACTCGCGTAGCGCCATGGTCAGCATTCTCGCATCGCCCTGAGGCTCGAAGGGCTCCGCGATGCGGATCCGGTAGGGCTGGCCCACCTTGTTGAGCAGCTCCCGAAACAGCGTCATGTCCTTCAGTTCGGTGTTGATCGCGTACAGCAGATAGTAGAGCCAGCTGTTTCTGCCGCGGATGTTCATGGGCACGATGGGGCATCGGTACTTCTGCGCCAGGTTCACCGCCGTCGGCGTCCACCCGCGCTCCACCAGGCCCCGGGCAGTGGGCCTTGCCAGGCGGCCGGAAGGGAATATGACGATCAGCCTGCCGGCGCGAAATGCGCGGACCATGTGGCTGACGGTCTCCCGGTTTCTCGCGTGTGTACGCTTGTCGTCCACCCACTCGACGGGGACGATCATGTCGGCGAGCCCGGGCGCGAAGCGAATGGCATCTCGATTCGCGAATAATGTGATGTCCGACCTCACCGTTCGCAGCGCGTCGAACACGGCAACGCCGTCCGCGATGCCTGTGGGATGATTCGCCGTCACCACGGCGCTGCCGCTAGCGGGAACGTGCTCTGCACCGCTGAGGTCGATGTCGAGTTTCAGCCGCTCGCTGAGCATCTCGAAGATCTCGAGCCCTCCCATCTCGGCCACTGCGTCGGCCATGCGGACCGCTTCGTGGTATCCCAGCACCGGGTACAGCAGGCGGGTCACCAGGCGCCACAGAGCGGGGTGCTTCATGAGTTCCTCGGCCCGTTCCTCGATGAGCGTGTCGACTATGTGTGGCATCGGATGAACGAGGTGACGGCCGCGTTGAAGAGTTTGTGTGCTTCCATGTTGACGCCGTGGCCGGCGTCGATGTCGACGATCTCCAGGCTAGGCATGTTCGCTTCGGCGAAGGCGCGATGAGGCTGAAAGCGCCGTTCCCGCGCTCCGCAGATGAGCAGAGCCGGACGGGTGTTGCCGGGCACTTCTGATCGCACGGACACGTGCGGATTGGTGTAGCGGAGAATGTTGGCGACGCCCGTCGGATCTAGACGTCCCGCGTCGGCCATGAGGGCCTCGTGCAGGGGCTCGGGCAACCTGGTGGCATGACGCGGGTGGACGGGAATGCGTTCCAGGGCGGCGTGGCCGCCGGCGATGATCCGACGTGCTGTCTCGTCCGCCTCGTCGCGCCAGCGGCGGATCTGCTCGGCGTCCGCCAGGCCAGAGGTTGAGTTTGTGAAGACGTGCGCGGCAACCCGATCGGGATGGCTCAGCGCGTAGCGAATCGTGAGCCCGGCGCCCAGGGAGTAACCGAGCAGCAGCCACTGCTCGACGCCTAGCTCCCTGCGGATCCACTCGAACTCCTCCACGATTCGATCCGGCGCATAGCATGCTGGATCCGCCGGGGCGGGCGATCGGCCATGGCCCCATAGCTCGACTGTGATGGGGCGGCAGACCGCGGACAAAGCGTTCACGTTCCACAGCCATTGGGCCCGGCTGCACAGGAAGCCGTGGACCAGCAGCAGGTGCGGCCCCCTGCCTTCGTGTGTCTGCCAGTCGAGGTGCATGGAAATGGCCGTGGTTGGGGTTCGTCAAAATAAAATATTCGCGGTTGGCTCGCCAACCGGGCGGTATCGCTCCGTTGCGGACGCCGGTGATAGACTTCGAGCGGAGGAGGGTGGCATGGCATACGACATTCTGATCAGAAACGGGACCGTGGTGGATGGCTCCGGCGGGGCGCCGTACCCGGCCGACGTGGGCATCCGTGACGGACGCATCGCCGCCATTGGCAGGATCCGGGAAAAGGCTCGGACCAACGTCGATGCCGAGGGGCTCGTGGTCAGCCCGGGTTTCGTGGACGGCCACACCCACATGGACGCCCAGGTGTTCTGGGACCCCATCGGCTCCAGCTCCTGCTATCACGGCGTGACCAGCGTGGTCATGGGCAACTGCGGCTTCACCCTGGCGCCGTGCCGGAAGGACGAGGCGGACCTGGTCTTCCGCAACCTCGAACGCGCCGAGGATCTTTCCCGTGAGGCCATGCTCGCGGGGATCGACTGGCAGTGGGAGACCTTTCCGCAGTTTCTCGATGCCGTGGATGGCCTGCCCAAGGGCATTAACTATGCGGGCTACATCGGACACTCGGCGTTGCGAACCTACGTCATGGGCGAACGGGCGTTCAGCGAGGCCGCCACGGAGGAGGATCTGGCGGGCATGTGCCGGCACGTTCAGGACGCGGTGCGCGCGGGCGCCATCGGCTTCTCGACGTCGCGCACCTTCAACCACATCACCGCCGACGACCGGCCCGTGGCGAGCCGTCTAGCGGAGTGGAACGAGGTGCGCGCCATCGTCAACGCCATGGGCGAGACGGGCAAAGGCATCTTCGAGATCGCCGGGGAAGCGCCCGGCCGCGACCCGGATCGAATTCGCGACTACCACGAACGGCTGCGCGACCTGGCGGTGGAGTCGGGCGTGACCCAGACGTGGGGTATGTTCAGCGTGCGCATCGCGCCCGACTTCTGGCGACCGTACTTCGATCTGCTCGACGAGACCGCGGCGGCCGGCGGCCGCATGTACGCCCAGGTGCACAGCCGCGCGCTCAACGTGCTGTTGTCGTTCAAGACGTCCACGCCGTTCGACACGTGGGACGTGTGGAAGGACGTCCGCTCGCTACCGCTAGAAGAGCAGATGGCGAAGCTTCGTGATCCCGCTCTGCGCGCGCGGCTGGTGGAGGCCGCCAACCGCGAGTACCAGGGCCCGCGTGTAGTGGGCGCCGAGGCCCGGCCGCCCAACTGGGAGTGGGTCTACCCCATGGCGGACATGAGCTACGATCAGCCGAGCATGGCCGCACTGGCCGCCGAGCGCGGCGTGGATCCCGTCGAGCTCATGATCGACATGTCGCTGGCCCGCGACTTCGACATCTTCTTCCGTCAGCCGATCGCCAACGAGAACCAGGACGACGTGCTCGAGATGATGAAGCATCCCCGGGCGGTGGTGACCTTCTCGGATTCGGGCGCCCACGTCTCCCAGATCATGGACAGCTCGCTGCAGACCCACCTCCTGAGCTACTGGGTGCGGGAGAAGCAGGCGTTCACTCTGCAGGAGGCCGTTCGCCGGATCACCTACGACACGGCGACCATGTGGGGCCTGCACGACCGAGGGCTGGTCCGGGAGGGGATGGCTGCGGACCTCGTGATCTTCGATCCGGACACCATCGGCCCGCGCATGCCCACGGTGGAGCATGATCTGCCGGCAGGCGCCCGCCGGCTCAAGCAGACGGCCGACGGGATCCTCCACACCATCGTCAACGGCGAGGTGCTGTTGACTCGCAACGAGCACAGTGGAGCAACCCCGGGCAGGCTGCTTAGAGCCTGAGCCGACCGGAACGCGCCGGCATGGCGCTGCCCGTTCTCTCATCAACCCGCACTACTTGGGCGCGGCGCTGTGGAGAGGCTCGCAAGAGGGTGTTTGGCGCGGCTGGGAGGATTCGAACCCCCGACACCTGGGTTCGAAGCCCAGTGCTCTATCCAGCTGAGCTACAGCCGCTGCGACGAGGGGGCGAGTATAACCGCATCCTTGCGCACGGGCGCCGTCTTTTCCCGCTCTGCAGTGGTCGCACGTGCCCAAACCGGCTACCGTTCACGAGGATACGATGCTCGAGGGGAGCGGGATGAACGAGCTGCCGCTGGTCGGCGTGACGGTGCTGGACTTCGGCCAGGTCTACAACGGCCCCTACTGCGGGTTTCTGCTCGCCCAGGCGGGCGCGCGGGTCATCAAGGTGGAGTCGCCCCGGGGCGAGACGCTGCGCAGCCGGGGGGAGACCACCGGCGCGAGCTATCCGTTTGCCATGCTCAACGGGAACAAGGAGTGCATTTCGCTGAACATCCGCTCCGCTCGCGGCCAGGCGCTTCTGAAAGAACTCGTCATGCACGTCGACGTGGTGCTGGAGAACTTCGCACCCGGGACGCTCGGGCGTTATGGGGTAGGCGCGGAGACCTTGCGCGAGCTGAACCCGGCACTCATCTACGGCTCCAGCACGGGCTATGGCCTCACGGGCTCGCACCGGGACTACCGCGGCATGGACGTCACCATTCAGGCGATGACGGGCGTCATGAGCATCACTGGGGAGGGAGACGGCCCGCCGCTGAAGGCGGGGCCGGCTCTGGCGGACTTTCTGGGCGGCGTGCACCTCTACGGCGGGATCGTCACGGCCCTGTACCGCCGCAGCCGGACGGGGGAGGGTGCGGTCATCGACATCTCCATGCAGGACTGCGTGTTTCCTACCCTGACCACGGCGCTGGGCGCGTACTTCCTCGCGGGTGGGCGGCAGGGCCCGCGGACGGGCAACCGGCACCAGGGCCTGAGCGTGGCTCCCTACAACGTCTACGCCGCCCGGGACGGCTACGTGGCCATCATCTGCATCCGGGAAGGCCACTGGCGTGGGCTGGCCCGGGCAATGGGCCGGCCCGAGCTGGCCGACGACGCCCGGTTTGCGGACATGGCTGCGCGAGCCCGGAACATGGACGCCGTGGATGCTCTGGTAGAGGAGTGGACCCGAACCCTTGACCGGGAAGAGATCTTCGCCCGCGCCCAGGCCGAGGGCGTGATCTGCGCGCCGGTGCAGACGCTGGAAGACGTGATCAACGACCCCCACCTTCACGAACGCGGCTCTCTGCACTGGCACGAGCATCCGCGTCTCGGGCCCATCGTCCTGTGCAACTCGCCCGTGCGGTTTGCCGATGTCGACCTGCCGGAGGTTGCGGAAGTCCCTTATGTGGGTGCCCACAACGCCTCCGTATACTCGGAATTTCTCGGTCTCGGCGAGAACGATCTGGCCGAGCTGAAGCAGGCTGAAGCGATCTGATCGTACGCAATGGAGGTTTGTTTGAGCGCATACAGCATCGCCCGCGAGCACCTGGACGCCGTCGCTTCGCTGGCGGCCGACAACGGCGTGGCACTGGAGGCGGCACTTCGCGCGGTCATCGGCGAGGCGGTCGAGCGTTACCGGGACCTCAAAGGCGCCGATGACCTCAGGGCTGTGCTCCAGTACCAGCTCGACAACGCCTCTGGCGAAGAGGATTACGAGTTCATGCGCCCCTGAACGGGCCATTCGATACCGTTCCCCGTGGCGTGGTAATCTAGCGCGCTCGTGTCAAATTCCGGGTCGTTCGAACCCGGTCTGAATTAAGGTTACGCGCCGGTGAGCACGCAATTCGACACCATCGAAGACGCCCTTGCCGCCATCCGCTCGGGCGAGATGGTGGTGGTGGTGGACGACGACGACCGGGAAAACGAAGGGGACCTGATCATGGCCGCCAGCAAGGCGACGCCGGAGCAGGTCGCGTTCATGATTCGCCACACCAGCGGCATCCTGTGCGCGCCCATTCTCGAGGATCACGCCAAGCAGCTGCATCTGGATCCCATGGTGGCGCGCAACGATGCGCCCATGAGCACGGCGTTCACGGTTTCCATCGACTACCGTCAGGGCCTCACGACGGGGATATCGGCGGAAGAGCGGGCGGCCACCGTCCAGGCGCTGACCTCGAGCAACGTGGCTGCCGAGGACTTCGTCCGTCCCGGGCACATTTTCCCCCTGGTGGCGCGCCAGGGCGGCGTGCTGGTCCGCTCCGGGCACACGGAGGCTGGCACTGACCTGGCTGGCCTTGCGGGTCTTCCCCCCGTGGGCCTGCTGGCGGAGCTTGTCAATGACGATGGCACCGTCCAGCGCCTGCCGCAGCTGACGAAGTTTGCCGCCGCCCACGGCCTCAAGATCGTTTCTATCGCCGACCTCATAGCGTACCGGCAGATGCGCGAGCAGCTGGTGGAGCGGACCATGGAGTTCACGGTTCAGACCCGCATCGGCGAGGCCCGGGCCGTGGCGTACAAGACGAAGTTCGAGGATGCCGAGCACATCGCGCTCGTCTTCGGTGAGATCGGCGAAGACGCCGTGCCGGTGCGCATACATCGGGAGAAGCTGATCGACGACATCTTCGGGCCCCAGAGCAATCACCCATCGAGCCTGCTCGACGTGGCGCTGGACCGGGTTCAGGATCTGGGCGGCGGCGTGCTCATCTACCTTCGGTCTGGTTTCGTGGGGGTACCGCTCGAGAAGCTGGTTGATCAGTCCAAGGAGGACGAGCGCCGTGCCCAGTGGCTCGAGATCGGTGTGGGCGCGCAGATCCTGCGAGACCTCGGGCTGTCACGGATCCGGCTGATCGCAGGCCGTGAGGTCGACTACGTCGGCGTGGAAGGATTCGGCCTTGTGCTCGAGTCCACCGAGCTCCTCAACGACTGACCGCGGCCATCGTCAGCGTCGGTAGTGAAAGCCTGCGGCAGACCCGCAGGGCCCCACGTACACGATGCGCATGTCCCCGCTCCGTTGCCCGCACATTCGGCAGCGAAGCCGCCAGCGCAGGGCGGGCACCGGCAAATCCCCGCCGAACCGGTCAATCAACTCAGCGACCGGCAGCGGTCGGGTGCGCTGACACGGCACGCAGACGGCGTAGATCTGGAAACTGCGCGCAATGTCATCTAGCGTGAGCATGGGTCCGGTTTCGATGTCGGCAACGGAAAATTCTGTATATATATACAGTATTTGGCTTGCGGAGGGCTGCCATGACCGTGAAATCTCTAGATGGTCGGCCGATCGCGATGACCCTGGGTGACCCTGCCGGCATTGGTCCGGAGGTTGCGGCCAGGCTCGTCGCGGGCGGCTCGCTGGAGGGAAGGCTGCTCCTGGTTGGCGGTGCGTGGGCGCTGCGCAAGGGAGCCCAGGCGGCTGGAGTGGCGCTCCCCGATCTGGAGGTCGTGGACGACCCGGATGCCCTGCGAGCCGAGATCGGGCTCGTCGATCTCGGGGGCGAGCCGGAATCGTTCCGTTTCGGAGAGGTCAGCGCGGCCTGCGGCGCGCTAGCCGTCGGCGCGGTGGAGCGAGCGGCGCAGATGTGCCTGGCGGGCAAAGCGGCCGCCATGGTCACCTGCCCCATCAACAAGGCTGCCGTGCACGCCGCGGGTTACACCGACGACATCGGTCATCAGGAGATTCTGGCCCGCCTCGCGGGCGCGCCCTGGACGGCCACCATGCTCATGACGCCGGGGCTAAAGGTCGTGCATCTGTCTACCCATAAGTCTCTCATCGAGGCTGCCCGCTTCGTGACCCGGCGCAACGTGGAGGAGAAACTCGCTCTGCTCAGCGACACCCTGGGCCGCTGGGGTCTGCGTGATGCGCGGATCGCCGTGGCGGCGCTCAACCCCCACGGCGGCGAGCAGGGTCTGCTCGGTCGCGAAGAGCTCGACGAGATCGCTCCCGCCGTCGCCGCGGCCCGAGCGGGCGGCATCGACGCGGTGGGGCCGCTGCCGGCGGATTCGGTTTTCAACCGGGCCATCGACGGCGAGTTCGACGTGGTCCTGGCGATGTATCACGACCAGGGCCACATCGCCATCAAGGTGCACAACTTTCACCAGAGCACCACGGCCACCCTGGGCATTCCCTTCGTGCGCACCTCCGTCGACCACGGCACCGCTTTCGACATTGCAGGCGCTGGTCGGGCCGACGAGCGCAGCCTGGTGGCCGCGCTGGATGCGGCCCGGGCCTTGAGCCAAGGCCAGCTTGCGCGGCTCTAGGGCCGTGGGGCAAACTCGCCAGGCTCGATCGCAGCGGCGTCGCGTCCGCGTCACACACGAGGGGAGGCATCATGAAGGCGGCAGTATTTCGGGAAATCAACCAGCCCATGGAAGTGGAGGAGGTTGCGGTATCCAAACCCGGCGCACGGGAAGTGCTGGTCCGCACGGCCGCGGCGGGCGTGTGCCACAGCGACCTGCATTTCTTCAACGGAACCTATCCCGGTCAGCTGCCCATGGTTCTGGGTCACGAAAGCGCCGGCGTCGTGGAGGCCGTCGGGTCGGACGTTCACTACGTGAAGCCCGGCGATCATGTGATCACCTGCCTTTCCGTCTTCTGCGGGCACTGCGAGTTCTGCCTCACCGGGCATCTGTCGCTGTGCCAGGAGCCTGAGACCCGGCGCGCCCCGGATCAGGAACCGCGCATCAGCCACGACGGCGCGCCCTTACAGCAGTTCGCCAACCTGGGCTCGTTCGCAGAGATGATGCTCGTCCACGAGCACGCGGTGGTGAAGATCCGCGAGGACATGCCGCTCGACCGCGCCGCGCTGATCGGCTGCGGGGTGACCACCGGCGTGGGAGCCGTCATCCACACCGCTAAAGTGGAGCCGGGCTCGACCGTGGCCGTCATCGGCTGTGGCGGGGTGGGCTTGTCCTGCATCAACGGCGCAGCCATTGCCGGGGCAAGCCGGGTCATCGCCGTGGACACGGTGGCTTCCAAGCTGGACCTCGCCCGTAAGTTCGGGGCCACGGACGTGGTCAATGCCGCTGAAGGCGACGCGATCAACGAGGTGAAGGCGCTCACCGAAGGTGGCGTGCATTACTCCTTCGAAGCGATCGGCCTGAAGGTGACGGCCGAGCAGGCATTCGGCATGCTGCGCAACGGCGGCACGGCCACCGTCATCGGGATGATTCCCCCGGGGGACATGATCTCCCTGCACGGTCCTGAGTTTCTCTTCGAGAAGAAGATTCAGGGGTCGATGATGGGTTCCAACCGGTTCCGCGTGGACATGCCGCGGTTCGTGGATCTGTACCTGCAGGGCAAGCTGCACCTCGATGACATGGTCTCCAGCCGTATCCGGCTCGAGGACATAAACGACGCCATGGCCCAGCTCGAGACGGGCGAGATCGCTCGCAACGTGATCGTCTTCGATTAGGGGGAGCTATGCGCTGGCTGACTTTTCTTCGCGATGGGGGCGCCACGTTCGGCTACGTCACCTCGAACGGCAAGGGCGTGGTTGACGTCGGCGCCCGCAGCGAGACCGCCGATCTGAGATCAGCCATCGAGGCCGGTGCCCTCGCCGACCTAGCCGCGTCCTGCGGCGATGAAGCGGACGTCGCCCTCGACGCCTTGACCTACCTGCCGACCATCCCGAACCCGGACAAGATCCTCTGCGTCGGGTTGAACTACAAAGCGCACCAGGAAGAGACCGGGCGGGGTGGTGAAGGATTTCCCACGATCTTCGTGCGCTTTGCCACCGCGCAGATCGGTCACGAGCAGCACATGATCCGGCCCACGGAGTCGGCGACCCTCGACTACGAGGGTGAGATCGCGCTCGTGATCGGCACGCCCGGCCGCCGCATACCCCGAGCCAACGCGCTCGACCACGTTGCCGGCGTGAGCATCTACAACGACGGCAGCGTGCGCGAGTACCAGCGTCAGACCTCCCAGTTCACCCCGGGCAAGAACTTCGCCGGGACCGGCGGGTTCGGCCCGTGGATGATGACGCCGGACGAGATCGGCGATCTCGACAGCATGGAGATCACCACGCGCCTGAACGGCGAGGTGATGCAGAACGCCACGGCAGACCTGCTCGTTCACGGCTTCGCAGAGCTCATCGAGTACTGCTCCACCTTCATCGAGCTCCTGCCTGGGGACGTCATCGTCACGGGCACTCCCGGTGGGGTGGGTGCCGCTCGCAACCCCCCGGTGTTCATGGATGAAGGCGATGTGATCGAGGTGGAGGTGAAGCCCGTTGGCGTGCTGCGACATCGGGTGGTCGTGGGCTGAGCCGGTCATTGCCGCATCCACTAGCGTTCCCGGTCCATCCTTGAGCCTGCCAGCTGGCCGCGCACGTGCCTGATCGTCGCAGCCGCTCGAGGCTCCTCACGGGCATCGTCTGCTGCCTATCGATCATGGCGACGGGATGTGTGTACCTCGCGGAGCGGGAGAACGCCGAGGTCAGCCACGCGTCGGAGCCGAACCCGGAATCCCGGATCGGGCAGCTACTCGGCGGCGGTGAAGGGGTGCCCGCGCGGGGGCTTCTGGTCGAAGCTTCCGATCTGGCGCTGACCGCCCGTATCGACATGATCGACGCGGCGGACGCGACCATCGACGCGCAATACTTCATCTGGCAGAACGACCCTACGGGCGTGCTGGTGATTCAAAAGCTGCTCGATGCCGCGGACCGCGGCGTGAGGGTCCGCGCGCTGCTCGACGACGTTCAGCTCACCGGGCTCGTCGACCGGCTCAACGCGCTGGACCAGCATCCGAACATCGAGATCCGGATCTTCAATCCCTTCAGCGTGCGCTTCCGCTACCCGCTGGGTTTTATCCGCATTGCCGAGTTCGCCATCGACGGCGCGCGGCTCAATCACCGGATGCACAACAAGCTGATGGTGGCAGACAACCAGCTGGCCATCCTGGGTGGTCGCAACATCGGCGACGACTACTTCGGCAGGAATCCCGAGCGCAACTTCATCGATACGGACATCCTGCTGTCGGGCGAAATCGTTCCCGAGCTGTCGCGGGGGTTCGACTCGTACTGGAACAGCCGCTGGGCTTACCCCGTGAGCGCGCTGATGGAGTTTTCGGTGCTGCCGGTGGATCTGGAGACCGTGCGTCAGCGCATCCGTGACCGCCTCGCGGAGTGGTCCGATCTGGAGATGCTTGGCCGCGAAGTCGCCTTTGAGGATACCCTCGCCGAGCTGCGCGACGCCGCGGCGCTGGATTGGTCGACCACGGTGGTGGACGACCCCGAGGTGGGCTGGTTCGAACGCCCGGATGACATCGCCCTGGACCTCACGGAGCTGGCGCTGCGTGCCGAGCGTGAGGTCCTGGTGGTTACGCCTTACCTGATCCCTACGCCGAACACCTTCAAGATCGGTCAGGACATGGTGGAGCGAGGGGTGAAGGTGAGGGTGGTGACCAACTCGCTGGGAACCAACGACGTCGTCGCCGCTCAGGCCGCGTACGGGCGCTATCGCAAACGCATCCTGCAAACGGGCGTCGAGCTCTACGAGCTGCGCGGCGATGCGGCGCTGCCCGAGCGGGAGCTTTCCGAGGACGTCTGCCTGCACTCCAAATACATCGTCATCGACGACGAGATCGTCTTCATCGGCTCGATGAATCTCGACCCCCGGTCCCTTTACCTGAACACGGAAGTCGGCGTCGTGCTGGAATCTCGCGCTCTGGCGGCCAGGCTGCGCGAATCGTTCGAGCTGCTCACGCACCCGGACAGCGCGTGGCGGGTCACGAAGCGCAAAGGCGGTTTCCGCTGGGAGTCGTCGGCCGGAACGCTCGATCGCCAGCCGGCCAAAAGCAACTGGCAGCGATTCCGCTACTGGTTCTTGAGCCTGATCCCGGTCTCCAGCCAACTCTAACCGGTTCCTGCACGGGCGTGCGTCGCTGGCGGTGCAGCGTCGGCCGCACCGCCTGAGCGTCCCTGCGCCTAACCAGAATTCGGCTTCTTGACAGGCAGCGTGGTCCGCCCGGATAGTCGGGCGCAGGATCGACATCAACGGGGGAGACACGATGAGCTATCCGATCATCTCTGCGGACTCGCACATCACCGAGCATCCGGACACCTACTCGGCGCACATCGACCCGGCCTGGCGGGATCGCGCTCCCAAGATGGTCGACGGTGGTGAGCGGGGCGACCTCTTCGTCATCGACGGGATGGACACGCCCATCGCCATGGGGCTCGTGGCCGCGGCGGGAAAGCCGGCCGAAGAGCTCACCATGGCCGGCGTGCGATTCGAGGAGCTTCACCGCGGCGGTTGGGATCCCGAGGCGCGCATGGCGGATCAGGACCGCGATGGGGTGGCCGCGGAGGTCATCTACCCCACGGTCGGCATGCTGCTCTGCAACCACCGGGACTTCGACTACAAGAAGGCCTGCTTCGACGCCTACAACCGCTGGATCGCCGAATACTGCTCGACCAACCCGACACGTCTGCTGGGGTGCGGGCAGACGGCCGTGCGAACGCCGACGGAGACGGTGGCGGATCTGGAGAGGATTCGTGAGCTCGGCCTTAGTGGCGTGATGATGCCCGGCGACCCCGCCGAGGAAGACTACGACTCGCAGATATACAACCCTGTCTGGGAAGCCGCCATCGATCTGGGGATGCCGCTGTCGTTTCACATCCTTACCACGCGCCAGCAGGCGCCGGTCAGGGGGCCGCGCATCAACAGCTTTCTGTCCATCATCCGGGGAAACCAGGACATCATGGGCACCCTCATCTTCGGCGGCGTCTTCGAGCGCCACCCCGAGCTGAAGGTCGTGTGCGTGGAGGCCGACGCCGGCTGGGTGCCCCACTACATGTACCGGATGGACCACGCCTACAAGCGCCACCGCAACTGGCTCGCCAAAGGCGTCAACCTGGCCAGGCTTCCGTCGGAGTACTTCAGCGAGCACGTCTATACCACGTTTCAGGACGACTGGGTTGCGTTCAAGCTGGTCAACGACATGAACTGGCGGCGGCTGATGTGGGCGAACGACTTCCCGCACAGCGACTCGACCTGGCCCTGGTCCCAGGAGATGCTCGCGGAGCAGACGGCGAACCTGACCGAAGAGCAGAAAAAGGCAATCCTCTGCGACAACGTCGCCGAGCTATACGGCATCGACGTGGATACCCTCGCCGCGGCCGCCTGATGAGCGTGCGCCTGACCAAGCCCTGGCTGCCCGCCAGCGCTCTGGAGAAGCTGACCGGCCAGATGGGGGTCTATCAGCTGGGCGACGAGGCGGGCGACGTCATTGCCATCGGCTATGCAGGCGGGCGTAGCACGTTCGGTCTGCGTGGCGCGGTTGCCACCGCGCTGGAGCGGCACCCGGAGGCCTCGTGCTACCGCGTCGAGGTCAACTCGGCGTACCTGTCCCGGTATCGGGAGCTCCTAATGGTTCACCAGGCGGACTTCGGGTCCCTGCCGCCCGGCAACGCAGCGGTCCCCGGGCTCGGCCGGCTGAGCCCGTCATGAGGCGTACCCATGGACCTTGATCTGACCGAAGAGCAGAACCTTCTCGTCGGCACCGTCAGGCGTTTTGTCCGGGAGGAGATCCTGCCGCTGGAGCAGGCGCTAGATCCTGATGCGGATGAGCTGGAGCCCGGCGATCATGAGCGCCTTTCGCAGCTGACGCGCGACATGGGGCTCTTCGGGCTGGACGTGCCGCCGGAGTTCGGGGGGCCCGAGCTCGACCTCGTCACCCGGACGCTGCTCGCCATGGAGATGAGCCAGCACCGCGCGGGCCTATACGCGCCGTGCTACGGCGTCTTTGGCGGCGCCGGGCTCGCTCAGCTGTTTGAAGCCACCGACGATCAGAAGGAGCGCTACCTGTTCCCCATGCTGCGGGGTGAAAAAAAAGGCTTCTTCGGCCTTACGGAGCCGTCGGGTGGCAGCGATCCCGCACGAGCGATTCAGACCCGGGCGGTTCGCAACGGCGACGAGTGGGTGATCAACGGCGGCAAGATTTTCATCAGCGGCGCCGATCGGGCGGACTTCGGTCTCGTCTTTGCTCGCACGGATCCTGACAAGGGACGCAACGGGGTTACCTGCTTCATCGTTGATGCAGACACGCCTGGCTTTCACGTCCGGCGCATCGTTCACACGCTGCGCACGGCGCGCTACGCCACGGAGCTTTCCTTCGAGGACATGAGGGTGGCTCACGACAACGTGCTCGGAGACATCAATGGGGGTTTCGCCATCGCCAACGATCGGCTGTCCAGACAGCGCATCCCCTATGCTGCCGGTTGCATCGGCGTGGCGGTCAAGGCCCACGAGATGGCGCTGGACTACGTTCCCCAGCGCGAGACCTTCGGGGCTCCACTCTCCTCGCGTCAGGCCATTCAGTGGATGCTGGTGGACAACGAGATCGACATTCGGCAGGCGAGGTGGCTCACGCTGGAAGCCGCCCACAAGGCCGATCGCGGCGAGCCCTTCCGCAAGGAAGCGGCCATTGCCAAGCTTGTGGCGACCGAGGCAGGCTCCCGGGTGGTGGACCGGTGCATTCAGATGTTCGGCGGCTATGGGGTGACCAAGGACTTTCCCTTCGAGCGCTGGTATCGGGAAATGCGCATCAGGCGCATCGGCGAGGGCCCCAACGAGGTGCAGCGGCACATCATAGCCCGGGACATCCTTGGCGCTTCCCTGCGCTGAGGGCCGCTGGCGCCGACGCATCTGGACACAATCTGATATAAACCCGGGCTTGCGGGCCGATACGAGGTGTTGGATGTCACAGCTACGCTACGGTGAGGCCGAGCTTTTCAGCGAGCACGACTACGCGCGACCTCACGAGATCGCCGGGCACCGCCTGCACGGGGGGTTCGATGCGGACGACAATTATCTGCCGCCCCGCTCCAAGGGCCGCTCGGAAGCCATCGAGGCATGGACGGTCGCGCTGCGCGCGCGCGGCGGGGAGCTTTTCGATGCAGATGCGAGCCTGCTGTCGGGCCCCCGCGTGCCCACGGTCGATCAGCAGCGCATGCTGCTCGATGAGGGCATTGGGCGGCCGTTCTGGAACACGCTGACGGTGACGGGAAAGATCGAGGGGCGCGGTCGGGTGCTGGCGGAGATGAACTTCCCCGACCTCGGCGACGTCGTCGTCGAGGACATCTCGGACAAGGCCATCGGTCACCTCAACGACGGGCTGCTGGCCATTCACGGCATCGACGAAGGCGGGGAGCCCGACAAGGGCATCGGCGGGCACGACGTGATGTGGTTCGTGGCGCGCGACATCGTCTTCGGACCGGGCGCGTATCCGGACGTCGAGCCGCCGGAGACCATCGCCCGCCCCGAGGCGGGTAGGCGCTGGATGCCTGAGATCACCGCCGAGCACGAGGCGCTGCTCAGCTTTCTGATGAACCTGCTGATCATTGAGTTTCGGGCAGAGATCGGGTTCGCGGCCACTCAGGACATCCTGCGATCTGAGGATCTGTTCACCGACCGGCGCGCGGAGGCGTGCGAGGCCGCCGAGATCGTCGAGCGGATTCGCGCCGACGAGGAGATCCACGTGCGCTCGCTGCGCCTGTATCTCGGCGAGCTTCGCGAGCTTACCCTGCGCAAGGTTGATGGCGGCACCGTGCCGGCCGCGGAGCTGATCGACCGCTTCTGGGACGGCCTGGTGCGATGGGCCACCGTGGAGCAACCGCAGCTCGTAGCGGAACGGCAGTACGCTGACCTGCGCTCCGAGATCCTCACGCACCCCGACGGCGAGCGGATTGTGGCGGCGTTCGATGCGCTCGGCGATCCCTCGGCCTTGGTATCGGCCGGCTGATCCCGGACGGGCGCGTCAGCGCCCGTAGCTTACGCCCATGCCGGCTCGCACGTCGTTGTTCACGCCGTACTGCGGTATGGGGTAACGCAGCCCGTTGCGGGAGAGCTGCTCGAGGCCAGCCAGCGTCTTGGGCAGGAACGTCGGCGGCATGGCCATGAGCAGCTCGTCCTCCATGACCCCGCCGTAGCGGCGCTCGGCGAAGCAGGGGATGGACAGGCTCGGCTCGCCGGTTGCCAGGGCCCGGCCCCACGAGTCGGCGCAAGCGGACTCGCCTACGCATCCCCACTCGAGCTTGCGGTATCCGGACCACTGCAGGCCGTTGATGAGCAGGATCATCTGCGCCGGCGTCGCGTAGACGAGGCAGATGTCGGGAGGATCGAGCCGGCCGCTCGCCAGCGGGCTGACGGCCATGGCCTCGTAGCGGCCGTGCGGAACCACGTCCATCGCTTGCTGGTGAGCGCTGGCGTCTTCGCCAGTCTCGTACCACACGCCGGTCATCCTCTCACCGGACAGCCAGTCGTCACTGCGTGGATGCAGACCGATCACCGTGCTGCACTGAGCGCCGACGAGGTCCTCTGCCGTGATCCCCACTGTCCAGCCGTTGCGGGCGGCCTGGCCGACGATCTGGTCGGTGGTGTGAATGTCCCGCGGCCGGCGGATTCTCGGCACGGCCTCCATCTCCGCCCGTGTCTCGAACAGCTTCATGCCGATCGGCGTGGTGCGCAGGCGCAACAGCCGGTTCAGCTCTGCTACCAGCTCGGTCCAGTCGTAGGAGGTTTGGTCCGTCGTTATCAGATCAGTCATTGGAATCCTCGGCTTGCCGCTGTCGGTGAGTCAGTTCTCGCCCACGCGTTTGAATTGGGGCGGACGACGCTCGATGAACGAGCGCACGCCTTCGCTGAAGTCCTCGCGCTTGAGGCTTGCTGCCATCCAGGCGTTGCTCTCGCGCATGGCCTCGCCCAGGGACATGTTGAGATGCCGGTACACCTGAGCCTTCATCATTTTCAGGGAGGTTGGCGACGCGCTGGCGGCCAGGTCGCGGATGAAGTCACAGGCCTCGCTGACGGCGGTCCCCTCGTCGACCAGACGCTCGGCGATGCCGATTCGCTCCGCTTCCGTCCCGTCGAATTTTCGTGAGCTCCAGAGTATGTCCAGGGCCCGGCCGGGTCCGATGAGCCGGGGCAGGATCCAGCTCACCCCATGCTCGGCAACCAAGCCGCGTTGGGAGAACGCGGTGGTGAATTTTGCCTGGGGCTCCACGAAACGCATGTCGGTGAGCATGGCGAACACGAAGCCCAGGCCTGCGCAGGCACCGCCCACGGCTGCGATGATGGGTTTCTGCACCGCCAGCAGATACCCGTAGGTCACCTCAAAGTCTGCGCCCATCGCCGGGTCGCCCACCTCGGCATCGAGGCTGGAAAGATCGTCCGCCGCTGCCTCGCCGCCCGAAGACATGCGGTCAAGGCTGCCCATGTCCATGCCGGCGCAGAATCCGCGGCCAGCCCCGGTGAGGACGATGCCGACGACGCGGCTGTCCTTCTCTGCCGCTGCGAGCGCGTGTCGGATCTCGGCCAGCATGCGGACCGTGAAGGCATTGAGCCGGTCGGGTCGGTTCATGGTGATGATCGCGACCGGGTCTTCGACCGCGTAGGTGATTTCTTCGTACATATAGGTAGGTCTCCGGGTCGATCTGCTGTAGAGGAGAGTTGCCGAAGCAATGTACCGCATCCGCCCAGCGGAGTAATGCCCGCACGGCGGGAACGCGAGCGGGGCACGCCGCCGACGATGGTTTATCATGAGGGCTGTTGGTAATTCTCGGATGCAGTGGTGAGCCGCTCGCTGTCATGGTTTCTGGCATTTCTCGTGCTGCTCGGCGTCCTGGCCGTCGCCGGCAGTTGGTATCTGGGCCCCAGCCTGGTTGGGCTGGCATTCGACGCGGAACGACGAGAAGCGCCCTACTATGTTTTGAGCATCGTGGGTCGCAGCGAAACCCTGGAAGCGGACCAGAGGTTCGGCGCCGATCTCGCCGAACTGTTCGTGGCTGCGGGGGCCGATCTGCTGTGGCGTGGGACCACCGAGCGGGTCGTCAAGGGCCGGCTGCAGGACGAGTGGCTAGGAGCGCAGCTTTTCGCGTTCCCGCAAGGCGCCAACTTCGTGGAGCTGACAACGGGCGCTGACTACCGCGACCTGCTGGCTGTCCACGAGGGCGCGTCGCGCCTGCTGCTGGGCAGCCCGGCCACGCCGGATCGCCTGGCCCCGGGCCGGATCTGGGTCCTCAACCTGATCTCCCAGGACCATGATGCCGTCGACGTGTCCGGCGATCCCATGGCTGAGGTGATCGCCGGCGTTGCGGACTTCGGTGGGACCCTGGTCTGGGATGCGCCGGTTGCTGACGTGGACGATCGCTGGCCTTGGAATCGCCTGGTGCTGGTCGGGTTCGGCCAACCGCTGGAGGCCGAAGTGTGGCTTTCCGACGCGGGCACCCGGACCGAGTTGGCGCTCAGCATGGAGCGAACGCATGGTCGGATCACTTTGCTGATGCGCCCGGCCGACCCGATCTAGACCGCCTCCGCCGGCCGGTGAGACACCCGCACGGTGCTGAACTCGTCGAACTCGCCCAGGTTGGGAAAGGTCGCCGCGACGATGGTGGCGATCGCAAGGTACGCGGGATCCGGCAACTCGTGGATCCGGGAGTCGGCCACCAGCACCTCGTCCGCGTGGTGCTGCGCCGTCGTCAGCAGGGGGAGATTCGCGCGATCGTAGAGAACGTCGGCCATGAGCATCAGATCGCATCGGGTCGGTAATGTGGAGGATATCTCCAGCTGCACACCGTTCAGGTCGGCGTTCACCGCGGTGGCCAGCCGCGCGTCGGGGTCGGTATCGCAAGCGACGACACGGGCGGCGCCCGCCATGACGGCGGCAATTCCAGCGACGCCGGATCCCGAGCCCAGGTCTACCACCGACTTGCCGGCGACCCATGCAGGATTGCGCAGCAGGAACTGAGCAAGGCCCAGACCGCTCCCCCAGCAGAAAGCCCAGTAGGCGGGTTGCTCGATCACCGCGCTCATCACCTCGCCCGGCAGGGGCCCTGTGGGAAAGTCGGCGTTGATCAGGGCGAGCCGCATGCCCGAGCAGTCGGGAAGGGTCACGGGCTCCAGCCGGGCCATGGGCAGCGTCCGGTTCAGACGCTGCTGCGCTTTCTCCAGTCCCTTCGAGTGGTAGGTTGCCCTGCCGGATTCGCCCATGCAGAGACTATATTTGGCTCGGCCTGGGGTTTCGAGACGGGCATAGGCTTCTTTGGAAGAAGGGTCGCCGGCGGGCGGGGGAGGAACCGCCCGCCGGCGGTGCGTATGGTGACCTGATCTCTGGTGCGTTGACTCGGGATGCGCTCCGGCGTGGTTCGGACAATCGCGAAAGGCGGTAGGGCGCTTTTCGGGAGTTCTGTCACCGCCGCTTCACTGGACGCGGTCCGTTGTTATCACCACCTTTTTAATTAATTATGCGGGACATGCTAGCTCGAGTCGGGGGGACCATGCAGTCGAGGCTTTGTATCGCGTGTAACCGTGTCGTAATGCTCGCCGTGCTCGCATGGTCGGCTCAGGCGAGCGCTGAGCCGGCCGGGTGCGAAGCGGCCGAGTATCGCGTGTTCGATTTCTGGGTGGGCGATTGGGAGGTACGGCTGGCCGACGGAACGCTGGCCGGGCACAACGAGGTTCGCCGCGAGGAAGGCGGCTGCCTGCTGCGCGAGATCTGGCGCGGCGCCCAGAGTGGATCCGGGTCGAGCATCAACTTTTTCGAGCCCGTGGACCGGACCTGGCGCCAGATCTGGGTGTCGACGACCGCGAACATCGATATATCGGGCACCGCTGCCGAAGGCAGCGTTGTTCTCTCCGGAACGATCACCTATCGCGCCACCGCGCAACGCTTTCCGTTCCGGGGCAGCTGGACCCGACTGGCCGACGGCAGGGTGCGGCAGTTCTTTGAGGAGTCCCGCGAAAAAGGGGTTTGGGAGCCCTGGTTCGAGGGGTATTACACCCGCCAGGAGCCTTCGGATTGACAGCGTGGGTGCGACGCGGTTGTATTGGCCGCTCGATGATTCCGGGGGGCGATCATGCCGATGATCCTCAACGACGAGCAGAACATGCTCAAGGACAGCGCGAAGGACTTCTGCAGCAACAGCGCGCCGATTTCGCAGCTGCGCAGGCTGCGCGACGACGAGAACGCGGATGGCTTCGATCGGGGCACCTGGCAGGCCATGGTGGATCTCGGCTGGGCCGGCATTCCCTGGCCTGAGGAGCACGGCGGCCTCGACTTCGGTTACAAGGGCTTGGGCGTGGTCACGGAAGAGACCGGTCGCACCCTGGCGGCCAGCCCGCTTTTTGCCAGCGTCTGGGTGTGTGGCACCCTCGTCAACCTGGGTGGCAGCGAGGCGCAGAAGAACGAGCTGCTCCCGCTGATCTCCGCCGGTGAGCTGCTCATGAGCCTCGCGCTCGAGGAGTCGCACCGTCATGACCCCTACGGCATCGAGACTACCGCGGCTGCCGCGGATGGCGGGTTTGTTCTGAACGGGAGCAAGACGTTCGTGCTCGACGGGCACGTCGCCGACAAGCTCATCGTGGCCGCGCGCACCTCTGGTGCAAAGGGCGATCGGGATGGCATCACGTTGTTTCTGGTGGACGCCGGCGCTGAAGGGCTGACGGTGACCCGGACCATCATGGTGGATGCACGAAACGCTGCGAACGTCGAGCTCGACAGCGTCCAGGTTGGTGCCGATGCGGTGCTTGGAGGCGTCGGCGGCGCAGCGGACATTCTGGATCCGGCCCTGGACATTGCCCGCATCGGGCTTTGCGCGGAGATGTTGGGCAGCCTCCAGGAGTGCTTCGAGCGCACCGTCGCGTACCTCAAGGAGCGCGAGCAGTTCGGCGTGCCCATCGGCTCCTTCCAGGCGCTCAAGCACCGGGCGGCGGACATGTTCTGCGAGGTCGAGCTGTCCAAATCCTGCGTGCTCGAAGCGCTGACGGCTCTCGACGAGAGCCGCGATTCCCAGGAAGTCGCCCGCCTGGCCAGCCTGGCCAAGGCCAAGGTCGGCGAGACCTTTCACCTCGTTTCCCGGGAGGGTATCCAGATGCACGGCGGCATCGGCATGACCGATGAGTTCGACATCGGGTTCTTCATCAAGCGCGCGGCGGTGACCGAGCAGACCCTCGGCGACGTGGGCTTTCACCGCAACCGCTACGGCGACCTGGAAGGCTACTAGGAGCATCCGACGTTGAGGCTGCGCTGCTGCGTCGCGCTCGGGCTGCTGGGCCTGGGCTGGTCGAGCATCGCGCACGGCTCGGCCGTCGCGAACGGAAGGGTTTTCGAGGACCTGAATGGCAACGGCGCCTGGGAATCCGGCGAGCCGGGCATTGCGGGCGTTCGGGTATCCAACGGCGTGGCCGTGGTGCTCACCGGCGAGGACGGCGGCTACACCCTGCCGGTTCCTGACGAAGCGGTGATCTTCATCACCAAGCCCAGCGGTTACGCGACGCCGGTAAACGCCGACCAGCTGCCGCAGTTCTACTACGTCCACCAGCCAGTCGGCTCGCCGGACAATCTTCGCTATCCGGGGGTGGATCCAACGGGACCATTGCCCGAGCGTATCGATTTCCCCCTGCGCCGGCAGGAAGAACCCGCCCGCTTCCGGGCCATCCTGTTCGCCGACACCCAGCCCCAGACGGAGGAGGAGCTGGACTTCATCCGGGACGACGTGATCGCAGAGCTCATCGGCACGCGCGCGCGCTTCGGTATGACCATGGGAGACATCCTGTTCGACGATCTCTCGCTGTTTCCGCGCTACAACGCGCTTATCGGGACGTTGGGCATTCCCTGGTACAACGTGCCGGGCAATCACGAGATGAATTTTCTGGCGGCCGACGATCGGCATGCGTTGGAGACCTTCAAGCGGATTTTCGGTCCGCCGTATTACGCCTTCGAGTACGCGGATGCGCTGTTCGTGGTGCTGGACAACATTGAGTATCTCGGGAACGGCGAAAGCGACCCGGCGGACGTGCGGGGAACGGGCCGTTACATCGCCAAGATCGGCCGGCGGCAGCTTGACTGGCTGGCAGCGGAGCTGCGTCACGTCCCGGAAGACAAGCTGGTCTTCCTAGGTATGCACGCGCCGCTCGCCAGCTACCTGGGAGACGGGCCGGGCATCAACACGGCCGACCGGCGCGAGCTCTTCCGATTGCTGAAAGGTCGACCCAACCTCTACGCGGTCGCGGGGCACACGCACACCACCGAGCACCACTACTTCGGTCGCGAGGATGGGTTTGCCGGGCCTGGTGAGCTCCATCACCACGTGCTCAGCACAGTCTCCGGCGCCTGGTGGAGCGGGCCCTTCGATACCCGCGGCGTGCCTACCTCGGATCAGCGCGACGGAACGCCCAACGGTTACCACGTCCTGGAGGTGGATGGCACGAGCCTGACGGTGCGCTACAAGGCCGCGGGGGCGCCCGCCGACTACCAGATGCGCATCATGTTCGACGTGGTGCACCACGGTCTGCGCAAAGACGGCATGCGCGACTTTCGCCACGGGGAGCTTCTCGATGGCCGTTTCTCCGTCCACCAGGTGCCCGCCGCGGACATAATCGTCAACCTGTTCGATGGTGGACCGCGTTCCGAAGTCGCCTTTCGCATCGATGGCGGTGAGTACCTGCCGATGCGCCGGGTGAGACGCCGGGATCCCTACGTGATCGAGCTGCACGCGCGCAATGCCGAGACGAAAAAATCCTGGGTCAAGGCCGAGCCTTCGTCGCACATCTTCGTTGCGGACGTTCCCGACGATCTGGGCCCTGGTGTCTACACGGTGGGGGTGCGCGCGACCGACGAGTTTGGTCGCGTTCACCACGCTCACGCGGTGCTCGAGGTCACCGGCAGCAGCGCGCCATTGCGCCCTTAAAGCATCGTCTCCGTCTCAGCGAGGATCGCGTCGGATACCCATGATCTGCCCGACCTGCGGGGGTGTGGGCAGCTCGCGGTGCGCGGTCATTAGCTCGCCGATGCGCGTTTGGATGTCGTCCGGAAAGGGCGCCGTGGAGCGGCTTGTCATGCTGACGTGAAGCGCCAGCTGCTCCGAGGTCGCGGCAAGGTA
>JABAHS010009099.1_pt5 | contig 41437 bp, 42 predicted proteins | sample 7062111 | NCBI WGS metagenome assembly JABAHS01 (sample SAMN14534600, study PRJNA622989) | marine sediment metagenome | biome: marine biome [ENVO:00000428]; feature: marine pelagic biome [ENVO:01000023]; material: deep marine sediment [ENVO:00002113]; isolation source: pool of 4 deep marine... | reverse complement strand
GCTTGCCGGCCTTGTGCTGGCGCTCGATGAAATCCAGCGCCGCGGCGGCGGTCTCGTCGTCCACCGTCTCCATGCGCTTCTTGGTCAGCGGGCCGGTGTCCTCGATCTTGCCGTCGGCGGTCGAGCGGATGACGCCGCGGGGCCCGAACTTCTCGCGGAACGTCGAGCCGTCCGCCAGCACCATGTCACCCGGATAGTCCTCGTTTTCGGGCTCCTCCTCCGCGTTCAGATGATAGAGATTGCCGAAAAACTCGTCGAAACCGTGATTCGTCGGCAGGTGCTCGTCGCGGTCGCCGAGGTGGTTCTTGCCGAACTGGCCCGTGGCGTAGCCGTGGGCCTTGAGCAGCGCGGCGATGGTCGGGTCCTCCTCCTTGAGCCCCAGCTCGGCGCCCGGCAGGCCGACCTTGGACAGGCCGGTGCGGAACACGCTCTGGCCGGTGATGAACGACGAGCGCCCGGCGGTGCAGCTCTGCTCGCCGTAGTAGTCGGTGAAGATCATGCCCTCGTTGGCGATGCGGTCGATGTTCGGCGTGCGGTAGCCGACGAGACCCTGGGTGTAGGCACTGATGTTCGAGCGGCCGATATCGTCGCCCCAGACCACCAGTATGTTGGGCTTGTCCTGCGCGAACGCCGAGCCGAGGGCGCTCATCAGCCAAAAGCTTATCAAGCCGACGCTCGTCGTAACTCGTCGCATGGGTTTCTCCTAGCTTGGGATTTGTGAATTGCCGGCCCGCCGAGGCGGCCGGCGCTGCGATCATACCGGACCGCGCCACCCCTTACGAGGCAGCACGACGGCCTTCGTCGTGCGCGATCGACCTCCGGTCGAGTCGGAGCCGTTCCGCTACACCAAGGGTTGACCCGCGCGAAGACCGCCCGTTGCGGGACGCGCAAGCGCACCCGGCGCCGCGCTTGCAGACCCACGCCCGGGGGCGCTAACCTCGCGTGCCGGCAACGCCACTGGACCCTCGGCATGAAATCCGCAACGGCTGTCCAAAGCCACCTGTTCGTGTGCGCCTGTGCGGCGGTGTGCGGGCCGGTCTTGGGACAGTCCCAGCCTCTCGATCTCGAGCCCCTGCCCGATCTCGAGCCGCGCTACCGGGTGGTGCCGAAGTCAGACGGCAAGCAGACGCTGCACGAGTTTCGCATAGACGAGGAAGTCTACGGCTACCGTGTGCAGCCCCGGCGCGGCGCTCCCTACTACCTGTTCGACACCGACAACAACGGCGTTCTCGACCGAATCAACGAGAACGACGCCCCGCTCGCGGTACCGCAGTGGGAACTGTTTCGCTGGCGCGGTGTACGCTGACGCCCGCGGCGGTATGAGCCTCGAGCAGGCCTTCGGGCCGTTAGCAGGGCGCTTGCCGTGAGCATCGACCTGCTCGACACAGCGGCAATCATCCTCGGCTTCACGGCCATCGCCGCACTTCTCAACTATCACTACCTGCGCCTGCCGCACACGATCGGACTCGTGGTGATTGCCATGGGCGCCTCTCTCGCCGTGGTGGCCGTCGACCTGCTGTTGCCCTGGATCCGCATCGGGCACAGCGTCACCACCGCCATGAGGCAGCTCGACTTCGCCGATCTTCTGCTCAACGGCATGTTGAGCTTTCTGCTGTTTGCCGGCGGTCTGCACGTGGATCTGAGCGTCATGAAGACGCGGCGCTGGACCATCGCCACGCTGGCGTTGATCGGCACGCTGACCTCGACGTTCCTGATCGGCACCGTTTTGTGGGTGATCTTCGATTACCTGCAGCTCGATATGCCCTACATCTGGTTTCTGGTCTTCGCGGCGCTCATCAGCCCGACGGACCCGGTCGCCGTGCTGGGCATCTTCAAGTCGGTCAAGGTGCCGCGATCGCTGCAGGCCACGCTGGCGGGGGAGTCGCTTTTCAACGACGGTGTCGGCGTCGTCGTGTTCACGGTGCTGCTCGCCATCGCCGTCGGCGGCGAGCAAGCGCCCCTCGGGGCGCTCGACATCGCCGAGCTGTTCGTCCTCGAGGCGGTGGGGGGCATTGCACTCGGATTCGGCGCTGGCTTCGCCGCCTATCTCGCCTTGCGCGGTGTCGACGACGCCACGCTCGAGGTGCTGGTCACAGTGGCGTTGGTGGTCGTGACCTACGCCGTGGCCATCAAACTGCACCTGAGCGGCCCGCTGGCGATGGTGGTCGCGGGAATGTTCATCGGCAACCGGGGTGTGATGTTTGCCATGAGCGAAACCACGCGCGACTACCTGATGAAGTTCTGGGAGCTCCTCGACGAACTCCTGAACTCGGTGCTGTTCGTGCTGATCGGGCTCGAGGTACTGATCGTGAGCTTCACGCCGACGCTGATCAAGGAAGCCCTCATCGCCATACCGGTGGTGCTGATTGCACGCGCGATCGCCGTGGCCGTGCCGCTCAGGTTGTTGCGGCCGCGGCAGCTCTTCCCGCCGGGAACGGTGCCCGTCCTTGTCTGGGGCGGCCTTCGCGGCGGCATCGCCGTGGCGCTCGCGCTGTCGATTCCGGACAACGAGTACCGTGTCGGTATCCTGACGATGACCTACTGCGTGGTGGTCTTCTCCATTATCGTGCAGGGACTCACCGTGGAGAAGTTCGTCGCCCGCCTGAGCCACATCGAAGACGGCGGCGCGTCGCAGAAGACCGGCAAAGCCTGAGCGGCGCCGGACGGGCTGACCGGGCGCGCGCGATCAGCGCACGGTCAGCCGGGCCAACGCGGTACAGAAGCGCTCGATTTCCGCCGCGGTGTTGTAGTAGTGCAGCGATGCACGAACGAACGCGTGTGCACCGCGTGCCTGCATCTCCAGCAGCGTCGACCCTCGGTCGCTGACCGACACATTGATGCCACCTTCTCCAAGGGCACGCTGGATCTCAAGCGGATCGTGGCCCGCGACGGCGAAGGACACGATTGCGCAGCGCCGGCGGCCGCGGTCCATGACCCGCACGGTGGGCAGTTCCTGAAGCCGGGCGCGCAGCGTGTCGGCGAGCATGCGCACCCGCTCCCAGATCGATTCCAGGCCCCAGGCGAGCGCATACTCGACGGCCGCGCCGAGACCCAGCTTGGCGGCGACGTTGCTCTCCCAGTTCTCGAAACGACGGGCGTCGGGACGCACTTCATAGCGATCCGGCGCCGTCCACGTTGCCGCGCGCAGGTCGAGAAAGGGAGGCTCGAGTTGCTCCAGCACGGCGGAGCGCACGTAAAGAAAGCCGGCCCCGCGCGGACCGCGCAGGTACTTGCGGCTGGTGGCGGACAGCATGTCGCAGCCGATCTCGCCGACGTCGACGGGCATCTGACCGACCGACTGGCAGGCGTCGAGCAGGTACAGCGTGCCGTGCTCGCGGGCAACGGCGCCGATCTCGGCCGCCGGATTGACGAGACCGCCGTTGGTCGGCACATGGGTCACGGCAATCAGCTTCACCCGTTCGTCCATCATCTCGCGCAGACGCGTTACCGAGAGTTGCCCGTGCTCATCGTTGGGGACGACATCGATGACGACGCCTGCGCGTCGCCGCATCTGCAGGTAGGGAATGAAGTTACTGACGTACTCGGCGACGCTGGTGAGGATGCGCTCGCCCGGCTCGAACGCGATGGCGTAGAACGCCATGTCCCAGGCCCGCGTCGCGTTCTCGACGATCGCCACCTCCTCGCGCCGGCAACCGATCAGGGTCGCCACCGAATCGTACACGCGCTCTATGTCGGCCGCGGCGGCCGCCGCGGCCTCGTAGCCTCCCTCAAGCGCCTCGCGCCGCAGGTGGCCCTGCAACGCGTCGAGCACCGGCTGCGGCATGAGCGCGGCGCCGGCGTTGTTGAAGTGCACGACATGACGACAACCCGGTGTCTCGCCGCGGGCACGCACGACATCGATGGAGGTGGCTACCGCCATCGAGCTCGTCGGTGGGCCGGCGTGACGCTCGCTCGGCATGCACCGCTGCAGCGGTGCACGCGGGGCGGGGTCTTTGTACCAAACCTTGCTGCAGTGCAGGCGCCGCTCGCCGCGAGCGCCGCCCTGCACTGCGACCGCGGAGGAGTCACCGACTCGTTTCGGCCCGGATTGGCGCCGCGGTGGGGATCGAGGGGCAGGAAGATCCCGCCGACGGCTTACGCCGCCGCGCTCCCGGCGGCCTTGCCGGCGCGCCGGGCGGCGAGCGCGATGGCGACGTACGACCAGCCGTTGACGATCATCTCGATCGCCACGAACAGGCCGATCACCCATAACCCCGACACGGGCCATTTGGAGAAGATCATGAGCCCCAGCAGCAGTGTCACGACGCCGCCGAGAAGCAGCCACACCCAGCCGCTGTCGCCGCGCAGCTGAAACGCCATGATGATGCGCACGACGCCGACGGCCACCAGGGCGCCCGCCAACATCGCCGTCAGCAGCAGCGAGGCACCGACCGGGTTGCGCATGACGATGATGCCGGCGGCAATGTACAGAAGTGCGATGAGGACGTGCCAGACCACGCTCTTCCAGCCCTTGTTCTGAAACGCCTGCACAAGCTGGGCGACGCCGCCGATCAGCATCAACACGCCGAAAAACAGGACGCTCACCACCGTCAACGTGAACGTCATGCCGAGTCCGATCGTGCCCAGGATGACGAAGAGAATGCCGAGCGCCAGCAGCCAGCCCCAGTTTCTGCTCACCTCGCCGAAAGTCTCGGCCGGGATCATCGCGCTTTGCACCATTTCAACGTCTCCTTGCGTGAATTCAAAGGAAAAATCACCGCGGCCACTACGGCGTATCACCCCGAGCGGCTCAGCGCCGAGGGCGTCGGCCTTTACTCACCACGGCCAACTAATCGAGGGGCCCGGGCTTGAAAATGCGCTCCCATTCACCGTCGTTCATCATGTATCGCAGGGAAACGCGATATTGCACGATCTCGCGCAGCGCGCTCGAGCGGGCGGCATCGAGCCGGTTGAGCACGCTCTGGAATGCTTCGCGCGGCGTGTCGTAGCTCTGGTTGAGACGCACGATCTCTTCCTCCCCCCGACGCACGAGCTCGTTGTGCTCGGCGACCAGACTTTCGATCCGCTGCAGCGTCCGCCGCACCGTGGCATAGCGCGTGTCACCGGCATAGAGATTGGCCTTCAGCGCCGGTGTCACCCATTCGACATAGTCCCTGACGGAGCGCGCGCCGGCCTGGCCGTAGAGTCGGTAGATCGCTGCGAGACGCGCGATGCCGCGCGCTTCGACCTCGGCGAACTGCGGCCACAGCGCCGGTGGCACGAGGGGCTTCATCCTCGTGTGGATGTCGAGCACACCCTGCTCGGCGTCCACGCGTGCCTTCGACGACTCCCGCAGCAGCCGGCCGAACTCGCCGGGGCCGGCACTGCGCTTGAGCATCAGGCGCGACATATCGTCTCGATAGCGCTGCGACTTCTCATCGAAGGCGTCCAGCTGCGCGCTGAGCGCCTCGATCATCCGCCACAGCTCGAGCACCGTGTCGGTGTCGGTGATGCGCTCGTCGACCAGGGTGGAAAGATCGTCGGCCACGGACTGGGCGCGCAACGCACCGGTCCCAGTCACGGCGACCAGCAGCAGGGCCACGGCCAGGCTGGTCACGAATGGGCGCAAGCGCAGGCGTGGCGTCTCCATGGCCGCAGTATCACTTAGTCCCGGAGCAGACTCAACTCGACGGCGCAGGCCAGACGTCCTCCGCGTCATGCCCGTTTCGGAGAAGCCCGACGGCCCTCACTGCTGAAACAGCGGCAGAGCGAGGAAGAACTTGATCACCAGCGCATTGGCAATGTCGATGAAGAAGGCGCCCACCAGCGGCACCACCAGGAACGCCTTGGGCGATGGCCCGTAACGACCGGTGACGGCCTGCATGTTGCCGATGGCGACCGGCGTCGCGCCTAGGCCGAGCCCGGCGAATCCGGCGCTCATGACAGCGGCATCGAAGTCGCGGCCCATCACACGGAATACGACGAACATCGCCACCACCGTCATCAAAACCACCTGGACCGCCAGCACCACCAGCATCGGTCCCGCGGCCTGGGTGAGTGCGAGCAGGTCCATGCTCATCAGGCTCATGGCCAGAAAGATGCGCAGGCTCACATCGCCGAAGAGGTCGATGACCCCGCCGTTCAGGTCGCGATTGCGCAGGTCGGCGAGATTGGTGAGCACGATGCCGACGACCATCGCGGTGAGAAAACCCGGCAGCAGCACGCCCTTCGAGAACAAAAGCCGATTGACCTGATCGCCGGCGGCGACGCACACGGCCAGCAGCAGTATGGTGCCGAGCACATCGTCCACGGTGATGCCGTTTCGCTGCGCGGCCACCGCGTGTTCGGCGGCATTCGCCGGGGCACTATCGCCCGATCGCAGGCCATGGCGGCGAATCAGGCTCTCAGCGATGGGTCCGCCGATAACCCCGCCGGCGATGAGGCCGAAGGTGGCAAAGGCGACGCCCAACCCGAGCGCGCCATCGAACCCGGCCTTCGCGGCCTCGTTGCCCCACGCGATGGCGGTGCCGTGACCGCCGGCAAAGGAGATGCTGCCGGCAAACAGTCCCGCCCCGGGATGCGCGTCGAAGCCCAGCGCCAGGAGCACGCCGGTGCCGTTCTGGATGAGCAGGAACCCCACCGCCACCGCCAGCAGCAAGGCTAGCGCCTTGCCGCCCTCGAACAGCAGGCGCATCTTCGCCGACAGCCCGATGGTGCTGAAGAACACCAGCAGCAGCAGATCGCGCAGACGCATGTCGAAAGTGATCTGCAGCTCCCAGACGACAAAGATCAGGGCAACGACGATGCTGCAGAGCAGCCCGCCCGTCACGGCGGGAGGGATGTTGTAGCGCCGCAGCAGGCCGAGCTTGCGCGTGAGGAAGGTGCCCACGTAGAGCACCACGATGCTCACGATGAGAGTGTCGGCTTCCGGGAAATGATGCGTCATCGAAGCGACGACAAGCCCCGGCTCCAGGCCCGACGGCTTCCCGTGCGGGCGGCGGCGGGCCGCATCGGCCGGGAACTAGCGGATTCCCATGCCGTGCGCGCCCGCATCAACCGCTGCCGTCAGGGCGTGTACCAGATCGGTGAGGTGTAGGCACGCTCCTGCGTCGACATGGGCGCGCCCTCGGGAATCGGGATGCCGAAGCGGAAGGCGTCGTAGGTCGACCAGCGCGGCGTCGGAATCTCGATCACGCGCGCGTAGTAGAAGGCCGGCTGAGCCGGATCGAAGTCGGGATCGGTCCACACCGTCGCCAGCTCCGAGGCACCGATGGTATTGGTCCAGTTGGCGTTGCGCACATCCACCGTGTTTCCCACCGGCGGCAGCTTGCCGTCGGCGCCCGGGGCCCGGTCGCCGGACCAGACGACGTCGTAGACCTTCTCGTGGGTCGCCCCGCCGGCGTCCAGCCAGCCCTTGACGATCTGGATGCGGTCCAGGTTGGCGCCGATGGGATCGCGCAGCGCGTAGACCATGAAGGTCGGCGCCTCGGCGGCGGCGGGCTTCGCCGGCAGATCGCCGCCCATGGGCACGCCCTTGCGGTAGCCGGCGAAGGCCGGCGCGCGGCTGTTGACGTCCTGGTCGGTGAAGTCCCAGCCGCCGAAGAAGCGCACCGCCATGCGGCTGCCGGTGGTCGCATAGACCTCCTTGCGCTCGATGGCGTCGAAGATCGCCTCGCGGGTGTTCTCGGCGGCCCAGACCGCGGCGAGCCCCGAGGCGGCCGGTTGCCAGCCCTCGATGACGCCCTGGTCGGTCTTCACCATCGGATGCTCCATCCGCGTCGGGCTCGGCTCGTAGCCGGTGTGCTTGCCGAAGAAGTTGTCCTCCTGGGCCGTGGCCAGCGAGGTGTGGCTGTCGGTCGAGCCGATCTGCCCGAACTTGTACGGATTGGTGCCGAGCTTGGCCTCCAGGACGAGACCGCGTTTCAGCGCCTCGCGCAGATACTCCCCCGCCAGCATGTCGTCGGTTTTGGCGGCCGAGAGGTCGAGGTTGCCGGCATCCCAGGTTTCGTAGTCGGCGAACTCGTCATCGGGCGAGAGAAACGGGTGCGTCTCGCCGTCGCCCTTGATCTGCGTGGTCTCGTAGGCGGGCTCCCATTTCGCCCGCTGGGTCACGTATTCCTCGTCGAGCGCCTTGCCGTTGTACTGGGCCTCGAGAGGGAACATCTTGCCGTTCGAGAGGTTGCCATTGTGCGCGATCGCCAGCACGTCGCCGCCGGTCTTCGCCTCGTAGGCGGCCATCCACTTCCACAGATCGCGCGGATCCTGGCTGCCGTGCGGCGGCAGCGTCGTGTAAGCCACCGACTGCGAGGCCTTGTCGGCGCCGTCGCGGTACATGACAACCCGGTGGAAGTTGTCGCCCTGGACCTGCACGGTCCACTCGAAACCGACAAAGGCGGTGAAGTGGCCCGGATCGTTGTATTTTTCCGCCGCTTCGATGGTCTCGTGCCACACCGATTTGTAGGCCCGGGTGTCGGGCGTGTAGTACAGCGCCTCGGGGAAGTCGCCCTGCGAGAATTTGCTGATGATCTCCAACGCCACGCCCACACCGTCGCCGGCCTGAATGCGGTCGTACCAGTCCCGGCCGGTCGGATCGGCCAGCAAGTGCTGCTTGCCCGCCAGCAGATCGGGAAAGAAGCCCATGTTGTCGGAGTGATCGGCGATGACGAGCCAGTCGAGCGGCCTCGAGAGCTTCACCGGGACGCCGGTCGACGCCGTGACCTCGTCGCCGCGCGCGAACCGGTAGGCCTCGTCCAGACCGAGCCGGTTGCCGAACGCGCCGGCGTCCATCGACAACGCCGTGTGCAGGTGGGTGTCACCCCAATAGACGCGGCTCGGGAAACCGCGCTGCGCGTAGGGCGAGTAGCTCTTGCCGGTGTAGGCGTTCGACAGGACTTCGTTCGGATCGGCGGGCGGCGGCAGCTGCGCCAGCGCCGGCGCCGCAGCGAAGGCGAGGGCAAAGTGCAGCATCGATCGCAGGGTGGGCATCACATACTCCTCGCGCTCTGTAGTCTTTGGTGGCTGGCGGCGCAATGCTAACACACCGGTGCCGCACGCATGAGTGAGGAAGTCGTGAAGATCGACAACGCGACAAGACGGCCGAGCCCCCGGGTCGGGGGCAGACATACGCCAACGTCGCGAAATTCTGCCGGCCCGATGTCGGCGGGTCCGCCAAGCTATTCGGCCGACGGCCTCTCCACTGACGAGCCCGTCCCCAACCCGCGGGTTTCTAAAAGCTGATGCCCAGCGCCAGGCCGAGGCCGCTCATGTCGATATCCCACTTGAAGTCGCCGTCCTCGTAATCGGTCGACATCACGCGGTACGCACCGATCAGCGACCACGTCTTGTTGAAGCGGTAGCCGCCTCCGACAGCGCCGTTGAGCACCGAGTCGGAGTCCCCCGCGCCAATGTCACCGCGCAGAAACATCAGCCAGCGCTCACTGCGAACCGGAAAAAACCTCAATCCCACGAAGCCGTCGACCCAGTCCTGATCTCCGGAGACGTTACCCAAACCGCCAAGATTCACGTCGACCTCGAGACTCTGACCCCGCAGCCCGAAGAGACCCTGCAGATTGGGACTGAACTCGTAGACGCCACCGGCCTCCAGAATTCTGATCTTGTTATCGACCTCGAGCTTGCCGACCGGAGTCTGACCATCCACCTCCAGGCTGGCGTAGAAGACGTCGGCGAAATAGCCCCACTTGCCTTTCTGCGCTTCCAGCCTGACGGCGAAAGCGATATCGAGAGCATCGAGCAGGTCGCTGAAGCTCGCATCGACCTCGATGTCGTTGCCACGAACCGTGACGTTGCCGTCGATAGCGGTCGCCCAGAGATAAGGGGCCACCATGTAGTTCCACTTGTCCGACGTCGGCTCTGGCACCACCTGGCCCAGGGCACTGTGAGTCCAGAGAAGGCCTGCGGCGAATAGGGCGAAAACTCGACTGACCTTCACACTGCTTGGACGCATGGCGCACCTCATTTTTCATGGTCTTGGCTAGATGACCCCGCTCCGACCTTACCTCAATCGGCGCTTGAGTAAAAGGCACAGCCGCCTCGAGTCGTCTGCGTTGTGATCATCACGGACCACGCACCGTTCGTGGCCCCGCCCGCGTTAGCTGATGCTAGGCGGCAGCGCCGATTACTGCTTGGGAAACAGCAGCTGCAGCTGCAGGCGCAGCTGCCAGTCGGCGCCGAGGGAAGGTTTCTCAGCGTTGTAGAAAGCCTGGGCCTGCACGTTGATCGGCTGCCTGCCGATGGTGAACACGCACCCGCCGAGCCTAAGCCGTCCCCGACCCGTTTGCCGAGACGGATTTGGGCTTGCGCCCGCGACCGGCAAGCAGCCGGTCGTAGAGCGCCGCCGGCAGCACTCTGGCGAGCGACGCGATCATCGACACATGCCGCGGGAAGGCGTACAGGCGCTTGCGCCGCCTTATCGCCCAGTGGATCCGCTCGGCTGCAGTGTCGACGTCGATGGACACGAGACGACTCTTCTTGCTGTTGGGCTTGCGTCTGACCGGGCCGGGAAACACCAGGGTTACGGCGACGCCGCGGGCGCGCAGATCGATCCGCAGACTCTCCATCAGGCCGGTCAACGCGGCCTTTGCGGCGCTGTACGCGGCGCCGGTCGGCAGGCCGCGATAGGCGGCGAGGCTGCTCGTGGCGACGAGATGGCCCGAGCCCCGCGCCAGCATGCCCGGCAGCACTGCTTCGATGCAGTTGGCCGCGCCCACCACGTTCAGCGACAGCGCGCGCTCGATCTGCTCGGCGGAGAAGCCGTCGACGAACGTGGGCTCCCCGCCGCCGGCATTGGCCACCAATCGGTCGATCGATCCGAGCTCAGCCTCGACGCGCTGCACGGCCGCGAACACCGCCTCGCGATCGATCACGTCACAGGGAAGCGCCAGGGCGCACCCCCCCGCACTCTCGATCTCCTCGACCAGGGCTGTGAGCCGTTCGCCCCGCCGCGCCAGCACCGCCACGGCATCGCCCGCAGCGGCCATGCGACGTGCCAAGCTGTAGCCGATGCCGGAGGAGGCACCGGTAATCAACGTCACCGTCATGTCGATCGCCGCGTTACCCGCGTCGCGCCGCCCGGCCCTCCCGGCTTCCGACGGACTCAGTGCGGGGCGCCGCCCGGAGCCGAGGCCGGCCTCGCTGCGGCCGCCGCGTCGATGCGCTTCTCCCAGGCAAGCTGATTGCGACGTGCGTCGCGCACATAGGGGCTCAACCGCAAGGCTTGGCGCAGCGCACGCCCCGCGACCCGGCCCGACCACGTCATGGGGCGCTCGAAATCCAGGATCAGAACCACCCGTTCTTCATCCGTGTCGTTCCAGACCTCGTGCTTGCGGCTGTCGTCGAACAGCACGCAGCGTCCCTCCTCCCAATGAAAAGTCTCGTCCCCCACCTGCATGCGGCAGCGCTCGCGTGCGGCCGGCACCTTGAGTCCCAGGTGGCAGCGGATCAGTCCCTTGGTGACGCCGGCATGGCGCGGCACGTGCTTGCCGGGAGCCAGGATCGAGAACCACGCGGAGGTCATGCCCGGGACGCGCTCCATCAGACGCGCAGTCTGCGGGCAGAGGCGGCAGTTGCGCTCGGAGCGAAAATCGTAGCCGTACAGCAGAAACGTCCGCCACATGTCGTCGGGCGCAATCTTGTTCTGATCGGGCTGAATCTCCTGGATGAGCGGGAGCTGCTCCCGGAACTCGAGCACACTGTCGAGCTCGCTGCGGATCTTCTTCCAGCTGGCCTCGAGCTCCGCGACCCAGGGAAAATCGGCGTTGTCGAAAACCGCCGGGTCACCGACGAGGGAGTGGCTGGAGATGAAGCGGTCTATTCTACGTGTGGTCGTCTTGCCAACGCGTTTGATAAGGAACCAGCGGGCGAAGCCGCCGGGCCCGAGCTGCTCCCATCGCGTACGTAGACTGACTGCCATACTTCTGACCCTCGGGGTCGCAACCAGATCGCGTTCTGCCAGCGGGGCGACGCGTGCCGCGCGGGCCCGCTTTCGCCAGGCGAACGCTAGCATACAGCCCGGCGCAGAGGACGAACAAGGGGCCCGCGGCGCGGCGATCGCAGCACAAACCGTGCGCAGGCACGACCTCTAGCCCAGCGATGTTCAAGCGGCAGGGCGGTTGCTCTTGCGGCCTGCGCAGACCGACACTGTGCCAAGATCATCGGCGCACGGCGCGGCGGCTTCGCCCCGCCGAGTTTGCCCCCGGCCCGGTTTCCCCGCGTCCCCTGCGGTGGGTTAGATTGCAGCCAGGCGCCCGCACCAGGATGCCCTGGACACTGCAACCATGAGCACAGAGACGGTCACCCAATCGCCACAGGCTCGCACCCCCAACCAGTTCGCGCTGCTCGGCACCCGGCGCTTCCTGCCGCTGTTCGTCACCCAGTTCCTGGGCGCGTTCAACGACAACCTGTTCAAGAACGCGCTGGTGATCCTGATCACCTTCGTGGTCGCCAGCGAGGCGGGCATGAACGCGCAGGTGATGGTGACCGTGGCCGCCGGCATCTTCATCCTGCCTTTCTTCCTGTTCTCCGCCAGCGCCGGCCAGCTGGCCGACAAGTTCGACAAGGCGCGGCTCATCCGTTGGGTGAAGCTCGCCGAGATCGCTCTCATGCTCCTCGCTGCCCTGGGCTTCATGCTGAGAAGCGTCGAGTTCCTCATGGCGGTGCTGTTTCTCATGGGGACGCAGTCCACCTTCTTTGGACCGCTCAAGTACAGCATCCTCCCCGAGCAACTGGACGAGAAGGAACTCATCGGCGGCAACGCGCTGGTCCAGGGCGCGACCTTCGTGGCCATTCTTCTCGGCACCATCATTGGCGGGCTGCTCATTCTGGAGGAGGGCGGCATCGCGTTGGTGAGCGTGATGATCGTCGTCATGGCCGTGTGCGGCTGGATCGCGAGCCGCTATATCCCACCGACCGCGGCGGCCAACGCCGATCTGTCGGTGGATCACAACTTCGTGCGCCAGACATGGCGTATTCTCGCGCACACCACCCAAAGACGGGACATCTTTCTGTGCATTCTCGGGCTGTCCTGGTTCTGGTTCGTCGGCGCAACCTACCTCTCCCAGGCGCCCACGTTCGTCAAGGACTCGCTCGGCGGTAACCAGCAGGTGGTGACCCTGTTCCTGACCGTGTTCTCGGTCGGCATCGCCCTCGGCTCGCTGATGTGCAATCGGCTGCTGAAGGGCGAGGTCCATGCCACCTACGTGCCGCTGGGCGCACTCGGCATGAGCGTCTTCTCCATCGACCTGTTCTTCGCCAGCGGCAATGCCGTCAGGGTGGGCGAGGCGGAGCTCATGGGAGTGGCCACCTTCCTGCAGGCGCCGGCCAACTGGCGCGTCATGGCGGACCTTCTGCTGCTGGCGGTATCCGGGGGCCTCTACATCGTGCCCCTGAACGCGCTGTTGCAGCGCCTGAGCGAACCCGAGCACCGCGCTCGCAACATCGCCGGCAACAACGTGATGGGCTCGTTGTTCATGGTGTTGTCGTCACTCGTCACGGTGGCNNGTCACGGTGGCGCTGCTCGCGGCGGGCGCGAGCGTTCCCGAGGTCTTGCTGATCGTCGCGATCGCCAACACAGCGGTCGCGTTCTACATCACGCGTCTGCTTCCCGGGGCGCTGGCCAAAGCGTTCGTCGCCTGGCTGCTCGACACCTGCTTTCGCGTCGAGGTCAAGGGGCTGGAGCACTATCGCAAGGCCGGTGACAAGGTGCTCATCGTCGCCAATCACACGTCGTTTCTGGATGCCCCTCTGCTGGCCGCCTTCGTGCCGGACAACCTCACGTTTGCTATCAATACGCAGATCGCGAAGAACCACATCGTGCGCTTCTTCACCCAGCTCTCCAGCACCTATCCCGTCGACCCGGCAAATCCGTATGCCATGCGCTCGTTGATCGAGTGTGTGAACCAACTCAACAAAACGGTCATTTTTCCTGAGGGTCGCATAACGGTGACCGGAGCACTGATGAAGGTGTACGAAGGCCCCGGCATGATCGCGGACAAGACGCAGGCGATGGTGCTGCCAGTGCGTATCGACGGCGCCCAGTACACCCATTTCTCGCGCCTCAAGGGAAAGGTGCGCCTGCGCTGGTTCCCGCGCGTGCGCGTACAGTTCATGGCGCCGCGGCGACTCGATCTGCCCGACGAGCTCAAAGGCCGGAACCGCCGGCAAAGGGCGGGTGAAGCGCTCTACGACCTCATGACGGACATGATCTTTCACAGCAGCGATTACCGGCGCACGCTGTTTCAGTCGCTGCTCGACGCGCGCGCGACCCACGGCGGCGGACATCTCGCCTTCGAGGACATCGAGCGCCGCCCGCTGACCTACCGCAAGCTCACGCTGGCATGCTTTGCTCTCGGACGCGCGCTGGCGCGCGGCAGCAGGCCCGGCGAACGCGTCGGCGTGCTGCTGCCCAACGCGATCGGCAACGCCGTCACTTTCTTCGGCCTGCAGGCCTACGCACGGGTGCCGGCGATGTTGAACTTCTCCACCGGAGCGCGAGGCGTGGTTCTGGGCTGCCGCTCGGCGGCTGTCAGAACGGTCTACACCTCACGACGCTTCGTCGAGCTCGCCAAGCTCGGCGACATGGTCGACGCGCTCGAAGAAGCGGACGTGCGCATCGTCTATCTCGAGGACGTACGCGAGCATCTGACGCCCCTCGACAAGGCGGTCGGGTTCGTCGGCCTGCTGTTGCCGGGATTGACCTACCACCTCACGGGACGCCGGCGAGATCCCGATGCCGAGGCAGTGATCCTTTTCACCTCCGGCACCGAAGGGGCACCCAAAGGTGTTGCCCTCACGCACGTCAACCTGCAGGCCAACCGCTTCCAGGTGGCGTCACGCATCGACTTCGGGCCGACGGACATCGTCTTCAACGCCCTGCCCATGTTTCACTCCTTCGGCCTGACCTGCGGCACCATCCTTCCGGTGCTCTCCGGCATAAAGGTGTTTCTCTACCCCTCGCCGTTGCACTACCGCATCGTGCCGACACTCGCCTACGACACCAACGCCACCCTCATGTTCGGCACGGACACTTTTCTCGCGGGCTACGCGCGTTTCGCCCATCCCTACGACTTCTACAGCATGCGCTACGTTTTTGCCGGTGCAGAGAAAGTCAAAGAGGAGACGCGCCGAATCTGGAGCGAGCGCTTCGGCTGCCGCATATTCGAGGGCTACGGAGCGACGGAGACGGCACCGGTGCTGAGCATGAACTCGCCCATGCAGAATCGCCCCGGCTCCGTCGGCCGTCTCATGCCCGGCATCGAGCACCGCATAGAGGCGCTGACCGGCATCGAGACGGGGGGCAAGCTCCTCGTGCGCGGACCCAACGTCATGAAAGGCTACCTCACCGTCGACGAGCCGGGCATCGTCAAGCCGCCGGCGGAAGGTTGGTACGACACGGGGGATATCGTCGACGTCGACGCCGAGGGCTTTGTCCACATAAAGGGCCGTGCCAAGCGCTTCGCCAAGATCGGCGGTGAGATGGTGTCGCTGCCGGCGCTGGAGGAGCTCGCCGAGGCGCTGTGGCCGGGTCATCGCCACGCCGCGGTGACGCTGCCCGACCCCCGCAAGGGCGAACAGCTGGTGCTGGTCACCGACTGCGCGGCGGCGACACGCGAAGCGCTGGCCGCCTACGGCAAGTCGCAGGGCGCCGCGGAGATCTCGCTGCCGAGAACGCTGCTCATCGTGGACGTCGTGCCTCTGCTGGGCACCGGCAAGACCGATTACCGCGCCGTGCGCACGCTGGCCGAGGAACGTGCGTAAGCGGCGGGCAGCGAGCGGCTGCGCTAACCCCCGCACGGACTTGGAACGACGACGATTAATCACTATTTGCTAAGGATCTCGCCGAGCCAGGAGAATCGACATGAGCACGCGTAAGCTTAAGACGGCCATCCACGCCGCGGCCACCAGCGATGGCGCTGGCGTGAAGATAAAGCGGGTCGTCGGCGCCGGGGGCATGCAGGGCCTGGATCCGTTTCTCATGCTCGACGAGATCCGCTCGGACGACGCGGACGATTACATTGCCGGCTTTCCGGCCCATCCGCACCGGGGCTTCGAGACGCTCACCTACCTGCTCCAGGGCCGCATGCGCCACGAGGACCACATGGGCAACAGCGGCGAGATCGTCACCGGCGGGGCGCAGTGGATGTCCGCCGGCCGCGGCGTCATTCACTCGGAGATGCCGCAGCAGACCGAGGGACTGCTGCACGGCTTTCAGCTCTGGATCAATCTCCCGGCGCGGCTCAAGATGAAGGACCCCGAGTACCGCGACATCGACGGCGGCGAAATCCCCGAAGTCACGGCCGATGGCGGTGCGCGCGCGCGCGTCATCGCGGGGCGCTATCGCCATGCGGGCACCACGGTGGCGGGCGCATCGCAGGTGGTCAGCGCGCAGGCGGATGTCCTCGACGTAACGCTGCCGCCCGCCGCGCGCTTCGACGCCGAGATTGCCTCGGCTCGCACCGTCCTCGTGTACGTCTACCGGGGAGAGATCGGCGTCGGCCACGACGTCGTGCGTGAGGGGACTCTCGCCGTGCTCGGCGACGGCGATGCGGTGTCGCTGCAGGCCGCAGACTCCGCGGCGGGTTGTCTGCTGCTGTCGGGCGAGCCGATCGGGGAGCCGGTGGTTCAGTACGGCCCCTTCGTCATGAACACGCGCGAGGAGATCGAGCAGGCCATCGACGATTACCGCAATGGCACGCTCGCCCGTTGAAACGGGGCCGCGTCGCGCAGCGCTTGCTCCCCAGTTTCGTAGGGTTGCTCAGGGCTGCGGCACAACCACCCACTTGCCCTCGGCGGTCTTGCAGAAGCGCAGCTCGCTGGTGCCGCTGCGACCGGCGGCGAACGTCGCGATGCGTGCTAGCCGGCACGCCAGCCCGTTGTGCTCGAACGAGCGCAAGGGCGTGATGGAGCCGTTGCTGCCGGTACGCGGGTTCTCCCACCAGGTGTCGGTGCCGTCTTCGGCTCCCTCCAGCGCCTCGTCGGCCGCCTGCAGAAGCAGATCGATGTCCTTGTCGTTCAGGTGCGACACCGGTGCGTCCTGGAGAAAACTAAGGTTGAAAGCCGCGGCGTTGACGTTGGCCAGCATCAGCGCCAGGGCGAGCAAGAGTGTTCCGTGGATCCTGATCATGTCTGCTGCTCGATATTGTGTTGTTTCGCCCAGGCCGCGTATTCTCGCAGCACCCGAGCGCGATGTCTCGCAAGCCCCGTGCCGCCAAAATCTCACGACTCAAGCGACGCCCTGCGCCTAGATCGTTGGCTGTGGGCGGCGCGCTTGTACAAGACGCGACCGCTCGCCTCCGCCGCCGTCAAGGGCGGCAAGATAGACGTCAACGGCACCCGCGCCAAGCCGGCCAAGCTGATCAGGGCGGGCGACGAGCTCACGATCCAGAAAGATCCCTATCGCTACGTCGTCGTCGTGCGGGGACTCTCCGACAAGCGACTCTCTGCGCCGCTCGCGCAGGCGCTCTACGAGGAGACCCGCAACAGCGTTGCGAAGCGCGAGCTTCTCGGGCAGCAGCTGAAGGCTCAAGCGGAGGTTTTTCGCGCCCCGAGGACCCGGCCCTCGAAACGCGCGCGGCGCGAGCTCGAGAGGCTGCGTCGAGGGGAGCTCGACTGAGGCGCTCCGCTCCGCCCCGGCGCTTGAGCTGCCGATGTCCGTCGCGGAAAAGCCCTTGACCCGTCTCGACGATCTGCCGCTGTCGCTCTACGTGCACCTGCCCTGGTGCGTGCGCAAGTGCCCTTATTGCGATTTCAACTCCCACGCCCTGCACGGCGAGATTCCCGCGGGCGCCTACGTCGACGCCCTGTTGCGTGATCTCGACTTCGACCTCGAGTCGCTGGCCGTGCGCCCGCTCGTTTCCGTTTTTCTCGGCGGGGGCACCCCGAGCCTGTTCGATCCGCACGCCATCGCGCGGCTGATCGAGGGCATCGGGCAGCGACTGAGCGGTGTGGCCGACGCCGAGATCACGCTGGAGGCCAACCCTGGCAGCGCCGACGCCGGCCGTTTCCGGGGGTATCGCGTCGCCGGCGTCAACCGCATCTCACTCGGTGTCCAGAGTTTCGACGACGCCAGCCTGGCGCGCCTGGGCCGAATCCACGACAGCGCCGAGGCGCGGCGCGCGTTCACGGCGGCGCGACGAGCGGGCTTCGACAACATCAACCTCGATCTGATGTACGGGCTTCCCGGTCAGCGTGTCGTGGACGCCGTCGCAGACGTCGCTGTCGCCGTCGACCTCGCGCCCGAGCACCTCTCGGTGTACCAGCTCACCCTCGAGCCAGGCACGCCGTTTCACCGCCGACCGCCGCCGCTGCCGGACCACGACTCCCTCTGGGACATGCACACGGCACTCGAGGCGGCGCTTGCCGCCGGCGGCTATGCCCGCTACGAAGTCTCGGCCTACGCGCGTGCGGGCTGGCGCTGCGTGCACAACGAGAATTACTGGGCCTTCGGGGATTATCTCGGCGTTGGCGCCGGCGCCCACGCCAAGCTCAGCGGCGCCGGCGGGGTGCGTCGCACCCGCAAGGTCCGCAGCCCGCGGGCATTCATGGATTGTGCGGGCAAACCGACGTGCCTTGCCGGCGCACGCACGCTCACCCGCGGCGAGCTCGGCTTCGAGTTCCTGCTCAACGCGCTGCGCCTCACGGAGGGATTCGCCATCGCCACGTTCCGCGAGCGCACCGGGCTTGCGCCCGCGGCGATCGAAGCGCCGCTGCGACGGGCATGTGAGCGCGGCTGGCTCTCTCGGGACGAGCACCGTATCCGCCCCACAGCGACCGGGTATCGCTTCCTCGACGACGTGCTGGAGCTGTTTCTGCCCCCGCCACCTTGAGGGCGCGGTTTGCAGCCCCCACCTTCCTGATTATGATCGCAGATCGGGCCGACGCGCCGAGGTGACGCCATGGAAATCGTAGCTGTCATCGCCGCCACCATGGGGGTAGCCTGGGCGAGCGGGATAAACCTCTACGCGGCGCTGTTCATGCTGGGCTGGATGGGCAGCAGCGGCTCCATCGAGCTGCCGCCGGATCTGCAGGTGCTGCAGCATCCCGGGGTCATGGCGGCCGCCGGCCTGATGTACTGTATCGAGTTCTTCGCCGACAAGATCCCCGGGGTCGACAACGGCTGGGATCTCATCCACAGCTTCATTCGCATCCCCGCCGGCGCACTGCTTGCCGCCGGCGCCATCGCCAGTGTCGCTCCCCAGGCCGAGATCATCGGCCTCATCCTCGGCGGCACGCTGGCGGCCGGCGCCCATTTCACCAAGGCAGGCGGTCGCGTGCTCGTCAACACCTCGCCCGAACCCTTCAGCAACTGGGCGGTCAGTATCGGCGAGGATCTGCTGGTCATCGCGGGGCTGTGGACTGCGCTGCATCATCCGGTTCTGTTCCTGATCCTGCTGGCCGCCTTCGTCGCGCTGGTCGTGTGGCTGGCGCCCAAGGTCTGGCGCGGCGTCCGGCAGATGTTCGTGCGCCTGTCACGGTGGCTCGGGGCAAAATCACCGACGCCCGAGGCGCCGCCGCGGCGCCTCGATAAACCCGGCGAATCCACCTGACGCGCCGCCCGTGCTCTGGATCAAGGCGCTGCACATCGTCTTCATGGTGACCTGGTTCGCCGGGCTGTTCTATCTGCCGCGGCTGTTCGTCTACCACGCCATGGCCGAGGACGAGACCGGCAGGGAGCGTTTCCGAATAATGGAGCGCAAGCTCTTCTACGGCATCATGACGCCGGGCGCCGTGCTCACGCTGGTTTTCGGCTTTTGGCTCTGGCTGGGGTACGGCTTCACCGGCGCCTGGCTGCATGCGAAGCTGGTGCTGGNNCCTGCTCGACTTCAAGCACGAGCGCAGCACCCCGAGCCACGTGTTCTTCCGCTGGTTCAACGAGTTTCCCGTCGTGATCCTGTTTCTCGCCACGGTGCTCGTCGTGGTCAAGCCCTTCTGAGAGGGCGCTCACACCGCTCGCGCCCGCTTCACCGGGCACATGTTCCACGTCGTCCTGTACCAGCCCGAGATTCCACCGAACACGGGCAACGTCATGCGCCTGTGTGTGAACACGGGCTGTCAGCTGCATCTCATCGAACCGCTCGCCTTCGCGCTCGACGACAGCCGACTCAAGCGCGCAGGCCTCGACTACGCCGAGTGGGCGCAGGTGAAGACCCATGCCTGCCTCCAGGACTTCATTCGGCGCGTTGCTCCCGCACGACTGTTCACGCTGTCCACCCGCAACGCCCGACGCTACGACGACGTGCGCTTCAGCGCCGGCGACGCGTTCGTGTTCGGGCCCGAGACGCGCGGCCTGCCCGCCGCGGTCCGTGACAGCGTGCCGGCGCCGCAGCGCCTGAGGCTGCCCATGCGTGCCGGCAGCCGCAGCCTGAATCTCTCCAATGCGGTGGCGGTGGTGGTCTACGAGGCGTGGCGACAGAACGGCTTCCGCGGCGCCGACCCAGGCGCCCACCGGGGCGGCGACGCGCGCTGAACCTACTCGGGCTTGGGGTCGCGCTCGAGCAGCGCGTCGACGGCGCGCTGCGGCGACAGCCCCTCGAACAGCACCCGGAAGACCTGCTCCGTGATAGGCATCTCCACCGCCAGGCCGCGACTGATACGGTGCAGCTCGCGGGCCGTGTTGACGCCCTCGGCTTCCTGACCGATGTCGGCCATGACATCGCGCAGCGAGCGGCCTTGCCCGAGGCCGATGCCGACGCGGCGGTTGCGCGACTGATCGTCCGTGCAGGTGAGAATCAGGTCGCCGAGCCCGGCCAGCCCCATTAACGTTCGCTCCTCCCCGCCGAGCGCCGTGCCCAGGCGTGTGAGCTCCGCCAGCCCCCGGGTGATCAGGGCCGCGCGTGCGCTGGCTCCCAGTTGCAGACCGTCGCTGATGCCCGCGGCGATGGCCATGACGTTCTTGATGGCACCGCCCAGCTGGACGCCGATCAGGTCCTTGCTGAGGTAGACGCGCACGCGGTCGCTGCGCAGCCATGAAGCGACCTCCTCGCCGCACGCCGCATCCGTGGCCGCGACCGTGAGCGCCGTGGGCAGCGCGGTGGCTATCTCCCGCGCGAAGCCCGGGCCGGACACAACGGCCCGCGCCGTCGTGGAACCGAATGCCTCGGCGGCCACGTCGCTCAGCAGCTTGCCGGTGGCCGGTTCGAAGCCTTTGCCGGCGCAGGCCACGATGAGCCGCGTCGCGGCGCGCCCGGCCGCCGAGCGAGCCCCCGCGAGCCGCTGCGCGGCGGCACGAAAACCATGGCTCGGCACCGCCAGCAGCAAGCGGTCGGTCGCGACGGCCAGCGCGCCGGGGTCCGGCTGCGGCGAGAGCAAGTCGGGAAATGCAATGCCGGGCAGGTAGTGCTCGTTGCAGCGCGCTTCGGCCATGGCGTTGAGCTTGGCGCTGTCGCGCCCCCCCAGCAGCACCCGGTGTCCGTTGCGCGCCAGCAGGATCGCCAGCGCCGTGCCCCACGAGCCGGCGCCGAAGACACCGACCGTTGCACGCACGCCCTCAGCTCCCCGAGCGCCGGTGGGTGGGGCGCTCAGTGATGCGTGAGGTCCGCATCGTCCGCGGTTTCGCCGGACGCCTCCGCCTTAGGCGCGCTCTCGGCCTCGCGCTTCTGCCGGTAGAGGGCCTCGAAGTTGAACGGCGCCAGCAGCATCGGCGGGAAGCCTCCCTTGGCCGTGAGATCCGAGGCCGCCTCGCGTGCGAACGGCAGCAGCACGTTGGGGCACGCCACCTCCAGCGCCACCTCCAGCTCGTCTCCGGCTACGCCGCCGATCTCGAAGATGCCGGCCTGCTGAAGCTCGACCAGGAACACCGTCTGCTCGGCGGCGCTCGCGGTCATGGTAACGGCCAGCACGACGTCGTAGTGATCGTCGTGGCCGGCGACCGGCGCATGGGATACCGAGAGATCCATGGCCACGCTGGGGTTGAACTTCTGCTCGGTGAACACCAGCGGCGCTCGCGGCGACTCGAACGAAGCGTCCTTCAGATAGATCTTCTTGATATCGAATTTCATGGCGTCAGCATCGATGGCTCGGGCTTCCGGGGACGGGCCGCGACCCCCACCGCGCCGAATCCCCTGCGGCAGCAGAGCGCACCGCCCGCAGCGGGACGTCTAGCGCTCCAGGGGAAGGTTCTCCTTCTGCCAGGCCGCCACCCCGCCGCTCAAGGTGAACACGTTCGCATACTCGTTGCGCCGCAGCATGCCCGCGGCGCGAGCCGACCGGTTACCGACACGGCAGGTGACGACGATGGGTTTGCTCTTGTGCTTCTCGAGCTTTTTCAGGTCGTCCTTGAACTGCCCGAGCGGGATGTTGATGGCGTTGGGAATGTGCCCCTTCTGGAATTCGCTCGACTCCGAGACGTCGACCACCACGGCGGATTNNCGGCACGCACACCGAAGACACGCTGGCGGATCGGCTCCAGGAACAGCAAGGCGACGATGACCACCAGGGCCACGAAAAGGTGCCAGTTCTTCTGGACGAACTCGAGATCGATCGCTTCCATAATCGGTGTGGACGCGCGCGCCCGGACGCCGCGCGCTGGCGGGGAAGAAACGGCCCCGGTTCGGAGGCACGGGAGGTTAGCGCGTAATGGTCAAAACGGCAATACGGGCCCGCGCTTGCGGCATCGCCAACCCCGGCGGCGGTCCGACAGGCTCAATGGTGGGCGCGACAGAAGGCCTCGCGCATGCTGGCCATGAACTGCAGAATCTTGGCGTCGCCGATGCGGTAGAAGACCTTGTTGGCGTCTTTGCGGGAAGCCAGTATGCCCTTGTCCCGAAGGATGGACAGATGCTGCGAGATGTTGCTCTGCGACGTGCCCACCATGTCCACCAGGTCCTGCACGCTGGCTTCGGTCTCACCGCCGAGAATGCACAGTATCTTCAGACGCAGCGGGTGGGCCATGGCCTTCAACGCCCGGGAGGCCTGATGGATGTCGGCCTCGGCCAACAGCACCTGGGCCGAATCCACCTCGACCGTGTCGGATCGACCTCGCTTTTCGGACACTGCCACGGACGCTTAACCTTCTCGAATTCCGGCGAGTCGCCGGTGTATCACTCTACAATTATACACTAATAAATTGATTTATCCCCCTGCAGCCCCCTTCGCGCCGTGCGCGCGCCGTCGCCAAACCCCCGTTGAGCGGGCAATCGCGCCGAGCGCGGTGTCTTCCTCGGGGTGCTTCACGATCCGTCCCGCGCCCCTGCGACGGGTCGCGGTGACGGGCATCATCGCCGTCGTGATGCTCTACGCCGGCGCCGCGGCGGCGACCGGCGACGTCGATCCCGCCCGCAACGCCGAGATCCAGCGGCTGCGCAACGAGCTCGAGAGGCAAGGTGAGGAACAGGACAGCCGACGGCTGCAACTGCAGGACGTGGAGCGTCGACTGGTCACGCTCAGGCAGAGCCTGCGGGAGGCGCAGAGGCGCGGGCGTGCCCTCGCGTCTCAAGGAGCGCGCCTGCAACAGCGACGCCTCGTGCTCGAGGGCTCCCTGTCGACGCAACGCGCGGCGGTGGCGGCGCTGATACGCGCGGCGCATGGGCTCGGCCGCGACGGCTATTTGAAAATCCTGCTCAGCCAGGGGGATCCAGCCCGTGTGGGACGTGCGCTCAGTTACGCGCGCTACCTCGCCAACGCCCGCGCCGAGCGGCTGCAGGCGCTCGCTCAGACGGCCACCGAGCTGGCCACGCTCGACGCCGAGCTCGAGAGCGCACGCACGGAGCTCGCGGCCCTCGAACGACGCCTGGAGGGCGAGAATGCCGAGCTCGAACGTGCGCACGCCGAACGCGCGCGGGTGCTGGCGGGTCTGGGCGAGCGTATCCGGGACAAGCGCCGCGAGCTCGAGCGGCTGCGGGCGGACCAGGATCGCCTCGGGCGCTTCGCCGAGGGGCTGCAAGGCGCTGCGGCGCAGGGCGCTTCCGCAACTCCGGCAACGCCATCGCCCGAGGCCGGTCTCCAGGGTATCGGGCAGACCCTGGCGCTGCCGGTCGCCGCCCGGGTGCGTGCTCGCTACGGGCAGCCCAAGCTCGGTGAGGAGCTGCGCTGGAACGGCCTGTTGCTCGCTGCCGCGGAGGGAGAGCCGGTGCGCGCGGTGTACCGCGGCCGCGTGGTATACGGCGACTGGTTTCGCGGTTTTGGGTTATTATTGATAGTGGACCACGGAGGCGACTACATGAGCCTGTACGGGCACAATGGGCTGCTGCTCAAACACCCGGGAGACTGGGTCGAGACCGGCGAGCCCATCGCGCAGGTCGGTACGACGGGAGGATTGGGAGAACCGGGTCTGTACTTCGAAATTCGACACCAGGGCGAGCCGCGCGACCCGCTGATCTGGTGCCGGCTCGACTGACAGGCGGGCCGAAGCGAACGTCATGGCGAACGGCCGGGCGCCGGATCGCCGGAGTTGAAACTATGATGAGACATTTCCGCTACGCCGCGATCCTCGGCATGGGGATCGTCATCGGTATCGGTGTCGGCCTCGAGCGGGCCGTTTTCGCCGAGCGCCAGGAGAACCTGCAGCCGCTGCCGCTCGAGGACCTGAGGGTCTTCACGGAGGTTTTTGGCAAGCTCAAGACGGACTATGTCGAGGAGGTGCAGGACACGCAACTGCTGCGGGACGCCATCGAAGGCATGCTCTCCGGGCTCGATCCCCACTCCGCCTACCTCGACCCGGAGTCCTTCAAGGAGGTGCGCATCGGCACCGAGGGCGAGTTTGGCGGTCTCGGCATCGAGGTCACCATGGAGAACGGCTTCGTGAAGGTCGTCGCGCCCATCGACGACACCCCCGCGCACGAGGCAGGCCTCAAGGCCGGCGATCTTATCATCCGGCTCGACGACACACCGGTGAAGGGGCTGACGCTGAACGAGGCCGTCAAACTGATGCGCGGTAAACCGGGAACCGAGATTCGCCTCACGGTCGTTCGCGAAGGCGTCAGTAAACCGAAGGAATTCGTGCTCACCCGCGCAGTGATCAAGATCACGAGTGTGAAGCAGCGGCTGCTGGAAGAGGGCTACGGCTACGTGCGCATTACCCAATTCCAGAGCGGCACCGCTGAGTCCGTGCGCGAAGCGCTGAGCTCACTGAAGAAGTCGAGCGGCGGGCCGCTCCTCGGTCTCATCCTCGATCTGCGCAACAACCCAGGCGGCGTGCTCAACGCCGCAGTGAGCGTGAGCGACACCTTCCTGCGACAGGGTGAGATCGTCTACACGAAAGGTCGGGTGGATGACTCGAAGCTGCGTTTTACCGCGACGCCAACGGACTACCTCGACGGCGCCCCCATGGTGGTTCTGGTGAACGGCGGCTCGGCGTCCGCCTCCGAGATCGTCGCCGGCGCTCTGCAGGACCACAAGCGTGCCATCATCATGGGCACGAAGACCTTCGGCAAAGGCTCCGTGCAGACCATCCTGCCCATGGACAACGGCGCGGCTCTCAAGATCACCACGGCGCTCTACTACACCCCGAGCGACCGCTCCATACAGGCCACCGGAATCGAGCCGGACGTCGTCGTCGAGGACATGCAGATTGCGCGCCGCGAGGCGTCGCAGGACGACTCGCTGCGCGAGTCGGACCTGGCGGGCCACCTCGAGAACGAGAACGGCGATTCGCCGCGTGCGTCGCAGCAAGAGAAGTCTTTCGAGGAGGATTTCCAGCTGCGGGAGGCGCTCAACCTGCTCAAAGGCGTCAACATCGTCCGCGCGAGCACCGGCTGATCCCGCCGCGCGACGCAGCCAGGGCGTTCCACCCGAGAGCGCCGTGACGGGGGCGGCGCCGCCGCTGCTCAGAAACTCGCCAGCTGCTGCGCGGTCGGCTCCGCACAGCAGTACCACGGCTCGGAGAGGCCCGGCACGGGCGTGTCCGCCGGCCCCGTCGGCGGCGCGGGGGGATGGCGCCCGAGGGCCGCAAACGCCAGAGCCCAGATCTCTCGGAACGTCTCGCCCTGGCTGCGTCGCGCGACGTCGGCGCCGGCCGCAAGGGCTTGAACGGCTTGTTGCAGTGCGTCCACGCGCGCATCGGCGTGCTCCCAAGGGTAGCCCAGTGCGGTGCGGTCGAATTCGCCGAGCCGCTGACGGAAGCCCGGCAGTGACAGCAGGCGAGAGCCCTGCGGCACCAGCAGACGAATGCTCAGCTGAACCGCAGCAGTGCTCTCGATAAGGCCCAGCCGGGCAACGCTCTCCAGCAGAGAGGTATAGCCCTCGAGGGTCGTCCATGGCGTGAACGGCACGAACGTCGGCCGCATGGCAATGCCCGCTCGCCGCAGCAAGCCTGCGGCCACGGCAAAATCCGCCGCCGAATGACCCTTATCGAGATACTCGAGCACGCGGTCGTCGACGGATTCCACCGCTGTCGTCACGAACAGACACCCCGTGTCGGCGAGCTCCGGCAGCATTGCGGCATGAGCGATCAGGTGCTCGACCTTGATGGTGGCGTCGTAGGTCAGCTCGGGAAATTCCCGGTGCATGGCGCGCAGCACTCTGCGGGCGTGCCCGGGCCCGTTGAGGAAGTCCGGGTCTCCGAAGGAGATGTGCTGCGCGCCAGTGCGCACCTGCTGGCGCACATCGCTCATGACCACGTCGACGGGCACGATGCGCAACGCTCCCTGGTAGACCGGTACCACCGGACAGTGTCGGCACAGGTGCTTGCAGCCCCGGCTGGCCTCGGCGAACCCCACCACCCGGGTGCTCGCGTCGGGCAGCTCGAGATGGGCGTAGCGCTCGAGCGGTGGCAGACGCGATCGGTCCGGCACTCGAAAGGGGATCTTGTCGAGCGTCACCGTCGGTAGTTCCCCACCGTCGACGGACTCGCCGCGGCGCAGCCGCTCGGCCAAGGCCAGCAACCGCGCCTCGACCTCACCGCCCAGCAGCGTCTGCGCGCCGGCGGCGTGCAGCGCCGTGGTATTGAGGGGCGCGTACAACCCGTATACGCACACATGCGCGCACGGTGCCATCTCGCGCACGCGCGGCAGCGCCTCGAGCGCGATCCGGGTGGCGGTGTGCATGCCGGCGTGCACTGCGACCAAGCCGGCATCGGCGAGTCGGTCGGCGTCGAGCTTCTCAACGGCTAAATCCAGACAATCGACGCTGAATCCCGCCTCGCGCAGCCACGCCGCCGGCTGAGCCAGGGCGAACGGCTGACGTCCGATCTCGTACGGGCTTATGAGAACGACCTTCATGGACGAATTGCGTCTCATCTCACACACCGGGCCCGCGGCAGAGCGCCGCTCAATCCCAGCGGTGATCCCGGGTCTGGACCATGCCGTCGAAAATACGCACCGGGAAGGTGTCAACCGGTTCGTAGGCCGGCGGCTCGAGCACCGCACCCGTGCGTATGCAGAATCGCGCCCCGTGGCGGGGACAGACGATAGCCTCACCGTCGATCTCCCCGCTCGCGAGCTCACCACCGTCGTGGGTGCAGACGTCCTCGATGGCGTAGAACTCGCCCCCGAGATTGAAAACTGCGACCATGACATCGTCGACGTCCATGACCTTGCACTGACCCGGTGCGATGTCCTGCACGGGCGCAACGTCAACCCAGTCCGTCACGCTGGCCTCCCCACATCGCCGGCGACGTTCACAGCAGCCCAAGCTGCAGGCGCGCCGCCTCCGACATGCGTTCCTGCGTCCACGGCGGGTCCCATACGAGCTCCACGGTGACGTCCTTGACGCCGTCGACGCATTTGACCGCGCACTCCACCATGCCCGGGAAGGTATGCGCCACCGGGCAACCGGGCGCGGTAAGCGTCATCTCGATGCGCACCGTTCCCTGGGCGTCGACGTCCAGCCGGTAGATCAATCCAAGGTCGTAGATGTTGACCGGAATCTCAGGGTCGTAGACCCCCCGGAGTGCATCGACGACCTGTTCCTCGAGCACGCGGCTTTGCAGGCCTTTTTGCGCCGTCACCGGCTCGACGGCACTCTGCGCCGCCGCGGCGGTGTCGCCCGAAGCCTCGCCGACGCCGTTCATGAACTGATCGACGAACTCGTCGCGGTAGTCCCTGCCGGAACTCGTCATGGTGCCTGCCTACTCCGTGGTGACCCGTTCACGTTCGCGGCCGAGCGCCGCCTCGGCGGTGTGCCAGGCCAGCGTGGCACATTTCACGCGGGTGGGATACTCGCGCACGCCCCCGAGCACTTCGAGCTTGCCTACGTCCGCCGCGCCGTCGTCCAGGGACTCTCCGGTGACCATGGCATGGAAGCTTCGGAAGTACTCGTGGGCTTGCTCTTCGGTCTTGCCTTTGAGCGTCTCCGTCATAATGGACGCCGATGCAGTGGAGATGGCACAACCGTGCCCTTCGAACATGACCTCACGGATGACCCCGTTGGCGTCGACGAGCATATAGAGCTTGAGCTGGTCCCCGCACAGGGGGTTATTGCCCTCGGCCGTGCGGTTGGCATTTTCCAGGCGACCGAAATTTCGTGGATTCCGGTTGTGGTCGAATATGACCTCCTGGTAGAGATCACGTAACCCGCTCATACGCCGAACAGCTCCTGTACCTTGCCGATGCCCGCTATGAGCGCATCGATCTCCTCACGCGTGTTGTAGATTCCGAGCGAGGCGCGCACCGTCGCCGGCACACCGAAGTGCTGCATCACAGGCATCGCGCAGTGGTGTCCCGCGCGCACAGCGATGCCCTCGTGATCGAGCACCGTGCCGGCGTCGTGAGGGTGAACCCCCTCGATCGAGAACGAAACGATGCTCGCTCGCTCGCGGGCAGTGCCGATCTGACGTATACCCCTCAACTCGTCCAGACGGCTCGTCGCATACTCGAGCACGTCGTTTTCGTGGCGGGCGATCCGCTCGAGCCCCAGGGAACTGACATAGTCTATCGCCGCGCCGAGCCCCACCGCCCCGGCGATATTGGGCGTCCCGGCCTCGAATTTGTGCGGCAGATCGTTGTATTCGGTGTCCTCGAACGTCACCCGCTTGATCATCTCGCCGCCGCCCTGGTAGGGCGGCATCGCCTCGAGCAGCGCCTGCTTGCCGTACAGCACGCCGATGCCCGTCGGCCCGTAGAGCTTGTGCCCGGAGAAGGCGTAGAAGTCGCAGTCGAGGGCCTGGACGTCCACGGCAAGGTGCGGCACCGCCTGCGCCCCGTCGATCAACACGATCGCGCCCGCCGCCCGCGCGAGCGCAATCATCTCATCCAGGGGGTTGATAGTGCCAAGCGAGTTGGAGACGTGGGTGACGGCGACTATCTTCGGGCCGCGCCCCACCAAACGGGCATATTCGGTCATCTCGAGCTCGCCGTCGTCGTTCATCGGCGCAACGGCCAGACGCGCGCCAGTCTGTCCGGCGAGCAACTGCCACGGGACGATGTTGGAGTGATGCTCCATCTCCGTGACCAGGATCTCGTCGCCCGCGCCCAGACGCGGACGTCCGTACGACTGCGCAACGAGATTGATCGCCTCTGTCGTGCCGCGCACGAACACGATCTCGCAGGCCGCGCCGGCATTCAGGAACCGTCGCGCTTTCTCGCGCGCCCCCTCGTAAGCGTTCGTGGCGCGCTCGCTGAGCTCGTGCACCCCCCGGTGCACATTGGCGTGGTTGTGACGGTAGTAGTGGCTTACCGCCTCGATGACCGCCTCCGGCTTCTGCGCGCTGGCAGCGTTGTCGAGGTAGATCAGAGGCTTGTCGTGCACGCGCTGATGCAGGGCCGGGAAATCGGCGCGCACGCTCTCTACGTCATAGTCCCTGCCCGTGGCGGCCGGGCCGCTCGTCGTGTGCTGCGGCGCACTCACTAGGCGCCCCCCGATATGCCGGTGCTCGTCAGCAGCTGGTCCGAAAGAACCGCCTCGAGCCGCTCGCGCACCGGCACCAGAGCGATGCGTCCGATGACGTCATGGGCAAAGGCATAGGTCAGCAGGCTGCGTGCGTCCTTCTTGGCAACGCCGCGCGATTGCAGGTAAAACACCTGATCGGCATCGAGCTGGCCGACGGTGGCGCCGTGCGCGCACTTCACATCATCGGCATAGATCTCCAGCTGGGGCTTGGTGTCTATCTCGGCGTCCGCCGACAGCAGCAGGTTGTTGTTCTGCTGCTGCGCGTCGGAGTGCTGCGCGCCGGCACGCACCACGATGCGGCCGTGGAAAACCGCTCGAGCACGCCCATCGAGGATGCCCTTGTAGAACTCACGGCTGGTGGCGTCGGCGGCGGCGTGCTCAACGTGAATGTGATTGTCGACGTGCTGCCGCCCGTTAGCGAGATACAGCCCGTTCAGCACGCCCTCGGCTCGCTCGGCCGCGAGCACGAGATTCACGTCGTTGCGCACCAGCACGGCGCCGAGAGCGAGCGAGTGCGCGGTCAGCCTACTGCCGGCTTCCTGCCTGGCGAAGAGTCCCCCGATATGAAAGCTGCGCTTGCCCTCTTCCTGCAGCCGGCAGTGCTCGAGCGAGGCCCCCTTCTCGAGCACGATCTCGGTGACGGCGTTGGTGAGGTAGCGGCTGTCGTCGAGAGCCACGTAGCGCTCCACCACCGTGGCCCGGCTGTCGGGGTGGGCGATGAAGAGGCTGCGCGGTTGAATGGACAGCTCCTCGTTGCCCGCCGTGGCCACGTATACGACCTCGATCGGCCGCTCGACGCGAACGCCCTGCGCAAGCTTGACGTAGGCGCCGTCGGCCAGGAAAGCCGAGTTGAGCGCGGTGAATCCGTGAGGTGCCGTCGGCGTCGTTCGACCGAGATAAGGCTCGACAGCATCGGGGTCGTGCTCGAGAACTTCAGCCAGGCTACCCACCGTCAACCCCGGGGTCTGTGGGCCCGGTCTCGACAGCGCTTCGGAGAAATAGCCGTTGACGAAGACTATGCGGTGGCTGTCCAGGCCGGTGATCGAGAACGGCGACATGGCCGCCGCCGCGACGCCGTCGCTGTGGGGCATCGCCGGAGAGAAATCGAGCTTCTCGATGGCGCGCACGCTCGTGTACTTCCAGTCCTCATCACTGACTTTGGGGAAACCGGTTTCGCGAAAGCGCGCCAGACCCTCGGCGCGCAGCCGCTTGAGCCAACCGACCGAGCCCCCAGCCAGGACGTCCACGCCGCGCGCGTGGGCATCGAGGTAACTCTGCTGGAGCGATGCCTGGGCCATCAGCGTCGACTAACCCGCCGCCGCGGTCTCCGCCATCCACTGGTAGCCGTGCTCCTCAAGCTCGAGCGCCAGGGTCTTGTCGCCCGAGCGCACGATACGGCCCTCGCCGAGCACGTGCACCTGGTCCGGCACAACGTAGTCGAGCAGCCTCTGGTAGTGCGTGACTAGAATCATGGAGCGGTCGGGGGCGCGCAGCGCATTGACGCCGTCGGCCACGACTTTCAAAGCGTCGATGTCCAGCCCCGAATCGGTCTCGTCGAGAATCGCGAGCCGCGGTTCCAGCATCGCCATCTGCAGGATCTCGTTGCGCTTCTTTTCGCCGCCCGAGAACCCCTCGTTGACCGAGCGGTAGAGAAACTCGTCCTTCATCTGCACCAGGCTGAGCTTCTCCCTGACGAGCTTGAGGAAGTCGAGCGCGTCGAGCTCGTCGAGGCCGCGGTGCCTGCGCACCGCATTGACCGCCGCCTTGAGCAGATAGATGTTGCTCACGCCGGGAATCTCCACGGGGTATTGAAACGCGAGGAAAACACCCCGCCGCGCCCTCTCTTCGGTGGCCAGAGCGAGCAGATCGTCGCCGCCGTAGGTGACCGAGCCGCGGGTGACCTCGTAGTTATCGCGCCCCGCCAATACATTGGCCAGCGTGCTCTTGCCAGAGCCGTTCGGTCCCATGATGGCGTGCACTTCGCCGGCATTCACCTGCAGATCGATGCCCTTGAGTATGGGCTTGCCATCCACACTGGCGTGCAGATCAGTGATACTCAACATGATTTTGTTCGTCCCCAGAGAGGGGGCACTTCCGCGAGCGCCCTGCGCCGCGCCGGAGCCCCGCTCTTGTTCTTCGCCGTCAGCCCACCGCGCCCTCGAGGCTTATGCCTAGCAGCTTCTGCGCCTCGACGGCGAACTCCATCGGCAGCTCCTTGAACACCTCTTTGCAGAAGCCGTTGACGATCATCGAGACCGCGTCCTCCTCGGACAGGCCGCGCTGGCGGCAGTAGAAGAGCTGGTCCTCGCCGATCTTGGACGTCGTCGCCTCGTGCTCGACCCGGGCGCTCGGGTTCTTGACCTCGATATAGGGAAAGGTGTGCGCACCGCACCGGTCGCCCATCAGCAGCGAGTCGCACTGCGAGTAGTTGCGCGCACCCTGCGCGCTCTTGAGTACCTTCACCAGACCGCGATAGGCGTTCTGGCCGCGGCCCGCCGAGATGCCCTTGGAGATGATCGTGCTGCGCGTGTTGCGGCCCATGTGGATCATCTTGGTGCCCGTATCGGCCTGCTGGAAGTTGTNNCGCCGATGGAATTCTCGCCCTCCAGCACCACACTTGGATATTTCCAGGTAATTGCCGAACCGGTTTCTACCTGCGTCCAGGATATCTTGGCATTGTCTCCGCGGCACGCGCCACGCTTGGTAACGAAGTTGTAGATGCCGCCTCGCCCCTCCTCGTCGCCGGGATACCAGTTCTGCACGGTGGAGTACTTGATTTCCGCGTCGCGCAGCGCAACGAGCTCGACGACCGCTGCATGCAGCTGGTTCTCATCGCGCATCGGCGCGGTGCAGCCCTCCAGATAGCTGACGTAGCTGCCTTCGTCGGCGACGATCAGCGTGCGCTCGAACTGGCCCGTCTTGGCCGCGTTGATGCGGAAGTAGGTGGACAGCTCCATGGGGCAACGCACGCCCTTGGGCACGTAGACGAAGGAGCCGTCGCTGAACACCGCCGAGTTCAGCGCGGCGTAGAAGTTGTCCCCGGCGGGCACCACCGACCCGAGATACTTGCGAACGAGCTCCGGGTGCTCGCGCACCGCCTCTGAGAACGGACAGAAAATAACGCCGGCTTTCGCCAGCGTCTCCTTGAAAGTGGTCGCCACGGAGACGCTGTCGAACACCGCGTCGACCGCCACGCCGGCCAGCGCCTTCTGCTCTTCCAGCGGGATGCCGAGCTTCTCGTAGGTCTCAAGCAGCTTCGGATCCACCTCGTCTAGACTTTTTGGCCCGTCCTGTTTGCCTTTCGGGGCGGAGTAGTAGCTGATGCCCTGATAGTCGATGGGCGCGTAGTGCACGTGTGCCCAGGTGGGCTCGGTCATCCGCAGCCAGTTGCGATAGGCCTTCAGGCGCCACTCGAGCAGAAATTCGGGCTCGTTCTTCTTCGCCGACAGGGTGCGGATCACGTTCTCGTCCAGACCCGGCGGCAGGGTATCGGCATCGATGTCGGTGACAAAGCCCTCGCGGTACTCGCGCTTGACGAGTTCGTCGATCTGCGTTGCCGTGGTCATTGTGATTCTCTCCTCGCAATCCCGGGGTCGCGCCGTCGCCCAAAAACAGTACGCGTCGCTGGCGTCGCGTTCTCAGCTAACGGCCACGGTGCGCTGGTTCTCGGACAGACCGGCGCGTGCCTCCTGTCGCGCCGCAACTTCCTGCACGCAGGGCCACGTCATGAGCTCCCCCAGGGTGATGCCGTCGAGAAAGGCGTGCAGCTGCCGGCTCAAATCGCTCCACAGCTCGTGGGTGAGGCAGCGCTCACCGTCCTGACAGTTCTTCTTGCCGCCGCAGCGCGTGACGTCGACGTTTTCGTCGACGGCTGTGATTATATCCGCGATGGAGATGCTCGCCGCGTCGCGGGCAAGCCGGTAGCCGCCCCCCGGACCGCGCAGCCCCCTCACGAGGCCGCTACGACGCAGCTTGGCGAACAGCTGCTCGAGATAGGAGAGCGAAATCTCTTGATTCTCGGCGATGTCGTTCAGTGTGATCGGCCCTTTGCCTTCGTGCAGGGCGAGATCCATCATGGCGGTGACCGCATACCGGCCCTTGGTCGTCAGACGCATGAACAGGGTGCTCCGAAACGCTGCGTGGTGAATTCCCTACCGAATTGATGGGGATTACCCTAACGAAAACCAAGTATTGCAGTCAAGTATTGCGGCTCACTCGCCTCGTCGCGACGGCCACACCGCCACCAGGATCGCAGCCCCGGCGGCCGCCAGCATCCACGACACCACCGGAGCGTCGAAAAGCATGCGCGGCGCGTAGCCGTCGAGCGCCGCCACCGCGGTTGCGCCCAGAACCAGGGCACTGCCGACGATGCCGAAGAACAGGCGTCTGTTGTGCGCACTCATCTCGCGGCGCAGCCGGCCGATCTCCTCGGAGTGCGTGCGAATCACCAGCTCGTCGTCGCGGATGCGCCGCAGCACCTCGTGAGCGAGCAAGGGCAGCTCGGGCATCAGCGCGCCCCATTTGGGAAGGTCTCTGCGGATGCCCCTGATCGCCGCTCGCGGCCCGATCTGCTCGCTCATCCAGCTTTCCAGGTAAGGCTTTGCGGTCTCCCACAGATTGAGCTCGGGATACAGACGCCGGCCGAGGCCTTCGATGTTGAGCAGGGTCTTCTGTAACAGCACCAGCTGCGGTTGCACCGGCATGTTGAAGCGACGCGCCGTCTGGAAGAGACGCATCACCAGTCGCCCGAAGGAGATCTCGCTGATGGGCTTGGCGAAAATCGGCTCGCACACGGTACGCACGGCCGCCTCGAACTCCTCGATGGGCGTATCCCGGGGCACCCAGCCCGCCCGCAGATGCGCCTCCGCGACGGCGCGGTAATCGCGATTGAAGAATGCAAGAAAATTCTCGGCCAGATAGCGCTTGTCGCTGTCACCGAGCGTTCCCATGATGCCGAAGTCAACGGCACGGTACTGCCCGTCCTCGGAAACAAATATGTTTCCCGGATGCATGTCGGCGTGGAAGAAGCCGTCGCGGAATGCCTGGGTGAAGAAGATCTCGACGCCGTTGTGGGCCAGCTGACGCATGTCGATGCCAGCGGCCTTCAGCCGGGCGATGTCACGTATGGGAATACCGTCGATGCGCTCCATGACCATCACGTCACGGCGCGTATGATCCCAGTACACGCGGGGGACATAGATGATCGGCGACCCCTCGAAATTGCCGCGCAGCCTGCTGGCATTGGCGGCCTCGCGCATCAGATCGAGCTCGCCGTGGACCGTCTTGTCGTACTCCTCCACCACCTCCACGGGCCTCAGGCGCTTGCCCTGCGACCAGTAGTTCGCCGCCAGGTGTGCCAGGGTGTACAGCAGCGCGATATCGCGCTCGATGACCTCTTCGATGCGCGGACGCAGCACCTTGACGACGACCTCGGTGCCGTCGTGCAGACGCGCCGCGTGAACCTGCGCCACCGAGGCCGAGGCGATGGCCTGCAGATCGAATTCGGCGAAGTGAACTTCGAGAGCGGCACCGTAGGCGCGCTCGATTATGTTGCGGGCGGTCTCGCCGGAGAAGGGTGGCACCTTGTCCTGCAGCTTGGTCAACTCGCCGGCGATATCCTCGGGCAGCAGGTCCGGACGCGTCGACAGCATCTGTCCGAACTTGACGAAAATCGGTCCGAGCTCCTCCAGGGCCTCCCGTAAGCGCTCGGCACGAGGCTTGGCCGTGCGCCGGCGCCAGCGCCACGGCATGAGGTACATCACGAAGCGGTAGGGCGCGAACAAGTGCAGGGTGACGACGAAATCGTCGAGTCCGTTTCGGACCAGCACCCGAGTGATGCGCAGCAGGCGAAAGAGCTGCCCGGGCGCCGTCATGGACCCTCGCGCTCGAGCCGCTCGACGCGCTTCTCCAGTCTCTCCACGGCCGCGCGCAGTTCGTCCACGTCGTCCATGAATCGAGCCGCCGACGCATGGGATGTCAACATGCGGCTTTCCTCCTGCAGGAACTCACCGACGTCGCGAGCAAACGCAGCCGGGAGCTGAGCCGCCCATGCGGACATGGATCGCGCGAGGTTGCCGATCTTGCGCGCCGGAAAATCACCCACCCACCGCGACAGCTGCTCCTCCCAGTCGATCTCGAACCCAGCCAGAAGACGCGCAAACTCCTCGGCCACGTCGGCATCGCCCGTGATGGCAATCGAGGCGGCACCGGCACGCACCGAGCGGGGATCACGCAGAATGCCGGCAAAAGCGAGCGGCGAGCCGCGCAGGTGCACGTCCACCGTGCCGTCCCATCCGCTCCTGATCCGCAGGCCGTGCCGATCGGGGCAGACGTAGAACGTCTGACCGACGCCGAGCAGTTCCAGGCCGATGACCTTGCCGTGCAGGGCGGCCGAGCGCGCTCGCGTCTGGGGATCCAGAGCGAGCACACGGTTACCCGCGCCATCGAGCATCTCGGCAAATGCCTGTGCGACGTCCACGCTCGGGTGCCCTCAAAGCTTGTAGCCGACGTGCAGCGCGACGATGCCACCGCTCAGGTTGTGATAGCGCACACGCTCGAAACCGGCCGCCTCCAGCATTCGCTTGAGCTTTGCCTGGTCCGGGTGTTTTCGAATGGATTCAACCAGGTAACGGTAGCTGTTTTCGTCTCCCGCGACCACGCGCCCCATACGCGGGATGACCGCAAACGAGTAGACATCGTAGAGGCGGGCAAGGGGCGGCAGTACGGGATGCGAGAACTCCAAGACGACGATGCGTCCCGCCCGCTTCAGCACGCGGTACATCGATTCGAGTGCGAGCGGGATATGCGTGACGTTGCGAAGTCCGAAGGCGATGCTGACGCAGTCGAAGTAATCGTCGGGGAATGCGAGCCGTTCGGCGTCGCACTGCGCGTAGACCACGTTCTCGACGATGCCCTTGTCGATCATTCTGGCCCGACCGCACCCCAGCATCGCTGCGTTTATGTCGGCCAGCACGACCGTTCCTCCTTTGCCGACACGCCTTGCCAAACGTGCCGTGAGATCGCCGCTGCCGCCGGCCACATCGAGCACGCGCTGCCCGTATCGGACACCGCTCTGCCACACGGCATATTGCTTCCACAACCTGTGAACGCCCAACGACATCAGGTCGTTCATGAGATCGTACTTGTCGGCCACGGAGCTGAACACATCGCCAACCAGCCCGGCCTTCTCGCGCGCCCTGACCCGGCGAAAACCGAAATCCGCCGATGGGTCTGCTCCTCTGTGGGTGTCGGCCATCGTCGAGGCAGTCAGTTGCTCGGTGCGGGCTTGCGCACGTAACCTGCTTGCTGCAGGCGCTCGAGATAGGCCTTCCAGTAATCTTCCTGATTTACGCCCAGCTCGTAGAGCGTCTCCCAGGAGTAGATCCCGGTGTCGTGGCCGTCGTCGAATCTGAGCACCACCGCATACGCACCGACCGGCTCGATGGCGGTAATATTGACGTTCTCCTTGCCTGTCTGCAGCACCTCCTGCCCCGGACCGTGGCCCCGGACCTCGGCGGAGGGCGAGAACACGCGCAGGTACTCGCACGGCAGGTCGAAGTGCCGGCCGTCGTCGAAGGCGACCTCGAGGTAGCGCGACTTCTGGTGCAACTTGATATCGGTGGGTCTCGGCGTGCGTGCCATCGCTGCCTCGGCGTGAGCGGCAAGAGTATCGATTATAGCGTCAAGGCCCCGCGCGAATCGTGCCACGCGGGGCAGCGTGGCGGCCGGTTCGGCGGCAGCGGCGAAAGTCTGTCATAATTACCAGTATTGTCAGTGCCGGCAGCAGCCGCCCGGCTGCATCACGGAGCATTCAAACCCCATGAGCGACACACCTTCGCAAAGCAAATCCCAGACCACAAAGGACACACCGGCCCCGGACAAGTCCGAGCCTGTCTCTCTGCGGGTGGTCAAGGCCGAGACGAAGGCTACGCCCCGGGAGGGGAACGACCGGGCGGCGAGCGTAGCCTCGGAGGCGTCGCTGACAGATCCCGAACTCTATCTCAATCGCGAGCTCACATGGCTCGCTTTCAACCAGCGCGTGCTCAACGAAGCTCAGGATCCACGCACGCCGCTTCTCGAGCGGGTCAAGTTCCTCGCCATCGTGAGCGCGAACCTGGACGAGTTCTTCATGAAGCGCATCGGCGGGCTCAAGCAGCAGAGCGGTGCCGGACTGCAGACTCTCACGGTGGACGGGCGCACGCCCGAGCAGCAACTGCAGGAGTGCTACACGGTAATTCGCGAGATAGAGCGCGACAAGGACCTGCTGCTGCCGGTCCTACTGGACGAACTGGCCAAGCACGGCGTCGAAGTGCCGACCTACACATCACTCACGTCTAGCGAGCAGGCCGACCTGCGTAGCTACTACATCGAGAACATCTACCCGTTGGTGACGCCGCAAGCCGTCGATATGGCGCACCCGTTCCCCTTTATTTCCAACCTCTCGCTCAACCTCCTGGTGACGCTGTGCTATCCCGACGACCCGGAACTCAGACTGGCGAGGGTCAAGATTCCTTCCGGCACCGGCATCCGGCGTTTTGTTTCCGTGGGACAACGTAATCGCTTCGTACACCTCGCCGACCTGATCGCCAACAACCTTGACCTCCTCTTCCCGCGCATGACCATTCAAGCGTGTGAGCGATTCCACGTGACACGCAACGCCAACACGGATCGGGACCAGGAGGAGGCCGATGACCTGATGGCGACGATCGAATCGGAGGTCCGCGACCGCAAATTCGCCCCCATCGTGCGCGTGGTCGTCGAGGAACAGATGGATTCGGCCCGGCGCGGCATGCTCGCCTCGGAGCTGGGTCTGGCCGAAGACCAGGACGTCTTCGAGACCGCGGGCCTGATGGCGATGGGGGATCTGTGGGAGCTTGCCGGCCTCAACATCCCCGAGCTTCACGACCCACCGCACTACCCCATAGACCACGCACGGCTGCGGGATGAGCGCAGCATCTTTCACATCATCCGCGAGAGCGGTTCGTTACTGCTGCAGCACCCCTATGAGTCGTTCACAACGTCCGTAGAACGCTTTCTGCGTGAGGCCAGCGAAGACCCCAAGGTGCTCGCGGTCAAGATGACCCTGTACCGCACTTCTGCGGAGACCAAGGTCATGGACTACCTCATCCAGGCCGCACGCAACGGCAAGCAGGTGGCGGTGGTGGTCGAGCTCAAGGCGAGCTTCGACGAGAGGGCCAACATACGCTGGGCAAGCCGGCTCGAGGAAGCGGGGGTGCATGTCACCTACGGCGTCGTCGGACTGAAGACCCACTGTAAGACCATACTCGTTGTGCGGCACGATTTCAGCGGGCTTCAGCGTTACGCCCACATCGGCACCGGCAACTACCATGCGGGAACAGCGCGGCAGTACAGCGACATGGGCATTCTCACCTGTGACGAGGATATCGGCGCCGACCTCACCGAGCTCTTCAACTATCTCACTACGGGCTACACGCCGAAACGCAATTACCGAAAGATACTGCCGGCACCGCGCGAGCTCAAGAAAGCACTGATAAACAAGATCCGACGCGAGGTCGAAGTGCATAGCGACAAGACTCCCGGCCTCATCCAGTTCAAGATGAACGCCCTGGAGGACGCTGACATCACGCGTGAGCTCTATCTCGCCGCACAGGCCGGTGTTCACATCGACCTGATCATCCGTGACACGTGCCGCCTGCGGCCGGGGATTCCGGGGCTGTCTGAGAATGTTCGCGTCATCAGCATCGTCGGTCGATTTCTCGAGCACAGCCGCGTCTATTATTTCCAAAACGCCGGCGACGAGGATTACTACATTGGGTCAGCGGATGCCATGCTTCGAAACCTCGAACATCGCGTCGAGGTCGTGACGCCCGTGGAGGCGCCGGCGTTGCGCGAGGAGCTTAGAACGATTTTGGATACGCAACTGCAGGACACGCGCAGCGCCTGGGAGATGCAGTCCGACGGCAGCTACACTCAGCGCACCCCGGCCGGTGAAGAAGTCATCGGCAGTCAGGAGGCGCTCATACAATTCGCCCAGCTGCGGCAGAAGTCCGCCAAGCGCCTGCGCAGGCGCAAGACCCAGGGGATGAGTCGGCGTAATATCCGCCGCTGAAGAAGCCTACGCGGTCTCGTCGCGCAGCCACTGCGCCACGCGAGCGGAGAAGTAGCTGAGCACCGCGTCCGCGCCGGCTCGCTTGCAGGCAAGCAGCGACTCGAACACGGCCGCCTTCTCGTCGAGCCAGCCGTTGCCGACCGCCGCCGAGATCATGGCGTACTCGCCACTGACCTGATAGACGAGCGTGGGCACGCCGAAGGCATCCTTTATGCGGCGCACGACATCGAGGTAAGGCATCCCCGGCTTAACCATGACCATGTCGGCACCCTCTTCGAGGTCCAGGGCCGCTTCCCGCAGTGCCTCGTCACTGTTAGCCGGGTCCATCTGGTAACCGTACTTGTCGCCGCCAGCCAGGTTGGCTGCGGAGCCAACGGCGTCACGAAACGGCCCGTAAAAACACGAAGCGTACTTCGCCGAGTACGCGAGGATACGCACGTTGACATGCCCCTCCGCCTCGAGCGCCTCGCGGATGGCGCCGATGCGCCCGTCCATCATGTCGGAGGGCGCAACAACGCAGGCACCGGCGCGCGCATGTGAAAGTGCCTGACGCACCAATGCGTTCACGGTATCGTCGTTGACGACATAGCCGGATGCATCGAGCAGACCGTCCTGCCCGTGACTGGTGTAAGGGTCCAGCGCCACATCGGTGATCACGCCGAGATCGGGACAACGCTCGACCAGCGCCCGCACCGTCCTCTGCACCAGGCCGTCCGGATTGTGAGCCTCCTCCGCCTGCGGTGACTTCTTCTGCTGTGGGACGATAGGGAAAATGGCGACGGCCGGAATACCGAGCTGTGCGAGTCGCTCCGCCTCTGCGACGAGAAGGTCTGAACTCAACCGCTCCACGCCCGGCATCGACGGCACCGCTTCACGATAATCGCTGCCCTCGCACACGAACAACGGCTGCACAAGGTCGTCGGTAGAGAGCCTATGCTCACGCATCAGGCGCCGGCTGAACTCATCGCGTCGCATGCGCCGCATGCGTGTGCGGGGATAGTTACCCCTGCGCAGCGGCTGGCGCGCGGGCTCCTCAATGGCCATCTTTGCCCGGGACGTGTCCGGGCTCATGGGTCTTGGTCGACCAGACACCGTCTACCTCCCGGCAGTTGATCTTTTCAACGACGTCCTGCGGCGGGCCTTCGCCGTCGTCTTCTTTCTCGTCGCTGTTTTCGCCGTCCTCGTCCTGCGGGACGCAGCGCCAGCACCTTTTGCACTCGCCGTCTTTTTCTGGCTGAGCTTCTTCTTGGTGACCTTTCTCCTCACGACCTTGCCCCCGGCGCTGCGCTTCTTCACACTCGCGCGGCGCGAAACCTTCTTCTTCGTCACGCGCTTCTTCGTGATCTTCTTTGCTGCCGCCGGCTTCTTCGCAGGGACCTTTCGCTTCGACGCCTTCTTGGCGACAGGTGCCTTCTTGCGTGCGGCTGCTTTCTTCTTGGTCGCGGCCTTTTTCGCCGTCGCCTTCTTCGCCGTCGCCTTCTTCGCCGTCGCCTTCTTCGCCGTCGCCTTCTTCGCCGTCGCCTTCTTCGCCGTCGCCTTCTTCGCCGCCGCCTTCTTGGCCGCCGTCTTCTTGGCCGCTGCCTTCTTCGCCGCCGCCTTCTTCGCCGCTGCCTTCTTCGCCGCCGCCTTCTT
>JABAHS010148179.1_pt2 | contig 41508 bp, 43 predicted proteins | sample 7062111 | NCBI WGS metagenome assembly JABAHS01 (sample SAMN14534600, study PRJNA622989) | marine sediment metagenome | biome: marine biome [ENVO:00000428]; feature: marine pelagic biome [ENVO:01000023]; material: deep marine sediment [ENVO:00002113]; isolation source: pool of 4 deep marine... | reverse complement strand
CAATTTGAGGAGGGGGATTCTGATATTGAGATAATTGGCACCTTTGTAATTCCAGAATTTGGTGCAATCGCATTACTGATATTAGGAATTACTATATCAACAATTATTATATTGTCAAAGAAGAGTCAGTTTTTGAAGGTCTAAGTTTCTTTAGACAAAAATTGGTACTTCTCCTTGTAAGGAGACACGCTCCTTAATTCAGACACAACTGATGCTAAAGTATCCAAAGTTGTGAGTATTTCATCTTCACTGTTATCAATTCCAATAGATAATCTTAATGAACCAGTAATCTCTTCGTGAGTAAATCCCATAGATTGTAATACATGTGATGCTTTTTGTGTTCTAACAGAACATGCAGAACCAGTTGATGCCGCAATTTCATTTTCGTCTAGCTTTATAATTAGATCTTCTCCATTAATACCAAGAAAAGTAAAATGGGCATTATTTGGCAATCGCTGTTCAGGATGACCATTAAGACGTGAATTAGAAATATTTTCTATTACTTTTGATGTCAAAATATCTCTCAAGTTTCTCAAACAGGATATATTTTGACTCAAATTTTGTTTAGCCAGTTCACAGGCTTTTCCAAAACCCACTATATTTGCAACATTTTCCGTACCAGAACGCATTCCATTCTCTTGACCACCGCCAAATACCAAAGGATCTAAAACCTCGATTTCTCTCACATAAAGTGCTCCTATTCCTTTTGGGCCATTAATTTTATGAGAGGAGATTGAAAGAAAATCAATATCTAGTTGTTTTAAATCAATTGGAACTTTGCCGATGGCCTGAACAGCATCGCTGTGAAACAATGCTCCTTTTTCTTTACAAATCTTTGAGATTTTATCTATCGGTTGAATAGTACCAACTTCGTTATTGGCAAACATGATACTAACAAGTGAATTTGAATCTGCCTCCCGTTCAAGTTCGGCCAGATCAACCAACCCGAACTTGTCTACAGGAATGTATTTTACAGAATATCCCAATTTTTCTAGGTATTTACAAGGTTCTAATACAGCATCATGTTCAATCTTCGATGTAATTATATTTCCATTTCTGTGACTCCTGGCAAATCCCAAGATAGCTGTATTATTTGATTCTGTTCCGCCAGATGTGAAGAATATTTTAGAAGGATTAGCATTAATTAGGGCAGCTACTTGTCTTCGTGATTTTTGTACAGCTTTGTTTGCAATGCGTCCAAATCTATGAATTGATGATGGATTACCATATAGTTCTTTTAAAAATGGCATCATATCGTTAATTACTTCACTATGAAGTTTAGTAGATGCAGCATTATCGAGATAAATCATTTTGTTACCACATTTATCTTTCCAGGGCGATATCCAGCAGGATCGATCTTGACGTCTTTAAAACCCATTAACAATAGTTTTGACTTTATTTTTTTCAAAAATTCAGAATTATTAATAGATGAAACTTGAGATTGAGCTACTTCTATTTTGGCCGTTCCTTCCAAATCCCTGACCCTTACCAAGGAAATGTCTGAAATCTGTTTAACTAGTTTTTCAGCAAGCTCTATTCTGACTAATTTTTCAGCAGTAACTTTTTGGCCCCATGGAATACGAGAAGCAAGACATGAATTCGAGGGCTTGTCATAAACGAATAATCCTATCTTTTTAGCTATCTTACGAATTTGTTGTTTTTTAAAACGAGTTTCTACTAAAGGACTACGGATTCCATTTTCCCTTAGTGCTGATATCCCAGGTCTATAGTCACCTAGATCATCTAGGTTAGTACCGTCCACTATCAGACTAGTTCCGATTCGTTTACCAACCGTTTTCAAATGATCTCCTAACTCTATTCTACAGTGGTAACATCTCTTAGAGTCATTCCTTACAAAATCTTCATTTTCTAATTCGTTATAATCTATCATAATTTGTTTAATCCCAATATCTCCACAAATTCGTTTAGAAGTATCAAGCTCTTCTCTTGAAAGTGTCTTATAATCTGCGGTTACCGCAATAGCTGTGTTGCCTAGAACTTTATGTGCGGCATATGCTACAAGTGCACTGTCAACACCACCAGACAGTGCTATTAGCGCACTATCCTTATTTTCAAACCATTTCAAAAGTTCTGATAATTTGTTCATAGTGTTAAGTTTTATCGATTTTCTTCCTGATTAATTCTTCTGTATCTCTTATAGGAATGTTCAAGGCTGAAGAAATTTTCTTTAAATCATCGAATTCAATTTTATAATGCCAATTATCTGAAATTTGAAATTTTTTAAGATTGACCTCAAACTCTTTTCCTTTGATAACAATTCGTACAGAATCTGCTTCTCTAGACACCAACCTACGATGAGTAGAGTGTATTCTGACTCCTAGCGTTCTAGTCTCAGAAACTAGTATGTCTAGCAGTGTATTCATATCATCTGGTTTACAGATTACTGAAACTAGAATATTGGGTCTATTTTTTTTGGTAAAGCCAGAATAGGCCGAAACATCAAGCGCTCCTGCATCCATTAATTTTTCAAACAGACTTCCGATGATCTCAGATGAAACATCATCAAGATTGGTTTCTAAGACAGTAACATTATCTGAATGAAAGGTGGATTCTTCAGTTCCTTTGACTATCTTTAGCACGTTGGCAAATTCGTTAAAATTTTTTGAGCCAGCACCATACGATATTTCATCAAGCTTAAATTTTGGATAAAATTCTTGACAAGTATTTGTGAGTGAAACAAGCATGCTAGCTCCAGTTGGAGTTGTAAGTTCATCAGAAACTGGGCCTCCGCAAATCTTTATGTTAGTTTTTTTCAATATCTCAAGAATAGCACTGGCTGGATTTGAGGTTGTCCCATGAGAAAAACTTATGGTTCCTCCTCCTACAGAAACTGGAGTGGTTATTATTTTCTGGTCAAAAAACGAAAGATCCTCTAGGGCAATTGCGCATCCAACAATATCAATTACTGTATCTATACTTGCTGCCTCATGGAAATGAATTGATTCTAGTGATTCTCCATGGATTTTTGATTCGGCCTCCATTAAATTTTCAATCGAAGTTAGCGCAAACTTTGTTGCGTTATCAGACAGTTTCAGAGAGTCGCACATTTTTTCTATGCAATTCTTAATTTCTACAGCCTTTCTTTCGTCTACATTTTCGTTTACTTTCAAAAAAAGCTGAGTAGCTTCTATACCACTCTTTTTTACTTTTCTAAAGTCAATATCTTCTATTTTAGATTCTGTTAAGAAAGACTCAGATAATTTGACGCCTTCAATTACCCTATCTTTGTCTGCACCAAATCCCACTAGTGATGATAATAGCATATCTCCAGAAATTCCAGCCACCTGACAATCAATTACAATTACCACAAGTTTGAAACAATAAAAAATGCATATAAATTCTGTCTGTGGTTATTTTTTCATTAGATTTAATTAATGACAATTATGACTGCGTTGCATGATTACTATTATTGGTGCTGGTAAGGTAGGGGGAGATGCGGCATTATTTTCAGCCCTCAAGGAATTAGATAGTAAAATTTTGTTACTCGACATAATTGAGGGTTTACCTCAGGGAGAGGCAATGGATATCAACCATATGCTTTCAGAACAGGGAATAGACGTTGACATAGTTGGGTCCAATAATTACGAGGATATGAAAGGCTCCGATATGGTAGTTGTAGTTGCCGGTTCTGGAAGGAAACCTGGGATGACTAGAATGGACCTTTTAAAGAAGAATGCTGGAATCATCAAGAGTGTTATTGAGAATGTCAAAAAATATTCCCCAGATTCAATGCTGATTCCAGTAACCAACCCTTTGGATCCTATGGCATACATTTCCTACAAAGTGTCTGGTTTTGAAAGAAATAGAGTGTTCGGAATGGGGGGCATGTTAGACCTATCAAGATTCAAGCAATTCATCCACGAATTTACTGGTTATTCCCGTGATTCCATTAGGGCGATGGTTATTGGTGAACATGGAGAAAACATGTTGCCCCTTGCAAGATTTTCATCTATTTCAGGAACACCCTTACCTGAACTTGTACCAAAAGACGAATTGCAACGCATCATAAAAAGTACCAAAGAGGTTGCAGCTAAAGTTATTGAGTTAAAGGGCGCAACTGTTCATGCTCCAGGAAATGCTATTTCTTCTATTTTAGAGTCAGTTGTAAGAGATAGAAAACAGATTATCCCAGTGGCTACTTATCTTGATGGTGAATATGGAACGTCAAATGTTACAATAGGAGTACCGGCGGTTATTGGAAAAAACGGAGTAGAAAAGATCATCGAATTAGATTTGAATGAAGAAGAACGCTCTCTCTTTGAAAAAGGAATTGAAAGTGTAAAAAATGCAGTTTCAGAGCTAGATATATGATAAAGTCTTAACGAAAAATTTGGAACTTCACGAAATATTAAAATCACTGCAAACGGGAAAAATTTCGTTAAAGAAGGCTCAAAAGTTACTTTCCCTTTATTCCATAGAAAAAATTGAAGATTTTGCCAAGATAGATGTTGGAAGAAAACGACGAAAGGGAATACCTGAAGTAGTATTTGCTGAAACAAAAACTATAGATGAGATCAAAAAAATCATAAAAAGCATCATGAAAAAATCAAACAACATAGTTGTATCCAGGATACAGAAAAATGATCTAAATAAAATCATAAAATTTGTTGAAAAGTTAAACTATAAGGTAAAGACTGGCAAGAATTGTAGTTCAATTTTAATTTACAAGAAACCGATTAGGAATGAAAATGGTAAAATAGGCATAATCACTGCTGGAACATCAGATATCGGAGTTGCCGAAGAAGCACGTTTGATGAGTGAATCCATGAATTGTAAATGTGTAGTTAGTTATGATGTTGGCATTGCTGGAATACACAGAGTTTTTCCTACTTTGAAGGAGTTTATTTCAAATGATATAGATGTCATAATAGTAGTTGCAGGCATGGAGGGTGCTTTAGCCTCTCTTGTATCATCAATGACCGATATTCCAGTTATAGGAGTACCCACATCCGTAGGTTATGGTTATGGAAAGGACGGAATAGCTGCATTGGCATCAATGCTGCAAAGTTGCTCAATGGGCATCTCGGTTGTAAATGTGGATAATGGCATTGCTGCAGGGGCAATAGCAGCTAACATAGCAAATAGAAGAACGCGAAAGTAGTCTAGGATGTTATTTCTTCAAAATCTCGTAAATGATATATATCATACTGCGAGGAAGCTTGTTGATATTGGCAGGTAAAAGAATAGTCCTTACTGCAGATCGCAGTTTGATGACTAATTATAGAGGTAATTTTCTTTATGGTTTTATTGCTTGCGGCCCTTATGAGGTCTTACCAGAATGGGTTTTTGACAAAGTTTTTTGTCCTCCGGTTGAAACCAACCAAAAGACAGGCGAAGCTAGAGTAGCCCAAGTTGGACTAAGAAGAGTAGAAAGTGCCCTTTTACAGGGTTACAATAGAGATGAAGTTTTTGTAGCAAATCCGGACCATTTAGACAAATCCGTTGGGCCAGATACTAAAGTGGTGGGAATCAACGTGATGGATCCTCTGGGCATGGCCCCAGTCACCACAACCATGTCACCTGAAAAGCTATCGTATGTAGCAATGAAGTTTAAGAGAATGTGCGCAAAAATTATTCAGTTAAAGAAAAAATATGATTTTCATGTTGTAGTTGGCGGAAATGGTGCATGGGAGCTGGCAAAATCAGACAGAATGAAGATTCACGGTTTAGATACAGTTGTTGTAGGTGAAGCAGACGAGCTTGCACTAGATCTTTTCAAGGATTTGGAAAGAGGTGATGCACCAGAGCTAATGCATTGCTTTGTAAAAAATATCCAAAACATACCAACAATCGAAGGCCCCACAGTTAATTCACTTATAGAAGCAATGAGGGGTTGTGGAAGAGGTTGTGACTTTTGTGATGTTAATAAAAGATCCAAAAAAGATCTCCCCCTTGAAAGACTTCAACACGAAGCAAAGATAAATCTGGATTATGGTTTTGATTCAATCTGGCTTCACTCTGATGAGATGCTTCTTTATGGATGCGACAATAAGGAGTTCAGACCAAACAGAGATGCCATTACTGAATTATGGAGAGGTCTAAAAGGATTAGGGGCAAACTTTGTTGGCACCACTCACATGACATTTTCTGCAGTGGCGTCTGATCCAGAGTTAATGTATGAGATTTCTTCAATAAACAACCAACACAAAAGTGGAAGATGGTTAGCTACAAACCTAGGTATTGAAACAGTTGCTCCCAAAATGGTCAAAAAGCATCTTGGTGTAAAAACAAAACCATTTTCACCAGATGAATGGGGAAGCGTAGTAAGAGAAGGTGCAAAGATACTAAATGAAAATCATTGGTTCCCTGCAGCTACCATTATAATTGGCTGGCCTGATGAAACACCCGATGAGGTTCAATATACAATAGATATGATGGAAGACTTTAGGCAAATGGACTTCCGTGGTTTAGTGGCACCATTACTTTACCAAGATTTCAATGAGAAGAATTCAATGCATTTTGGTAATTTGAATGAAGCACAGTTTACCCTCTTTTGGAAATGCTGGGAAAATAATCTAAGGGTAATTAATGATATTATACCAATAATATTACGAAACAAAACATATGGTCCTCCCATGAAAATCTTCATGTATGGCATAATCAAGGCAGGAACTTGGGCCATTATGAGATACTTGCGTGGTTTATGCAAGGACTTGTTTAATGGTAGAACCCCAGATGAGATTATTGAAAAATACGCACGTAGTAGATCAACAAGTGCCCCAAAGATAGAAACTAAAAAACTATAGATAAGACTATATCTTTTCAATTGCCGCATCTGCAATTGTATTTCGTTTTGGAGTAAGAGAAATAAAATAATTTTTATCTGCTCTTTCTATAGTTTCAACTTTCTTGTAGGTTTTTGTTGAAACGTCAAATTCGTATATTCCAGGATCCAATGAACCCTTGGCATAAATCATTAGATAAACATCACCTGTAGCAGGACTCAAGGGAACAAAAGACATAACATATCCCTTGTAGGAATTAACAGGCATGGTATTTTTCATGGGAGGAGCAGCTGAGGCCATGTACAAGAAGATATCTTCGACTGACTCAAACTCCTCATATTCAACATGCATTTAATGAGGGACGTTTTTCTAGGTATAATAACTTAAGGGTGATAAACTCTATTGAGTTCTTTTTGACTTTAGATACTTGTGTACCTTGAATCCAATTATAGTTGGGCCGACAAGATAGATTCCAAGATTTAGCATTATTATGCTGATACCTAGTCCCAGAACTTCTGCATCAGAACCACCATCTGCATGCTGCATTATAGATAGTGTGGATATCATTGGAGTGATAAATGCTCTAACTCCTTCTTTGAATATTGGATTTTGTCTTTCCCAATCAGCTATTGTTGGCGAGAAGGAATAGTAAAGTTCGTTGAATCCTATCATGAATGAAGCTCCAGCAGTTGTGCTCATTACAGTGTTGTCTCTCACCTCTCTCAAGAACTGTACCTGTGGTGCAAGTTCACTTCCAAAGGCTGCAGTTGCAATCAGACAACCACCACCTCCAGTTTGTTCAGGCTCAGATACTGGGACACATTGACCATCAACAAGTTCCGTTCCCTCACCACATTCTATGGGAGGTTCTTCAACCACACATTCTCCATCAACAAGAATCTCTCCAGGCTCACATTCTGGTGGAGGTGGGGGCGGAGGTTCTTTATCAATACATTGACCATTAATTAAATCCTGATTTGGCCCACATTGAGGTTTAGGTTCTTCATCAACACATTTGCCATTTACCAAAATTTGTCCTGTAGGACACTCAATTATCTCTGGAACACACTCTCCACCTTTGAGAATTTCACCTTCATCACACTCTTTTGTTTCTGAAGGAGGTGTTATACCGGATCCTCCAGCAAATTCAAAAACAGTATTTGCTTGCAAGCCGCCATAATTTGCTTTAATTTTATAATTTCCTGCTGGTTTCCACAATGGGCCTTCAGCTAATACTTGAGTACTGAATGTTCCATCTGATTTTGGAGTTAATTGTCCTATTGCTACTATATTTCCATCAGGATCAGTTATCTTGAAACCAACTGCAGTACCTTCTTCAACTTCTTTTACAGAACCACTAATCTTTACGGTATTGCCTTGAGAATACAACTTGGAATCAGTGGTAAGAGTAAAGTCTGAAATCTCTTCTTCTTCATCAATTGCTGGTTCACAATTTCCCGCTACCATTACTTCGCCTTCAGGACATGGATTTTGAGCAAATGAAACACCAGAAAAACCATATGATAATATTGTAACCAATAGAAATGCCACTGCTATCCGTCCTGACGACCTCATATGCTGAATGTATCAGAAATTGAGAGTATTTATGTATTCAATGAAAGAAAAATTGACTTTGTTTATACTCTAATTATGCCTTTTTTGACCAAGTATTCAATAGAACTCAAAATATCTTCATCAGAGATCTGACCTTCAGTCCACCACTGGACGGTATTTTTAAGCCAGGATGGAATCTTTTCTTCAAGAATCATTTTTTGACCACCGTCAATGAAATCTTCTTGAATCAAAAATTTTATGACTTCTGCAAAATTATTATCTGCTACATTATCCATAGACCATCCTTTAGCTTCATTTTTTATCCAAGGTGGCAAGTCGGGTCTAACGACTTTAAACGATGCTTGGCCTATTTCAGCTCCTTCATAACGTAATTTCAAAACATATGTTCCCACTGGAGAATTGTCATCAATTGTAAATAGACCCCTATAATTTCCAGAATCTGTTATAGAAAGTTCAAAGGATTGAGAGGATCTATCAGGTGTAGTTACCTCACCAATTAGAATTGAACCAACCATGGGATTTTTTACAGAACCGGTAAGCACGAGTTGTTTTTCATTACCCGCAGTTGGTTTTACTAATTTTGTCTGACTCAGAGTAGGAGGCACGAATTGGAAAGAATCATTCGCCTTTGACAATGTAAAAATATTTTCCTCACCAGAAGCATCTCTAAAATCATGATATCTGGCATCAATTCTTCCTCCAGCTGTAGAGATTAGTTCATTTCCATCCTCGTTACAAATCCTTGTTGGCATTTTGAATACACCTTCAAAAATGCCAGTGTTAATTCCGGTTTCAACAAAGGAAAAGCCCGTACTTGCAAGACCTCCGTGTGTTACACCGTTTATAGTACAACGTTTGTATCTAACATCTTTGATCAATACTTCCAAAAGAATTTCTCCGTTTTTTCCTACTGTATCCACATTTTGAGAGTTAGGATCGTTAATAACATTGTAAATGTCTCTAGCATCATCATCTAAATTCAAATCAGGATCTTTCAAAGTTATTGTTACTGGTTGTCCAAATCTATAAGATGTAGAATCAACAGATATCATTCCAGAGTGAGTCAGGATCTCTGATTTAGTTGATTGTGTTACGGTTACTCCAACTTCAGCTAGATCAGAATAAGAGATCGATACACCTCTTTCATCTATCAATCTATCATTTACCAAAAATTTTATCTCATCATCTATTGTTCTCAAGTTCTGGATAAAACCAGCATCGAATTGATTCAGCTGATTAGTTACAGAATATTCCATAGTACCTACAAATGTTTCAGAATTTGACGAGCTTTCTTCAAGCTCCAAACGATATATTGCATTATTAACTTGAGAATCATTCTTTTCTCCAAAAGAAAAGATATCAAAGACAATTGGAAGTGGATCTGAACCAGTCGGTATCGTTCCATCCGATGAACCAAAATCAATTACCAAAAATACTTTGCCAGCTTCTGAATTTATCTCAGAAATTTTAGAATTATCTATCTGTACCAGTCCGCTAGCTGAAGAAATTGAGCCTGCAGCAATGATTTCTACCGAAGCAAGGTCTAAACCTCCAAAAAACAAAGTAAATGTAGTTTCAGAAAAATCACTTATTCCCAACTCTTTTTCAAATGATCTCAAGTCATAATTGACCCAGTTTGTTCCGTCTTCTGTATCTTTGTCACTGTCAACTAGTATTTTTTTTAGATCTGAGGAAAATATGCCAAGATTCATGGAAATCCCATCAATATCGTCTCCCTCAAGGCCTGAAGCATTTACTATGAGCCGATCTGATATGGTATCAGGTACTGATGTTAAAGCTGATTTTTTTAAGTCATCGGTAAGAATGAATTTCAGGCTTGATGCCTTTTCGAGGGTCACAGGATTACCTATTTGCAGACTTGGAATAATTGCTGTACTTCTAAATACATCAAGGTCATCTTCTGCACCTGAGTTGATATTCTGATCTGGGTCTACTAACTTTACAGGAATTTTGGTTCCAGGCCTAATCGATTCAGAATCTATTGAAAGAGATGGTTTATCCAAAGATATTGATGCTGAGGCAGTACCGGTTACAATGGAATACGACTTGTCATTATAACTTAGTGTACTAGTTTGGCCTCTTTTAGCTTTAGAAGAAATCTTTATGGTTGATCTATCACCATCATCAAAACTCTCAAAGATTCCTGAATTGGGGCCAGCTTCTACCAATGTTATGGCATTTTCAAAAGTGGAAGAGCCGTCGGTAACCTCGTCTGGTTGATTATCATTTGTCTGAAACTCTGTTATAGAATTTGATTTCATCTCTAATTCACCGTTGTTTTCAAATCCTAAATTGGAAAGTTTAGAGTTTAGATCTGTCAAACCTGTTCCACCGTTGGCAGAAGCGGTACCAGAGCTATCAAATGCCTGATAAAACGTAGCAACAGGTGAACTTACGCTAAATGTCCAAGAATCTTCAGAGGTAGGATCTTGGTTTAATTGAAAATCATTTACAGTTACAAAAACTTCAGAGTCTATTGGATAAAACTCCCTATCAAGAGTTAAAGAGATGTTAGGGATTTCGTCATAATCTAAACGAACTTGTTGATTACCTCCAGCCGCATTATAATTTACATTCACACTGTCAAATGAAAACAATTGAATAACAGGCCAAGCGTCTTTATCCAACCCTATCTGTCCTGTTGGAACGTTGGAGTTGGTGTTAATGCTGCGTGGACTTCGGACCACATTATTCAAATCATTTGTTTCTAAGTTCCCAGTACACTTAACAAAGCTAGAATCTCCATCAGTAAATGCAGTTAAACCACTGTTGCCAGGAACAGCAAATCCATCAGAATCAGAAAATGTTACACCAAAGACAGAGGAATCTGTATCACGTGAACAAAATACACCAAAGTCAAGTCCTTGACCTTCTTCCCCATTACTTTTAACAATTTCATCAGCATTCCTAGCGGCATCAATATTGGCAAAGTATGCATACCAATTGCCATCAGTTGCTTGTACCATCCTCAATTGTTTGCCATTGATGGTAACATCAGGTTCTCCTTTTCCCTCATCCAAATCATTTAGGTTAGGTTCTCTAACTATAACTTCTACCACTTGACTGCCAGCAAAATAATTTTCAAATCTCTTATTTTCTGCAGAGACGAAGAGATTAGGATTATGTGAAGCATAAGAATCCGTTATTAAAATAGACCCAGCTACGACTAGGATTAAAATTATAACAAATTCTCGCATTATTCATTGATTTCGAGTTTCTTTCAAATAATCTTGTCGTACAAATTGTCTTTATAGACATGATAGGGGAATCATATTGATACCGAAATGAACATTCTTGAAAATCGTGGGAAAGTATTAGAAATTTCACTTTATGCCATTCTCTCTGCATTTGTTGTGGAGTTATTTTTTGGCCTATATGCAAACAGTCTAGGCCTCATAACAGACAGCATGCATGCACTTTTAGACAGTGTAGTAACCATCGTTCTTCTCATTGCAGCTAAAATAGCCCTAAAACCACCCGATGAAGAACACACCTACGGTCATGGAAAGGTAGAATCTTTAGGAGGACTATTTGGGGGAATTGCAATATTCCTAATTGCTATTTTTTTCATATACGAATCAATCACAAGATTGGCAGATCCACAACCTCAGATACTTCCAAGCTTAATTGCGATAGTTGGTGGACTTTACACAATAGGCGTTGATGTGTTCAGAGTATTTCTTTTAGGAAAATCTCTAAAAAAGTTTGGAGGTGCTACAATAAAAGCTGATTTTTACCATGCATTTATGGATCTTGGTACAACAAGTATTGCCATTCTCGGAATATTAGTGGTATCATACGGATTTGAGAGTGGAGATTTTGTTTCTGCATTAATTTTAGGAGTTGTCCTTGCAATTCTAAGTTTGAAATTAATTCACAGAACAGCACTTGATCTGACCGACATTATATCCCCTAAATTAGTCAAGAGGGTAGAAAGAATAGTGGAAAATACAGAAGGCGTAGTCAATGTAGGTCCAATTTTAATGAGAAGATCTGGCGATAGAATCTTTTCAGAAATTACTTTATCCCTAAGGGCAGATACAAGTTTTGAGAAAGCTCATGAGGTAAGTGATGATGTGGAGAAAAATATTAAGAATGAACTACCAAATTTAGAGCCTACAATTCATTTTGAACCTAGCTGGAAGGAGGTTCCTTTGGATTCAAAAATATACGATCTAGCTAACTCTGTTGATGGAGTAAAAAGCGTACACAATGTGAGTTCATACAAAACAAATGACAAGATCTATGTTAGTTTGCATGTAATGGTGGCTCAATCCATAAATCTTCATGATGCTCATAACATCTCCGAATTAGTTGAACAAAAAATTAAGAATGATACAGATTCTAATCATGTAACAATCCACCTTGAGCCTTATGTAAGTGTGCCAAACAATCCTAAAGCAGATAGTAAAGATACTGAGCATAGAGTGAAAAAGATATTAGATGAATTTAATGAAATCAAAAAGGTAGGTAGAATTGACGCATTCTACTTTAGAGATTTGCAAAAGATAGATGTAAGTTGTTCATTTGACGGAAATGAATCAATTGAGAAAATACACGAGCTAACCTCACAGATTGAAAAACGCGTAAAAACTGAATTCAAAAATGCCATAATAACAATCCATCCTGAACCAACTTAAGTCCTAATTTTTCTGCATGGTAGAAGAAAAAATTCATTATACATGATTTGTTCAAGTTTTGAAATTAAAATGAATTATTTGTTTAATCATAATATTGCAAAATTATGTTAATCGATCATCTCTTTTTCTCATAGAAATAAGCATAACGTTTTCTTTTCCGTTTGAGTTTTAACTGGGATTCCGTTAGTAGTATAGTGCAAAAAACCAACATTGTACTAATTGTGGTAGGCGGTTTAATTGCAGCAGGAATTATTTTATCGTTTTATGGAAATCAGATAGTATTTGAAGAGCTGGTTCAAGAAGAAGGAACGGTCACAAACCAACAAAGAATGGAAATAGAAATGGAGTTAGACCCTGATCAATCCAGAAGGGGAATTTATGCTGTTCAATATCTAGATTTTAAGGAAGACACTTTGGAAGCAAGAGTATTAGATCCATTTGGAACCCAAATAGAAGTCAAGCAAATCAACAAGGATGTGTTTGAGGGTAAATTCGATATTAGAACAAAAGGTCCTTACAGTCTAATAATAGAAAGTAAAATTCCTGAAGAAAGTAGAATAATTGGTGTTATTGGTCCAGAACCCGATGCCAATCAAAAGTCTCTTGCTTTCTTGTCGATGTATCTTTTGATTGTGGGTTTGATAGGCATGGCAGGGCTAGGCATATACGCCATTAAGAATCGGATTAGAAGAGTTAGTTAAGATAACTCCAATAATTTCCATTTACTTCTCTAGATGGTATCATGTTTTTACGTCTGAGTGGGGGATTCCCCTTTTTAGTTAAGATAACTGTCCATCTTTGTTAAACTGTCTACTGTAGAATCAAAATTGTTGTGTTCTTCGATGAATTTATTTAGCTTTACTGAATCTGCAGAATAACTTTTTCTATCTCTATCAAATATAATGAAACCACATGTTATTAGATAATCCAATTTGGTTTTAACCTCATTTTCAGTGATATCCATCTTTGTAGCAAGATAATTGGCGCTTTTTTCTCCATCTTCAAGTTCTGCAACCAACCCAGAAATTATGGGGTCAAACATAGATTCCACAATTTTGTTAAGATCATGAGCCATACATTCTACCAAGAATTTCTTGACCATAAAAATCTTTTAGTATTCTTAAGAAAGTCATTAACTAAAATTCTATCCATATTTTGGTTTTCTATGTGAAATGTTTTACCCTTTAATTCCTTTTCAAAATCTTTGATATAAGTAAAAAGTTCAGGTTCATCACTAATCACAACTGAATCAATTTGAATTGCTTCCCTTTTGCATTTTTTTGCTTCCATCATTGTCCTTAGTTGAATTTTAGGATCCACCTTTTTGTATCTGTAACACAAATAGACAAGCCTACCCGGACTGGATTCTAGCTTTAGATTTTTTTCTTTCTTAACTTTGTCTAGAATTTGTGGATCAGGAGAGTAAAAGTTAGAGTAAGGTTTCTCAGAAATAATTTCGTTCTTTTGATTTTCGTTTTCTACAAAACATGCACTAGGTTGTCCATCTGTTATCATTACAAGTCGTTTGTTTTGAGCTGTAGTTTTGTGTAAAATTTTTCTTGCCAAACGAAAAGCCGCTTGGTAGTTAGTATAATGAAGGAAATTATCATTAACGTCGTATGTTTTTAGGTAGGGGATATCGTAGGGATTGACCAAAGAGGCCATTGAAGCAAACCCAACAACATAGATTGAATCGGTGGGGAAGAATTTCTTGTTTAGTAAATATAGACTCCAAAGAGCCTTTTTTGCTGCCTCAATCCTACTTTTTCCTTTTTCACCTAATGAATATTTCATTGTAGAGCTAAGATCAATACAATACACTACAGCAGCCCTAACATCATCGAGGGTTTCGTATTGTTCTAGGTCTTCTGGCTCAATATCCAAAGGAAATTGGATTTTTTGATTATTTTTTGAAACCCGTTTTACAGAATTTAGAATAGTTTTAGGAACGCTGAGTAATTTTACATCGCTGCCTCTTTCAAACATTTTTGTGTTATCGATTGTTACATTGCCCTCTCCAGAATAAACGGTCTCATGTAGTCCAGTTTCTGATGAACTTAGATCTTTCATTATGTCATTTAGAATTTTTTTTCCAATTTCGTAAAATCCCTTTCTAGTCAACCAATTTTTATCCTCTTTTAGATAACCCATATCTTGTAATATTGTAGTAAGAGGCCTGGACCCCATACTTTCTTCATAATTCTTGTTTTGTTCTTGCTCTGATTTTTGGTTATCTTCTTCACTTAACGAATTTTGTAAAATTCCTTCTAATTCATCAAATTCAGGTTTCTTTTCTTTTAGAGTGTGTTTTGCTAAACTTTCAAATAGTTTTTGTTTTTGTTCTTCACTAAGTTTTTCTTTTTCTTTCTGGTCCTCTTTTCTATTTTCACTTCCAAAATAAATTGTGTTTTTAATATTATGCAGCGACATACTTGTATTCTCTTTTATCAAGTATCTTAGGTTGGGTCCAACACAAAGACTCTAGAATTATTTCGGTTATAACTGACCTAAGTTCGGTATCTACTTCATCTATTGAGATATTATAAGTGGAGATATTCCTACTTTCAAACAAAGGTTGTGCTTCTTCCTGTTCTGATTTGATCGTTTCATACTTTGAATCAATCAGTTTTTTTAGATTTGGGAAAGATTCCAGCTGTTTTTGATAGGAATATTCGCCATTAGACCACAAATTAACTTGTGATATACTAAATGATTTTTCTTTAAATTCTTCCTTGATGGAATTCAGTACAGATTCATCCATTCCTTCCAAATATTTCAGACCATTCTCTTTAACACACGATTGCACTATATCACCGAAAACCTTTTTTCTATTCTCAATTGTATCATCTAGTTCCATTAGCTCAAATTTTGCTACTTGATCGAGACAGTGTAAGTCAGATAATCTTGGAACTGGTTTCAAATTCTTAGGTATTGATCTACAACGTTCTGCCTCTGCTATCAACAGTTCAAGACCGTGAATGCCCAACCTTACGCTGACTCCCTTTTCTTGGTTAATTTGTGGATCATTCCTAGTAGCTCGTACAATTTGTGTCAATAATTTAAGAATAGGCAGTGGAATGAAAGCTGATTGTGGTATCTGAATTTCTTGCAAGATTATTGCCATTTCATCTTCAATTGAAGCAGGATAATGAGTATGAATGTGACTTTTTAATCTGTCATAAAGAGGTTCTATTATTTTGCCAGAATGTGTATAATCAATTGGATTTGCTGTAGCAAAAAAAGATGTTTGTGGTTTAAAAATTATGGGGTATGAACCCGTAGTGAACCTACCTTCTTGAAGAACTGAAAGTAACGCAACCTGTTTTCTTGGGTCTAGGACAGGAAGTTCATCAATACACAAGATACCATGTTTTGCCTGCATTAATTGACCAGGTGAATAGGATTCAATTTTGTACATTTCAACACCTTTTTTGGCAACTTTAATTGCATCAATATATCCCACAAGATCTTTCACAGAGATATCAGGAGTTGCAAGAATGTATCGATACCTTGATGTTCCTTCCTTCCATTGTATGGGTGTATCAAGTTTGTAATCCCGAATTTTTTTTTCACTTTCAGGGCTGATATAAAAAACTGGTTGCTCTAAATCTGGTTCATTATCATCAAGTAAAGACAAAAGATATGATTGAGGAAGATCAAAAGGGCAATCGTTGGTCAAGCTATCCTTTATCACAGGTATTGGAGAAAGTAGAGTTTTTGCTATTGTTTCCACGAGTTTTGTTTTAGCTTGACCAATTTGTCCTACTAGAAAAATGTCATGGCCAGACAATATTGCCCGATCTAAAGAAGGAATCACGTCTTCTTCAAAACCAATTATGCCTGGGTATTTTGATTCTCCATTTTTAATTAAATTTATAAGATTTTTTCGAAGTTGGTCTTTTGACCTTAGCAATTTGTAGTTTATTGATAGTAAATCCCTTAATGTTTTGATATCTTTATAGTCCTCAGGAACCCCTGCTTGAATCTCAGTATACTTTGGTGGGTTTTGAAAACTATTTTCTAAAATATCTGAAAAACTCTCCGACAACAGATTAAATAGATTTTTGTTAAATTTATAATATTATGATAAGATGCCTATCCAGCATGGTTTTTATCGGGGATATCTCGAATTTTTCAATACTTGGCATCAGAAGAATATAGACATATTGTAAGGATTGTAGGTAATGACATTAAAGGTGAAAAAAAAGCATTAGCTGGGCTTGCTAGTATCAAAGGAATTGGTCATAATTTTGCTGTTGCACTTCTTGATTCCCTTAAAATTGATACCAATACAAACATAGGTTATTTAACAGAGTCTCAAGTAAAATCAATTGAAGATATAGTTTCCGATCCCCTTTCAGCTAATTTTCCAAGATGGTTTTTGAATAGACGAAAAGATATTGAAACAGGAAATGATTTGCATATCCTAACTTCCGACTTGGACTTTACTAAACGCAATGATATTGAAAGAGAAAGAACTGCCAACAGTTGGAGAGGTATAAGGCATTTCTATGGTTTGAAAGTTCGAGGACAGCGAACTCGTACAACTGGACGCAAAGGAGGAACTGTAGGGGTTGCAAAAGGAGGAAAGGCGCAACCAGGTGCTCCAGCAGCTCCAGGTGCTCCAGCAGCTCCAGGTGCTCCAGCAGCTCCAGGTGCTCCAGGCAAGGAAAAAGAATCTGGAAAGTCTGAAGATAAGAAAACAGAACAAAAAGAAAAGAAAGAAAGTGGCGGTAAAAAAGAATAGGTGATTAGATGGGAGATCCAAAATATCCACGAAGAAATTGGAGGAGACCTAAACGGCCACTTAATTATGACTTGAAAATGGAAGAATTGAAAACATTAGGAACTTTTGGGTTAAAAACAAAAAGAGAATTATGGAAAGCTCACACCGAATTATCAAGAATAAGAAAACAGGCAAGAGCACTACTTGCATTAAGGGAAGAGGTAAGAAAGGAGAAAGAACCAATTTTAATGAAATCACTTACCAGAGCAGGTTTGGTAAAAGAAGGTTCAACTCTGGATGATGTTCTTAACCTACAAGTGACAGATTTACTATCTCGTAGACTACAAACCATAGTACAATCCAAGCTTGGTTTTAAAACACCTTATCAAGCAAGACAGGCAGTGATTCACAGACACATAATGGTGGGAGATAAAATAGTAGACATACCGTCATACACCGTTAAAGCAGGAGAAGAAAATGAAATTAATTTTACTGCAGAATCTACATTAAAAGATCATTTAGACAACCCGAATGTGGAAAAAAACTTGGAAGAAGTGGCAGAGGGAGAGAAACCCGAACCTGAAGAGGCCAAAGCAGACAACCAAGTTAAATCTAAAAATTCAGAGTAATTATAAGAACGCCTTAAAAGAGAAAATCAGGAGTTAGTCTATAGTATGTGTTCAATTATAGGATATTCTGGATTAGAAGACGCTGCTCCCATTTTGGTAAGGGGGCTAAAGCGGATGGAATATCGAGGCTACGATAGTGTCGGAGTTGCTACTAGTTCAAAAAATAATATAGACCTCAAAAAAGGGGTAGGAAAAGTTGCTGAAGTTAACCAAGCACATCAACTCGATAAATTAGTAGGAAATTCAGGAGTTGGACACACACGATGGGCAACTCATGGCAAAGTTACAGATGTAAACGCACATCCCCATAAATGTAATTCAGGTACCATAGCTATAGTTCATAATGGCATAATTGAGAATTATGATGAGCTTAAAGACGGTTTAAAAAAAGATGGGTTTACATTCGATAGTGAAACAGATACTGAAATAATTGCAAATTTATTGCAAAAATACTATGAAGATGACAATGTAGCAGATGCAATGTTAAAAACCGTATCAAAACTAAAGGGAAATTATTCTTTTGTTGCAATGTTTGAAAATGGAAAACTCGCTGCCGCAAGAAATCATGAACCGCTAATAATAGGTGTGGGAAAAAAGAGCTACTTTGTATCAAGTGATGTTTTAGGGTTTATAGAACATACAGATGAAGCAATTTATGTCGAAAACAAAAATTTGGTCATCATTGATAAATCCAAAATGCAGATTTTTGATTTTGAAGGTAAACCAATTAAATATCAAATAACCAAGGTTTCAAAAGAGTTTGGAGATGTATACAAAGGGGATTTTGCACATTTTACTTTGAAAGAAATCTCTGAACAGCCAGACTCTATAATAAAATCAGGAAAATTAACAAATGAAGCCATAACAAAAGCTGCAGACTATATACGACATGCCAAAAACATCTACATAACAGGAAGTGGAACTAGCTACAACGCAGCGCTGATTGCAAAATATCTCTTTTCAAAGTATGCCAAGATAAAAATCGAACCGATTATCTCAAGCGAATTGCAATTTGCGCCAGATTCAATTGAACCTAATTCTATACTCCTAGCTGTCTCACAAAGCGGAGAAAGTGCAGATGTCTTGGAGGCAATAAATTTGGCAAAAAAAAATAATGTTAAAGTCATTTCAATAGTCAATATTTTAACTTCCTCACTCGTACGAGAGTCAGATATTACAATTGGAATGAATTGTGGACCTGAGATTGGTGTTGCTGCCACGAAAAGCTTTACCTCTCAATTGGCAATATTTTATAAAATTACAGAGGAGCTCTGTAAAAACTGCTTAGATATAGATTTTGACAAGGTATCAATCCTCATCTCAAAAATTCTAGAGGATCATAACAACATAAAGGATATTTCTAAAGAGCTTAAAGATATTTCTGATATTTACATCCTAGGGAGAGGAATACATTTTCCTATAGCTACCGAAGCTGCACTAAAGCTAAAAGAACTAGCCTATATCCATGCCGAAGGTATTCCCGGAGGAGAGCTAAAACATGGCCCCTTGGCTTTAATGGATACAAACGTTTACGTTATTGTAGTTAATCCCAACGACGCAACGTATAATGATACCCTCACAAGTGCAAGAGAGATCAAAACAAGAGGTGCTAAGATAATTGGTATTTCAGATAAAAAAAGTGATGTGTATGACTATTGGATTGAAATTCCCAGTGTGAAGGAATCCCTTTATCCTCTTTTAGAGATTGTTCCAATACAATTACTGGCATATTATTCAGCAATTGAAAAAGAAGAGGATCCCGATTATCCTCGTAACTTGGCAAAATCAGTTACTGTAAAGTAGAAACTCGTTCATGTTCTTTTTCAATTCTTTTAATGAAATTATTAGTGTCCATACCTGTCTTTATTGATGCTGCAATAAGGGCCCCTCCTGCACCAACACCCTCCTTTGCAAATCCCTTAGAAAATGCATTTATACCATCTATCTTAGAAAGATCTAATTTTGGATCAATAGAAATTACTGGAATTGAAGATATTTGTTTGACAAGTTCTACAAAATTTGCACTATCATCATTAATTATATAGGATGTCGTACATATAGCCACATTTTCGGCTTTGAATTTTAGATGATTTCCAAGCGCTACCACTGCTGCCATCTGTGTTCCTCCAGCTAAGATCACACGGCCTATTTCAGAAGCTGTACTCAACATTCCTGCAACAAAGGGAATCATTGGATCTCCCATCTTAGTTACTATTGAAGAGGGATCTTTAGAATCTAGACGAGTCAAAGCTTTTTCTACGACCTGTTTTTTTAATTCAACTGGATTGTTAGGAATACTAGAGCTGACTTTAGCGTCATAGCCCAATCCTCTTAAAACACCTAGTGCAGTCGTAGTTCCACCTGGTATACTCTCACCTATTATCAAGCAATCAGTCACTGAAGCTAAACTACGTCCTACAATCCTTCCATAATCTAATGCCTGCACAAACGACTCACTATCTAAGGCCTCCTCGTCTTCAATATTCCGTCCCTCACTCAAACCAGTAAAAAAATACGGTAGTTTTGGAGGCACTACACTACCAGCATTTATCACAAAATGGGGAATGCTAGCAGAATCTAAAGCGGTTTTAGTCAATAGTGCTGGAGAGGGTTTACCGTCAGGAGTCATGGGTATTCCCCTAATAGTTTTACAAAAACCATAGTGAAGAAATTCTGCATCTGCTGGAGGAGTGTACTTTATTGATTCCTTATCTGCACCTGCAAAGGTAATTCCTGAAATTTCACATGTTTTAGTATAAGATATTACAAATGAGAATAAAAAATGTCCTCTACGAATTTCATCGAGGAAGTTTTTTCCTTGTTCTTCTCTAAAATGGATTTTAATATTGTCCAAAAAATCACTGACCCATCATCTGAAGAAACTCATTCTCGGTTCTTTTTTGTAATATAACGTTGGTCTTTTTTTCCTTTTCAATTGTGGTAGTAGGCGACATACCATAATTATGGCCAGAGTATACGGTTAGGTTACCATCTAGATCATAGATTTTGTCAAATAAACTATGATAAAGCTCTTTAGCACTGCCTCCTGGGAGATCGATTCGTCCACAATTTCCAACAAATAGAGTATCCCCAGTAAAGATTTTGCCATCACCAATCAAACAAATACTATCCTTAGAATGACCTGGAGTATGTATGACCTTTAATTCAGACTCGCCGAATTTAACTACGTCACCATCACCAACTGAAATGTCATGATACAACTCTGAATTTTTGTGTTGGATTATTGGCGCATTGGTTATTTTTTTCATCCCTTCATTGCCCAAAGTGTGATCAAAGTGATGATGTGTGTTAATGATGTATTTTATGGTTAAATTATTTCGATTTACTGTATCTTCTATCTTATCTAAATCCCAAGAAGGATCAATTATTATTGCTTCATTTGTATTCTCATCTTCTACCACATAGGTAAAATTCTGCATTTGGCCTACCTGAATCTGATGTACTTTCATAGTACTCCCTGTTCGGCCTCAGGCGGTATACCTATTTTTTCGACAAAAATTTCTCCACAAAGATCCTTCCTATTCCTCATTCCAGTTTTCAACTTATGAAATGTTACTGTCATATCAGCTTTGGCAACTTTGTTTGCTGTGCCTCCAGTATCTGGATTCATTCCAGAAGGAACATCTACAGCTAGTTTGAATCCCTTTGAACTATTGATAAAGTCAATTGCGGATGAGTAAGGTTCTCTAATGTCCCCTATAATTCCCGTCCCCAAAATTCCATCCACTATAATATCACAATCTTGCTCTTGATTAATTTCTCCTCCTGTAACAACAGAGACTGACTCCATTTTTTCTAAAAGACTCCAGTTCCATTGGCTTTCGTCAGTTTTCAGTTTTGAAGGATCCCCCAACAAATACAAGAAAACTTTTGCATTATAACCAGCTAAATGACGTGCCATAACTAAAGAATCGCCTCCATTATTACCCAATCCTGCTAAAATTTTTACGGACTTGTTTGCCAAGTCAAATTTCTCAGAGAGTCTCTTTACTGCCGCAGCACCTGCGTTTTCCATCATGAATTTTTTTAAAAAACCCATTTGATGACCGTTATTTTCGATTTCCATCATTTGTTTTACAGTAATTTCCATAACCAATAAAAAACCGGAACCAAAATAAGCGCTTTGGAAAATGGCTTTATTCTAGTTTAAAATTTACCTGTTATGAAGATGCAAAATGTAAAAAAATCACTTGATAGAATATCCAAAAATCTATCGTCCAAGTTAGATTCTCGAGAATATCTCTTGAAAAAAACCAGAGAAGTCAATATGCTTTGTAGTCAAGCAATTATTCTGATCCACAAACAGGAGTTAGTCAATTCTAAGAAAAAGATAAAGAAAGCACACGCTTTGTTAAATAAACTTGCAAAAAGGTCAAGTGAAGACTTGCGAAAGTATCTTAGTAACTCTGAACAGGAACTAGTTGAAGCTTATGCACTGACGGCAGCCGTAGATAATAAAGAAATTCCATCAATTTCTACCCTAAAGGTGTCAGATGAAGCATATGTCTTAGGATTATTGGATTGTATTGGAGAGTTAAAGAGACATGTCTTTGAAAAGATACGAAAAGGTAATCTTGATGACGCTTTAAGATTATTTGATATGATGGAAAACTTGTATCAGTATCTGTATCCTTTTGCAGTTTATGACAAGGTAGTCAGAGAAACCAGAAGAAAATTAGATGTCAATAGATCACTTTTAGAAGATGTAAGAGCTGTGATAACGGAAGAGTCCAGTCGCATGGATTTTGTTGCGTTTATGAAAGATAAGCGATAAAATGCGGGTGATGGGATTTGAACCCATGAACTCCTAAGAGACTAGCCCCTCAAGCTAGCGCCTTTGGCCAGGCTGGGCAACACCCGCAACGACCTTTCATGCATGGTTTTTATAATCCTTAATTGCGATTTGCAATCATATGCTAATTCCAGTGAGATGTTTTACTTGTGGTAACTTGATTGCTGACAAGTTTGAAGATTATCAAAACAAAGTCAAATCAGGTGACGACCCAGCCAAGATGCTGGATTCTTTAGGTGTGAAAAGATATTGCTGCAGAAGAATGCTTTTAACGTCTGTTGAAACTATTCAACAGGTCGTGCCTTTCTACGAAGCAATTCAAAGAAGAAACCAAGAAGTCCAATCTGAACTAGAATAATTTGCCAAAGATCACTTCTGTAGAAGGAAGGATTCTCTACAACAGCAGAGGAAATAAAACAATAGAAGTTGACATAGAATCAGATAATCAATTTTTGGGAAGAGTTTGTGCTCCTTCTGGCGCAAGCGTAGGGAAACACGAAGCTGTAGGTTTTCCACAAGGAGGTCCAGAAAAAAGCTTGCAAATATTAAATGAAAATTCTTCAAAATTTTTGAACCAAGATTCTGATGATCTACAGTCAATACACGAGATATTAAGGGAAATAGATCAAAGTGAGAATTACTCTGCTGTTGGAGGCTCGTTAGCATTTGCAATAACTATTGCAGCGATAGATTCAGCTGCAAAATCATTAAACAAGCCGTTGTTTGAATTACTGTCTCCTAAATCTAAGCTAGAATATCCCTTTCCTTTAGGTAATATCTTAGGCGGGGGCGCACATGCAGGTCCCGGAACACCAGACATACAGGAAATTTTGGTGTGTGCAACAGATGCTAAGAACATAAGAGAAGCTATTGAAACCAATTTTGCAGTTCATAAAGAATTGAAAAAAATTCTACAAACTGAAGATCCCTCCTTTACTAACGGTAGAGGCGATGAGGGGGGGTGGGCGCCAAAGGTAGACAATGACAAAGCTCTAGAATTATCTGCCAAAGCTTGTGAGAACTTAGGTTTTACTCTTGGAAAAGACATATCCTTAGGTGTAGATTTTGCTTCTTCGACTCAATGGGATGAAAACAAAAGTATCTATGCCTATGACAGGGCGGGCTTTACTAATACAGAAGAGGAACAGATTGAATTTGTTTCCAACATTATCAAAAAGTACAAGTTGATTTATGCAGAAGATCCAGTTCATGAAGAAGCATTTAAAGAGATGGTCGAACTTACCACAAGATTTCCTGAATCATACATAACAGGAGATGATTTGACCGTTACAAATAAGAAAATCTTGGAAAAAGCAATATCCTTAAAATCATGCAATGCTGCAATTCTCAAAGTCAATCAAGCAGGAAGTCTTTATGATGCAATGAAGTTTGCAGACGAAGCAAATCAAAATAATATCCGCCTTATCACCTCCCATAGATCAGGCGAATCAATTGATTCTCAGATATCACACATAGGAATAGCAACAAAATCAAAGATGTTAAAGGTAGGGATTGTAGGTGGTGAACGAATAGCTAAACTGAATGAACTAATTCGTATTTCAGAGCATGATTTAATACGCGGTATGGTGGAACTTTAAAATCGTCTATGAGTCAACAAAGCGAGGCTATGGATATAAAGAAGAAGATTCTTTCTACCGGGATTAGGGTAGGTACTCAAGTAAAAACCAAGTACATGAAACCCTTCATTACAAAGGCTAGTCCTGAAGGTCTGTACATGATCGATTTGGATATTACGCTAAAAAGAATAATAACTGCAGCCAAATTTATCAACAGAACAGAGATCGATAAGGTTTTGGTTTGTTCTGGCAGAGAATATGCAAACACACCAATTGAAAAATTCTGTGAGTTGACAGGAGCAACAAAAATGTTGGGTAGGTTTATGCCAGGTACTTTGACAAACCCATCCTTGCCATACTATACCGAACCCAAGTTACTACTAATATCAGATCCTCAGGTAGATGACCAAGCCATTACCGAAGCAACTAATGCCGGAATACCTGTTGTTGGTATCTCCAATACTGATAACATTACTTCAAAGATTGATCTTGTAATCCCTGCAAATAATAGAGGTAGAAAATCTCTTGCTACTATATACTGGTTACTGGCTCGTCAAATCCTAATAGAAAAAGGAGAATTAAAGGATGACGAATCAATGAAATATGAAATAGATGATTTTGAAACAAAGATAACGGAAGAGGAATTAGAGTAATGCAAGTTAGAACACCGGCAGTAGCCGGAGCGTTCTACCCAGCACGAAAAGATGAACTAACAGAGTCAATCCAGAGTTGTTTTTCACATTCGTTCGGTCCAGGATCCTTTCCACCAGCAGAAAAAACAAGTGAGATTATTGGCGTAATTTGTCCCCATGCAGGATACATGTATTCTGGTCCTGTAGCATCTAATTCTTTTTATGCAATGTCATATGAGGGCAAAAAAATGTACATCATTGTTGGTCCCAATCATTGGGGGATTGGAAGTAGTGTAGCTTCTGTAAAAGATTGCATGTGGGAGACCCCCCTAGGTGGTGTAGAAGTAGAGTCTGAAAGTGCAGAAAAACTATCTAAGATATTCAAAAAATTGGAATTAGACTTTTTTTCACATACTCGCGAACATAGCATAGAGGTGCAAATCCCAATGCTTCAGAATATTTTTACAGATTTCAAAATTCTTCCAATATCTTTGATTGATCAAAGCAAACAAACGGCAAAGGAATTAGGAGCAGGTATTGCAAAGTTGTGTGAAAATACCCAAGCTATGATAATTGGATCATCTGATTTTACTCATTACGAACCTCATGATGTGGCTTTTGAGCAAGATCATGCTCTTATCGAGCCCATTCTGAATTTGGATATAGATGAGTTCTACGAGATTCTTGAAAATCGTCAAGTAAGTGCTTGTGGGTATGGGGCAATCGCTAGTACAATGGTAGCTTGTAAGAAGTTAGGTGCAACGAAAGGCAAATTACTAAGGTATTGTACTACAGGCGACATTTCAGGTGATAAAACCTCAGTTGTTGGCTATGCATCTATTGTGTTCACTTGATCTCTAAAGCATCAGCCCCCGGTAAAATAATTTTGTTTGGGGAACATTTTGTTGTGTATGGAGTAAAAGCCATTCTAGCCTCAGTTGACAAAAGAATAACAGTAACCTCAAAAAAAACAGATGAAAAAAAGATCATTATAGATTCATTATTTGGAAACCAAAACTATTCTTCAGATGCTGATATTGAATCAATTAAACCTGAGATCCAACCGATTGCTTATTTAGCAAAAAAAATGATCAACAAATTTGATTGGACTGGAGGCATCCAAATAAAAATTGATTCTCAGTTACCACCTGGAGTCGGATTAGGTTCGTCATCATCATCATGTGTGGCCAGTGCGGCATCAATCTCCGGTTTGTTTGAAGAACGCCCTAGGGAAGACATATTGGAACTAGCCATTGATGCAGAAAGAACCATATTTCCTCAAACATCTGGTGCAGATTGTACAGTTTGTACGTTTGGTGGAATTATAGAATATCAAAAAGATAAAGATTATGAAAAAATAAATGCAAAGCCAGACTTTGAATTAGTTATTTTAAATTCTGATACCATTCATTCAACTGACAAAATGGTAAGCCAAGTAAGAGAGTTCAAAAACACAAACCCAGAAATGTTCTTAAAATTATGCGAAAAAGAAACTAATCTAATTGAAAAAGCAAAACAAGCATTACGAAATAATGATTCGGCTAACATAGGTAGAATAATGAAGGAAAACCAATCATATCTTGAAGAGATTGGTGTTTCTAATCAAAACTTGCAAAATATTGTAGAGTTTGCAAATTCTAAAACGTTTGGAAGTAAGCTTACTGGTGCTGGGGGAGGCGGTTGTATTATTAGTATAACAAACAAAAATGACCTGAAAACAATAACCGAAAGTTTTGATAGAGCAAAATACAAGTATTGGACTGCAAAATTAGATTTTGATGGTTTGATCGTAGAGTAAATCGTTTACTTATGAGCCACATTGATTCCTGAATCATCTCTCTTTAACAGGTTCAGGGAAAAGGTAAAGAAGATCCTCCACTAGTAGGACAATACTATACAAGAGGAATGATCATTATAGTAGTAGAAGACGATAAAATTGATCCAATCTTAAAAAAGTATGAGGTGTTGCATTTACAGGAGAAAAAAGGGATAGTAAGGTCTTTATTTCTAATGTTGAAGAAGTAATGAATATTTGCAGCAAGGTCATAAAATTCTATAATATAAAATTCAACCATGCTTCCAAAAAGATAATGACTAATTTTATCAATAATATTTTCCGCCCATAATCTTTAGGATACAGATTGATTACTTTTTAACCAACTAAATTTCAGACAAGAAATATGATTTTGGTGAAGATGGGAGGTTCCGTTATAACTAACAAAGATAAACCCTTATCTGCCCGACGAGCTTCAATTCAAAAAATAACCACAGCGTTGAAAAAAATCAAAGATCCTTTGGTCATAGTTCATGGGGGAGGATCTTTTGGCCATTATTGGTCAGTCAAGTTTGATATGCATACCAAACCTGCCAGATATGATCCTAGAGGAGTAGCAACGGTAAAGAATTCCATGGTCTATTTGAATAAGATTATACTGGATTCATTTTTAAAATGTAATTTGAATCCATATTGTCTTCCACCAACAGATTTTATGTCAAAAAATAAGCCAATTCGGAGTAAAATATTAGAAATTGAAAAGATGGCAAAGTCACACCTAGTACCGGTTACATTTGGTGATGCATTGTGGTTTGGAAACAAGAAATCATTTATCTTATCAGGTGACAAGATAATGTCAATATTAGCTTCTTACCTGAAACCTAGATTATCCATTTTCCTGCTAAATGTAGATGGGTTATATTCTGATCTTAATTCCAAAGACCTAATCTATAATGTGGGAAACCAATCTCCAAAAATTTCATCAACCAATTTGGATGTGACTGGTGGAATGTTAAGAAAATTAGAAGAGGCCAACAAAATTTCTAGGATGGGGCACACAGTTTTTTTTGTAAACGGAAACAAACCAGAAAGAATGATTAGTGCAGTAAAAAGAAAGAAATTCGAGGGCACTTTGTTTAGAGGTAAATAAAATGACAGAATATTTGATTTTAGTAGATAAAAATGATAATCCAATTGGAAAGGAAGAAAAAGTAAAGTGCCACCTACCAAATGGAAAGCTACATCGTGCATTCACCGCATTGATATTTGACAGTAATGGAAAATTATTACTTACAAGACGCAGTTCCTCAAAAATGCTATGGCCTGACTATTGGGATGGAACTGTTGCAAGCCATCCAAGGGAGCAAGAGACATACATCTCTTCTGCGGAAAGACGGATGCCTGAGGAACTAGGAGTAAATTGCAAACTAGATTATCTCTTCAAGTTTGAGTATCATGTACCATACAAAGATGTGGGATCAGAAAATGAGATTTGTGGTACACTTGTAGGCCTAGTCCAAGACTCTGTAAAGTTTAATCCTATCAAAGAAGAGATTAGCGAATATAGATGGGTAAGTATTGAGGATTTGGTTCAAGAATTAAAAGAAAACTCTAGAAACTTTTGTCCGTGGATGCTAATTGCATTGTTATGTCTTGCAGAATCAAAAGAGGTAGTCCATGGTAAATACGGCTTTATGAAAGAATGGACAGATGAATCTGTAAAGGATGTGTTGATGCCAGCTATCAAAATTCATTTACCTGATGATAATTGGGGAATAGTTTCTTGAAGACAGATTCATTAGAAAATAATGCAAAATCAATTAACAAACACTTGCTTGAAAAATTATCAGGCAACCCCAAAGAGCTTTACAAAGCAGCATCTCATCTAGTAGTCAATGGCGGAAAAAGACTACGTCCTTTTTTGGTCATAAAATGTTGCCAGATATTGGGTGGAAATAAAAAACAGGCACTGCCACCTGCTAGCGCTATTGAAATGATCCATAATTTTACCTTAGTACATGATGATATAATGGATGACGATGAAATCAGACACGGGGTACCAACAGTACATAAAAAATTCAGTATACCCATAGCTATTCTAGCTGGAGATGTCTTATTTTCAAAAGCTTATGAGGTAATTTCAAATTCTAATTTAGATGATCACACCGCTGCGAAGTTGTGTTCTAGTTTAGCAAGAGCATGTATAGATGTATGTGAAGGGCAAGTAATGGATATCAAGATGGCTGAAAATAAAAAAATTCCAAACCAAGCTCGGTATATCGAGATGGTAAGAAAAAAAACTTCTGCGCTGTTTGATGTCTCAAGTTCTATGGGTGCAATATGTGCTAAAGGAACAAAAAATGATATAGCAAACATGTCATCATTTGGTAAAAATTTAGGAATTGCATTTCAAATTACAGATGATCTAATTGGTGTAATGGGTGATCCAAAATTAACAAAAAAGCCAGTTGGAAACGACTTAAGAGAGGGAAAAAAATCTTTACCAATTCTTTTAGCTTTGAAGAAGGCAAAAGGGAAAAACAGGAAGAAGTTGCTTAAGGTTTTTGGAAACAAAGACGCTTCAAAAAAGGAACTAAAAGAAGCAGTCGAAATAATAAGAACCATTGGAATTGAAAGTGAAGTAAGAAAACAAGCGTTTAGATATTCATCGAATGCAAAAAAATCATTGAAAAAATATTCTGGAAGACCAAAACAAGAATTGCTTTACCTTTTGGATTTTGTCGTAAAAAGGAGTTTGTAAATTGGATGAGGAATTAAACAGAGAGATCAAAAAAATTGCTTTACAAAATGCAACAGAACATGATGGAAAAACTACTGAAAAAATCATTATATCAAAACTACTTGCTTCACGAGCAGATCTTCGTAGCAAAATAAAAGAACTGATGCAAGATGTCTCATCAATAGTTTCTCAGGTTAATCAAAAATCACTTCAAGAACAAAAGACAGAACTTGATGAGGAATTCCCTGACGCATTAAAACAAAAAGAAAAAAAACCAGAAGAAAGATCTCCACTTCCGCCTCTAAATGATGCAAAACACGGTAGTGTAATAACACGATTTCCGCCAGAACCTAATGGATACCCCCATATCGGTCATGCCAAAGCCGCAATAATTAATCAGGAATACGTAATCATGCACGGAGGAAAAAGAATTCTTAGGATGGATGATACAAATCCCGAAAACGAGCGTCTTGAATACTACGCTGCTATTAAGGTCGGATTAGAATGGCTAGGTATAAAATACGATACAGTAAAGAATACATCAGACGATATAGAAATACTATACAAAAAATGTGCTGAACTCATAGACCTTGGTAGAGCTTATGTCTGTACATGTAAAAGAGAAGAGATAAGCAGAAATCGTCGCGAAAAGAAATCCTGTAAATGCAGTCAAGCCGATGCAGAAGAAATTAAGAAAAGTTGGGACAAGATGTTTGAGAAATACAAGGAAGGCGAAGCTATTGTTAGATTTAGAGGAGACATGAATTCTGAAAACACAGTAATGAGGGATCCTATACTGTTTAGAATAATCGATGAAAAGCATCCCCTATTAGGAAGTAAGTACAGGGTTTGGCCAAGTTATGACTTTGCCGTGTCTATTGAAGACAGCTTAGATGGTGTAACTCATGCCTTCAGATCAAAAGAATATGAGTTAAGAAATGAGCTATATTATGCAATTTTAGATGTATTGAACATGAGAAAACCCAGAGTGATTGAATTCTCTAGGTTAGAGTTCAAGGGCATGCCCATTTCTAAAAGGATACTAAAACCACTGATTGAAGAGGGTAGAGTTTCATGGTACGATGATCCCAGATTACCAACCCTAGAAGGCCTGAAGCGTCGGGGAATAAAGCCTGAGGCTATAAGAAAATTCATTCTCTCTCTGGGATTTACAAAATCAGATACACTTGCTCCATTTGATGCATTAGAATCATTTAACAGAAAATTTGTCGATGCAGATAGCATTAGGCTGCACATGGTCAAAAAGCCAGTATCCCTCCTAGTAAATAATATTCCATTTTCAAGCATAGAAATTTCAAATCATCCAACAAAGGACAGGGGAAAAAGACGAGTTGAAATAAGTAATGATTTACTCATCGAAGAAGATGATCAAGCCAGGCTTAGAGAAGGTGACAGGATCAGGCTCATAGGATTGGGAAATGTAACTATTACCAAAACATCTCCAAAAATTGAAAGTGAATTCATAACAGATAATGCCAAACAATCCGACAAAAAAATCCATTGGGTTTCTAAAAAAAATCTACACAAAATAAAACTTCTAATCCCCCACCCTTTGTTTATTGATGACAGGTTTAATGAAAATAGTTTAGAAGAAGTAGAGGTTTATACAGAACCATACTACTTAGAGTTAGAAGAAGGAGAAGAAATTCAATTTGTTCGATTTGGTTATTGTAGAAAAGATTCACAAAACCAAGCTGTCTTTACACACAAGTAGGTACTAAAAATGAAAATTGCAAGATTGATAGAAAGTAATAGAGAGACCTATGGTATAGTACACAATAACAAGGTAGCCACTAAAGAAGATATCACTTATGCTACTGCCGTCCCCATTCCACAAAGTATCAAGGAATTCCTCTTTGATGGATGGTTACAAGAAATTGAGGATAAAGTTGACAAAATATCTTATACAAATGATTTGGCAAAATTCAAAATATTACCGCCCATCCCAAATCCTTCAAAAATAATTTGTCTTGCATTTAATTACTCAGATCATGCAAAGGAGCAGAATCTTACTCCTCCAAAGGATCCAGTAATTGTACTTAAACCTAGAACAACGCTTTGTGGATCTGGTTCTGATATTGTTTGTCCTAATTTTGTAACACAGTTAGATTATGAAATAGAGCTGGCAGTAATCATTGGAAAGGATTGTAAAAACATATCAGTAGAGGATGCAAATAGTGTTGTTTTTGGATATGTGATATTGAACGATATTTCTGCCAGAGATATCCAATATGGTGATAAGCAGTTCACCAGAGGGAAAAGCTTTGATACCTTTGCTCCGTGTGGCCCTTGGATAACTACCTCAGATGAGATTAAAGATCCCCACAATCTTAAACTAATTACAAAGCTGAATGGCAAAATCATGCAAAATTCCTCCACAAGTAACATGTTTATAAAAATCCCCGAACTAATATCAAAATTAAGCAAAGTAATGACTCTTGAAAGAGGAGATATCATATCTACTGGAACACCTGCAGGAGTTATTTTGCACAGTAAAGATGCAGTCTTTCTAAAAGACAATGATAAGATTGAGATGGAAATTGAGAATCTAGGGATATTAAAAAATACTGTGAAATTCGTAGATTGATTTTACAGTATTTTTTCAAAGAGGCTGAAATTGTTTTTTGGTTCTAAGGAAGAAATACGTGGAAGGTTTGATTTAGATAACACTTGGATACGTTCATAGTCGTTTTGAAAACCAAAGTTTTGGATATAATCTAATATTTTCTTTGTAGAGGCTTTTGACTCAGATATTATAGTTACCAACATAGTCTTCTCAAAGTGTTCTGATTTTTGTAAAACCGCTAAAGAGTCACCGGCGTTGGTTCCTAGCAGTTGCTGTTTTTCAATTAGATCATTTATTGGAGTTTGATTTAATGGAAACCATCTCCAGGATTTTACAAAGAAATTCTTCTCCATGATTTTTTTAGATAAATCTTGAGAATTTTTAATATAAAATACACCAGTAGATGAATTAGGTCTGGTATATAATTTGTAAAAAGTCCATGTTCCTATTTTAGAATAGCTTAATTTAGAAACTAGTGAAGCCGATGAATGATTTGAGTCATCTATCAACATAAAACATGATTGGCCTCCTTTCTTCATGGTGTATTCTTCCATAGTTTTGATTAAAGTAGTAGCTAATCCTCTCCTTCTATAACGAGGACGTATTCTAATACCCTCGATCCAACTAAAGTTATACGATGGAAAAAACACAGAGTGACAAAATCCTAAAATTTCATCACTGTCTTCGATGACCAATAATCTACCTTCTTTGATCCAAGAATTCCATGTATACTGAACATAATCACCCCACGAAAAAGTATCTTTACAAAATTCCAGAGCTTTTAATTTATCTGATGAATGAGCTTGTCTTATCAACATTAGGTTGTTTCATGAAAGAAAAATTATTAAGAATAACCGATTGATTTGAGTCATGAGTAAGATTCTAGCTGGTAAAACTTCAGATATTGTCCCTGGCCAGTTGAAAAAAATTTCAAGTGAAGGAAAAGACATTCTATTAGCCAATATAGATGGTCAATATTATGCAATGGATGACACCTGCACACACATGGGAGCTAGCCTGTCCGAGGGAAAACTCGAGGGTTCAACTGTAGTTTGTGGTTGGCATGGCGCACAATTTGATTGTAAAACTGGAAAACTGGAAAAATTTCCTGCAAAGGTCAATGATTTAAAATCATATCCTGTATCTATAGAGTCAGATAACGTATTTGTAGAGGTTTAACTGAGGTTTTCTACTTGTGGTCACCATGGCAGATAACGAACAAAATAAACAGGTTATGGATGAAGCGGTGAATACACTGAACCAAGTGGCTGCTAATCCCGCAACTCCTAAAACAATCAAAAAGAACATAACAGACTTGCTCAAAGAATTAGATTCCAGTGAATATTCTCTATCAGTAAGAGCTGCTAATGCTATCAGTGCTTTGGATGATATAACGCAAGATCCAAACATGCCCTCGTATGTTAGAGTAACTTTATGGCAAGCAGTATCAAAACTGGAGGGAATAAGAGAATAATATTACTAAATCTCTGGAAACATTGAAACTTGAAGAATATCTAAACACTTTACCGCAAGAAATCATTACTGGAGAATCAGTTGAGCTTCCTGAACGATCCCTTAAAGATATTTTCAAATTTGTAGGACTAGGCGAAAATGATATACTTTACCACCTTGGTTGTGGCAAGGGAGAAAGTCTAACAATTGCTCTAAAAAATTTTGGAGTAAAAAAAGCTGTAGGCATAGATAATAACGCAGAAAAGATATCAATTGCAGGAAAAAACCTAGAGGAAAACGACATTCATGCGGAGTTGATAAACAACGACATAAGAAATGCAAGTTTTGATGATGCCACAGTAATTCTATTTTGGTTTACAGATGAAGAAATTATAGAACACATGTTGTCCAAGTTCAGAAACTTGAAAGATGGTTGTAAAATTATAACTATATGGAGTCCCTTACCAAATTGTATTCCAGACAAGGTAGAATTCCCCTATCTTTTACACAAAGTCCCCTTTCAAGAAGCACAAAGTGTAAAAGAACAACTAATGTCAATCTTTGGAGTAAAGTGCATAGATTTTATTACAGCATGGGAATTCGCTGAACGGTATACCAAAGCTATCGGTTCCCCTGATGCAGAAAATGACAGATTCCTTACAATAATTCAATCAGTAATCATATGGATAAATGCTAGAAATCAAGGGGTATCCTGTACCAAAGAGATACCAGAATCAGTTAGTACTTACATGAGTATTTTGAAGAGGTTTTTTGGACTGGATGTTGGGCACTTGCTCAAATAGCTGTCTAGAATCCTTTTATTTTATAAATATGAAACTTAGGATATGTATGATCGTATCAACATCAATGTATCTGCTATTGATTACGACAAGACAAGTAAGGAAATATCCACTACTCTTTCATCATTGCAACAAATGGTTCATGCCGAAGAAGAGTTCGTAGTTACGGATTCAGAATTTGCATTTGGATGGCATTTTTTTGTAGTGAGTGTGAGTCGAGAGCTTGTTCAAAAACTCTCCGATCAGCTGGGCCAAGACTTTGAAAGATTAAAGGGAAAGGGAATGGAAAAAAAGTTTCTGACATGGCTTACACAAAAACTAGAAAATAAGATTCCTAGATTCAAACTAGCCATAAAAGAAGAGATGGAATCAAGCAAATACGGTATTTTTTAGAAATTTATCCTTTTCTTGAAGCCATTTCTCTAATACACATTAACTAACATCATTTGCTGTAAAATCTTGAGAATAGTTTTCCATTTCTTTTAGATTTTCGTTTTTCCATAAAAGATGTGATTTGTATAGTTTGGGATTGTGATGTGGGTTTTCTTTGATACATCCCATCTGTATAAGAGTCGATTTGATTCTAGGTTTAAAGGGGTCAACCTTATCCGATATAGAAAACATGAATTCATGTATCTTGTGAATGGATTCAATATCATTTTGGGATGAAGCTGATGCAAGAGCCAACATACAGTAATAAAGAGATTCGTCGTCTCCTAGTTTTATCCCTGATGAGAGCTTTTTATTCAGTCTTTCAAGATAGATTATTCCATTATCAGTTATTGCAAAATCAAATAATTTTGAATAATCATCAATTGACACAGGATAGTAAGGATTATCAGATATAATTTTCATGTATAAAAGAGGATTCAATATCTCGTTTTGTTTAGAATGTTCTTAGAGAAGGATGTTTAATTTTGTAAGCTAAAAAAACAATTTCGGGTTTATTTGGTAGTTGCCTTGTTATGGTCAGTTTTCGAGTTCATTATAATATGGTTTCTAACGATAGAAATTACCTTAGAACCCTTGAAAGTTTTGGAAAATAATATAATGTAACAAACATTATTTCTAATATGGCACTTTATGGAATTGAGGGTAGCCACACAACAGAATCGTGTCCACTAAACAATAACGCTAGTGCAAAAGCGGTTCTACAAACCGAAAATATCGATATGAGTGAAATAGCTCAAAAATACAAGATTAACAAGATTGTAGGACAGTTTCATTCTGCGTTGGAACACACATTCCTCTGGGTTTTGGATGCAGAAGATCCACACCTGATTCAACAGTTCTGTATTGATGCTGGAGTGGCCAGCTTCAATGCAGTGAAAATAATTCCCTTAAAGACATATGATGAGGTAATCGAAGCCGTTAAGAAGGGAATTTCCCAATAATCTTTTTGTTCATGTTCTAGTTCCAAAATATAGTTTCTTATATTGAAAATTTATGTAGGCCCTCGAGGGGAATCGAACCCCTGCCCGGGGATCCACAGTCCCCTATACTAACCACTATACTACGAAGGCCACAAGTAATAAGAAAATGTTTTCCAGTAATAATCTTTGATTTTTAAAACTAGACAGATGTAAATTTATTATCGAGTTATAACGCTATATGAATAATGAAATCAAAAGGTTGGTGGATTTTTGTTGCAGCTGCTGTGATAGTTACATACTATGCTACTAGCTATATTATGCCATGGAAATAGTCAATCCTTTATTTTGGACAAATAATCAGCTTTAAATTTGAAGCATTATCAAAGTTCCTAACTTGAAGAGAGGTTTCATAACAGGAAGATTACGTTCGGGAAGAAAGTCGTTAGAGGAACCTTTGGAAAGAAATATCGAAGTAATTGAGGGAGAAAAATTTTCTTGGATAGACCTACAAAGCCCAGACAGAAAGGATGTTGAGCAATTAGCAGAAAAATATAATTTCAATTCTCTAAACATTGAGGATTGTCTTACCAAATTCGAATTACCAAAGCTGGATAGTTATGATGACCATTTCTTTGTCATCCTTCATTTCCCGCCCCTAACCTCAAAGAAAATTATGCCCAAGTATAGCCAGTTGTCATTTTTTGTTGGCAAGGATTTTCTAGTGACTGTCCATCAAGGAGATCTAAGACCGCTTCTCGATCTAGTTAACATCTGTAAAACTGACAGCGACTTAGAAAAGAAAAAGAGATTACTTGGTAAATCATCTGGATTTCTTCTTCATGAGATTATTGATGTACTAGTAGATGATTTACTACACACCTCACGGAGAATAATTGCCAACCTAGATGATATCGAAGATGGGGTATTTGATGAACGTAAATCTGTTGCAAGAAATATTTCACTTTTGAGAAGGGAAATAAATAATCTTTGGAGAATAGTCAATCCGCTTAAAAAGTTCGTAATAGAGATTGCAAAAAATGTTAAAAGATTCTCAGATTCTGAACATAGAGATCTTACTCTATATTTTGATGATGTGATTGACCACATAGACAAGGTCATAGAAACTCTTGAAGAGTCGAGGGAGACTATGGAAATTTACAAGGATACTGATTTCATGCTCAGTACAGAAAAAACAAACAAAGTATTAGGAGTGTTAACAATCATATTCACACTTACAATCCCAGCAACTGTAATAGGTACATTTTATGGAATGAACGTCAGCCTACCAGGAGGAGTGGGGGACGAGGTTGCATATTTCCTTGGTCCCTATACAACGTTTATTCTAGTCATATTGGGTTCAGCAGTACCATCTGCCCTAATGTTTGCATACTTTAGAAAGCTTGGATGGATAGGGGTGTGAGTTCAGACAGCTATTCATAATTAATTCAAACCATAAATTAAAAGAACCAGATCAGATATTTTTCCCATACATTGCTGTCTAGTTTAATGCAATATATTCAAGTAGCAACATTTTGTTCATAGATTTTAGTCAGAAAATTCGAATAAACCTTTTTGAAATCTTCTTCCGTCAGTAGTGTAAAAAGATGTAACATATCGGTTGCAGTTATTATTCCGATAACATCGTCATTCTCCAGAACAGGCATCTTTCTGATTTTTTTAGTTGCCATCAAGTCTGCTACCTCCAATATTGATTCAGTTGGAGTTACATGGATTATTGGAGATGACATGATTTGTGTTATCTTAGTATGCGTGGGATAGGCATACGCCACTATTCGTACAGCAAAATCTCTTTCCGTAACAATTCCTATCGGTTTGTTATTCTCAGTAACTATAACTGAACCCACACCTGCTTTTTCCATCATCTTGGCTGCCACGTTTGCGCCAGTAGATGCATCAATACTGATTATTGCCTTAGTCATAAAATCCCTGACTGGTATCTTTGAAGCTTCAGTCATAGTTCAAAATATGATAAAAATCAATGTTATAAGAAACCTACGAAAATTAGGAACCCAATTTATGGGAGAAAATTTAATGTTCCTTAACAGAATACTCAAAAAATAAAATTAGATCCTAATGTTTGGGTTTTCAGTTTTTAGCTTTTCCCAATCCGCTAAAAAGTTTTTCAAGCCAATGTCAGTAAGAGGGTGTTTTAACATTTTATCCAATACTGGTGGAGGAAGAGTAACTACTTCAGCACCAATTTTTCCTGCCTCAACCACATGAATTGGGTGTCTTATACTAGCTACTAAGATTTCAGCATCATAACTGTAATTAGAAAAGATGTCTTTGATCTCCTTTATCAGAGCAATACCATCTTTACCAATGTCATCCAGTCTACCAATAAACGGACTGACATATTTGGCGCCTGATTTAGCAGCAAGAATTGCTTGATTTGGAGAGAAAACTAGCGTAACATTAACCCTAATTCCCTCCGTTGTAAGTGATTTACATGCGCGGAGTCCGTCTGGCGTCATAGGACATTTTACAACCACGTTATCGCCATATTCTCTTAGATGTCTTCCCTCTTCCATCATTTCAGAGTATTCTGTACCAACAACCTCCAAGCTTACATCTCCTTTTATCATGCGTACAATTTCTTCCATTGTCTTTTGTGGATCACCTCCTTCCTTGGAAAGAAGGGTAGGATTTGTTGTAATGCCATCTAAAAGGCCCATATCATTGAATTTTTTTATCGAATCTAGATTTGCCGTATCCAAGAATATTTTCAATTTTTTCCCCTTACTTGTTTAACATGGTCTACGATATTAATAGATGTTATTCCGTGCCTTTCAAGCAATAGAGAAATTTCATTATCTCTTGCTGATTCGCCAAACATATCTTGCACTCCTATTCGATGAATAGGGACAGGATATCGTTCTGAGACTACTTCAGCTACAGCGGATCCCATACCGCCAAGAATGTTGTGCTCTTCACAAGTAACAAATGAACCAGTTTCTCTTGCTGCCTTTTCAAGAATATCTGAATCTATTGGCTTTATTGAAAACATATCTAGGACCCTGCAAGAAATGCCTTCTTGAGATAACTTTTCTGCTGCTTCTAAAGCCAGTTGAACGGTAATACCACATGATGCAATTGTGCAATCTGAGCCATCACGAAGAGTTATACCTTTTCCAATCTCAAATTCCTGAGATTCGGAATGAACCACAGGAGTTTTTGATCTTGCCATTCTCATATAGAATGGTCCATAATTTTCAGCAATTCTACGGGTCAGATGTGATACTGCAGTACTGTCTGCTGGAATCAGAACTCGCATGTTAGGAATAGCTCTCATTATTGCAATATCCTCAATTTGTTGATGAGATCCACCGTCTGCTCCAACAGAAAGTCCCCCATGTGATACTACCAATTTTACATTCAGGCCTTGTTTTCCATTTCTTGATGGATAGGCTATTGCGTTTCTAATTTGATCTACTGCCCTACCTGGAACAAATATGGCATATGTGCTAGCAAAAGCGGTCTTCCCAGATATAGCCAAACCTGCAGAGACTGAAACAAGGTTTGCCTCAGCAATACCAACGTTGAAGAATCTTTCTGGAAATTCTTTACCAAAGGAGGCAGTTTTCAGTGAATCGGTTGTGTCTGCACCCAAAACCACCACATTTGGATCCTGGTATCCAAGTTCAACTAACGTCTTACCATACTCTGTCCTCATGTCAGTTAGTTGTATCTCTTCTGTCAGATATATCCAGCCTCCTCTGCCATTTTTGTTAGTTGATCTTTTTTCTCACCAATTGTGTGTAAATCAATCCATTTGTTTACTAGATCTGAGCTTCCTATCTGATATGCTTTGGAAAGAAGAGACCTTCTTCGTGATTTTAAAATCTTGTTTCTAAATTCTCTTATTATTCCTCTAACATCGTTTTGACCAACCATAGAGCTCCCTCCTACAAAGACCCTAGCTCCGTCATCAAAACATTGACCAACGTTGTCTAAGGTAACACCACCATCGGCTTGTATTGAACCTTCAAATCCGTTTTCGTTAATAATTTGAAGGGTTTTTTTCATCTTTTCATGTGTTTCTTCGATAAATTTCTGGCCTGATTTGCCAGGAACTACAGACATTACAGTGAGCTGGTCAAGATCTGAAATGAATCTATAAGACCAATCTGGTAGATCGGTATCCGGATTTATCGCCAATCCAACTCCTACTTGGTTTGTTTTCAGCCTGTCAGAAATTTCACCAAAACTTGATTCGCCACAAACTTCTGCATGAACTGTTACTATATCACAACCGGCGTCGATATAATTTTGTACATGTTTTACTGGTTCATTTATCATTAAATGAGCATCAAAAGGGATAATGGTGATGGGTCTAAGCTCCCTTATTTTATTATGATCGAAAGTCTTGTTGGGTACGAACTGTCCATCCATTACATCAAGATGGATAATATCTGCTCTGCCATCTACACATCTTTTCACCTCCTTGGCTAGGTTTGACATGTCACCTGCGATTATAGACGGGGCGATCAAAAACTGCATATCAAGTTCTTCGTTAATGATTGGAACAATATCTTTTGATGGAGCCTTTCCGTGCCATTTGGGATTATCTTCCATGTGTTCAACTCCCTTTCCCTTTATTGTTCTAGCAACTATGATTGAGGGAATACCTTTGACGGATTTTGCTTTTGTCAGAGCGTTATCGATTTGTTCGATTCTATGCCCATCAATTTCAATTACATTCCACCCAAAGGCTCTCCACTTGTCGCCCAATTTCCACCTAGAGGCGTCCTTCCACATTTGAGAAAGATCATTACCAATCAATTCTTCATCAAGGGGCATGACCTTTTCAGTGTAAGAGTCCTGCTGGATAAAATTTCTATCCAAAATTGTTGTAAGATTGTCAACTCTATATTTAGCGGCGGTCATTGCCGCCTCCCATACTTGACCCTCATCTGATTCCCCATCTCCTATTACCGTATAGATTTGGTGATTTTTTTTGTCTAATTTTGCAGATAGTGCAATACCTATAGAAAAAGACAGACCGATTCCCAAAGAACCTCCACAGAACTCTACTCCCGGGCATTTTAGATCAGGATGTCCTTGCAATCTACTTCCAAATTGTCTTAACGTTTCTATCTCAGATTCATCAAAAAAACCAGCTACTGCAAGGTTAGAAAACAGACCCGGTGAAGCATGCCCTTTGGATAAAACCATTCTATCACGATCAGTCCACAGTGGCTCTTTAGGATCATACTTTAGATGTTTGAAATAAAGACACCCCATTATCTCTGCCATAGAAAATGAACCACCTGGATGACCTGATCCTGCTGCAGAGGTGCCTTTGATGACTAGTTTTCGGGCTCTCCTTACGTTCTTTTTTATGCCGTAGTAATTGAGCCCCATTTCTTGCTTCTCAACTTTTCAGATTTAATAAAAATCTA
>JABAHS010074765.1_pt1 | contig 41583 bp, 32 predicted proteins | sample 7062111 | NCBI WGS metagenome assembly JABAHS01 (sample SAMN14534600, study PRJNA622989) | marine sediment metagenome | biome: marine biome [ENVO:00000428]; feature: marine pelagic biome [ENVO:01000023]; material: deep marine sediment [ENVO:00002113]; isolation source: pool of 4 deep marine... | reverse complement strand
GATGAAAGCGTATCAAGACATCATGCCAGGATTTACCAGGATCCCTTTGGACGTTGGATTGTAGAAGACCTGAAAAGTCGCAATGGTGTGATAGTCGAGGGACAACGCATTGAGGCCCATGCTATATTGCCCGGCCAGACAGTCAACATTTCACATTACACCCTGTCTTTATCTGAGGAATCCGGCCCGCATATACGCCCGGGCTCGTCGATTGGAAGTACGATTTCGGTTATTGACAAAGGTTTGGAAGAAGACATCGTGCCCTACAGGGCTGACCACGCCACAATCCTCTCACCCGCATTGATGCAGCATCTCAATGAAATGACAAGTCACTTATTGAAATTGACAAGCCCCTCGGATTTGTACGCAGAAGCATGTATGCGTCTGGCTCAATTTTTAGATACGCTTGTAGCTATCGTGAGGTTACCTCGCATCTCCGAACCTCTGCCTCAGTCCCCTGAGATCCTTGCCTGCCAGTTCGGTACTCAACAGAGAGAATTTGATAATTTGATGCAGCCATCCAATCTGCACCTTTCCAAGCGTGTACTTGATGCGGTTCGATCGGCGGATACCCCCATAATGGCAGGTAGCAAGGTTTCTTCAGACCAGAAAATGATGTTGACCGTTGTTGACGAACACGACCCGCATATCGTTTTTGCCGCGCGTGTAAACGACCTGGGCAATGCTTTCGACGCATTATACCTGGATATCCTGCAGGATAAAGCACCGAAGGAAATGTTTGACTTTGTGGAAGCGGCTGCCCGGCAGATAAATTTTGTACAAAAAACGCTTTTTTTTACTGAATTGCAAAAGCGGGAAAAAGCACTCAGGGAAGCCAATATACAACTGAAAGAAAAAGACCGTATAAAGGACGAGTATGTTGCACGAGTTACGCACGACATAAAGGGCCATCTCTCCGCCATACAAAGCTGTCTTCACATAGCGATGGATCAATCTTCCGGCCCCCTGAATGAGAAACAATCTGATTTTCTAAGCCGTTCACGCAGGCGGACCGCTCAGCTCAGTGATTTCGTAAACGAATTGCTAAACCTGACACAAATGAGACTTAGTGGGCAGTTACAAATGGCTTCTTTCTCCCTCCCGGCCTGTATTACAAAGGCGCTGGCAACCGTGGAAAGAAAAGCGCAGGACAAATCGATAACAGTAACATCCAATATTGACCCGACAGTAGAGCTAATCGTTGGCAATCAATTCTCAATTAACGAAATGATAACCAATTTGCTCTTTAATGCAATCAAATACACCCCTGAGAACAAGACAGTTCACATCGAAGCAAAAGACCTTGGTGATAACATTCAAATAGATATTTCAGATACTGGTATTGGCATACCTGCGGACGAACTTGGAAATGTATTTGAAGAGTTCTTTAGAGCCAGCAATGCCAAGTCGTTGGAAAAAGACGGCACTGGTTTGGGACTTTCGATAGTAAAGCAGATAATAGAAAGGCATGGTGGAAATATTTCTGTTAAAAGCCAACAGGGCCAGGGATCAACATTTACTGTAACTTTACCTAAGAACAACCAAACTTAGGATTGATACCCCTTCTCTTAAGAAGTGAAAACATAATGTGAATGAGAAACTCAAAACAGTTGCTTTATAAAAAGTGTATGGTAATATAGAAAATTATGTGCTCAGTTGCATAGGTAGGCTATTTCCCGAAATGAACCATTTGTTGAAAGCTTGCGAGGTAAATAATGGAACAGGCAAAGATTGTGATTGTGGATGATGACCAGGATATAAGGGACACATTGCAGCATATCTTGGAAGGCAGGCAGTACACGGTTATAACCGCTACCAACAAAGAAGAAGGTCTGGAAAAAGTCAGGACCGAAAAGCCCGATTTGACTATGCTTGACGTCATGATGGAAACATGGCAGGATGGCTTTGAAATGGCAAGGATCTTGAAAAAGGACCCAAACCTTAAGGGTATGCCCATTCTGATGCTCACCGGCGTCAGGGACCAGACCGGCATTGACTTCAAATCCACAGCTGGCGATCCGACTTGGCTGCCGGTAGATGGATTCCTGGAAAAGCCGGTAGAACCGAACGTTTTGCTGGCTGAAGTTGAAAGACTGCTGACCGAGAAAACCCAGGATAGCCCCGTCGACTAACAATACCGGGCTATGATATGAGCCGCGAAAAAGTCGCCGGTCACATTGTTTTGCTCGTATTAATTCCTCTCAAACACCATTTGCGACAAGAACTGAAATCGTAAAGGCTTGTTTCATAAACGTTACAACTTATAACGTAAGCAAAAATATAACTATGCCGCCTCAAACGCAATAGTCGTTTTCACCTCCGGCCGCAGCGAATTATGAATCGGGCAATAACGTTCGCCCTTCCGAAGCACATCCAATTGCTCTTCAGTATACTGCTGCGGAAGAACCAGCATCGTGTTGATCTCCTCCAGGATCGGTTCATTTTTCGCCCAAACCGGCGATACTGTAATCTTCGCCCCTGCAATATCAAAACCACTTTTTTTGGCAGCAATATCCATTGCCATAACTACACAGCTTGCGTATCCCGCCACAAACAAGTCCTTTGGGGACGGCCCCTTACCGGTCCCACCACAACTTGCAGGTGCGCCTATGGCCTGAGTGCCGCTGTCAGGCAATTCAAACTTAGCGTTCATGGATCCTTCGTATGTAACAGTGATTTCATTTAACATTTGATTTTTCCTTTCGTTTAAGCTAATAGGTTGTATTTTCCGGCCTTCATAGAACGGCAGTTACCAGCTTCACCCACTTTACCATACCACTTGGCCTCTATCCTTCGCTTCTTATCAATAAAATACTCAGCTACCCATCTGTAATTCCAATTGCTCCATGCATTCAGCCATAGCCTCAACAAGTTCTCTTTGGCTGAACGGCATTTCCTCTTCCTGTAGAAACGTAAGCAAGTCATCCGGCCCTGTGGTTTCCAACGCCTTTTTGCGGAAACTTCGGTCTTGTCTCATTCTTTCAACAAATCTGCGAGCATTATTAATTGTCATAATTCATCCTTTGGTTTCAGTCTGAGGTTCACTCACACATACAAGTAGGCTGTGACACTGACTCGCATGGGGTACCATCCCTCAAACTGGCCAAAACCTTGTCAGCCACCAACCGAGCTAAATCTTCCCTTTCAGCTTGCGGGATCTCGTCGACCAGCATTGTGTTTGAGTATTTTCTTTTTTTATTGTACATAGGTAGGGCATCGAATTGGATCATGTTTTCGCGGCCGACAATGTTTTTCATAATCCGGCCGTGACAATGCATGAAACAACCATCGATAACAACGACTTTGTTGGCCTTCCGGGCCCATTCTGCCATTGCCGAACGTGGTGCCGTAAACATTTCTCCGTGGCATCCGCGGCTGTATGGCTCTTCCTTTGCCACCATATGGGCCGCAACTCTGGCAATCTCTCCCCGAAAACACCCTCCCTCGCATGAAATGACGGGAATTCTTTCCTCGGCGATCATCTTGTTCCCGACAACCTCACCAAGAGGACACACTGCCTTCATGCCTTCTACCTCAAGGGCGAAATTTTGTTTTGATTCGCTCATAATAATATTCTCCTTTCTTTTTGGTTAATTTTCTCAATCCTCTAATTGATTCTTTACTTATGGTTTTCTTTATATTTGGACTATGGTCTTTTTGTTCGTTATGGAAATGCAAGCATCATTCTATGCTGCGCCATATTCTGTTCATCCTGCTCATCATTAAAAGCGCGAAAGTCCCCATTAAAATCAAAAAACCGGCTGCACCCATCCATAATATCCTGGTTACCTCAGCATCCAGATAGTAACCCAGCAGCAAAAGCAAAATCCCCAGTACCACCGGTATCAATGGAAACCACCTGCATCCCTTCATACATTCAGCCATCATAGAGCGGCAGTCGACACCTTCTCCGGCACTTACACAGCATTGTCCGGCCATCCCTGCAAAACCTTGCACTCCACAGCAGGAGATATCGGGATTTTTATTCTCAGTTTCGTTATCGTTTGTTCTGTTTTCATTTGTTTCCATCGTATCGTCTCCTTTCTAACTTTATAGACGAGGCCCAATCAGGAAAGGATACACCTTATACCTGGTAAATTTGCAAAATGCTCATTATATCCACTCGCCCAATATGACCGCACAGGCCATCCCTTGGTGCTGTCATTGAACCAGCGGTTCAAGAAATGCTCTGTTTCTTTTGTTGCTTTATGGGCTGTTTCGACCGGACCTGCTGCGATTTTTTCTTTCTTTTCCATTGTATCATTTCCTTTCTACCCTTATAGACGAGGGCCGGTCAGGAAAGGATACACTTATGCTTCATTTTTTTCAGAATCTTCGCTTTTTCTATCGCAGGCTAATTCATTGTCTTCATTGCGATAGAATTCGCAGCCGGCCTCGAATTCCTCTTTCAGGCGTGCTCTTGCGCGGTGCAGTCGGATTTTGACGGTATCAAGACTTACTCCTAATACGTCGGCAATATCCTGGTTTTTCAAATCTTTCAACTCGCTCAGTATTATGACGGTTCGATAATTCTCCGGCAGCTTATCAACAAACTCCCGGATACACTCGTTCATTTCATTCCTTATTGCTTCTCGCTCCGCTGTAAGGCTGGTTTCCATACAGATGCCCTTATTTTCCGCCTCGGCATCATCACCCGGAGCTTCCAGTGATACTCTCTTGGTACCTTCCTGAAACGACCTGCTGTGTATTTTGTCCAAAGCCGCATTGGTAGCGATTTTATATATCCATGTAGACAGGCTCGATTCCCCCTTGAAGCCTTCGAGGCCTTTATTCACCTTGACAAAAACTTCCTGTGTCACATCTTCGGCTTCTTCCTTGCCCACCATCCGCTCTACATAACGGCCGACCTTCTTATAAAATTCATCATAAACGTCATCGAATCCCAACTTGCTCTTATCCATTTCAAACCTCTAATCCCCCAGATTCTTTGCCAATTCTTCGCCTGCCTTAAATGCCTTCTGTAAACTCTTTTCATCAAGCCCGGTTTCCGGCTTCTCACCAACCATACCAAAATATAAGGACTTCACCACCCTGGCCCCCATAACTTTCGCCATGTATTTTAACGACTTTGACGTACCTGATAATATCAGCCTCCCCAGCCATGCCGGAGGGGTAAATGATGTCACTATGACAGCCTTCTTGTTTAGTTTGTCATTCCTGAATTTCGGCCCTGCAATCTTGCCCCATGGCCAGTAGGCGTAAACAGCTAATCTTTCCATAAAACGTTTCATTACAGCTGTCACCGTACCTAAATTTACCGGAGAACCGAGAACATAACCATCGGCCTTGTCAATCTGCTGCAATATTTCTTCCATGTCGTCATCGTAAACGCAGTCTCCCCTTTTGTCTCCGGGCTGCTGCATACAACTGCGACAGTTATTACAAAACTCGATTTGCTTTTCGGTCAGATAAATCTTTTCAGTCTTCGAGCCAACGGATTCGGCGCCCTTGAGTATTTCCGTCACGGCCGTATCTATTACCCTCCCCTTTCGATAGCTGCCCACTATACCAATGATTGTCTTACCCATCGTTATGTTGTTGTTTTCCTTTCCAACTGCTTTGAAAAAAATCACGGTCTAAAGAAGTACCGTCAGTTCGGCTTCACTGCTTCAATAGTTGCTGAAACTACATAATCCTCAATCTTGCTCTCAGGAAACCACTCACGGATAAGCTCTTTGCTCCCTGCAATTGGTTGTATACGAATGTCGATAAAACCGGCCTCTTCCAGCATTGTCTTCAATTCATCTATCTGTGCCGCTCCCGCAACACACCCGGCGTGGAGTTCAATACTCTCTTTTATATGTGCCGGCATCGGCGCTGTGGCAACTACGTCCGAGATTGCAAGCCTTCCGCCACCCTTCAAAACGCGAAAGGCCTCTTTGAAGACACTTGGTTTCTCCGGTGATAGATTAATAACACAGTTGGACATTATCACATCGACGGAACTGTCCGCGGCTGGTATATGTTCAATTTCTCCCAGCCTGAACTCCACATTGTCCGCCTTTGTCTTTTCTGCATATTCACGGGATTTGCTTATCATCTCAGGCGTCATATCAACACCTATAACCCGGCCTTCCCGCCCTACCGCTTTGGCCGCAAGAAAACAGTCAATCCCGCCCCCGCTGCCCAAATCAAGAACAGTTTCACCTGCCTGCAAAGACGCAATTGCATGAGGATTTCCGCACCCGAGCCCCATATTTGCGCCTTCCGGCACCTCCGCCAATTCTTCTGCCGAATAACCTACCCGGGCTGATAATTCCGTCAAACCTGGGCCCTTTCCGTCACCACAGCAGGATGGAGGATTATATCCACAACTCGAAGAACCTGTTTTTGCTATTTCGCCGTAGTTTTTACGAACAGCCTGGCGAATTTCATCATCTTTCATACTTTGCATTTTTCTTCCTTTATATAGTGTATTTATACAACAAAAATAACGTATCCTGTTATAAAAGTCAAAGACTCCCACAAGAAATGTAAGATAAGCTGTAAAAGTACCTGAAATTGATTTTACCACTTACCTCTGATATACTGAGCCTTCTCAATGAGTGGCAAAACAGTACATATTAAATCATTCGGGTGTCAGATGAATAAGCTGGATACGACCCTGGTAAACTCTGCGCTTAAAGATTCTGGTTTTGCCCTTACCGACCGCGTCAAAGAAGCAGATGTTGTTTTGATAAATACATGCTCGGTCCGGGAGCACGCTGAACAGCGCGTTATCTCACACCTTGGCCATCTTCAGCACATCAAGAAAAGTCGCCCTGACATTGTGGTTGGTGTCATCGGTTGTATGGCCCAGCGCCTCGGGAACAAATTGCTCCAACACGATGCCGTCGATATCGTCTGTGGGCCTGCACAGATACCACAATTAACAAAACTCATAACACAAACCCTCAAACAAAATCAGGAAACAATCTCAGTAACGGAAAAGATCCGAAAAGGAACCGATGAAAGTCAGGCACTGGCCCTTGAAGATTTCGAATCTGCTTATGGAACTCATGATAAACAAATACCAGGCCAGGCCTATGTTCGCATAATGCGAGGCTGTGATAATTTCTGCTCCTATTGCATCGTCCCGTACGTACGCGGCCCAGAGGTCTCTCGCCCGCCCGAAGCGATTATCGAGCAAATCAAAAAACTTGCCGAAGCGGGGATAAAGCAGGTAACTCTGATCGGCCAGAAGGCAAATTCATATAAATACAAAAGTGGCGACAAAACATATTGCCTCGCAGACTTGCTCCGAACGGCATGTGACATCGAAGGAATCGAATGGATAAGGTTCGTCACCAGCTACCCTTCTGAAAAATTCTTCGAAGAAATCTTACAGGCAATGGCGGATTTGCCGAAGGTTTGTAATTACCTCCACATGCCCGCACAGAGCGGCTCAGATAAAATCCTCCGCGCGATGAACCGTCATTACACAGCCGCCCAATATCTTGAAATGCTGTACAAAGCGAGAGATATCGTCTCTGAAATTGCAATTGCAGGTGATTTTATCGTTGGTTTCCCGGGCGAAACAGATAACGATTTCGAAGCGACCGTCGACCTTGTCAAAAAGGCACGATATAAAAATTGTTTCATCTTCAAATACTCGCCACGCCACGATACAATCGCTGATAAAAGATTAGCCGATGATATCCCTCTTGAAGTAAAGAAAAAACGAAATATCGATCTCCTCGCTATTCAGGAAGAAATAAGCGGTCAACTTAGTGCAGAGTATTTAGACAAAAAGGTAAAAGTCCTCGTCGAGGGCCTGAGCAAAAAGCCACACTTGGATTCCGCACAAAGTAACGGCAATCCACAACTGATCGGCCGAACAGAAACAGACTACATAGTCGTCTTCAACGGTTCCCAATCACTGTCGGGACAATTCGCACAGGTAAAAATAACAAAAACCTCACCCCTGACTTTGTTTGCACGACTTATGTAAAATTTTTATAATATCATAAAAAGGGGTTTTTTTTATGAAAAAGCTGACGGACAAAAAAGCCTATATCTGCGACATGGACGGCGTCATCTATCATGGAAACAGGCTCATAGAGGGTGCCCGCGATTTCGTGGACTGGCTCAAAGCCGAAAAGAAAAAATTCCTGTTTTTAACGAACAGCAGTGCAAGGTCTCCTAAGCAGCTTCGAAGACATATTGCCGATATGGGAATCGAAATCGGCGAGGATCATTTTATGACATCCGCGCTTGCAACGGCAAGTTTCCTGGCCGGTCAACATCCTGAGACACGTGTATATGTCATAGGAGAGTCCGGCCTTATTAATGCCCTCCACGACAAAGGTTTCTGCATCGACCAAACAAATCCGGACTACGTCATCGTCGGCGAAACCCGTACCTACAACTATGAGCAAATTGAGCACGCCATTCGCTTCGTGCTCAGAGGCGCAAAACTAATCGGCACAAATCCCGATGTAACCGGTCCCTCGGAAGCCGGTATTGTGCCCGCATGTAGAGCTCTAATATCACCCATCGAACTGGCCACCGATAGAAAGGCATATTTCATCGGCAAACCAAATCCACTTATTATGCGGCACGCCATTAAAAAGATTAAATGCCGCAGGGAAGATACTCTGATCATCGGCGACAGGATGGATACAGACATTATCGCAGGCATTGAGTCTGAGATTGAGACCGTGCTGGTTCTGACTGGTATTACNNCAAAGCGCTATTTCCCAAACAGAACTGACGACATCTGAACAATACGGAAATTGCCGATCAGAAACAGACTACATTGTCGTCTTCAATGATCCCCCATCACTGGCTGTAAAAATCGAATATGTAAAAATAATGAAGGCCTCACCCCTTACCCTCTTCGGCCGGCTCGAGTAACAAGCATAGATTAATTTAGGTACTTCTCTAACCGGTTCCCTTGACCATTTCCAAAATAGCCGATGGCATCTGGACAACGCAGAAATAACCGAACACCAGAAAGGCGATTATCAATCCAACTGCAAATACACGGCTCGGCCGGAGCACTCGCGCTGCCTCGGCGCTCAGTAGCTTCGGCATTATAACGAACAAACCTACCGCAACCAAAATCGCCTGCAGAGGTGTCAACAATAAGCCGTCTATCAGCGCCGCACCCTGGATTAATTGTACAGGCTTTTTCGTGAAGCAAAAAATGATAACCAGATTCGCACACAAAAAGAAAAGCAGGAACAATCTGAATTGTTTCTTCCAGGCGAACTTCTTATTAAAGCCCGGTATACAAATCCTGCACGAATCCGCCAGCAGTCTTGGCCAGCCCGCAAGTTGACCTATCTGTGTCGAAATCAGCGCCGCCGCCCCTCCTAACATAAACAGAAAACCGCCTACAGGCCCCCATCCTTTGGAAAAAAGCCGCGAAAGCTCAATCGCCACCTGCTCCTTTTCCGGAGCGATCTCAGTAGGCCGTAGAATACCTGCGCCGGCGATGAAAAAAGCGCTCGTAACAACTACCCCTATCACCATCGCTATCGACGAATCGACATAAAGCACCCTGCACCACTTTTTTATTTTCTCGGCACTCTCTCGTCCCATCTTTCTTAACATCGATACATCGGCCGGCCTGCCATACCCCCTGCCTGCCGCCGCCCCGTAACCGGCTCCCAGCACCCAATACGTATACCAAACCTGGCTGGCAAATCCACCTGCCCCCCAGCCTAACAAGGGCAGTATCTCCTTCCATGGATTATCACTGATATTTTCCATCGATGCCGCCCATTCAGGAATCTCCGGCACACCGAACCTAAGACTGCCCAGCAATTCGCCGATACCGGGAAACACATGAGCTGCTACGTACATCACGCCTACCACGACAATCAGCACGAGAATGCTCATTACAATTTTTAGAATATTGAATCTCCCGGACCACACAACCGCCACTGCCGCGATCGTCACCACCCACCCGCACAATGCCGGAAACGAATTACCGACCTGTTCAGCTGTCACATTGAGCTTCTCCAGAGGCACAAGGTTCACAATGTTGCTTATGACGGTACTTGCGGCCGCGATAAAACTCACAGGCAGAAGGCTATTTACGAATATCCCAGCTGCCGTTACAACCGCCCCGATTGAAAACGTCGCTGCCACAAACTGTACCACCAAAACCGTCCACACCGCCCAGTGTCGCCCCCCCGGCATCCGATCGAACATATCGATCATCCCTTCGCCTGTGCACACCGTATATCTCGCGCCGCTCATACCAATCCAGAACTTCAGGAATATCCCTAATATGATAGCCCACAGGACCGTCGTTCCTAAGATCGCCCCCGTCCGTGTAGCCAGGATGACCTCACCGGAGCCAATATACTCCGCGGCCCAAACAAATGATGGACCCACGAGAGCCAGAACCGCGAGTCCTACGGGTGGTTTTTTGATTGTCATTTCATTCATAGACAGGAAATTAACGCAGATTGCATTCAGTAAGTAAAGGCAAAACCAAAAAATAACGGCGAAATCGTATATCCGGACGGTTAAATTGTTTCGCTATTTTAATCTATCATTTTATGGAAAGGTATGTTTTGCAGAGTATTTTTTATATCCTGGAGATTCAGAAATGATTTTTGTAGAAAGTATAATCGCGATAATAGTGTAGTAGTTTTTGATTAAGTTTTTTGATTTGCGGTCGATAATTAAGCTAAATGGGTGTTTTTTATAATTTTCGATGAGGTAAGTTATGGATATAGATGGAGTTAGCATGCAAGTCCCAAGGATTCATCCTCTTGGAAAGCCGCATCCCAAAGAAATAAAAGCGCCAGAAGCCGTTGAGCAACCGGTTACGGAGAAGGAATCGGCCGCAGAGGAAACAACGGAAAGTTCGGATTCCCAGGGCGTTCTGCGCCTTCTGCAGGAAGGGCATTTCAAGGGCGTTGCTGATATTCGTCTGCGTATCAATTTCTTCAACGAACTTGCAGCGATAGAGGCAGAAAAACTGCAGGCAATAGCCGAAGAGCAAATTGAAGGCATTTTGGAATCTGTCGGTACAATTGTGGATGGCCTTATCGAAAAGAACGAACCGGAGATATTGCCGATATTTTTGCCTCCAACACCTCCGCCAACTAATTCGCTGCCACAGCCGGCACCTGCGCCGGTACTCAAACTTGCGCCACAGGCGCCATCTAATGACGGCGATATTAATGTCGCACAGGCAATAACCGTTAAGATGATGACTGCAACTATCGAACCTGCGCCCGCGGCACCTCCTCCGCCACCTGCGCCTGCGGCTCCGGCACCACCGCCGCCGGACATTACAGTGCTCGCTGAAGAGTTTACAGAGGCGGTGAACCAGTTGAAAGAAGATTTCCTCTCCGCGGATGCACCATCTACCGATACGCTTGTTGAGTGCATACAATCGGCATTTGATAAGCTTATCGAGTCTCTTAAGTCGGCGCCGGCTAATGGCGGTATTGAGCAGGAACCGGATGTTGAGCCGGCCGGGGGAGGCGATGTGGTGATTGAGCAGACTTCCGAGCCAGCGCCAATTCCCGAAACACCGCCTGTTATAGAAGAGCTTACGGCCGCTTTTGACACCGCGTTAAGCCAGCTTATCGACACTTTCGGCGAGGTAAAAACACTTGAACCGACATCGGAGCCAAACGGTAACGGCGTCGCATACCAAAAATTCCTCAATATATACAACGAAATGCGGGAAGGAATAGAGCAGGCATAATATCTTCGGGGGACACTCAGTACATATACGGATCGCGTTTTGAGCCTTATTTTTTGCTGAAATTGGGTTTGTTTGGGTTTGAATTGGGTTCGTTTTGGTGTTTTATTGGCTAAAATTGGGTTCGATTTGGCTTTGTTTGGGTTTGTTTGGCTTTGTTTTTTCCTAATTGACCAAGTGTCCATTTGCTCATAATCCCTTGTTAATACTTTATTTACGTTAAACTTGACTTTTCGGAATTTGGCTTTGTTTTGCATAAAAAGTTCGATTTGTAGTGCGCTCATGACATCTGTAAAGGTATCTCTACAGATGTAGAGCACTCCAAACCAATTGATTAGTGATAAACGATTATTTGTTATTAACTGTAACTTCATGCTTGGTAAGGAGTTATCTATAGGTCGAAATCCTAAATCCTAAACAAATCCAAATTACCTAAATTAAAATGTTCAAAACGCTGGCAATTCTGCCAGAAGATGGCTTTTTAGCTGGCGAAAAATGGTTGTTGTTGGTCATTTATAGTCCAAAATGTTCAGCAAATTTGTTAATGGTTATTGTTAACTGGTTATTGAGCATATACTTAGCACCATTTACAAAAGAATATAACTGTTTTGGCCTGCCGGCCTGAAGTCCTTGCTGCTCAGCAGCTTACGACGTGCCCTTCGACTGCGCTCAGGGCAGGCGGTTCTCCGCTAAACTGCCACTTCTGTGGCGATTGTAATTATACCAAACATAACGATATTGTTCAATATATTTCGAATATTTTTAAAAAATTTATCACGAACATAGATACACGGAGATAGAAGCAGATATCAAAAAAAAATGAAAATATCAAAAATACCCCAAAGGGATAACGCTTCGCTATCCCACGGGGCAGGCAATGTAAAAATCAAAACTGGATTCCGCATCCCCCGACTACGACATTCGAGGGCAGGCAAGTGCGGAATGACAGATGTGGGATTGATTCAATTCGGGGCCAGATCCCTCGACTTCGCCCCCGTTCTTGCTGTCGCAAGAACGGGGGCTGCGCTCGGGATGACCGGGAGTGTGCAATGGTGGTTAATACAGCATTTCTACCGTAGGCCGCGATTCGCATCGTATAGTGTCACGGAGGCACGACAGTGCCGGAGTGAGTAAGGACAATTCGAACCGCAGGTAGAAATGTGATAGAATTGGTGCGAAAGTTCGCACCCTACATGGCTGATCTCGCGAAGGCGATAAAAAAAGACTTAAGATAAAAGAGAATTGTGAATTAGATTTTAAACGTGTGCAAGCAAGTTGCACACTCTATCCACTTGACACTCCTGCGTAAATATTATTGGAAATCAATTCCCAGACGGGTATCCTAATATTAAACTAGAGATATACAGGTATGAGAAATGACAGATGGAGGATAAAAATGGATAATATAAATGAAAAGCTGTATAATGCTGTTTATTGCAAAAAAAAGCGGAAGCTTAAAAAGCTCATTGAAAAAGGTGCAAACGTTGATTATTCAGATGAGGATGGTCGATCTATTTTAATGCATGCGATTTTGGCTGAGAATAGCGATCTTGAGATAATAAAGATTCTCGTTGAAAGTGGGGCAGATATAAATTATCAGGAGCAAATTGGGCAAAAATGGTCGGTTCTGCATTTCGCGGTTAGAGAAGGAAATGTAGAAATTGTAAATTTCTTACTTGGAAATAATGATATTGAGATTGACTCCCAAGATAGCTTCGGTAATACACCATTGTGGAGAGCTGTTATGAGTTTCAAGGGTAATACTGAAATTATCGAGAAACTTATTGAAAAAGGGGCAGATAAAAATAAGCCAAACAGGGAAGGTGTTTCTCCTGTAACTTTAGCTAAAACAATAGGGAGTGAATCATTACTTAAATCATTAGAATCAGAAAAATAATATTTCCAAGTACCCTCACGTTGCCTTTTTCTTACTCAAAATAAATCCAAGGCTTCTCCCCAATCATCCTATTTTGGCTCTTGGAGTCCCTGAAATGAAGAGAGCCAGAGGCCATATAAATTATTATTTATGATTTATTATTGTAAACGAGGCCGGGACGGCCGGCATTATTTAAATGATTAGGGATTATTGATTATTTGGAGGGACGAAGGGCCGGAGTGAGTAAAGATAATTCGAACCGCAGGTAGAAAAGCGGATAACGGGCTAAATTTTTAGTGTTTAGCGCAGAGCTATTTGAGCATAGGTCAACCGGCGTTGTTTTTATGGTGGACTGTTGGGGCGTGTGTTGGTAATTTGTTGGCTAACAATACGCGGTTATCGTGGAGAAGCATATTGAATGATTATTTGATCCCTAACGGGTGAATTAATGATAATTTATTTTTTATAGCATACGGATGATTTATTATTGTAAACAAAGCCGGGATGCCGGATTCTTATAAGGGAACAACATAAGTAGTAATTATGTAAGGTAAAATACCGCAGCAAAATTGCGAAATGTTTTTACGGCGTGAAGCGGATTTGAATTGTATGGAGATAATAAGATGGAAAAGACCGAACAACCGAAAAGTTCCTGGCGAGAACGCAAACAGGATATTACACATAAGTGGCTGTCTCCATTTATCTATTTAGAATGGCTCTGTGAACGGCTATCTTATCGCTTAGAGGGGTGGGCTTTTCTTGACATCTTAAGGCATGTCGTTCGTCTGGCCGTTCTTGTTGCCGTAATATCCTACATCTGGGAAATGGATGCGCGTCGAAAAGAGAAACACTATCAGGCCTGGCAGGTAATCAACCTGGCACAAGGCAAATCCGGCAGTGGCGGAAGGAAGGCCGCGCTCCAGGATTTGAACAGAGATGATGTTTCTTTAATAGGTGTGGATGTATCTAAAGCATACCTGCCGGAAATCGACCTCGAAGATGCATTCCTTTATAACGCAAACCTGTCCGGGGCAATTCTGTCTAAAGCAAATCTTTCCGGAGCAAGACTTTTAGAAGCAAACCTGTCGGGGGCAGACCTGAATAATTCAAACCTCTCCGGGGCAAAGCTGAAGTTGGCAAATCTTTCCGGTGCAACTCTGTCGCTGGCAAATCTTTCAGATGCAGACCTGACTGTCGCAAACCTGTCCGGGGCAGACCTGACTATCGCAGACCTGTCCGGGGCAGACCTGAATAATGCCAACCTCTCCGGGGCAGACCTTAGAGAAGCAAACCTCCCCGGGGCATACCTGCCTGACGCAAACCTGGCCGGGGCAATTCTATCTAGAGCAAATCTTTCAGAGGCATACCTGCCTGACGCAAACCTTTCCGGGGTATATCTGTATAATGCCAACCTTTCCGGGGCAAAGCTGAGGAAAGCGAACCTCTCCATGGCAGACCTGGCTGTCGCAAACCTGGCCGGGGCAGACCTGGATAATGCAAACCTCTCCGGGGCAAAGCTGAAATTGGCAAATCTTTTCGGGGCAACTCTGTCGTTGGCAAATCTTTCAGATGCAGACCTGACTGAAGCAAACCTGTCCGGGGCAGACCTGACTGTCGCAAACCTGTCCGGGACAGAGCTGAATAATGCCAACCTCTCCGGGGCAGACCTATCTTATACAGACATCCTTAACGTTCAAAACTGGAAAGACGTCAAGAGTATAGAATTTGCAAACATTTACGGTATTAAGAATCCACCTGATGGATTTATCGAATGGGCCACCGCCCCAGAACAAAGTGCTGTGGAAATTGAAGACCGGCGTGAATGGCAAGCTTTGCTGAAAGAGAAACGACGCCAAAAAAAGTGAAGGGGAAATGTAAAAAATTGCAGATTTTTCGTTAATTTGTCGAAAAGTCCGTTACACTAACATATAATATTTGAGGAGTTCTATTTATAGTTACCCAGAGGTTTAACCAGTTTTTTCTTCTGTGCATATTAATTAAATAGAAGAACACGCTAAAATACAAAAAGGGAGAGATTATGTTCGTGGGAGAATACAGTTAAATATCTTTTAAGGGAAGGAGGGTAATATAACCGATTATAAATTTTTATATAAGCCTGTGGGAGATTTCTATTTTTAAATCAGGTCGTTATTTTTTATAAGAAATTAAGGATCTTTTAGGAGGTAAAGAAAATGAAACGGTTATGTCTAATGATATGTTTGTGCGTGCTGATATTGATCGGCATCCACACAGCAAAGGCCAATACCCAGAAGGTCGTGTATGAGACAGAATTTTCTTCCGGCATTGTTATGGATGATTTTGAAGATGGAATAGTCGACTCGAACCTCTGGGTAACTCTCGGCAGGAAAGGTGGCCAGGGAGCTTTTGGAACAGGCGGCTGGCAGCATTCGTTTTTCGAGTATCCAAAGGGCAGCGAGGATGGCTATTTGGAAGCAAGGGTATGGGGTCCCCCCTCGGGAAATACCTACTGGGGTGAGGCCAGCGTGCGCACCACATATAATTTCAATGATGGGAACCAATGGTTGATGAACTTCACGTGGGAAACCACCGCAGCCAATCCGTACTTTGACTGCTTCGCAGTCCAGATAACCGACGGCGGTTTTCCTCAAACCGAGAATGCCCATTGGTTGTGGGACGTACCGCCCGGTACGGTAAATTTGTGGTTCACGGTAAGTACCGGAATGCAAGACCAACCAATAGCACCTTTTTCCAAACGAACCTGGTCTATTGTCATAGACTCGGCAGGAATCGCTTCATTTTACCAGTCACCAAATGCAGAGGGGATTCCATCTTCGCAAGTCACCCTCGACTTATCCCGGGAATGGTACCTAAGGTTTGTGCAAGTTGACGCAACGAGCGCCGGCTTCCCGGGCGGCGATAACACATTCAAGCTATATGATTTTTCTGCTGTTTGCGGACCGGTAGAGCCGGATATTGAAGTCTCACCACTAAGTCATGACTTCGGGGACGTAGAGTTGGGAACATCCAGGACTGTCATTATTGCTATCTCCAATGTGGGTAATGGTGACCTTACTGTAAGCGGGGTTGACCTTGAGACGGATTTTGCCATTACATCAGCTCCAGACTCGGCAATAGTCGTTGAACCAAACCAAACCGAAAATGTCGAAATCGCCTACACTCCATCGGGCCCTGGCTACAACTCGGCTGTACTAAAGATTACGAGTGATGATCCGAATGAACCTGTAGTAGAAGTTCTGCTGAGTGCGGTAGGTATTGAGATACCACTTCCTCCCCTGGAGCAGATAGCCAATATCCTGGCTTTCTTTGATACTTCCGTTGGAGATGGAATCCTGTTGGGGGATGGGCCGGGTAACTCAGCAGAGAAACGATTAAATGCTCTGAGAAATATGATCGAATCATCAGTTAACCTTATCGAGAACGAGTTGTACGAAGGAGCCTGTCAGCAGTTATTGGATGCCTATAGACGTATGGATGNNAGGATGTGAATGAGGGGGCAAATAGATGATAACGAAGGGCTGTGAGGTTGATGCTCACAGCCCTTTCTTAATTTTCATCCGGTCCAATATGGATACGGTAAAACCGCATACTAAATATAGATTACTATTGTATGCTTCCTGCGAAGAATTGGGAAAAGTCCCATGACCATATGGCGGTAACGAAGAACACGCAGCCTTGCTAAAGTGGGGGATCAGACGTTTTTGGGGCGGCGTATGGTTTTCGATAGTTGCAGATCAGCATCCAGATTCGGTGTTTGGTTTTGCCTTCTCTGCGCTTTCGGAGGTCGGCGATATACCGACAGGAAGCTTATGTCTTCTTCAAGTTCTGTTCGACAAATACCTGAAGGTCTTTAATTTCTCCCGTATCCAGCCAGATACCGTGATTTGGACATTCATCGATTTGTACCGGGCATTGAGACTCATACCTTTTGCGTTCCATCGACTTGCCGCACTCCGGGCAGTTGATGGGTTGCGCTTCCGAGCCCTGGCGGTCGGCGTCACCTTTGTCTGCTATAGTGTCAAAGACGGCATCTCTTTCGAACTTGCTGAATTTGTACTGCACATTGTTAACGATATTGTCAAGCTGGCTTCTTGTCAGCCAGTGGCCCCAGCAGGTGCTGCAGAAAGAGACGTTTTCACCTTCATATTCCTGCCGGGAAAGCGAAAGACGGCAACGAGGACAGTCCATAACAAGCCTCCTTAACTGAGATTCCCATTTGCACTGTTACAAAACATAATTTTCTCTGTGCGGCATCAGAAATCTTATCAAAAATCACGTTGGCCGGTCAAGAAATTCTTTTTTGATGCGATTGGAAACTTCACGCCGTCAAAAAGCGGAATCAGACATTTTTTGGGACGACGAATGGTTTTCTATAGTTGCGGGCGAGCATTTTGTCGGCTTCATCGTCGTCGATGTATCTTTGTTTTTGGGGATCGAAGTTAAGGCTTCGGCCGAGGCAGTAGGAGGTATTGGCCAGATGTACAGGCGTGCAGGATATCAGTGAATCCGGTTGTCGGGTTGAACCAAATCTTTATCATGTTAAACACAAGTGCCTTTGCATGATTAAGCATATGATGGACATTAGATTCCCGCAGGCATTGATTTCCGCTTTAAAAAACGTCTCATAGGAGATTCCCCGATGAAAGAAACTGTAATTTACTTATAGCAGAATCATGCCCAGCCCTGATTTACAGAAATGAACTTGCCGTTATTATCAATTGTATTTGAAAGTAGTGAATAATGGAAATTTACGGCACTAAAATTGGGAGGATCTAACATGAAAAATCATAATTCTAAAACGCGCGGTCTGGGTTTTCTTTTCATGACAATTTTGCTCTTATCCGCAAGTTATTCGTTGGGTGAAATTCCTAAGGGTGACATTGTCATCAAGCTTGAGACGGTAGCAACGGGCCTTACAGCGCCTATTTACGCGACGAACGCGGGCGACGGTTCGGGGCGGTTGTTTATTGTCGAACAGTCTGGTCAGATTCGGATTGTCGAAAACGATGTACTTTTGCCTACGCCGTTTTTGGATATATCCGACAAACTGCCTGCGCTAAATGCATTCTTTGATGAACGTGGGCTGCTTGGCCTGGCGTTTCATCCTGATTACGCAACAAACGGGCGATTTTTCATTCGCTATAGCGTTCCGCGTGACGGAGATTCTTCCGAACCCTGTTTCGGCACATCGCGCGGCTGCCATAGTGAGGTGCTGGCGGAGTATTCGGTCTCTGCCGGGAATCCCAATCTGTCGGACCCCACTTCGGAGATAATACTGTTTACTATCGAGGAGCCGCAGTTTAATCATGACGCCGGTAATGTAGCCTTTGGACCGGACGGCTTTTTATACTTCACACTTGGAGACGGCGGCGGTGCACATGACGGGCTTGCCGACAGCCCACCTTCGCATGGTCCTACAGGCAACGGTCAGAATATCGAGACGGCCCTTGGTTCGATTCTGCGCATCGATGTTGACAACCCGCCTCAAGCGCCACTGGCCTATGCCATTCCAGCCGACAATCCCTTCGTCGGTAAAGCCGGGCTGGATGAAATCTACGCATACGGGATGCGCAATCCCTACCGTTTCTCGTTCGACGACGGCCCCGGCGGTGACGGGCGGCTGTTTTTGGCTGACGTTGGCCAGAATCTATTCGAGGAAATAAATATCGTTGAAAAGGGCGGTAATTACGGTTGGGTGATCCGGGAAGGCTTTCACTGTTTCGACCCGCTCAATCCTTTCTCACCACCGCTTAGCTGCCCCGGCACAGGTCCTCTTGGTGAGCCCCTGCTTGATCCCATTGTGGAATATGCTCATCCCGGCAGCGGCTTTAGCCCGGTAGGCGGCATAACAATAGTCGGAGGTTTTGTGTACCGTGGTTCGCGAAGCCCGTCTCTGGTTGGCAAGTATATTTTCGGGGATTTCAGCGGACAATTTTCAGTTCCTTCCGGCCGTCTATATTATCTGGAGGAGTCGGCGCCTGGTGATTTTGAAATTCGGGAATTCCAGATTGGCGCCGATGACAATCCCTATGGATTGTTCCTTAAGGGCTTTGGCGAGGGCGAAGACGGTGAGATTTATGCCTGCGGTTCGATAGCTTTGGCGCCGTTCGGTGAGTCCGGCGTTGTGGAGCGCATCGTAGCGCCTGCGCAACCATTCCTTGACATAAAACCGGGCAGTTGTCCCAATCCTTTGAATCGGCGATCTCAAGGAGTACTTCCCGTTGCGCTGGTGGGCGTAGAAGGTTTTGATATAGCTGATATTGATGTTTCGAGTTTGACCCTCAGTCGCGGCGGTCCTGTTTTGCTATTGACGGCTTCGCTGGACGGAGAGCAGGCCAACGCCGGGGCCGGTACCGGCAGCAGTGCCACCGGCCAGGCCTTTATAACTGTCAACATTGAGACGAATGAACTAATCATGGACCTGAATATCGAGGGATTACTTGGAGATCAAACAGCACAGCATTTCCACGGCCCCGCCATTGCCGGCGTGAATGCCGGTGTGCTTTTTGCGATTCCAGGGCCGGGAAGTTTCGAGGATTTTTCCATGATTTTGACCGACGTACAGAAACAGGTTATTTTGGATGGTTTAGCTTACGTTAACGTGCATACGACACGCGATCCGGCCGGTGAAATTCGCGGGCAAATCCTTCCTGTAACCGTCACTCCCATCCGGATTGAAGCAGAGGATGTCGCAACGCCTTTCAGCGGAGATTTGTGTGACTGCGCAGAAACGGGGCCGGACGGGATAGCCGATCTTGTTCTGAAATTCGACACACAGGACATCGTCTCCAAATTGCTGCAGGACGGTTCATTCGATGAATTTATCGTGCTGACTGTCAAGGGGAATCTGACGGAACCTGAAGGTGGGGATGCGTTCAGTGCCTCAGACTGCGTACGCATCGTGCCTCCGAGGAAGAATGATCACTCCAATAATGGAAACCGTAATAAAGGACGCCGCCGGTAGCCAAACTGCAAACCGGGACTATGACTGTAAACACACAGTTAGAGGTTGTAAATATGAAAAAGAGACAAAATAGTATTCTGCTCAGTCTGGGATTACTGCTTATCCTGTTGCAGCCGGTATCGGGGACCGAGGTTGCTGAACTTCAGGCCGGCAGGGACAATACACTTTTCGAAGATGATAACGGCACACTCAGCAACGGAATCGGACCGAATCTGTTCACCGGCTTATCAGGGGGTATCGCTCCTCCTCAGAAAAAGAGGTGCCTGATATGGTTCGACGTTGCCGGGAATATCCCGCCCGGTTCGACAATTACCAGTGTCACTCTTAAACTCAGGCTGTTACGAACGCGGGATTCGTCCAGCCGAATCGTGGAATTGCGTCGTGTGCTGCAGGACTGGGGAGAGGGCACTTCGAATTCAGGACTGACGGGCGGCGGGGGCGCACCGGCCACAACAGGTGACGCCACCTGGCTGCATACCTTTTTCAATACGGATTTCTGGATCAACACCGGCGGAGATTTCTCCGCCACCGTCAGCGGCAGTCAGTCTGTGGGTACACTGGCCGGCGATTATACATGGAGTTCGACGGCACAAATGGTTGCGGATGTGCAGTCCTGGCTTGACGATCCGAACAATAACTTTGGGTGGTCTTTATTGACCGATGAAAGTTTAATACAAACTGCCCGAAGGTTTGGCTCAAGGGAAAACTCAACTGTTGCGAACCGCCCCTTGCTGACAGTCGAATACATACCGATAGCGGACCTGGACGATAGCGGGTTTATCAATTTCTTTGATCACGCCCTATTTGCCAACGAATGGAGCGCAACCGATTGCTCGGCCCTGAACGGCTGGTGTAATCGTGCCGATATGGCACCGGTTGGAAACCCGGACGGTAGAGTTGATCATATAGACCTGCGGGAATTTGCATTGCATTGGCTTCAGTGAGATTGTTGCTGCAAGTGAAAGTAACTATTTGCAGACGGTTGCATTCATTGATAACCTCGGTTGTTGCTGTACGGCAGATGGATACCGCCTGTGCGAAATAAATTTTGCACAGGCAGTCGGCCTGCCGGGGAGCGGGATCAGACGTTTTTGGGTACGACGAATGGTTTTCTATAGTTTCGGGTGAGCATTTTGTTGGCTTCGGCGTCGTCGACGTATTTTTGTTTTTTGGGGTCGAAGTTGAGGCTGCGGCCGAGGCGATAGGAAGTATTGGCCAGATGGACCAGCGTGCAGCTATAATGGCCTTCCTGGACATTGCCTCTTAGTATCGACGGGTCGCCGGCGCGGATGGCATCAATGAAATTCTGGTAGTGCATGAGGTCGACATTTTTAGTTTCCTTGCCGGACGGGCCGGGCTCTCGGTTTTTGCCCATAAAGGTCTTCCACTGCTCGGAGTACATTACCATGTATCCTTCGGAGCCGTAAAAGATGTTGCCGATATTATGATTGGGTGGGGAGGCAAAGCCGCCTTCGTAGTTGGTCATCCAGTGTCGGACTTCGAACTGTAAGATTTTCTTTTTGTCGCCGCCGCCTTTTGGATTTGGAAATTCAAACACGGCAATCTGAGCGTTGGCTGTTTCCTGGTCGTCATCGAACATGAAATGTCCTCCCATGGACATGACCTTGGTCGGGAGCGTGACGCCGAGACCCCAGCGGGCGATGTCCATCTCGTGGACGCCCTGGTTGCCGATGTCGCCGTTGCCGTAGTCCCAGTGCCAGTGCCAGTTGTAGTGGAAGCGGTTTCTGGAGAAGGGCCGTTTTGGGGCCGGGCCTAACCAGAGGTTGTAATGTACGCCGGGAGGGACCGGCTCCTCGGGCGTGTGTTTGATTGTGTTTCGCCATTTATAGCACATGCCCTTTGCCATGTAGACTTCGCCAAGGCCGCCTTTTCGCATGAACTCGACGGCCTGCTGATAAGCCTCGGAGCTGCGACTTTCGGTGCCGTGATGGACAATGCATTTGTATCTTTTCGCGGCCTCTATGAGTTTTTGGCCTTCAAAGACATTATGTGTAAAAGGCTTTTCGATATGAGCATGTTTGCCGGCCTGACATGCCCATATGCCGGCCAGTGCATGCCAATGGTTGGGTGTGGCGACGCTGATTGCATCAATGTTTTTGTCCTCGAGGAGTTTGCGGATGTCGACATAGGTTTTGGGGATTGGCTTTTTGTTCTGTTCGAACCATTTTAGTCTTTCTGGGAACAGGTTTTCATCCACATCGCAAATGGCGGCCACCTCGACATTAGGCAACGAGGGATAGCCCCTGATGTGGCTGCCGAAGCCGTGTCCCTTTATGCCCACAACGGCGACCCGTACCCTGTCATTGGCACCGGCCCAGGATGAGCCGGTCCCCCAGAGACTTAATCCCGTTAAGGTGGTTGCGGCAGCTTTTGCGGAACTGTTTAAGAAAGACCTGCGTGAAATGTTATTCTTTGATTTCATGGCTTTTTCCTCTCAATAACAAATAGTTATAAACAGCATATTCAGGTTTTTCACATTTTTATCTGCTCAGTGAGCTTTATTTTCATGCAGTAAAATACCACAATTTAAAGCAGAATGCAAGCCCTTGATGTGTTTTGCTTTTTTCGACTTACAAATTAGTAGGTGAGAGGGCGTACGTTCGCTAAAGACATTAGGTCATTTATTGGTTTTTTGAGTGTATCATTGAAGCGGACCACCTTGATTGTCCTATAATAACATTATCAAAAAAATAGGAATTCCCTGCTCAAATACTCTATACTTTTCGAAGAACACGAGTTACGAGAGACGAGAACGGTGTATCGAGGAGTGAGTTAAGGCTGTTTTGCGGTAAATAAATTCAATTTTGCTTAACCCGGCCTAATTTTCTGCCGATAAAACAATTCGAATTTGCAAAAGTAGTGTTGATTAACAAAGGAGATTTATAATGGGGATCCAAAATTGGTCGGAGACTATTGTTCTTGTGGACCTTCCGCAGGAGCCGGAAATGGGCGATGAGCTTAAGGCTGTTACCGAGATCATACGTGACAGAGGAGACTGTGACCTGGTAGTTGATTTTTCCAGCGTTGATATAGTCACATCTTCAAGCCTCTCGAAGCTGCTTAAGCTGCGCAAGTTGGTGGGTGATTGTGGACATCGGCTTGTATTTTGCAGCGTAGCACCGGCGACGAAAGGCATCTTTACGGTGACCGGCCTTGACGGCGTTTTTGAACTGGCGGATGACAAGTTCGTTGCCTTAGCCAGCTTACAGATGGTCAGCAGCGAATAAAGAGGTTTGAAATCCTGACTTTCGCAGGGACGAGTCTGCCCTGCGAAATGGGGGCAAGAAACATCGAAATGGGGGCCGCCCCGCGAGGATGGGTACATCTTAGGTTTACTCGGGGTTCTTATGCCATAAGAGATGAGTTGTCGGCATTGTCCGCCTTCGGCGGATTTTTTTATCCTACCATTTTTTCAAATTATATCGCTTGTAATTCAATTTTTCGCCCTACATAGCTGACAGTAAGCCATCCCCACACTTCTTTTTTCCCTTTGTGGCGCCCTTCGGGGGGGGCAACCCGTCACCCAAAGCTTTTCCTCAGGTATACACACCAGAGAAGGTAGATAACTCTCTAATGCCAGTTGGTAAATAAAATGTTGTCAGACCACCATGTACAGAGATCAAATCAGGATGAGAATATGTATCTTTTATGAGATCAATATCAACATAATAATTGTTGCTTAAGAACCTTTCCTTTAAGTTACCCCCAAAAACCAGAACCTCCTGTTATCACCGCTTTTTTAATAATTTTTAATTCTCTATCTTTATAAGTTCCGAGGTTTCCAAGTTTTGGCTTGTTCGTGATATTCATTATCAGTGTTAATTTCCCAAAGGTTATGTTTGGCACCTAATATATTCTCAACAGCTAACAGGCCAGACAGTATTGAATGATCCATATTGTTATACTTAAACATTCCATTTCTTCCGATACACTGTAAATTTTTGTATTTCACAAGGTACTTCTTGATAGTATTGAGATGTAGGGAATAGTCCATTGAATAGACGGGATAGGTTTTTGGTGTTCTAATAACAAAAGCATCAAAAACACTCTCAGGCCTTGCCAACTTTAATTTGTCGATTTCTTTTTTGGCCAACTCGATAAGCTCTTCATTGGAACTGTTCCACAATTCATCATTTTCTGCACAGAAATATTCCAATCCAAGCGAGGAATTGTTCTTATCCGGCACCATGTAGGGACTCCAGTTTTTATAACACTGAATGCGTCCAACTTGAACCTCCGGTGAATGAATGTATATCCAAGTATCTTTGAATTGTTCTTTCCGGTTTATCATTAGATTCACGGTTAATAATGAACGGTACGATAGTTTCCTGGCGCTTTCGGATACATTTTTTGGTACCGGTGCATTCATTCCCAAGACAAGTTCGTCTATCGGAATGCTTGATATGAAATGGTCCCCCTCTATTTGCTTTGTTTTACCCTCTTTAGAACTTACTTCCACAGAGATGATTTCGCCATTTTTTGCATTGATCTTTGTGCACTTATTTTGAAGTAAGACTTTTCCGCCCGTTTTTTTTATTTTTTCCGCCATAGTTTCATACATCTGGCCGGGCCCAAAACGCGGATAGCTAAATTCCTCAATAAGTGTTTTGATTTTATTTTTTCTATTACCAAGTAAGGCGGCTTTTACCACTGAAGTGAGTGACAGTCCCTTTATCCTTTGTGCCGCCCATTCGGCCTTTATATTTTCACAGGTTATTCCCCAGACTTTCTCCGTATAGGTTTTAAAAAAGATCTGATAAAGTTGTTTACCGAATCTGTTTGAAACCCACTGCTCAAAAGTATCTTCTCTCGAATAAGGCTTTACTTTGGTCGCAAAAAAACTACCAAGTATTTCTATAGTCTTAAAGAATCCCAGTCCAACAAGCGCATTAACAGGTTTGAGAGGATAATTAAAAAATTTATTATTGTAATAAATTCTGCTTAGGCGAGGTCTTATTAAGAAGTCATTGCCAAGAACTTCTTTCCACAGGTCATTTACTCTCGATATTTTAGTAAAAAAACGATGGCCACCGATATCGAATCTGAATCCGTTACGGCAGATGGTTCTGCTTATTCCTCCCACAATATTATCTTTCTCAAGACATATAACCTTCCTCCCTTTTTTTGCCAGTTCGTACGACGCCGCCAAACCGGCCGGGCCACAACCTAATACAACAATTGTTTTTTCCATAGGTCTGTTTTTGCTTACAGTTTAGTAGTTTTTGTAAATACTTTTATTTGTTCGTTGATCCACCCAAATCTATTTCTGGGCCAACCTGCCAAGTTAAAAGGTGTGATTTTCGATGTGTATAAGTATTTATTCCTGAAATCAGCAACAAGGCTATAGTTTAGTTTTTCCGCCTCAAGAGCATTCTGGAAGCTTTTCGTCACAGGATTTTTGAGGCTCCTGTATTTACTTGTAATTATGTAATCAGGATGAGCTTGTCTGAAAAAATAAGTACCATTTTTTTGTTTGACATGCCATTGTGATATAAAACGAAAACCCTGAAAGTTTAATCTCGGCGAGTCATTTCTGGGTATCGGCCCCACAATTATTTTGTCACGACTGACATTCTTAGCGAACCACTTTTCAGTTTGCTTTCGCGGGTCGTCTGCCATCTCCAAATCAAGTCCGACACAATAAAGGAGCGAGAGAATATAAGCGGTTAAAATCAGTATAATTACAACGGGGCGAAGATTTTTTTTGATTTTCCAAAAAACAGAATTCCCATATCCTATGATTAAAGCTATTCCTATAAATCCCGGCAGGAAATATCTGGGGCAGGTCATTTTGACATTAATCACTACAATGAAATAAAACGCCAAGAGAGGTATTAACGCAAAACCCACAATCCAGGGTTTTTTAATTATCGAATATAATAATGATGCTATCGCAGTAAGTAAGAATGGCCACCCGAGCGAAGTATACAATTCTCTGCAAGACTTCCAAAATAACGGCAATTGCCCTTGAAAGCCTTTATTAAAATTCGTGACACCGGGTCCGCCTATCCAATGTGACATGCGCTGTGCAAAAGCATCTGGTGAAGTTAGAACGTTCTGTAATAATGCATATGAAAATAAAAAGACCACAACAGCAATGATTAGTTTCTTAGAAAAAACGGCGCGAACAGCTTCTTTAAGATTTTTTCCTTCATTTTTAGCTTTGTATGTAGACAGAAACCAATATGCCGGAATCATCCCTATTACGTACCCAACCATTGCGTCTTTAGTACACATACTGAAGGAAAAACAAAAACCCATGAACGCAAAATGAAACCATTTCCCGACATGGATACTTTTAACCGCAAAATAAGTACCCCAGGCAAACCAGAAGATGCAAGGAACGTCAACGTTACCCACATGGCTATAAAACACAAAAAGATTAGAAAAAGCTAACGCAAGGCTGGAAAATACTGCGGACAAATAATTATTAAAGAGAATTCGTGCCGTCATAAAGACCGCTATTATTGTTCCTACACCCATAAGCATTACGATAATCCTTGAAATATGGGCTAATTTATCAAGTCGAGATTGATTTAGGACAGACCAAGTAGGTTTACCATCACGTGTTTTGGTTGGAACGGGATTCTTTTTCCATTTATCTAAATAAGGTTTATAAAAAATGGCATTGATGAGAAATTGTCCTCGTGGGTATTTGTATGTCCATTCCTTAAACAAACGAGAATTCTCTCTAATCGTTGTTATCCCTTCAATCGAGTCAGCTTGCCATGGAACAAAGCCTGTTCTACCCCAGTCCAGGCCAATACTGTTCAGTACAAAGCTTATTGCCACAATGGATAACAACAACCACAATTCCGTTTTACGCCATTTTGGCAAAAAAGGCGTACTCACATGTATAGTTTTTGCTCTGCGAGTTTTTAATTTTTTGCGTTTCATTTTTGTTCACTCTTTGTATTTCGCAAAAAATCGTCGTATTTTCCTTAGCCCCTGGCAAAGATAAACCGACTAAACTCTCTTACTCACACACATTTGTTGCGTTGCTTTCCGGATATTCCTACTGTGGCGTTACCAGTGACGTTCCATGTACCTTTTGATCGGAGTCTTGTATTTTTTTGTTCGATGCATGTCATCACGGATGTCATTTAATAGCCCGGTAAAGGTATCCTCCAACATTTTGGATGGTCGGAGGAACTGGGTTATACACGATGGACAAAACAAGTCCTGGTAAATAGCACCCGCCATTGACATGTTATTTACAATATAAGGTATAATTGTTTGTGTCCTATCCTTATGTTTATTAAATATCATTGTGGCAGTATCAATTTTCTCCGGGATTTGCGGCTCAGATTTCCTATGTTGGTTATCACTTTTCTTGAAATTGAACACCACCAGTTCTCCAAAAGCAAATTGGTAGTCAAAATTCACTTTGTGGGTAACCTCGTTATTTCTAAAGGGAACTTCTGCCGGAATAGTGTGCCCTATTGTCAAAATAGTGCGCCCTGTTAAGAGAAATTAAAAGTAAAACAAGATTAAAAGTTTCGATACCGGGTAGATCCTGTATGCGGCCACAGATATAAGAATGGGCTGATCGGTCAATAGAAGTTACAGTTTAAGTTGAGTCAAAAAGGGGATGGATTAAGAGTGTGTTTTGAGCGGAATAATATATTGTTGCTCGTAATTGAATGAGTTCATACCTCTAACAAGATTATTTGATGCCTACAGTGTAATTGTTTTACTTTTATTATACTATGTTGCTGAAGAATACTCGTTATATCATAGTTAGATGTGCTTCGTGCATCTTCAAGATGATATACAACAGGTAATCGATATATCAATAACGTAGATCGTGCGTATGTCTATTCCCGGATTATGTTTTTCATCGGAATTGTTTTTAGGGTTTAGAGATTAGGATTTCAGGCTCACCGTATTAAGAATTAGACGTCGAGATTCTGGACTTCGAGGGCGTGGTCCCTGATGAAGTTTCTGCGTTTTTCGACGTCGCCGCCCATTAGAATGCTGAATAGCCTGTCCGCCTCGCCGGCATCGTCGACCGCCACCCGCAGTAGTGTTCTTGTTTCGGGATTCATGGTTGTATCCCATAGCTGGTCTGCATTCATCTCTCCAAGGCCTTTGAAGCGTTTTATTTCGATTCCTTTTCCGCCAATCTGCCTTATGCCGGCGCAAATATCGCCGAGTGAGGCGACATCATAGCTGTCCGTTCCGTTTAGAAGGCGGAACTTTGTCGGGAGGGCTTCGCCGGAGACGGACTTGGCCGCTTTGAGGAGGAAATCCTTTAAGTCCAGGTTGAACTGCTCTTTGAGTGTTTTGTTTAACTCATTGATGCGCGTTACCTCGTGAAGCTCCTCGGCGACAAGTAATTCTTCCTCCTCTTCCAAAGCCGAAGCTTTTATACTCTCTTTTATCTCATCAACGCGTTTTTCGTACTCGTCCACTTCGTAATAAATTTCCTCCCGGCCTTCGGCACAGACTCGAAAGCGCGGGAGCTGCCTGCCATCGTAATAGGTCTTTATGAAGTCGACAAACTTGATTCCCCGCCTGCTCAAAACCATTATGATGCGTTCTGCTTCGGCGAGGATCTTTACGAGGGTGGAAAGTTCCTTGTCCTGAAGCTTTCGCCCCGTAGAACCGGCGGTTGTGGAATCGGACTTTTTGCTTTTTTTGGGTTTTTTCCCGTCCGAGATGACAAGTTCTGTGCCTTCGAGGCCGCGTGCAATCATCCTTTTGTGCATTTGATTTTCGCTGAGGATATATTCTGATTTTTTTTTGCCCTTTGCCTTAATCTCATAGAGAGGCGGCTGGGCAATATAAATCATATCGGCCATGAACAACTGCTGCATCTGCCTGAAGAAAAACGTCAGCAGCAGAGTTCGAATATGGGCGCCATCGATGTCGGCGTCGGTCATCAATATTATCTTGCCGTATCTGCACCTGTTTAAGTCGAACTCGTCGGTACCGATACCGGTTCCGAGAGCGCTAATAATCGTCCTGATTTCGTCGTGGGCGAGCATTTTTTCCAGGCGGGCCTTTTCGACGTTTAGGATTTTGCCTTTCAAGGGCAGGATAGCCTGTATGTTCCTGTCCCTGCCGGCCTTTGCCGAGCCGCCGGCAGAGTCACCTTCCACGATGAAGATTTCAGTTGTCGCTTTTTCCTTGCTTGCACAGTCCCACAATTTGCCGGGCAGGTTGGAGGTACTCAGGGCTCCCTTTCGCCTGGTCAGCTCACGTGCTTTTCTTGCGGCTTCTCTTGCAGCGGCTGCCTGTATGGCCTTGTTCAAGATTCGTTTTGATTCGGGGGGATGCTCTTCGAGGAAGTGGCCAAGCTGCTCGTTGACGGTTGTCTCCACGAAACTTCCCACTTCGGGATTTGTCAGGCGGACCTTCGTCTGGGCCTCAAAATGCGGATCAGAAAGTTTTACCGATACTACGGCGGTTAGTCCCTCCCGTAGGTCGTCGCCGGCCGGTGCCTGGCCGTTCTTCAACAGGTTATTGTTCCTGGCGTAATAGTTCATTGTTCGCGTGAGAGCCGTCTTGAAGCCGGAGAGGTGTGTGCCGCCGTCGATATTGCGGATGTTGTTTGCGAAGACCAGCACGTTTTCAGTATAGCCATCGTTGTACTGCATAGCCACCTGGCAGCTTAGCATTGCTTCTCTGTCTTCTCTGGCCAGGTATATCACGTCCTTGTGAAGCGTTTCCTTGCCCTCATTGAGGTGCTTGACGAATGCCTTAATTCCGTCTTCGAACCTGAAAATCTCTTTTTTTCTTGTTCTGTCGTCCCTGAATGAGATCTGGAGGCCGGCATTCAAATATGCCATCTCGCGGATTCTTTTCAAGAGCGTATCGTATTCAAACTCTGAATCGCCAAAAATCTGCTCATCCGGTTTGAACGATATTCTTGTGCCGCGTTTATCGACATTTCCGATTTCTTTTACACGTCCCTTTGCGACACCTCTGACGCATTCGAAATGGTAATGCTTTCCTTCTCTGTAGACGTCGGCTTCGAGCCATTCACTGAGGGCATTTACAACGCTGACGCCGACGCCGTGGAGCCCGCCGGCCACTTTGTAACTGTTACTGTCAAACTTGCCGCCGGCGTGCAGGGTCGTGAGCACAACCTCCAGCGCGCTTTTTTGGGCCTCTTTATGCATTTCGACCGGAATTCCCCGGCCGTTATCTTCGACTGTGCAACTGCCATCGGGGTGGATTCGTACGGTTACCTTCTCACAGAATCCAGCCAATGCCTCGTCGATGGAGTTGTCCAGTACCTCATAGACCAGATGGTGCAGTCCTCCGCTTCCGCGGTCGCCGATATACATATCCGGCCGTTTGCGAACCGCCTCTATGCCCCCGAGTATCTTTATGTTGCTTGCATCGTATTTGTGGTCTTTCATGTCTGTTATTAGCTATATCGGATAAAATGGAACGTCCGAAACAAAAATTTCTTCGATCCCGCCCTTTTACCTTCGAGTTTCCTAATGCACTAAGCCAGGGCTTTTGTGCCGACGACGAATTTAATTTTTTTTATGTGTGCCCGTGGGCATTGCCTCTGCATTTCGCTTAGCAGTTCAGAGCTACATAACTGCATTTCGTACATATACGCGGGCAAATCCACGAGCACTTTGAGGTGACCGCCTGAGATGTCGGCAATTTTGCAGTGCCGGCGAAGCTCTTCCGGCAGTAGTTGGTTCCAGATCTCAGCTATTGGGCCAAACTTTGCCTGCTGCGGTGAGATACGCTTTTCCATCAGCTCTCTGGTAACATCACCCAGCCTGACCGCATCGGGCCGGCGTGTTTTTTTATGCCACTTAACGGCACTGTAAAGTTGTTCGTCCTCAATTGTCATAAGAAGAAAACTAAAACAAAAAATGCAAAATCCTGGGATTCAAAAGCTTTTCGCTTCTTATCCCAGATTAATCGGCATCAGGACATAAAGGAAATCAGAACCACTTTTTATGAGTCCGGGCCTGTCCTGTTGTCCCAATTCCAATTCGAATTCCGGCTTTTTGATGACCCGCAGGACGTCTATAAGGAATTGTGGATTAAAGCCAATCTCAATCGGCTCGCCTTTGTAGTCGACCGGCATGTCGACTTGTGCATCGCCGGTTTCAGGCGCCCTGCCGGAGAATACCATGGAGTCCTTTCCTATCGAGAGTTTTATTCCCCTTGATTCTTCACTGGTCAGCAATGCCGAGCGTCGAACGGCACTTAGTACTGCCTCAGTTGACAGTGTCAATTTCTTTTCGTAATCGGTCGGGACAATATCTTCATACTTGGGGAAATTGCCTTCTACAAGATTTGAGCTTATCACGACGTCGGCACAGCTAAACAGTATCTGGTTGTCGACCAGTTTGACTGCGACCTTGTCCTTGTCTGTAGAGCCGATTTTATCGAGCAGGCCCATTGTTTTTGCCGGTACTATTATCTTTGTTGCCGCTATTTTCTCATCCGGGGCGGAAGCCAGGTTTACCCTGCAGCGTGCCAGCCTCCTGCCATCAGTGGCAACCAACATCAGCTTCTTTCCCTTAATTTCCCATAGTACACCATTAATTGCGTAGCGGCTGCTTTCCCTTGCAGTGGCGAACAGGCACTGGTCGCTGCCGGCTTGTAGATTACTGAGAGCAATCTCCATATTAGCGTCGCCGTCAAATCCCGGTACGGTGGGATACTGGCCGGGCTCCTGACCGTAAATGGTAAAGTGACTGTCGGCTCCCCGTATCTCGCAGGTCCCTTCGGCGGCCTCTAATGACAGTACCTCGTCAACACTTTCTCGCACAATTGCAGCCAGGCGGTCGGCCGGTACGACCACCTCGCCGGCCTCTTCCACCTGGACCTCGTGAACTAGGCAGTTAATGCCGATTTCCAGGTCTGTAGCGCAAATCCGAGCGTCTTTCTTGCCGGTAGTGATTTGTACACAGCGCAATATCGGCTTGGGTGTTCGGCTTGGCACTACGGAGGTCAGCAGTCCTAAAACCTCGGAAAGTGCCGCTCTGTTAAAATTTACTTTCATAATGAACCTCTGTGTCAAAATGAAAAAAATGCTAAGAATTCGAACCTTCAAATCCCAAAAATACCGCTTTAGTTTACACTATAAATCATACGTTCACAATCTTTTTTCAGAAAAAAGCACACCGCCAGCGCCTTTTATATCATAAGGTAGATTTAATTCCTGTCGGTGAAGCCAAAACGGGAAAAAAACGCAGCATAGAGTCCTCTTTGCTGGGGGAAATCGACGGTCTAAAAGGGCAAAGCTGTGGTTAGTTCAAGGCCCCGGACGCAAATGGTACATCCGGGGCCCCGAACATATGCTTTATTCCTACTCACCTCATATCCGGTTTATTTGCGGCGGGCCTGAATTCGCATATTCTTATCGTATTCCATTGTAAAGCTGTATTTTACAATAGTTGCATCCTCGTCGACAGTATTGGGCTGCAGGTTCAGATCCCATCGTAAAATACCCTTCTTGCGGGCGGTGCGCAGGTATTCGCTGTCTTCGCTTAACTGGGGCTCGGTTTTCACAAGATCTATCTTTATTGATGAGTCTTCAGTGTAGCCCAATCTGTCAAGCAATTGCAGTTCGACGGCGGTATTTTTGTAGTTGCTCAGAGCTATGCTGTAGTTATAAGTGTCGATTCGGTTTCCACCCTGAATTCTTGTCTTCTTGTCTTCAAGCTCGTGGGTGACCTGGACCTGAGAATCTATACCGAATCCGGCGGTCAGTTTCTCGCCGATGGTAACCAGCGGCAACTGGCTGTTGCCGACGAATTCGCCGTTTCGGAAGACACTGGCCTTTCCGGGCAGGAGAATCGTATCACTGTCGTTTAGCAGCTCGGCCTGCAGGTAGACATAATCAGTCAGTATGGGGGTGGCAATGAGCGTGAAATCAGCTTTTGTCGAAAGGGAAGCTATAGTAACGAGCTGCTGGTCGCTTCTGCTTGGCAGGCTTAGCTTTCCGGGCAGATTATATGTTACGCTGACACCCTCTTTACGAGCGACGACAGCCAACTGTTTCTGGAACTCTTTTACCTGTACACCACCGGCCTGAAGGACAAAGGCCTGATTGGATATTGCCAGTTCGTTAAGGTCTACATTGGCGGCTATACCCTTTTTAATATTTGCTCTGCGTGATTGTAACTGTCGTCGAACATTCTCAAGCTGTACAAAGGCTTGTTGTTCGGCCTGTTGAGTCGGTTGCGGGGCAGAAAGGCTCACGAGCATCGGGTCGAGGACGGGCGGAGCGGAGACCATAGTAGGCTCGGCCGTAGAAAGGCTCAAGGCAATTCCATCCCAATCTTCACCGCTGGTCTGGTTGACGACTGCGTTGTATTCAATCAGAACGTCCGATTCTTTGGGATTAGCCCGCAGGTTGTATTGCGGATTCCAGTTGGCTCCGTTTACGAGATAGCTCAATTCTATTGTGGCCAGGTTCCCGGTTTTGCTACTGACGAAGACAACTGCTTCGCGCTCGGTTCGGGAATGGCCGGCGTCGAGTTCTTTTCTTTTGCGGGTGAGAAGCTCCAGCTCTTTTGTAAGGTCGGCTTCGGTGTCCTGCAGTTCAAGAATTTTTTGGTTCCATTCGAGAGATTTGGATTCGAGGTACTTCGTATAAGATTCAATCTGTTCGGATTGCATAACAGAGCGATTCAAATCAACATTAGCTCCGTCAATCGCCATCTTCCAGAGGTCTTTGAACTTGTTCCATAAATCGGTGGCGTTTTCACGTTCTTTTGTGGCGTGTTTTAGTTTTCTTTTGGCTTCTTCGATTTGTGCATCGAGCTTTTTGACTTCTTCCCGGGTATCTTCCCTTACCGCTCTTTCCCGAAACCTTACGCTGAGGACTTTGATATCACCTGATGCCTGAGCGTAAAGGCTTTCGGGGACGATTTTAGCCGGCAGATTTGTGACGATTAACTCGGAAGTTCCCGCCGGCAAATCGACATCGAGGGTGCGTGTCACCAGTGCCTGGCCGCGGTAAACCGTCACCTTCGAGATTGTGCCGGTTGTTGTCTGTGCATCGGCAAAAGCAGCCGATGTCACCAGGACGATTACCGCAAGCATTAGTAGTAGGTTGTGTTGTTTCATCTTTTGCTCCTTTCATAAAAAGTTACTGTTTCTACGTTAAATCATTTTCCCTTTTTCTGTTCTCCTACGAGATAAGATTCCAAACTGAGCTTTCGGCGCCGGCCGAAGCCTCAAGACCGAGATACTGGAGTCCAGTGGCGGCAACGGTTGTAATCGGTACAGGTTTTTCGATTCTTCGGCCGGTCCTGACGCCGGGGCCGAGCGCAATCATCCATACCCTGCGGCATCCCTCATCCGCACCTTCGTTGGTGTAGAAGTTGCTGTGATGTATGAAGCCCCAGTGGCCGGGCCGGTCGAGCTGGCGCCCGTGGTCAGGCAGTATGAGCATAAGCGTTTGTCCCCTGTATTGTTCTATTTCCTGCGTTGCCCGCCACAGCCGCCATGTCAGTTCGTCAGTGCGTTGTATCGCATCGACGTAACGTGACCATGAGCCGTAGTGTGCACAGTCGATTTCGCCAAAATCGACAGCCATTACATCCGGGGCGAACGTGCGCATGCAGGCAATGGCGCGGTCGGTCAGGAAGGCATCGTGGCTTGTGCTGTCGGAACCGGCTTTCCATTTTTTATATTCGGCATCGAGAAAAGAGCCGGCTTCTTTCGAGCGCAGTCCGTCGACCGAGATGTGGCTTGTTTGGCGTGCGAGTTTTGCACAGGCGGCCGCGGCCCTTGCTTCGGCATCGGCCGAGCCGAGAGATGCGGCCTGCTGCATTCTTCGGTCCATCTCCTCGGCTGTTGTGCGAGGGATGGTCGGCGGCTCGACGACATTGGCGGCGTAAGCTTTTCCGTAATCGGGGGCGAGGCTTTCTCCTGTTTTGGCGAGTATCGAGGCGTAGACAAATGCCCATGTAGATGTGTCCGGCGTTCGACGGGCCCTGCGGCATATCTCAAAGATAGTAGGATGGGCAACCGGTCTGGTCCAGTCGATATCGTCCCACTCCCAGTGACCGGTCATAATGGAGCCGGCACTATTGGGGTGGACTACCTTATGCTCTACCCGCATGTTTGTAAATAGCGCCGCCTTCGGTACCATTTCATTCCAGAGGCGGGGAATATAGCGGTGCGCGGGGTCGTCGATTGATTCGCTGGAACGAGTGCCTCCGCCGAAGAGGACCACGATGAGCTTGCGTTGTTTAGAAACCGCAGGTGCACAAGCCTGTGCCGAGCGCGAACGTCGCCCGATTAGGTTTGCACCTGCCATTACGGCTCCGAGCCGCGCGGCAGAGCACAGAAACTGTCTTCGGTTAAATTTCTCTGCCATACACCATCCCTTTTTATTTTGCTGACTGTTGAGCTGCGCGCCGCGCGCCGCTAATTACGCTGATGAGCGCTACCTGCGTTTTGTTCTTCTTCCATCCGTTTGCTTCTACAGCCAGATAAAGCTCACCGGTTTTTTGTTTCAGAACCGTCTTATAGATGTTGAATTTTCTCTTCCGGGGGCCATGCTGACTTATGCGCCTTTGCTCTGCTCCGCTGTTTTCACATGGCACAGATGCGCGGAAGTCAATTCCCTCAGGCACGGCGACCTCAAGGTTTATTGGGCCGAACTCATCCCACAACGAAGCCGGATGTAAAACGTAGGCGAGCTGATAGCTCGATGGAGAATGCGTGTCCCAATAAGCATACTGACTGTAGCTGACGGTGAGTGTCTGGGTCGATTTAGCAGGGAACTTCACCTGATAGTGCAGAATATTCATGGGAGCGAAAGTAAATACTACAGGCAGGTTTTTCAGAATCGCTTTGCAGGAGGCCTTTTCCGATTCACTAATTTTGGCCTTTGGGTCGAGGTAGTCCACACGTGCATAAATGGTCGGGTCGAAAGAGCCTGTGAAGGGCGAAGGTTTTATGGCTAATGTTGTGTAATCGACTGTTATTTCTCTCGGACGGACTTTGCCGGTTTTTAGGTCGACAGAGCGCTCGCGTACATCTCCTCCCCATGCCGTGAAGATGGCTTCATAAGCGGCAGCGGCCTCGGGCTTGAAGCGGGAAGCAAGCAGGGCGAAAAATTGTGTAGCTTTCTGTTCTCCGATCGCCGCAACCGGACCGAGGTTCTCGTTAATAAGTTTATGAAACTCTATGTTTATTCCCCACAAGCCCATGGGGTTTCTATCGGGTGGCCGGACCTTGAATTTGCCGAAGTCGAGGCTTGTATACTCAACCATCAGTGCGGCATAGTGATAATTCCAGTTCATATTGTCTACCAGGTGTGATAGGAGGGCTTTGCGCTCTTTTTTTAGCGTTTCATTGTTTGCATTTCGGACAGAATCAACAAGTTCTTTGAGTTTGATATCATCGGCAATTGCATTTTCGATGACTTCCCTTGCGCGCTGGCGGATGATTCCATAGATAGCCGAGTTCGAGATGACAGTGCTCTTTATAACTTTCTTGTCCAGTCGGACATGGACATCCGGCCTGGGCATCATTGAATGCGGATCAACGTAAATGCCTCGAAGTATTGGGAAACCGAAATCCACTTCGACCTCTTCATTGGTCGGGTTTTCAATCGTATATTCGGCAGAGACATGAGCCAGTGGCGGGCCGTCAATGCTTTTGCCGGCCCTTCCAAAGGGTATTTCCCCGCCAAATGTTACCTTGAGGTCTTCCTTTATTACTCTTAGTCGTGTTTCACGGCCGGGTTTTAGGTCCGGGTCGAGTCTGGCAAGTACGCCTTTTGCGGCCGGGTCACCGTTTGGATACTTGATGACAAACGGTCCGCCGTTGCCTACAGCCATGCTTTGAACCAGGAGGCATAGGGTGAAAACACTCAACAAGATTTTTCCGGTCTTTTTTGTTCTACACATTTGAAAATCTCCTTTCGTTTTAAGGAATCCCATTTATTTGTTTCCGGTTTTGCCGATACGGTTTTTGATGAGGACCGGCTCGCCGTTGATTAGCAGAAGGACATCTCCTGCAAGAGCGATACTGCCCTGGCGATTTTCCTTCGCTAATTGTTCTGCAATCTCCATGAATTCTTCAGAGCCGAACTCGATTATCTTTACGGGTTCGACCGTGTCCTCTTCGTTGACGAGTCTGCTGTCGACCCAGCGATTTCCCCTGTGGTAATATGCCTGGTCATTAATCTGCTGAACGGTGTTTATCGAGACGCGGTTCATATTTTGATCGTAGTTGTAGTTTCGCAAGTTCAAAGTTGCCTGTTCCTTTTGTTGAATCTGATTAAGGCTCTGATTGACCGCGGCTTTACCGGTGCGGGCACGCATCGCCCGAGTCTCAAGCGTTCTTGCTGCTTCACTGTAAACATCTTCCGGTCTGCTAAGTGCTGTTCCCTCTCTTGCGAGAAAAGCCGTGTACTCTGTCAATATTCCGAACTCTGTTGAGAGACGAACAATTTCGTCGACGAGTTCCTTTACTTTCGGGTCTTTTGTGGATTTGGCCGGGTCTGCGCCCATTTGGCGAACGGTATCGATAAGCTCAGCGATTTTTCTGCTTGCCCAGAGCCTTGGGACAAATCCGTTACGGACGTTTGCCTTGTTAAACTTGAATTTGAACTTGAACTTCCTTTTTTTACCGAGATAGTTGCCGCTGATTTTGAAGGTAATAGGTTTGTTGCCGACGTACTGGCCGAGCAGGATGATTTGGTCGCCTTCGAAAAGGTCCGGCAGCTTCCGTGGTATGATATCACGTGTTCTGCCGATTGCAGGCTCGCCGTTTCCTTTGACGACCTGCAGTTTTGGGTCGGCGAGAATTGGGCCGGTAAGTTGCTCGAAAACCCTACCTATCTTTGCCTCGACGTCTTCTTTTGGCAGGACGAATTCGGCCCTTGCCCGTGACTCGGCCGCAATCTTTTCCAGCAGCGCGGCGTTGACATCAAAGCCGACGCCGAACGTGAATACCCTGCGTTTGTGGGGATTCGATTTCATGACAACATTGCGGATGGCAACTTCAGATGTATTTCCCACGGTGGGCAGGCCATCGGTGAGGAACAGCACAATCGGCAGCATTTCATCGGCCGGTTCCTGGCTGAGCGCCTGGCGGAGAGCAGCGTGTATGTTGGTTCCTCCGGTTGCGGTGAGCCCTTCGATGTATGCCTTTGCGGCTTCTTCTGTTTCGCTGCTTTTTATGACCGGTATGTCCGAGAAGCGCTGGACTGTACTGTTATAAATGATGATATTAAAGGCTTCACCTTTATTGAGGCCGGCGATAATTTGCAGCGCGGCCTCCTTGACCTGCTTTATCTTTTCGTTCCTCATGCTCCCGGAACGATCGATTACAAGCGTCACTTCCCGCTTGATCGCGGGTGTGTCGTCGGTATTTGTCAACTCGGCAGGCAGGCCGGCAAGTAAGAGAAAATATCCTCCTCCGACTTTTTTGTCCGGATAGGCGAACATCGAAGCGGTTACGCCGTTTTCCTGCAGCAGGTATGACAGCCGGAATGGACCGGGCTCTTTGCCGGCGTCAGCGGCGAGTTTAACAGAGAACTGTTTATCGGTGATTCTTTTTGTCTTGAGTTTATGGCTGGGCGAATATACCGTGGAAATCGGTCGCTTGGCCTTGATGTTTGCAGTAACTTTCCACGGTACGTTATACTTCAACGATTCGGTCCTTGGCAGTATATAATCAATGCGATTGCCGTCAACCTCAAGAAGATGCTCGTACGTCAGACGTATTCTTTGTTTGCCTCTTGCCTCAACGGGAAAGACACTTGAGCGGATAAGATTGTAGCCGATGAATTCAGCCAGCGCCGGGTCGCGGATTTTTGAAACCAGCTGCCGGTATATTCTTTTCGCCTCATCTTTTGGGAGCACTTCGGCCGTGATTTTGCCATGTGGCCCGTCGTAAGCAAAGCCCCTTATAACGGCACCGTCCGGCACGGGGACAATTAGCTCAGCTTCCTGTCGCCGGCTGCTTCTGTTTTCCAGTCTAATCTCTATCGTTGTGGTTGCCGTGCTCTCAAGGATGTCAATTAGCGCGCTGATTTCAGTAATCTCAACAGTTCCGCGCCGGTCCGGGGTGAATGCCCGCGCCCGGCTCTGCGGGACAATGACATTGGACGCAGGAGGCCTGGTCCTTATGTGGTGGATTTGTGCCTGCGCCGGCTCGACCAAAATAAAGGCCGCCACTATCGAGACAATTATTGCAGATGCTGCTTTGAGGGTTTTTGTGTGCTTGTTCATTTTTGATTTCTCCCAAATAAGGTTTCAAAAATAGATATCTTACTAAATAAATAATACGACATTCTCGGTTGAGAGTTGAGTAAAATGGGTGTAAAATAACATATGAGCTTTTTTACAAAGTATTTACAAACCTTCGTCCGGAATTTGGTCTATAATATAAGTAGGTGAAACATGGAACAAAAAGCGCACATATTAGTAGTTGAAGACGAGCAGAAAATCCGCTCGGGTCTTCGAGACTTTCTTGAGTTCCACGACTTTCGTGTCAGCGAGGCTGTGGACGGTCTCGAAGCGCAGCGGATTGTGGCAGAGAAACGGTTTGATTTGATTTTACTTGACCTGATGCTGCCGAAAATCAGCGGCGAGCAGCTTTGTACAAGATGGCGACGAGAGGGTATGCAGACTCCGGTCATTATGCTGACGGCCAAGGGTCAGGAAAAAGAAAAAGTAAGCGGTCTGAATATGGGAGCCGATGACTATATCGCCAAGCCGTTTTCGCTCGAAGAGCTGCTTGCCCGGATAAAGGCGGTGCTGCGTCGTATGGACCCGGGGAGGGCCGTGGGGCAGGCTTTTAAGTTTTCGGATTTTGAAGTTGATGTTGCGGCGCTGAAAGTGACACGCGGCGGTAAGGAGATGGAAATCAGCAAACGTGAAGCGGCAATCATACGGTATTTTGCCGCGAATCCTAACCGTGTCATCAGCAGGGAAGAACTGTACAAGGCTGTTTGGAACGAGGACATGAGTGAATTAGGCACAAGAACCACAGACATGCACATCGCCAAGCTTCGCGGTAAGATCGAGAAAAACTCAGCCGAGCCTCAGATTATCAAAACCGTTCGCGGCGCCGGATATAAATATGAAAATTAACTGCGACAGGATTAGTTAAATAAAATGTACACTCGACTTATTATATTATCGGTAATAATTCTTTTAGCCCTGTGTGGTTTGGCTGTGATGGGACACCACGCCGTGGATAAATGGGCGGAGGGCCTGGAGGGGGCGCGCCTTGGTGAATTTGCCGAGGTAGCGGAGCAAATCAGGCAGGACGTCAAGCGCAAACTCGATAGGTTCATGCAGGCTGAACAGAACCGTCCTTATACCGATTATAATTATTGGTACGTACCGGATAATATCGCGCTTAATCAAGATCAACAGGTGACTTTTTTTCGTTCACCGCTTGGGGGAAGTCTATACAACGGTCTGGCTTATGGCAACTTTCAAATCGGATCGGACGGAAATATCAATACACCAAATGATGACGTAGCGATAAGGGATGGGGCAACGGAGGAAAACAAGGAATTGTATGCTCAAGTGGGATCGAACCGCAAAAACATAGAGACAAATCTGCTGCCTGTGCTAAAGGGTGCGAAGCTGGCCTCATTGAAAGTAACTTCGAGCCCCGAAGCCGGTAGATACCGTAATTTGAACAAGGGGACATTGGANNTACCGTAATTTGAACAAGGGGACATTGGATACCTATGAAGAGGAACAGGCTACCAAGGATGATGTTCAGAAGAGCAAAGATACACAGGTCGAAATAATAAAGGGGAGGCAGGGGAAGGCTTTACCCATCCAGAGTCTACGTTCACAGGAACAGAATATTCGGATTATCAAGCAAACGCGTCAGGCAATTGTAGACAATACCGCTGCAAACGAGGGGCAATTGCAGCAGCGAGAAGCAACATCTCGTTCCCGGCAGCAGAGTGCACAAACGTTAAATTTCGATCAACGGGAGGAGCAGAGTCGAGTAGAGTACCAGCAGCCGGAGGCTCAGGCGGCGCAGATGGCGGAACAGTATGTTAATGTACAGCCACCCGGGAGACCGGACCAGAGTGATACGGTGCAGGTTAAGGTTGGAGGCTTT
>JABAHS010059070.1_pt1 | contig 41616 bp, 35 predicted proteins | sample 7062111 | NCBI WGS metagenome assembly JABAHS01 (sample SAMN14534600, study PRJNA622989) | marine sediment metagenome | biome: marine biome [ENVO:00000428]; feature: marine pelagic biome [ENVO:01000023]; material: deep marine sediment [ENVO:00002113]; isolation source: pool of 4 deep marine... | reverse complement strand
GGCAGGATCAGCTCGCCGGCGCCGAACTTGTCGCCCACCTCTTTCATGGCGGGCAGCAGCACGCCGTTCAGAACCTGGACGGCGGCGGCGTTGCCGCCGCCGCGCTCCCGGATCGCGGTGTCGACCAGCTCCTCGACCCCCTCCTTCTTGCGGTGCAGGATCATCCAGTGGATCGCCGCCTCGGGCGCCATCTCCGCCGTGGGGTCGACCTTCTCGGCCTCTTCCGCCTCGTGCTCCTGGTAGTAGGCGATGAAGCGGGCGAGCGCGTCCTCGCGCCGGTTGAAGATGAGATCGTCGGCCAGCTCGCGCTGCTCCTCGTCCACCTCGGCGTACGGTGTGATATGCGCCGCGTTGACGATCGCCATGTCCAATCCGGCCTCGACGCAGTGATGCAGGAAGACGGAGTTGAGGGCCATGCGGGCGTGGGGCTGGAGCCCGAACGAGACGTTCGAGACGCCCAGGCTGGCGAAGACGCCGGGCAGCGCCTCCTTGATGGCGCGGATCCCCTCGATCGTCTCGACCGCCGAGGCGCGGAACTCCTCGTCGCCGGTGGCCAGCGTGAAGGTGAGCGCATCGAAGATCAGCGCGCCGGGGTCGAGCCCGTACGCGTCCACACAGATCTCGTGGATGCGACGGGCCACCTCCAGCTTCCGCTCCGCCGTCTTCGCCATCCCCGACTCGTCGATGGTGAGCGCCACCAGCGCGGCGCCGTGCTCGAGCGCCAGCGGCAGCACGGCGTCGATCCGGTCCCGGCCCGCCTCCAGGTTGATCGAGTTGATCACCGCGCGACCCGGGTTCACCTTCAGCGCCGCCTCGACCACGTCGACCTCGGTGGTGTCGATCACCAGCGGCGTCGCTACGCTCTGCGCCAGCAGCTTGACCAGCGTTCGCGTCTGCTCCGCCTCGTCAGAGCGCTCGGTCAGCGCCGTGCAGACGTCCAGCAGATGGGCGCCGCTGTCCACCTGCTCGCGGGCGACCTCGAGGATGTCGTCGTAACGGTCCTCGAGCAGCAGTCTCTTCACCGCCCGCGAGCCCTGGCTGTTCACCCGCTCGCCGATCAGGGTCGGCGGCGGGTCCTGCGCGATGTCGAACGCCTCCATCGCGCTCGATACCCGCGGCACGCGCCGTGGCTGGCGCGCCGCCGGCTCCGCGCCCCACACGCGCTCGACCACCTGCTTCAGATGCTCCGGCGTCGTCCCGCAGCAGCCGCCCACGACGTTCGCCCCGAACTTGCGCACGAACTCGTCGTGCGCCTCCGTCAGCTCCTCGGGCGTCAGCCCGTAGACCGCCACGCCGTCCACGTTGTGCGGGATCCCCGCGTTGGGGATTACGCTGACCGGGAGCGCCGTGTTCTCGCACAGGTAGCGGATCGGCTGCCGCATGTGCTCCGGCCCGGTGGAGCAGTTGAGCCCGATCAGCTCGACGCCCACCGCCTCCAGCGTGACCAGCGCCGCCTCGATGTTGGTTCCCAACAGCATGCGGCCCGACGTATCCAGCGTCGGCTGGACCTGGACCGGCAGCCAGCGTTCCGCTTCGCGCATGGCCCGCCGGCTCCCGGTCACCGCCGCCTTCATCTCCAGGATGTCCTGGCCCGTCTCTATGATCAGCAGGTCGCAGCCGCCGGCGATGAGACCCTCCGCCTGCTCGCGAAAGACCTCGACCAGCTCGTCGTACGTCATGTCGCCCAGGGTCGGGTCCGAGCTGCTGGGGAGGAACCCCGAGGGCCCGATGCTGCCGGCGACGAAGCGCGGCCGCTCCGGCGTCGAGAAGTCGTCCGCGACCTGGCGGGCGAGGCGGGCCGCCGCGCGGTTCAGTTCGACGGTCCGGTCGGCGAGTCCGTAATCGGCCAGCGTCAGCCGGTTGGCGCGGAAGGTGTCGGTCTCGATCACGTCGCACCCCACCTCGAGGAACGACGCGTGGATGCCGCCGATCACCTCGGGTCGGGACAGGACCAGGCCGTCGTTGCACCCCTCGAGCTCCGGTCCCCCGAAATCGTCGGCGCTCAGCTCCAGCGCCTGGATGCTCGTCCCCATCGCCCCGTCGAAGACCAGGACTCGTTCCTTCAAGACGTCGAGATACCGGCTCTCACTCATCTCTATGCGCTGTTCGACCTTCCATCCGGTGTATTCCCTCGCCCTCGCCCTCGCCCTCGCCCTCCCCATCGCCACCGATGACGATGGGGAGACGAAGAAAAGCCCCGCTTCGCCGGTCCTCCGCGCGCGGGGCGTGCTCGTCACGTGCACAGTCCTGTCCCGGCACTTTAGACCTTTGGTTCGGCGACCCTTGGCCGCCCGGCGGTGGCAAGCGTCCACAAATCCGTCCGCCGCGTGCTGCTTCGCTAATCCGTACGCGCTCAAGTATCGCCTGACGGATCGGGCGGGTCAAGAGAGGAAGCTCTGGCGCCGGCCGGCCGGATGCATAACTTAGGACCGTCCCCGGGACAGCATCCCGGCCCCGCCCCGCTTCTGAAGCATCCCCCGTTTACGAACGGCAACTTGGATAGGAGGGTTTGATCGATGACGAGAGCCATCCGCCTGACGTTGGGCTTCCTCATGCTGACGGCGCTACCCGCCACGGCACTGGCACAGGGCGGCACGACACCGTTCGTGCAGGTGCCCGATTACCTGGCCCGCGGGCAGTCGGAGTTCGCCGGGTTCGTTTCGATCGAGGACGACATCGATCTGTTCGGACTCTATCGGCGCGGGCTGGGGCCGCGGTTCGACGGCGGCCTCCGGGTCGGCTTCACCGACGCTGCCGGCGGCGGCGTGAACCTGGGGATCGACCTGCGCTACCTCCTGGCCCGGGCCACCCAGGACCTGCCGATCTCGTTCGCGATCGTCGCAGCACCCCAGTTCTCCCTAATGGACCTGGGCAACCTGTTCGCGATACCGGCCGGCGTCTCGTTGGGCAGCGCGATCGACATCGAGGGGCGCGAACTGTGGCTCTACGGGATCCCTTACGTACAGTGGGCCTACTTCGACCCGGACGTCGGGGACGGTGACGACGAGTTCGACATCGGCGCCGAGATCGGCGCCCAGCTGATGCTGGCCGGGAAGCTGTGGGGCGCGGTGGCGTTGACGATCCAGGACGATGTGGCCTTCGCCCTCGGACTCAGTTATCGGTAAGCAGTATGCCGTGCGCCGGTATGCAGTGGGATCCGGCACCTCACCGCACACCGGCGCACGGCACACTGCACATCGAGTCGTTTCCGCACACCGTATACTGAACTAGAACGCTTCCCGCATGGCGGTCCGGATCACACTGCCCACGTTGGGCGTGCCCGGCGGCAGCAGCTCGGGATCGCGGAAGTCGGTGTCGAAGGCCCAGTCGCGAGCCGGCGGCCGGTAGTAGCTGCCGTTCCAGGTGCCCTCCGTCTTCTGACTGGTGAACGGGCTGATCAGCGCGCCGCGGAAGTGGAAGAGCACTTTGGCGCCGCTCTGCCGCCAGCTCTCGAGGAAGCGCGGGAAGTTCTCGATGCCGCCGCCGTACCAGTCCTGGTAGAAGTCATCGCTGCCGTCGGCGGCGCAGCCCACGTCGTGATGGTCGCACGGCGTCGGCCAGTGTCCGGCGATGACCCCGGCGTTGACGGTCGTCTCGCGGGCTTCCCGATAGTCCCAGCCCGCGGCCCACGCCTCGAAATCCGGGCATGGGTGCCCATCGAAGACCAGCCCCTCACAGTCCTCGACGATCTCATCGTCGGGTCGGTTCTCCCAGTCGCGCCATTCCTTCGAGAGGATCGTCAGCCCGTCCGACGCCAGACCCGCCGGCTTCTTCGGCGCCACGTTGTAGTTCCCCTGCACGTAGAGCGGCCAATCGGTGGCCACCGTCATCTCGTTCGGCAGCGGATCGCCGTTCTTCAGGCGGACCGCCGGATCGATCGTCGCGTCGAGCAGCAGATCCTGCACATTGCTGGGATAGCCGGCGATGGTGCCCGGTACGACGAACTCGACGTAGATGACCCGGGTCGCCCGACTCGCGTCGCCGCCGATCCAGGCATCGAGCTGCTCGATGTCGATGGTGAGGACGTCCTTCATCTCCTCCTCGCGCCCGTCGTAGAACGCCGACCACCGCCAGGTCGCGATGTCGCACAGCTGCGGCTGATTGGGGACCGGGAGCCCGTCGCGCACGACCGTGAGCTTCGGCCACCACTTCGTCTCGCCGTCGTCGTCATCGCCGTCGTCATCGCCGTCCTCGCACACCACGCTCCGGGCGCTCAGGCTCGTCAGGTCGATCTCGATATAGGTATCGGCGTTCCAAGCGAACTTCACCGACTTCTCCGCCGCCCCGTCGTCCGTCTCCTGCGGCCGGATCAGCTCGTAGGGCGGCACCTCTTCGGGCAGCGGCAGCCGCAGCTCCTCGACGCCGAACGCGCCGGTCTGCAGGCGGCAGTCGAACTTCTCGCAGCTCTCGAACTTGAACGCTTCGGGGTCGGGTATCGAACGGCTGTCGAAGTCGAGGTTGACCTCGTTGCCGTCGCCATCGTTGATGTAGACCCCCGTCTTCTTGGAATGGAAGTCCTTCCGGTCCCAAACGATCTCGCCCGGGGTCGTGATCATCTCCCGGTACCAGGCGTTGGCCGAGCTCAGGTAGATGTTGCCGTTCGAGTGCACCCGGCCGGCGAAGTCCATCGGCGGCCCGTTGGTGGCTTCGAGGTCCTCGTGGAAAAAGACGCCGAACTGGAAGATCGGGATGGCCTGCGCTTTCGCGTCCAGCACGACGCCGCCCAGGTTCCCGGCGCGGTCCTCGGCCAGCGAGGTGATTCGCACGTTCTGCGTCAGCGCGTACAGGCCGGCGAACGGCCCGTCGGTGATCGTTTCGACGATCGGCGTCCCCATCTTCTGGACTTCGAACTGGTCGAAGTTGAAGCCGTCCATCACCGGCGCCGTCATATCGGTCAGCTCGGTATCCTCCAGCAGGCCGTCCTGCAGCGCCAGCTTGATCTGCGCCAGCGCCGCCTCGCCGCCCGCCTCCGCCGCGTAGAAGACCCGGCCCTCGTGGTACTCCATGCCCGCCGTGCGGACCGACGCCATCACGACCGTCACCATGGCGCCCACGATCGTACCGACCACCGCCAGGACCATGATCGTCATGATAAGGGCCAGACCCGAGCGGTCTGACGACCATTTTGGATTCTTGCTCGTCATCATGTCTCTTCGCCTCGTCTCAGCGGACGCAAGGCGGGACTTCTCGTACTGCCAGGTTACAATCGATCCTTCTCGTACCGGAGGTTTCGCGGTGCGATCATCCATTCGAAAGTTCGCTTCAGCAACTCGCCGTCGTTCACCATCGGGTGCGTGCGCTGCGCGCGCAGCGTGACCCGGACCCGGGCCGCGACGATATCGTCGTAGTCGTTGCTGTCATCCAGGTCACCGGTATTCACCTGCTCGAACACATCGCCGTCGGCGAAGACCAGCTTCACGTCGAACTCCTCGACCCCGTAGGCCAGCACCTCGCCGCCCTTCGACCCGTCCAGGTTGAGGCTGACCGCACGCATCAGCCGATCGTCCTCGTCCAGGTAGTAGACCGACGGCTGCAACCGCTGAACGTAGCTGGAGTAGCGGTCCAGCTTCACGTCGGTCAGCCCCGACGGCTGGCGGAGGATGGTGGGTAGATCAGCGAAGTGGAGGTTCACGCTGGTGGGGCTGGCTTCCTCGATCAACTCGATCAGGACGAGCCGGCGGGTGCTGAGGACCTGGAGGCGAGCGAGACTGCCGACCTCGAGATCGAACTCCGTAAGGTCGCCCTTCTCGACTTCCATGCACTGGGGGCCGCAAGTGCCGCCGGCCGGCAGCGGGTTGTCGGTGCCTTCCGGCGGAACGAGCATGTGCGGCGGCGCCTCGACGGGCAGGTAGGGAACGTACAGAACGACCAGCGTGTCACCTCTGTCGCCGGGCCAGGTGTTCACGGTGCCGAAACTCGGGGTCGACTCGATCCCGACACCGGCTCGCTGGAGATCGCGGCGCAACGAGATCGAGACGTAGCGAGCGTTGCGTGCCACCTCGTCGCGGACCTCGCTGGCGGCGAGGCTCCGGAACTCGGTCATCACGTACTGGATCGCCGCGGCGATGACGACGGTGCCGAGGGTCAGTGCGACGATCAGCTCGATCGCCGTGAAGCCTCGCACCGTGCGCAACCGCGCCGGCCAGCCCGCTTTAGACCGTGTCCGCATCGCTCAGCCCCCTCAGCCCCCTCAGCCCCCTACGTAGATGATCGTGGATACCTCGACCTCCCCGGGACGGCCCATGCTCCCAGGGTAGCGCACCCACACCGTCACCTTGACCGCGTCCACAACGCTCGCCTCCGGCTCGACCTTGAGCAGTCGGACAAAGGCACCCGTTTCGTCCACCACGCCCCAGCGGTTTACCCGCACCGACGGCTCCGAGGTCAGCTCCGCACGCTCCCGGGTCTTCACCTGCTCCATGTAGCCGAGAGCGATCGACGACGCGACCGAGCGCACCCGGGCTTCGCTCTGCATCGAGGTCATGAACACCGACGAGCTGGACAGAACCACGACCCCGGCCGACAGCAGCACCAGCGCCACCAGAACCGAGACCATCCCGAACCCGCTCTCACCGGCCAGCGGCCGGATCGTCACTTCGCGTCTACCCATTCACCCTCGACATATTGCCAGGCGCGGAAGGCCCCCGCACCGCTCACCGTCACCGCCGCGACGACCTTCGGATCCCCCTCGTGCACCAAGTAGATCGCGCCGCCCGTGCCCGCCGGCCTCACCATGCCGCCGGCGTCGAACTCCACCCGGTCGCCCTCGAGCGTCACCGCCCCGTCCGCCGGCAACCCCTCGGGCCCGCTCGTCGCCGCGCCCGCCCCGAACACCACACCGTTTGGAAGCTCCACCCCAGGCACCCCGTTCACCTTGCCCCGCGATAGTAGCCGGCTCGCCGTGACCTCTTCCCGGCTCCCCGTGATCACGCCGCTGCGATCCTCGCTCACGTCCAGAAACGCCGTGTACCCGTTCTCAGCCTGCACGAAGGTCATCCGCACGATCCGCTTCGCCGCGATCGCTCGCATCCGTACCAGCTCCAGGTCCCGCGCCAGCGCCCGCGCCGCCGTATCCACCTGCGACCTCGGGCTCTTCTTCAACGCTCGCGGGATGGCGAAACCCGCCACCACGCCCAGCAGGACGAGGACGACGACCATCTCGATCAGGCTGAAGCCACGTCGGCTCATATCCTGGCTCCGGTCATTTTGACCGATCAGACCGCACCTTTTTCCGCCTCCCCACCGGCTTCAACCGTCGGGAAACGGCGTCCAGAGTCACGATTTCTGGCGGGAACTCGAAGTCAGGCAGTCACTTAGACTGACGGGCACCCCCCCGACATCGGGGCGGCTCAGGCCGTTCGGCCCGGGAGGTCGATTATACTAAGTGCAAGGGCTGGACCAGCGATCCAGTGTGCGGTGTGCGGTACGTCGGTGTGAGGTGGGGATATTCGCTCACCCGCACACTGGATCATCTCCGCATACCGCTTCTAAAACGCTTCGCGCATGGCGGTGCGGATCACGTTCCCGACGTTGGGCGTGCCCGGCGGCAGGTTCCCCGGCCTGCGGAAGTCCGTGTCGAAGGACCAATCGCGCTGGGGCGGCTCGTAATAGCTGCCGTTCCAGGTCCCGTCCGTTTTCAGGCTGGTGAACGGGCTGATGAGGGCGCCCAGGTAATGGAAGACGACCTTGGGGCCATCGCGCCAGCGCTCCAGGAAGCGCGGAAAGTTCTCGATGCCGCCGCCATACCAATCGTGGTAGTAGGCGGTAGACCCGTCGGCGGGGCAGGTCGGCTCGTACCAGTCGCAGGGAGTGGGCCAGTGGCCGGCGAGTATGGCGGCGTTGACGGTGGTTTCCCCGGCGACTTTCATCGTCCAGTCGCTGTACCAGTCGTCGAGCTCGGGACAGAGCGTCGCGGCGGTGTGATCGGAGCAGTCCTCGAACACGTCGTCCTCCGGACGGTTCTCTTCATCGTCCCAGGCGGTGGAGAGGATCGTGATGCCGTCCCCGACCAGGGCCGACGGCTTTTTGGTGGTGACGTTGTAGTTGCCGCGGACGTAGAGCGGCCACTCGCTGGCTATCGTCATGCGGTTGGGGAGCTCGTCTGCATCCACCACCCGGATCGCAGGATCGATGCTTCCGTCGATGATGACGCCGCGGGTCTCCATGTTGAAGGTGGCCGGCGCCGGCGGGTTGATCTGGACGTAGATGATGTCGATCTGGCGGTCCGTATCGCCAGCCACCCAAGCGTCGATCTCGTCGATATCGATCTGAACGATGTCCTTGAGCTCCCGCTCGCGCCCGTCGTAGAAGCCCGACCACTGCCAGCGGAACATCCGGCAGAGCTGACTCTGGCCCGGAACCGATTTGCCGGCGGGCCGCTTCGCCGTCATCGTCGGGATCAGAACGTTGTCTTCGTCCTCGGCGTCCTTGGTGAGGCTGCAGGACGAATTCCACGCCCTCGGGTTGGTGAAATCGACCGTCACGTAGAGGTCCGCCTTCCAGGCGAACTTTACCGATTTCTCTGCGTCCCCGTCGCCCATCTGCTGCTGAGTGATCAGCTCGTAGGCCGGGATGCCGGCGGGCAACGGCAGCTTGAGCGAGTCGACGTCGAACGCCTCGCTCTGCAGACGGCAATCGAACTGCTCGCAGCTCTCGGCCTTGAACGCCTCGTCCCCCGGGATGCTGCGACTGTCGAACAGGAGGGGCACGGCCACCGTGTTGGCGTCATAGATATAAACGCCGTCCAACACCCTGTTGTGGTCCTTCCGGTTGTGAAATACCCGGTTGGGCGTGGTGATCGGCTCGCGGTACCAGGCGTTGGCCGAGCTCAGGTAGATGTTGCCGTTGGCGTGCACGCGACCGACGAACTCCATCGGCGGCCCGTTGGTCGCCTCCAGGTCGTCGTCGTAGAAGACGCCGAACTGGAAGATCGGGATCGCCTGGGCCTTGGCCCGCAGCACCACGCCGGACAGCGTGCCGTTCGCGTCCTCGGCCACCGAGCTTATGTCCACTTTCTGCGTCAGCGCGTAGAGGCCCTGGTAGGGCCCGTCGGTGATGTCCTCGACCACCGCCGTGTCGCGCCGTTCGACTTCGAAGGCGGAGTAGTCGAAACCCTCCAGCTCAGGCGGCTCGATGTTCAGCAGCTCGTCGTCCTCCAGCACCCCGTCCTGCAGCGCGATCTTCAGCTGGGACAGCGCCGCCTCGGCGCCGGCCTCCGCGGCGTAGAAGGCGCGCGCCTCGCGGTAGTCGAGGCTCGACGCTCGCAGCGACGTCATCGCCGCGCGCACCGCGCCGGCGACCACCAGGCCGATCACCGCCAGCACGATGAGCGTGGCCACTAGCGCCAGGCCACCGCGATCCGCGGTCGAGCGGCGTTCGCCTAGCGGTTTCGGGTGCGGTCGCATCTTCGATTCCTCCTTCGCACGAGGATGGTCTTCTCGCTCACAACGGGCAGATCTCACAGCTTGAATTTCTCGTATCGCAGGTTGCGGGGTGCGATCGTCCACTCGTACGTCCGTTCCAGCAGCTCGCCCCGGTTCACCCGGATGTCGGCCCGCTCCGCCTGCACCGTCACGCGAACCGACACCGCCACGATGTCGTCGTAGTCGTTGGTGTCGTCCGTGTCGAGCGGCTCGGCGCGCTCGTGCTCGTCGCCATCCGCGAACAGCAGCCTGACATCGAACTGCTTCACTCCGTAGGCCAGCACGTGGCCATCCGGCGAGCCGTCCATGTTGAGCCGCGATGATCGCATCAGCTGTCCGGCGCCGTCCAGATAGTACATCACCGGCGTGATCTCCTGAACGAAGGTGCCGAACTGGTCGAGCAGCATGCCGTCGGTCATGCTCGCCGGCTGATGCAGCAAGGTGTCGATCTCCGTGAACCTGACCTGGAACGAGGTGTCCGACGTGATCTCGACCTCCTGGACCATGATCAGCTGCCGCTTGCCCGGAATCTGCAGGCGGGCCAGATCGCCGGGCCGGATCTCCAGCTCCGCGGCCGTTGGTGGACGCTTCAGCAAGTCGAGGCAGCGGAGCCCGCAGGTGCCGCCGGGCGGCAGCGGGTTGGTGCTGCCGGCGGGCGGGATCAGCGAGTGGGGCGGCGCCAGATCGGGCTCGTACGGGATGTGCAGCACGACCAGCGTATCGCCGAAAGTCCCCGGCCACACCGCGACGGTTCCGAAGCTGCGCGAGCTGGTCAGCTCGATCCCCGCCCGCTGAACGTCGTGGCGCAGCGAGACGCCGATGTAGCGGCCGTTGCGGGCCAAGCTCTGACGGATCTCGCTGCCGGCCATACCGCGCATCTCGCGCAGAACGAAGCCGACGGCGGCGGCGAGGACGATGACGCCGAGCGTCAGCGCGATCATCAGCTCAATGAAGGTGAAGCCCGAGCGGTGCCGGCCGGGCGAGCCCGCGGGGCTCATCTAGCTGCCTCCCGTGAAGATGACGGTGACGAGCTCGAGGGTGCGCGTTCGGCCGAGGCCCGAGGGGTAGACGACCTCGACCGTGGCCCGCACCGCGTCGTTCAGGTCCGGCTCGGGCTTGACGATGAGTTGGCGCACGAACGCGCCATCCGGATCGGGCGTCCCGGTCTCGTCCACCCGGACCGGGTCCTCGCTCACCAGCTCGCTCGGCGGCCGCGTCTTCACCCGCTCCATGTAGGCGACCCCGATCGCCGAGGCCCGCGACCGTTCCGCCGCGTCGGTCTGCAACGAGACCATGAAGACGCTGGAGCTGGAGAGCGCGACCACACCGATCGCTATGAGAACGATCGCGACCAGCACCGAGACGATGCCGAATCCATACTCGGATCGAACCCGTGCCGCCGGTATCACTTGACCCACTCGCCGTTGATGTATCGATACGCCCGGAAGGCGCTGGCGCCCGATATCGTGACGACCGCCACCGCGTTCGGGTCTTCCTCGTGCTCCAGGTAGATCGCTCCGCCTCCCTCGCCCGGGGGGATTACCATGCCGCGAGCATCGAACTCCACATAACCGTTCTCCAGATCGATCGGGGCCGGGATCGTGCCGCCCAGCGGCCCGCTCGTCGCAAGGCCGGCGCCGAACGTCACGCCAGTCGGCAGCTCGACGCCCGGGATGCCGCCGCTCGAGCCGCGGATCAACAGGCCGGCGGCCCGCGCCTCCTCCTCGGTCTCCGCGATCGTTCCCGCGTGATCCGTCGTCACGTCCATGAAGGCGGAGTAGAAATTCTGCGGCTGATAGAAGTGAACGCGGATTCGACGCTTCGCGGCGATCGCCCGCATGCGAAGCTGCTCCAAGTCGCGGGTCAGAGAAAGAGCGGCGCGCTGCACCTTCTGCGCCGGACTCACCTTGATCGCTCGCGGCACGGTGATCGACGCGACCACCGCCAGCACGATGATGACCACGACGACCTCGATCAGAGTGAATCCCCGCTCGATCCGACCCATCGGCTTCTCCAGAAGTTTGCGCGCAACCCCGCAGGTAAGGTCGAGGGGTGAGGGTCACGCGCCCCTCACCGCACTTCGCCTGCACTTGTGGGCTGTCAGCCCGGGCAGCTCGAACTCGAGCGGGAATGCGCCGCCGGACACAGCGAGGGAGACTCCGATCAAGATGGGAATCGCGCCGCGGCGGGTCAATGAGGGCCCAAGCCCCCAGCTAGCGGGCGGACCGTGGGGGGTTGCAAGGCGATTTGCATTCCGCCAGACGCGCGGTCCCGGGCCGCGACGGCGCGCGTTCCGGAAATCGCCGGCCCCCAATGACTTGAGCCTTCCTGGCACCCCGGGTCCCGCCCTTGCAACAGGAGGCTTAACGAATCCGCCCCTCCCGCATCTTACGATACGGGAGGGGAAAAGCCCCCTGCAGTACGCCTCCTACCCAGCCGCCTTGCCAGGAGCGTGAGCAGCCGTGCCTTTCATAGAATTCAAGGGTAACCTGTACAGGTTGCGCGAAGGCGACAACGTTCTGGGATCTGGCGATTGGGCGAACATCCGCCTCTCCAGCCTCGAGGACGACCATCACCTCACCATCAGCGTGGAGACCGTGGGCGCGTTCGCCTGGACGCCGGACGACAGCGGTCGGGTCGTGATCAACGGCCGCCCGCTGACGCGCGAGCCCATACCGCTGTTCCACGGGGACCGGCTCTCACTCAACGGCTCGACCCTGGTCTATCTGGACGACGGCGGCGAAGCCACCGTCAAGATGGAGCGGCGGGCACCCGCGGCGCTGGCGGCCGGCCAGGTCGAGTCCGACGGCCGGAAGGCCGCCGTCGATCCCGAGCTGATGCATCGCGCCACTCCGCCCGAGCCCGAGGTGAAGGTCGTCGCCGTGCTGCGCCGGCTCGACAACAACCAGGCGTACATCATCGACCGGAGCGGTTTTCGAATCGGGCGCGAGAAGCGGTGCGACCTGATCATTCCCGACCCATCGGTGTCGCGCCTGCACGCCGAGATCACATTCAGCCGCGGCGCCTACCTGCTGCGTTGCCTGGGCCGCACCTCGACCCGGGTCAACGGGCGGCCGATCGATGGACCTTACCGGCTCCGGGTCGGCGACAAGGTCGGCATCGGCGACTACGAGTTCACCTTCGCGCGCCGCCCGCTCAAAGCCGAAGAGATCGTGCCCGCGACGGAGGTGACCCCGATCCGTAGCGCCGTGCCCGACGCACCCACGGTGCCCGCCCGCAGCACGGGCCGCAGCCGGATCGTCACGTGGCTGATCGTCCTCGTCGGGGCAGGACTGGCAGCACTCATGCTGCTCGCCTAGGTCCGGGGGGAAACAGCGGGAGTTCGGAATTCGGCATTCTGAGGTCGAGATTCTGACCTCGAATTACCGCTTCCCCAATTCGCAAGAGGGAAGTCTCAATTGCCGCTCGTATCGTCGATCGCTTCCGCCGCCTTCTGCATCTCCTCCGCCGCGCGCCGCGTCCGGTCCACCGCTTCTTCGCCCGTCTCCCTGAGACGCTCCAGGTCCTCCCGCGCCTCCTCGTACGCCGCCTCGACCCGCTCGTAGCGCTCCTGCAGCTCATCGTAGTGGCGGTCGCGGACGTAGTAGCCCGCCGCGAACCCGACCGCCAGGATGACCAGCCGCACCAGCACCCAGCGCCAGATCCTCTGTCTCCTCTCGGCCATCGCTCGTCTCCTTGCCTCTGCTACTCGCTCAGCTGTAACGATCGTCGTCCGGCCGCTGGCCAGGCGACGTGTCCTCGTCCAGGTCGACGCTCTCCTCCTGCCAGAGCTGCTCCCACCCGACCTCCTCGCCCTCGACCAGCCGCGCGTCGACATCCTGCTTCAGCTCGCCCCAGACCTCCTCGCTCAACAGCCCGCGCCGCAGCGCCTCGTTCAAGGCCGCTCGCTCCGCCGCGAACAGCTGCGTGCTGACCCGTCCCAGCTGACGGCGACGCACGGCGCCGTAATCCTCGGTCATCAGCCCCAGCGTCGCCGTCGCCTCGGCACGCTTGCGCTCGAAGTAACGGTTCAGCTTCCGGTACAACCGCTCCGAGATCTCTCCTCGCTGGTTCAACACCTCCAGCTCGGACAGCGCCGCCCGGGCCGCCATCGCCTGTCCCTGCGCTCGTTCGAACTCCTCCTGCTCGCTCGTGCGGCGCAGCAAGCCGAGACGGCTCATCAGCGGCTTGATCGTCAGCCCCTGGACCATCAGCGAGAGGAAGACCGCCCCCAGCGTGATGGTCTTGAGGCGCGCCAGTTGGGGCACGTCGGCCGGGAGCCCCAGGGCGAGGGCGACGGGGATGCTCCCGCGCAGGCCCGCCCAATTGACCGCGTGGATCCAGGCGCCCGGAAAGAACCGGTCGGCCAGCGCCTTGTAGCCGCTCAGCAGGCCGTAGACGGCGAGCCCCCGGCCCACGGCCATGATCGCGAAGACGATCGCGATCTCCCCGGCGCCCTCGAGAAGCTGGCCGCGCTCGACGCTCAGCCCGATCAGCAGGAAGAGGAGCCCGTTGATCAGGAACGCCCCGACCTCCCAGAAGTGCTTCAGGCTGAGGCGCGTGCTGGGGCTCATGGAGAAGATGCGGCCGTAGTTGCCGATGATCAGCCCCGCAACCACCACCGCGATCACTCCGGAGACCTCGAGCCGCTCGGCGACCAGAAAAGAGCCGTAAGCCAGCACGACCGACAATCCGACCTCGATCAGGTGATCGTCGATCACGCTGTAGAGTCGGTGCGTGAGGTAGCCCAGCACGATGCCGACCAGGCCACCGCCCGCGACCACCTTGACGAACTCTATCGTGCCGCCCATCACCGTGACCGCCTCGCCGCTCAGCAGCTGCAGCACGATGAGATACAGGACCACCGCGATCCCGTCGTTGAATACCGACTCGCCTTCCACGATCGTCTGCAGCCCGCGCGAGGCGCCGTGCTCCTTGAACAGCGACAGCACCGAGACGGGGTCGGTCGGGCTCAGGATCACCCCGAGCAGCGTCGCCAGCACGAGCGGGAAGCCCAGCAGGTAATGGAAGGCGGCGGAGAGCAGGGTGACCTGGATCAGCGTGCCGAGCAGCGCCAGCGTCCCCACGGGCGTGGCGTAGCGTCGCAGCACTTCGAGGTCCATGTTGATGGTCCCTTCGAACAGCAGCGGCGGCAGGAAGAGGAGCAGCCAGAGATGGGGATCGACCGGCAGTTCCGGGACCTGGAGGGCCAGCCCCACGGCGACGCCGGCGAGGACGAGGGCCAGGGTGTAGGGCAGTCGAACGTGCTGCACCAGGATCGCCACGATCGTGGCGATGAGCAGCAACTCGACGAAGAGCGCAGGGTCTCCCATTGGCCGATAAGCTAGAGCGCCCGGCCGCGGCGCGACAGTGACGGACGCGTCTTGCCAGACCCACCCGCACCGGCTTAGCATCGCGACTCATGAACTCACCGAACGGCCACGCCGTGAGGTTGCAGGGCATCCGCAAAAGCTACGGATCGAAGCTGGCCGTGGACGACTTCGACCTCGAAGTCCCGCGCGCCACGATCTGCGGCCTGCTGGGTCCCAACGGCGCCGGCAAGACCACCACGATCCGCATCCTGCTCGACATCATCGGCGCCGATCGGGGGAGCGTCGAGGTGCTGGGCGGCCGGCTGACCCCGGAGGTCCGCGATCGGATCGGCTACCTGCCGGAGGAGCGTGGGCTCTATCCCAAGATGAGGGTTCTCGAGCATCTGGTCTTCCTGGGAGCGATCAAGGGGGCGGATCGGCAAGAGACGGAGGCGCGGGCCGTCGCCTGGCTCGACCGACTGGAGCTCGGCGCGTGGGCGGACAAGCGCGTGCAGGACCTGTCGCGGGGGATGCAGCAGAAGGTCCAGTTCATCGGGACGGTGCTGCACGAGCCCGAGCTGCTGGTCCTCGATGAGCCGTTCTCGGGGCTCGATCCGTTGAACGTCGATCTGTTGAAGCAGATCGTGCTCGAGGAGCGCGACCGGGGCGCCACCGTCTTGTTTTCGACTCACAACATGGACCAGGCTGAACGGATCTGTGAACGGGTCGTGATGATCCGCCAGGCCAGCAAGGTGCTGGACGGGACGCTGAAGGAGATCAAGCGCGACGCCTGGCAGGAAGGACAGCGCCGGGTCCTCTTCGCCGGCGACGGAGACCTGAGCTTCCTCGACGACCGGTCGCTGGTCGCGGGGGTGCAGGACAACGGCACGCACCTGGCCGTCGCGCTGGCCGACGGGGTCGAGCCCCAGGAATTGCTGCAGCGGGCGATCCGCGCCGACGTGGTCGTGAGCCGCTTCGAGGTCAGCGAGCCGTCGCTGCACGAGATCTTCGTCGCGAGGGCCCGTGGATAAGCTGCTGGCTCTCGTTCGCCGCGAGTACGTGGCCCGGGTACGGAGCAAGTGGTTCATCTGGACCACGCTCCTCGCTCCCGTGCTTCTGATCGGCGCCATGGCGTTGCCGGTCATCCTCGCCACGCAACAGGCGGAGCGCGCACTGCGGGTGAGCGTGGTCGATGAGAGCGGGCGCATCTTGCCCGAGCTTCTCGAGACCGACGCCTTCTCCGGCGGCCGCTTCCGCTTCATCCCGGCACCGAAGTCGGGGACGGATCCGCGGGAGGAGCTGCGCCGACGCGTGATCGACGGGCTGCTCGACGGCTACGTCTACCTGCCGGCCGATGTGCTGGGGAGCGGCGGCGCGGAGTACTGGACCCGGGAAGGGATAAGCCCGGCGGAGGGTTTGTCGGGGGCGATCACCGCCGCGGTGCAGCGGGTGCGGGCCAGCTCGCTGGGTCTCGACCCGGGGGCCGCCCAGGAGCTCACCCGTCAGACCCGGCTCAGGACCTACCGCGTGACCGCAGAGGGGAAGGCCCGCGACCAGGGGCAGACGGTCGTCGCGGCACACATACTGGGGCTGATCATATACACGGTGGTGCTGCTTTACGGCTCGATGATGCTGCGGGCCGCGGTGGCCGAGAAGGCGACGAAGACGGTGGAGATCATCCTGTCGAGCGTGCGGCCGTGGCAGTTGATGCTGGGCAAGACGCTGGGCGTGGGCGCGGTGGGACTGACCCAGATCGGCATCTGGCTGATGCTGGTCGCCGTCTTCCTGGTCTACGCCGGCGCGGCGCAGGCGTTCGCCGACATAGAGGCGATGCGCGACCTGCCTATCGGGCTCGACACGCTCATCCTCTTCCTCGGGCTGTTCGTGACCGGCTATTTCGTGTTCGGCGGCATGTACGCGTCGGCCGGCGCCATCGCCAGCAGCGAGCAGGAGGCCTCGCAGCTCCAGATACCGGTGACGATCATCGCGATCATACCGATCCTGTTGATCATCCTGGTGCTCGACGCGCCGAGCAGCACGCTCGCCATCGTCCTGTCGTGGATCCCGTTCTTCACGCCGGTCCTCTTCCTGGCCCGTTACATCCTGGGCGCGGTTCGGGGGTGGGAGATCCCGGTCGTGTTCGCCCTGCAGCTGTTCACCATCGTCATCGTCGCCTGGGTAGGCGGCCGGATCTACCGGTTGGGACTGCTGATGACCGGGAAGCGGCCAACCCTGCCGGAGCTGATACGCTGGGTGCGGCACGGGTGATGCGGTCTCGCGCGGCTTTGAACACCGGACGCGACCATGCCGACCGAGCCTGACGGCAGAAGAGCGCCCAACACGTTCGAGGCGCTCCTCCCCTTCGTGGTGATGGCCGTCCTGCTGGGCGTCGGCTACGGCATCTATCGGCTGCGCATCGAAGTCCTGCTGCTGGTCGCGTCGGCCGTGGCCGGGCTGGTGGCCCACCGGCTCGGTTACGGATGGCCGGAGCTGCAGGACGGCATCATCGAGGGGATCGCCAAGGCGCTGCCGGCCGCGCTGATCCTGGTCAGCGTCGGGGCGCTGATCAGCACCTGGATCGCCGCCGGCACCATCCCGCTGCTGCTGCGCTGGGGGCTGCAGACCATCACGCCCCGCTTCTTCCTCGCCACCGCCTGCGTCCTCTGCTCGCTGGTCTCCCTGTTCACCGGCACGTCGTGGGGAACCGTGGGCACCATCGGGATCGCGCTGATGGGCGTGGCCGCCGGCCTCGGGGTGCCGCCGGGCGCCGCGGCGGGCGCCGTGGTCGCCGGCGCCTACTTCGGCGACAAGCTGTCACCTTTTTCCGATACCACGAACCTGGCCCCGGTGGCCGCGGGCTCCAACCTGTTCGACCACATCCGGCACATGTTGTGGACGACCGCGCCCGCGTGGAGCCTGGGCCTGCTGGTCTACCTGATCGTGGGCGCCCGGAGCCAGCCGGCGGCGGCGCCGGAGCGGGTCCAGGCGATCCTCGACACCCTCGCCGGCGCGTTCGTCATGAGCCCCTGGGTCCTGCTGCCGCTGCCGGTCGTTCTCTATTTCGCCATCCGGAAGCGTCCGACCATCCCGGGCATCCTGCTGGCCTCGGCGATCGCCGCGGCGATCGCCGTCCTCTTTCAGGGCGAGTCGCTGCAGGCGGTGAGCGAGGCCGCGGTCACCGGCTACGTGGCGCACACCGGCGACCCGGCGGTGGACAACCTGCTCTCCCGCGGCGGCATGGGTCCGATGATGGAGGTCACCCTGATCGTCTTCGCCGCCTTCTCGTTCGCCGGCATCGTCAACCGTGCGGGCTTCCTCGACGTGGCCCTGGGCCTCCTGCTCCGCGCCGCCCGCACCACCGGCAGCCTGGTGGCCACCACCGTCGGCTCCACCGTCTTCACCGCGCTCATCACCGGCTCGAGCTACCTGACCATCCTGCTGCCCGGCGAGCTGTTCGCGCCCGCCTATCGACAGCGCGAGCTGGCGGCGAAGAACCTCTCCCGGACGCTGGAGGACAGTGGCACCGTGGTGGTGCCGCTCATCCCCTGGTCGGCTGCTGGAGTTTTCATGGCGGCCACGCTGGACGTGTCGACGCTTTCGTACCTGCCGTGGGCGGTGATGAACTACACCGGCTTCCTCTTCGCCGTGGTCTATGGATTCACCGGGATCGGCGTGGCGCGGCGGGTGCGGGAAGACGAGACGCTGCCGGGGAGTTGAGGTTAGAGGCGGGAAGGTTCGATGGTAAACGTTCAATCTTCAAGTTGAACTTTCAATACTCACATCCAATTTCCAATCTCCAAGTTCACCCACTACCCACTACCCACCACCACTCACCTCCGCCTCTCCCCCAGGATGATCAGCACCGCGGCGATGATCACCGCCGAAGCGGTCAGCGTCCTAACGTTCAGCGGCTCGTCCGCCAACGACCAGCCCAGCAAGAGCGCCACGGCCGGGTTCACGTAGGCGTGGGTGATGATGCGAGCGGGGGTGGTGACGCGAAGCAGCCACAGGTAGGCGCCGAGAGCGACGATCGATCCGAAGACGGCCAGGTAGGCGACGGAGGCGAGGGACAGGGCGGAAACACCATCGAGCTCCAACCGGGACCACTCGCCCACCGCCGTTCCGAACAGCAGCAGGACCGCCGCGCCCGTGCACATCTCCATCCCCGCCGCCAGGGTGGCCGAGGACGGCAGACGCGTACCCCGGGAATAGAGCGACCCGTAGGCCCAGGTGATCGTCCCCACCACGATCACGACCGTGCCCATAACATCGATCCGGCCCGCGCCAGCCAGCCGCTCCGGGCCGACCAGCAGCGCCACGCCGGTAAAGCCGAGAACGATGCCCGCCCACACCCTGGAGCTCGGCCGCGCGCCCTCGAAGGAGAGCCAGTCGATCAGAACCATCCAGAGCGGCCCCACGGCCACGATGAGCGCCGCGATACCCGATGGGACGCTCTGCTCGGCCCAGGCAACCGCACCGACGCCGACCGCCAGCATCAGCGTGCCCACCAGCGCCGTCGCAATCCAGTTCGAGGCCGTTGGCCGCGGCGCACCACGGGCCCTGGCCCACGCATACATCAGGGCGCCCGCGATCAGGAAGCGCACCGCCGTCATCAGGAAGGGCGGCAGCGTCTCGACGGCGAAGCGGATCGCCAGGTAGGTCGAGCCCCAAACGAGATAGATGGCGGCGAACGCGGCCAGGATGGCCAGGCGGGACGGTCGGTCGGTGATGACGGGGCGGGCGTGGCTCAATGGGGTCGGGTCAGGCTGTGTGGGGTCTCAAAGGTTCAATGGTCAAGGTTGAATCTTCAAGGTGAATTTCCAATTTCCACATCCAATTTCCAATCGCCAAGTTATCCCTCACCGCTCACCGCCTTTCACCCACCACCCACTACTCACCACCCCCCACCGCCTTATATTCTTGCCATGATCTTCGCTTTCCTACAAACCCCGGTCGAGCGCGCGCAAGAGGGTGCCCGCCAGATCCCCGGCGCCATCGCCCGGGTCTGGGATGCGATCACCGCCGGCAGCTCGCTGGAGAAGATCGCGATCTTCGTCCTGACCGCGGCAGCGCTCTACGCGGCCTCGCGCCTCATCCGGAGGGGGATCGATGCCCACATCGAGGACATCAACCAGCGGCACCAGCTGCGCAAGATCATCACCTATGCGTTCTGGATCACGCTGGTCATCGCCGCCGTCGTCCTCTTCGCCGAGCGCCTGGCGCTGGCCGACGTGGGCACGATCCTCGGACTCATCGCCGCCGCCGTCACCATCGCCCTCGCCGACGTGGTTCGCAGCCTCGCCGGCTGGATCTACATCAACTCGCGTCGCGGCGTCGAGATCGGCAGCCGGGTCGTGGTCGAGGGGATCACCGGCGACGTCATCGACATCGGACTGCTCAAGACCACGGTGCTCGAGGTCGGCGAGCCGCTGGTCCACGCCATGCAGTCGACCGGCCGCATCGTCACCGTTCCCAACAGCGCTTTCCTAAACAAGAACGTGATCTCCTCCGCCACCGTGAACCCGCTGGTCTGGCACGAGATCCAGGTGCTGGTCACGTTCGAGAGCGATTGGCAACGGGCACGGGAGATCATCAAGGATGTCGCCCTCAACCTCTACGAGGAGATCGTGCCCGACCTGCGCGAAGGATTCAAGAGCCTGGAGCGCGAGTTCGCCTTCCGGCTCGGTTCCACCGCGCCGTACGTCTACACCGAGATCGCCGATTCGGGCGTGCTCCTCACCCTGCGGAACCTGACCCCGGTCCGACGCCGCCGTTCGTTGACCGATCGCATCGCCACCGAGATCCTCGACCGCTTCGCCGCCGAGCCCACCATCGACTTCGCCTACCCGACCTATCGCGTCTACCGGTTGGGCGAAGGGCCGCCCGCTGAAGCGCGAGGTGAGACCGGGGCGCCACCCGCCTGAGGCCAGCCGGCGGGGATTCCAGGGGAGGAGAAGAGAACGTGTGACCTGCGGGCAAACCAGTGTACATACACGTAAGCATGACCCCGGCACCCGTTTCTCCCGACCACGCCGCCACGGCCTGCGCCTGCTTTCAGCTGCGACGCGCCGCCCGCGCCGTCACGCAGCTCTACGACGCCGCGCCCGGCCCGGCCGGCCTGCGCTGTACCCAGTTCACCGTGCTGGCGGGGGTTCACGTGGCGGGCCCCGTCTCGCTCAGCGACCTGGCCGCGCGCCCTGGGGATGGATTGGACCACCCTGACCCGCAATCTGGGTCCGTTGCAGGAGCGGCGGCTGGTGAAGGTGGACACCGACCGCACCGACACCCGGGCCAGAGAGGTCACGCTGACCGTAAAAGGGCAGCAGCAGCTAGCCGCCGCGCTGCCCCTGTGGGAAGGGGCGCAACGAGCGATCGTGGAGGGGTTGGGCCAGGAGATGTGGCCGCAGCTTCAGGACGCCCTCGCTCGCACCGTGGCCGTGGCCGCCGAGGTGACCGAGTAGCCGGGAGGCGAAAGGGTCGAACGGCGGTTTTGTTCGGCGATGTTACGTGTATATACACTGAAAGGGCCCCGACCATGTCCGACCTCTTTTCTCCCCGGCAGCATCGTCCTCGGCCTGCTGGCCTACGGCCTGGCCGCCCCCTGGTACGTCGTTCCCCGGCTCGCCGCCCTCTCGACCCGCCAGACCCTCATCCCGTTTCTCCTCTTTCATGGCTTCCGCTACGTGGGGCTGTCGTTCCGCGTGCCCCGCGTCACGGCGGCCCCCCCTCGACCCCGCGTTCGCCGTGCCGGCGGCGTACGGCGACCTGGCCGCCGCGATCCTCGCCCTGGCGGCGGCCCTCGCCCTGCGCTATCGCTGGCCGGGCGGCATCGCGCTGACGTGGATCTTCAGCGTGGTGGGGATCGCGAACCTTCTGAACGCGCTCTACCAAGGGCTTCGGCGGACCCCGGACGGTCATCTGGGGGCCACCTATTTCATCCCGGCCGTGATCGTGCCGGCGCTGCTGGTCACGCACGCGATCGTGGTGGCGCTGTTGCTGAAGAGGAAAGCGGAGTGAGGGGAGCGGAGGGGCGGGGGAGGGGCACCAGCTGAACGCGGCCGCGCACCCGGAGGTGCACGGCCGCGTTGGGGTGTCTGGCTCAACCGGCGCGACGCCTCGAAGCGCCGCCAGGTGTGAGCCCGACAGAGGCTGGTAGCTAGCCTACCACCTCGAGGCAGCCGTTTGCCCGTGCCGGTTGGCCAGATCTATCTACGGACATGGACCACCTCCTTTCGTTAGAGTCGCGCCAAGGGCACAAAAGAAGTCGACGCGTGTAGGACACGCATCGCTGCCAAGCTAAGCCTCGACCCTTCAAACAGCAAGAATTTCTGGCGCCGGTTCGGCGTGTCGGACGACGCCGGGGGTGATGGAACGACGCGAAACGCCTTGACGGCGCCGTTCTCCCCCGGGTATTGTGACGCGCCGACTTGACCCCAACCAACGAATCCACCCAGGCGGAGGAATCATGGCCGAAGCGAACGTGCCAAAAGAGCTGCTCTACACGGAAGAGCACGAATGGGTCGAGAAGACCGGTGACGACGAGATCAAAGTGGGCATCACCGACTACGCGCAGGGCGAGCTCAGCGACGTCGTTTTCGTCGAGCTGCCGGACGTGGGGGCTTCGTTCTCCAGGATGGAGGCCTTCGGGACCATCGAGGCGGTGAAAGCGGTGTCCGAGCTCTACTCTCCGGCGGCCGGCGAGGTCACGGAGGTCAACGACAAGCTGGCCGACGACCCGGCAGCCGTAAACCGCGATCCGTACGGCGACGGCTGGATGATCAAGCTGAAGCTGCAGGATCCATCGGAGCTCGACAGCTTGCTGTCGCCCGAGGGTTACAGTGAACTGATCGCCGACTGAGACCGCGAGTTCGACATCGGCACGAACACTACAGCCAGAAGGTTGACTGAAACATGAGTTATGTTCCGCATTCGGACGCGGACCGTCAGGAAATGCTCCGCGCCGCGGGAGTCTCTTCGGAAGAGGAGCTCTTCGCCGATATCCCCGACAAGTTCCGCCTGCGGGAGCCCCTCGATCTGCCCTCCGCCCTGTCGGAGTGGGAGACCGTCCGGACGCTCGGGCGCCTGGCGAACGAGAGCAAGCACCTGCTCTGCTTCGCCGGGGCGGGCTACTACGATCACCACACGCCCGCGGCGGTAGACCACCTGATCCGCCGCAGCGAGTTCTACACCGCCTACACGCCGTATCAGGCGGAGGTCAGCCAGGGCACGCTCCAGTCGATCTACGAGTTCCAGAGCATGATCTGCGAGCTCACGGGGCTCGACGTGGCGAACGCGTCGATGTACGACGGCGCGTCGGCGATGGCCGAGGCGGCGCTGATGGCCGACTCGATCCAGCGCGACCGGCAGAAGATCGTCCTGTCGATCACGGCCAACCCCCATTATCGCCAGGTTCTCGACACCTACAACCTGGGGCTGCAGCTGCCGGTGGAGATCGCGCCCCGCACCGACGGCGGCGTGACGGACCTGGAGCGGCTGAAGGAGCTGGTCGACGACGACACCTCGGCGGTGATCGTCCAGAGCCCGAACTTCTACGGCGCCATCGAGGACCTCGAGGCGGCCGCCGGAATCGCCCACGACGCCGGCGCGCTCTTCATCGCCGTGGTCGATCCGGTCTCCCTCGCCCTGCTGAAGAGCCCGGGCGCCTGCGGCGCCGACATCGCCGTCGCCGAAGGGCAACCCCTCGGGATCCCGCTCAGCTACGGCGGTCCCGTCCTGGGGCTGTTCGCCGCCCGCGGCGATTACATCCGCAGCATGCCGGGCCGCATCGTGGGACAGACCGAGGACGTCGACGGTCGCCGCGGCTTCGTACTCACATTGCAGACCCGCGAGCAGCACATCCGGCGCGAGAAGGCGACGAGCAACATCTGCACCAACCAGGGGCTGATAGCGCTGGCCGCCACGATCTACATGGCCACCGTGGGGAAGGGAGGTCTGCGCCAGGTGGCGGAGACCAGCGCCCAGGTCGCGCACTACGCTTACGACCGGATCGTGGCGGAGACCGACCTCGAGCCCCTCTTCCCCGACGCGCCGTTCGTCCGCGAATTCGCGCTCCAGACGCCGGGCGACGCCCGGCAGCTGATCGAGAAAGGCGCCGACCGGGGCATCTTGGCCGGCGTCGCGCTGTCGCGCTTCCCGCACATCGACGTCGATGACGGCCTGCTGGTCGCTTTCACGGAGAAGCGCTCGAAAGACGACGTAGACTTACTTCTGGAAGTACTGAAGGAGGCTTAGTCATGTCACAGGCGACATTCCATGGACATTCATGCTTCACGCTGACCACCGACGACGGCACCGTTCTTCTGATCGATCCGTTCCTCACCGGCAACCCGCTGGCCGACGTGGAGCCGGACGATATAAAGAAGGTCGATTATCTCCTGCTGACCCACGGCCACGGCGATCACATCGGTGACGGTTGGGAGATCGCGAAGCGAACCGGGGCCATGGTGGTCTCGACCTTCGAGATCGTCTCGTTCGCACAGCAGGTGCAGGGGATCGAGAACGCCCACCCGCTGCACATCGGCGGCGGCTTCAACTTTCCAGTCGGTTATATAAAAATGACCCCCGCACTCCACGGCGGCGCGGTCGAGGGTGACGAGTCGGGACAATACACCACGGTCCCCGGCGGCTTCCTGATCAACGTGGACGGAAAGACGGTCTACCACGCCGGCGACACGGCGCTGCTCAAAGACATGGAGCTGCTGAAGGGCCAGGTCGACCTCGCCCTTCTCCCCATCGGCGACAACTTCACGATGGGGCCCGACGACGCGGCCCGCGCCGTGGAGATGATCGAGCCCGACACGGTCATCCCGATGCACTACAACACGTTCGACCCGATCAAGCAGGACCCGAAGGCGTTCGCGGACCGAGTGGGCAAGAAAGCGAAGGTGGTTGTGTTGGAGCCCGGCCAGACTCACGAGTTCTAGTGTGCGGTGTGCGGTGCGGCGGTGTGCCGTGGGCATTTGAAAATTGGAAATTGGATGTGAACATCGAAAATTCGACTCGAGAATTGATCATTGAGCATTGAACATTGACCATTGAACGCTGACATCGTCCTCCGATCTCAGCGATCGCCGGAAAGCCGACGACATGAAAGAGAAGAACCCGAAGCGCACCGATTCCCCGCTCATCTTCGAGCGCTCGCGCCCCGGCCGCCGCGGCACTGCCGTGCCGGAGCCCGACGTGCCGACGCGTCCGCTGGAGGAGCTGTTGCCGAAAGCGATGATGCGGAAGGAGCCGCCGTCACTGCCCGAGGTGTCGGAGAACGAGGTGGTGCGGCACTTCACCGAGATCTCGCTGATGAACCACCACGTCGACAGAGGGTTCTACCCCCTCGGCTCGTGCACGATGAAGTACAACCCGAAGGTGAACGAGCAGACGGCGCGGCTCCCCGGCCTGGCGGATCTCCACCCCTTCCAGCCGACCTCGGCGGTGCAGGGCGCGCTGCGGCTGATGTGGGAGCTGGGCGAGATGCTGAAGGAGATCGTCGGGATGGACGAGATCACGCTGCAGCCGGCGGCGGGCGCGCAGGGCGAGCTGGTGGGCGCGCTGCTGTTCCGAGCCTATCACACGGCGCAGGGCGATCCGCGGAAGAAGATCATCATTCCCGACAGCGCCCACGGCACCAACCCGGCCACGGTGCGCATGGCGGGCTACGAGGTGGTGACGCTGAAGTCGAACGAGGAAGGCCGGATGGACCCCGGCGCGCTGGAGTCGGCGCTGGGCGAGGACGTGGCCGGCGTCATGCTCACGAACCCGAACACGCTGGGCAAATTCGAGTCGGACGTGGAGGAGATCGCCCGGCTGGTCCACGAGGCGGGCGGCCTGATGTACATGGATGGTGCGAACCTGAACGCGCTGATCGGCGTGGCGCGGCCGGGCGACCTGGGCTATGACATCGTCCACCTGAACCTGCACAAGACGTTCTCGACGCCGCACGGCGGTGGCGGGCCGGGTGCTGGCCCGGTGGCGGTGAAAGAGCACCTGGCACCGTATCTGCCGCTTCCGATCCTCACCCGGGCCGGGGACGGCGGCTACGCCCTGGACTGGGAGCGTCCCGAGAGCATCGGCAAGGTGCACGGATTCTGGGGCAACTTCGGCGTCCTGGTGCGCGCCTACACCTACATCCGGATGCTCGGTCGCGACGGGATGCGGCGGACCGGCATGGCCGCCGTGCTGAACAACGCCTACATGTCGGCACGCCTCGAGGGGACCTACAGCCTCCCCTACGGCCGCGGCATGCACGAATCGGTGTTCTCGGGCTCGTTCCTGAAGGAACACGGCGTCCGAACGCTGGACGTCGCGAAGCGGCTGCTCGATTTCGGCGTCCACGCGCCGACCGTGTACTTCCCGCTCATCGTGCCCGAGGCGATCATGGCGGAGCCCACCGAGACCGAGACGAAGGACGAGCTCGACCGGTTCTGCGAGGCGATGCTGCAGATCGCCGAGGAGGCGAAGGCCGATCCGGAGTTCGTCAAGAACGCGCCGTACTCGACACCGGTCCGGCGGCTCGACGAAGCACTCGCGAACCGGCGACCGAACGTCAGGTACCGGCCGGAAGGCTCCGATTGAGCCGGATTCGAATGTCGGGCCCGGAAGTGTTAACTTCCGGTGTCCGGCATTCGCGTTAGCAGTGTCTCGAGCCAGCTCCCCCGCTGATAGCGACGACCACCTGAAATCCACCCTCCACGGGACCGGCCGTAGAGTGACCCGAGCGAACAGGCCGACGCGACAGCACGGTGAGACGCGGCCAGCGGCGGCGCCACGGCAGCATCCGTCGGCGCCCAAGGTCTGGCGGCTGATCGAGAGCCCGGCGGACACCGGCTCCCGCAACATGGCGGTGGACGTGGTGCTGGCGGAGACGGTGCGCGAGACGGGTCAGCCCGTTCTTCGCCTTTACCGCTGGTGGCCGCCCTGTATCTCCCTCGGCCGCAACCAGCCGGCGAAGGGCCAGTACGACGACGCCGAGGCGAAGCGGCGCGGGATCGACTTCGTCCGGCGGCCGACGGGCGGCCGGGCGGTCTACCATCACCACGAGGTTACCTACGCCGTCGCCGTGGGCGACCGGCAGCTGGGCGGCCCGCGGCGCACTTACGAGGCGATCCACCGGGCCCTGCTCGCCGGGCTGCGTCTCCTCGGCGCCTCGACCGAGATCGTCGACCCCCGGGTCGCCCTGCGGCCCTCCACCGTTCCCTGCTTCCAGGAGATCGACGGCGGTGCCATCGTCGCCGGCCGGCGCAAGCTGGTGGGCAGCGCCCAGCTTCGCGAGCGCGGCGTTCTGTTGCAGCACGGCTCGATCCTGCTGACCGGCGACCAGTCGCCGACCACCGAACTGTTGAAGGTGGCCTGGAAGTCCGACGAGCGAGACCGGCCGGCGGCGCTCGACGAGCTGCTCGATTTCCTCCCCACCTGGGGCGAGCTGGTGAACGGATTGCTCAGCGGTTTCGAGCGGCTGCTCGACGTCGAGTTCGTCCAGTCGCGCCTCGACGATGCCGAGAAGGGCCGGATGATGCGGCATAGCCGCCACTTTTCCGATCCGGGATGGACGTGGCGCCTGTAGCCATCCGCCGCGCCGCCTGCTGCCTGGCCGTCGCCGCACTCGGCTGCGCGGGTGACGACGCCGCTTCCGAGCGCACCGTTGTCGTCGCCTTCAACGCCGAGATGCAGGCGTTCAACCCGCTGGTCAATACAGATCTCAACACCAGCGAGGTGATCAACTACATGCTGTTCACCCCGCTGATCCAGTACGACAGCGCGTTCGAGCCACGTCCCTACCTGGCGAGCCACTGGGACCTGGACTCGACGGGCGTCACCTTCCACCTGCACCGGAATGTCCGCTGGCACGATGGAGCGCCGGTGACCGCGCACGACGTCGCCTTCACCTTCGAGCGCGCCAAGAACCCGGAGACGGCGTCGGTCCTGGCCTCGGTCTTCCTGGACCGGGTGAGCGCGGCCACGGTCATCGACTCGTTCACCGTCCGCTTCGAATTCACCGGCCCCCACGCCCGCCCGCTCGACGGATTCTGGTGGCCGCCCGTGCCCCGGCACATCCTCGAGGACGTACCGCCACCGGAGCTCGTCCGCGCCGACTTCAACCGCCGACCCGTGGGCAGCGGGCCGTTCCTCTTCGTCGATTGGGAGCCGGGCGTCAGCGTGACGTTGGAACGCGTCCCCGACTTTCCCGAATCGCTGGGCGGACCGGCGAACCTGGATCGCGTGCTCTTCCGGTTCGTCGCCGAGCCAACCACCCTGCTCTCCGAGACGCTGACCGGCGCGATCGACGTGAACGGATCGGTCTTTCCCCACCAGGCCGCTGAGTTGGAGCGAGCATCCGGTGTGCGGCTCCTCCACTGGCCGTCGCGGGAGTACTACTACATCGGCTGGAACGTCCGGGACCCGACCTTCGCCGACCCCCGGGTCCGCCGCGCCCTGACCATGGCGCTGGACCGGCGCGAGCTCATCGACGCCCTGCTGTTCGAGTACGCCGTGCCGGCAACCGGTGCGATCGCCCCGTGGCACCCGATGCACGCCGACATATCGCCTTTGCCCCACGATCCCGCCGCTGCTGCCGCCGCACTCGACGCCGCGGGCTGGCGCGACCGCGACGGCGACGGCGTCCGGGAGAACGAGGTCGGCACGCCGTTCCGATTCACGCTGATGACCAATCACGAGAACCCGGTTCGGACCGACATCGCCCAGGTGGCCCAGGCGGCGCTGGCGCGGGTCGGCGTCCAGGCCGACGTGCGGACGATGGAGTGGCAGACGCTTCTGGCCCGCCACCGAGCCCGGGACTTCGACGCCGTCGTCCAGAGCTGGGTCCTCGACAACTTCCGCGTCGACCCGTTCTCCCTCTTCCACTCCTCGCAGGCGGAGCGCGCCGGCAGCTACAACCGCAGCGGCCTGCAGGACCCTCGGGTCGATCGGGCGATGGAAGCCGCGCTGGCCGCCGAGGACGAGGAGACAGCCCGCCGCGCCTGGCGCGAGTTCTCGCTGGCGCTGCAGCAGGCGCAGCCGTTCACGTTCCTCATGTGGCTGGACGAGCTGGCGGCGGTCTCGGATCGCCTGGACGGGGTGGAGATGGATGCCCGGGGCACGCTCGTGGGCGTGGCCAGATGGAGAAAGCGTTGACGGGTGAGGGGTACCGAGAAACCTGGAAATTGGAACTTGAATGTGAAAATTGAGCACTCGACTTGAGACTTGGGGATTGAACCTTGAACATTCAGAGGCGGGGCTTTGACACGGCAGATGGAGACGGTGAAATGTTCAAAGTCACAGTCGCAACCGGGGTGCTGCTGGCGTTGACGGCCTGCGGCGGCGGCGAGGTCGCCAGCGACGACGCCGTCCTCCCCGATTCGCTTCGCCGCGGCGGCACCGTGGTCACGGCCTATCACGCCGAGGCCAGCTCGATGAACCACTTCTCCAGCGTCGACGACAACGCCCTCGAGCTCCAGAGTTTCGTTCTCTTCACCACCCTGGTCCGCTACGACGCCGAGCTCCGGCCCGTCCCCTACCTGGCTCGCGATTGGGAGACCCGGCAGACGCGTGACGGGCTCGTCCTTACCTTCCGGCTCCGCGATGACGTGGACTGGCACGACGGTCGACCGACCACGGCGTACGACGTCGAGTTCACCTTCGATCGCATCAAGGACCCGGCGACCGCGTATCCGCAGAGCTCGCTGCTCGCACTCTACGACAGCGCCGTCGTGGTCGACTCGTTCACGATCGTCTTCCATCTGCAGCGCCATCCGGGATTCATCGATCCGTGGACGATCATCACGCCGATGCCCCGGCACGTGCTCGGCGACGTGCCCCCGGCCGAGCTGGCCCACCATCCGTTCGGCTCCGTTTCGCCGCTCGGCAACGGCCCGTTCCGCTTCGTCGAGCATCGGCCGGGCGATCGCTGGATCTTCGAGGCGAACTCCGACTTCCCCGAACCGCTCGGCGGCCGGCCGAACATCGATCGCCTGATCTACCGGGTGATCGAGAACCCGACGACACGCCTGGGCGAGCTCCTCGATGGCGAGGTCGATATCTACATCAGCGTCGAGCCGTCGCAGGTCGAGGCCATCGAGGGCCATCCCCACCGTCGGGTGATCGCCTACCCCACCCGCGCCTATACCTTCGTCAACTGGAACGAGCGGCGACCGTTCCTGCAGGACGCGCGGGTCCGCCGCGCCCTGACGATGGGCATCGACAGGCAGCAGATCGTCGACGTCGTGCGCGACGGTTACGGCGTCCTGGCTAAGGGGCCGGTGCCACCCTTCCACTGGGCTCACCACGAAGAACTCGAGCCGCTCCCGCACGATCGCGACGGAGCCCGCGCTCTCCTGGACTCGGCCGGCTGGATCGACACGGACGGTGATGGGGTCCGTCAGAAGGACGTGGTCGAGGCCTCGATCGAGCTGCGGACCCACCCGAACCCGACGCGCGAGGACATCATGGCGCTGGTCCAGTCCGACCTGGCGAAAATCGGAGTGGAGGCGCGCCTGCGCGTACAGGAGGCCCAGAGCCTGCGCCGCGACATCACGAGCAGCGAGCGCCCGTTCGACGCTTTCGTCCTCGGCTGGCAGGCCGACTTCCGGCTGGACGACCGCATCATCTTCGCCTGCTCGCAGATCGACGGCCCGTTCCAGTGGGCGTCCTACTGCAACCCGCGGGTGGACGAGATCCTCGACCAGGTGACGCGCATGGAGGACCGCTCGCAGGCGCTCCCGCTCTGGCACGAGTACCAGGAGATCATTCAGTGGGAGCAGCCCTACACGTTCCTCTACTATGACGTGCGCCCGAACGGCGTTCGCGATCGCGTCCGCGACGTGACGATGGATATCCGGGGAACCTTCATCAACGTACAGAATTGGTGGCTCGCGTCGGACTCGAAGCGCTGACCGCTGGCCCGGCGTCGTGGCGACGTCGAGTCGTCGCCGGGCTGGCTCTGGCGCTGGCCGCCGGCTGCGGCGCACCGGCGGCCGAGCGAAGCGTCGTTATCGCGGTGTCGTCGGATGTGGGGATCCTGCTTCCCGCCGCCGAGCTGACCACGCTGGATGCCGCCATCGGCAACCTGCTCTACCTGGGTCTGAACTCGGCCCGCTGGAACGACGGTGCCATCGAGTACCGGGCGGACGAGATGTCGCTGGCGGACAGCTGGACGCCGGAGTCCGATTCCACGGTCCTGGTCTACCATCTGAAGCCCGACGCGGTCTGGTCCGACGGCGTGCCGATCACGGCCCGGGACGTGGTGTTCAGCTACGAGTTGATCCGGGCCCCGGGTGTGGCCTCCCGCTACGCCTCGTTTTGGGCGGAGCTCGACTCCGTCGTCGCTCGCGGCCAGCACGACGTCGCCTTCCACTTTCGCCGTCCGCATCCCCGCATGCTGCTCCACAGCGGCCTGAGCATCATGCCGGCGCACATCTTCGAGGGAACCCCAGCCAACACCGATGCCCTCGCGGGCCATCGGAGCCTCAGCGCCCCGGACGCCCGGCCCGTGGTGAGCGGCCCGTTCCTGGTTCGGGAGCGTCGGCCCGGCGAGCGGCTCGTCCTCGAGCCGAACCGCCGGTCGGTAGCCGGACGGCCGTGGCTGGAGCGCGTCGTCTTCCGGGTCCAGCCGGACCCGGCCACCCGAGTCATCGCCCTGGAGAGCGGGCGCGTCGACGTGATCGACCCGGTCCCGCTGGCCCGGGCCGGCGAGCTGGCCGCCGCGCCTGACATCCGGGTGGAGACGACCGGGCTCAGGTACTACGAGTACATCGCGTGGAACGGCCGACGCTTCGCGCCCTTCCGCGAGCCCACCGTCCGGCGCGCCCTCTCCCTCGCCATCGACCGCCCCGGGGTCCTCGCCGGTCTCGGCATCGAGGAATTCGCCTCCCCCGCCGCCGGCCCCGCCACGCCCCTCTTCCCCGAGCTCATCGATCCCGCCGTACGGCCCGACCCGTTCCTGCCCGACAGCGCCCGCGCGCTGCTCCGCGCCGCCGGTTGGCGCGACAGCGACGGCGATGACGTGCTCGACCGCGATGGCGTGCCCTTCCAGTTCGTGCTCGTCACCCAGGCCGACAACGAGCGACGACGCGCCGCGGCCGAGATCATCCAGGCGCAGCTCGCCGCTATCGGGGTCGCGACGCGCCTGCGGGCTCTGGAGCGCAACGCGCTGTTAGACCTGGTCTACAACCGGAAGGATTTCGAGGCCGCCCTGGTCGGCTGGGGCGTCACGCTCGAGCCCGATTACCTGGCGGACCAGTTCTGGCCCGCCGATGCCCAGTACAACATCACCGGATACCGCAGCGTGGCCCTCGACTCGCTGGTCCCCCGCGCCCGCTCCGCGCGAACCGACGAAGAGGCGCGTCCGCGCTGGCGAGCGGTCGGCGTTCAGATCGCCCGGGACCGGCCCTACGCGTTCCTCTGGTTCTATACCGAAGCGGTGGCCCTGCGTGAACGGGTACAGAACGTTCGCATCGACGTCTACGGCGTCTACCAGAACCTGCATCGGTGGAGGTTGGAGCCGGCGGCTCCGGCCACGACGTCGCGGCAGACGACGGGCGACGGTGAACGATGACCGCGTACATCGGACGCCGGTTGCTCCATGCCATCCCCCTGACGCTGGGCATCCTCACCCTGGTCTTCGTTTTGGTCCAGCTGGCGCCGGGCGATCCGGCGGCGCTGTATATCCAGCCCAACGTGGCGCCAGAGGTGATCGAGCAGATGCGCGAGAACTGGGGGCTCGATCAGCCGATCCACATTCAATACTTCCAGTGGATGAAGAGCTTCGTCACCGGCGACTTCGGCTACAGCCTGGCGCAACACCGTCCCGTCACCGCGATCCTTGCCGACCGCATCCCCAACACGCTGATCCTCAGCGGCACGGCGCTGCTGATCATCTTCGCGCTGGGCATCGCGTTGGGGATCATCCAGGCGGTTCGCCAGCACTCGGCGCTGGACAATGTTCTGACCTTCGGCTCGCTGTTCATCTACTCGATGCCCAGCTTCTGGCTGGCGCTGATGCTGATCCTGATCTTCAGCAGCAAGCTGCACACAGTGGGATGGTGGCCGGACTGGCTCACGTTTCCCCCTTCGGGCATCACCAGCAGCGTCGGCTACGAGTCGCTGGGCTTCTGGGGCAAGCTGGCTGACCGTCTCCACCACCTGGTCCTGCCGTCGATCGCGCTGGGCGTCTCATCGGCGGCGGCCGTCGCCCGCTACATGCGCAGCTCGATGCTCGAGGTGATCCGGCAGGACTACATCCGGACCGCCCGGGCCAAGGGTCTGCCGGAGCGCGCGGTGATCCTGAAGCATGCCCTCAAGAACGCCTTGCTGCCTATCATCACGCTGTTCGGACTCTACCTGCCGTTCTTGCTCAGCGGTGCCGTGCTGGTTGAGACCGTGTTCGCGTGGCCGGGTATGGGGAAGACGATCGTCGACGCCATCTACGCCCGCGACTATCCGGTGGTGATGGCCACCAGCTTCCTGTTCGCCGTCATGGTCGTCGTGGGCAACCTGATCGCCGACGTGCTCTACGCGGTCATCGACCCGAGGATCCGTTATGACTGACCCGACCGGCCGCCGGATCCCGCGGATCGCCGCCCTGTTGCCCGGCCTCCCCCTGCTGTTGCAGGGGCGCCGCCGGGCCGGGCTGTCGCTGCTGGCGCTGGGTGTCCTGACGATCGCCGTGGCGGTCACCGGCGCCGACCGCATCCTCGCCGCCTTCTCCGCCAGACGCGTCGACAGCTGGCTGGCCCTCGTCACCCTTCTCGCCTGCGCCGCGCTGGCCTGGAGCGTCGGCCTGGCGCCCGAGCGGTTTCACCGCCTGGCGACCGGAGCCGCGGCTTCCCACTGGCGGCCCGCCTGGCGCGAGTTCCGGCGGAACCGACTGGCGATTCTGGGCCTCTACCTCCTGGCGCTCATCTGCCTGGCCACCCTACTCGCCCCCTTCCTGACCGGTTACGGGCCGGGAGAGATCGGTGACATCCAGGCCACCCGCCACCTGGCGCCATCCCTCGAGCATCCGCTGGGCACCGACAAGTTCGGCCGCGACGTGCTCACCCGCATCCTCTACGGCGCCCGGGTCAGCCTGTCCATCGGGTTCGTCGCGGTAACCATCTCGATCACGCTGGGCACGCTGGTGGGCGCCGTGGCCGGCTACGCCGGCGGGGCGGTGGACAACCTGCTGATGCGATTCGTCGATATGCTGATCTCCTTCCCGCGGCTCGTCCTGCTCATCACCGTGATCGCGCTGTTCGACGCATCGCTGATCCTGATCGTGCTGATCCTCGGCCTGACTCTCTGGCCGTCGACGGCCCGGATCGTGAGAGGCGACGTGCTGTCGGTGCGCGAACGCGAGTTCGTAGAGGCGGCTCGGGCGCTGGGGCTCTCGGCGCCGCGGATCGTCTTTCGACACATCATCCCCAACGTGATGGGGCCGGTGATCGTGGCGGCCACCCTGGGGCTGGGCAACATCATCTTGATCGAGGCGGGCCTGTCGTTCCTGGGGTTGGGCGTGCAGCCGCCCACCCCGTCGTGGGGCGTCATCATCCGGGAGGGGCACCAGTTCCTCACCAGCGCGCCGTGGGTCACCACCTTCGCCGGGCTGGCGATCGTGGTCACGGTGATCGCGTTCAACCTGGTGGGCGACGGGCTGCGTGACGCGCTCGACCCGAGGTTGAATCGGTAGTGGGTGGTAGGTAGTGCGTGGTGGGCAACTTGGAAGTTTGGAGTTGGGTGCTGGAAGTTGGCAACTCGACTTGGACGTTGAGCCTTGAACGTTCAACTTGAACATTGAGCACGGAACACTGAGCACGGAAGGGTGAGCGATACGACTTCAGCCGTGGTGAACGATGTCCGGGAAGCGGTGCGGCCGATACTCCAGGTGGAGAATCTCCGGACCTACTTCCACACCGCCGACGGGCTCGTCCGGGCCGTGGATGGTGTCAGCTTCGAGCTGTCGCCCGGTACGACGCTGGGGATCGTCGGCGAATCGGGGTGCGGCAAGACGGTGGCCTGCCTCTCTCTGCTCGGGCTCATCGACGACCCGGGCCGGATCGAGCCGGGCTCGGTCATCCGGCTTCGGGAACGCGACCTGGTAGGGGTGCCGGAGGAGGAGCTGCGATCGGTCCGCGGCAACGAGATCTCGATGATCTTCCAGGAGCCGATGACCAGCCTGAACCCCGTGCGGACCATCGGCGATCAGGTGGCCGAGGCGTTCCGGATTCACCGGCGCGCCAGCGGCGCGGAAGCCCGGGCCCGGGCCGTCGAGATGTTGCGGCTGGTCGGCATCTCCGGCGCCGAGCGGCGCGCCGGCGATTACCCGCACCAGTTCTCCGGCGGCATGCGGCAGCGGGCGATGATCGCCATGGCGCTGGCCTGCGACCCGGCGATCCTCATCGCCGACGAGCCGACCACCGCGCTGGACGTGACGATCCAGGCCGAGATCCTCGACCTGCTCAAATCGCTGCAGGAACGGTTGGGCATGGCGATGATCTTCGTCAGCCACGACCTGGGTGTCGTCTCGCAGATCGCCGATCGGGTGCTGGTCATGTACGCGGGTCAGGTGGTGGAGAGCGGCACCGCGGCCGAGATCTTCGAGGCGCCGCGCCACCCGTATACCGCGGGTCTGCTCAGCTCGATACCCCGCGTCACCGGCCGGCTGCCGCGCCTCTCGGTCATATCCGGCAGCGTTCCCAGCCCGCGACGCTGGCCGGAGGCCTGCCGCTTCCACCCCCGCTGTCCTCACGCCTGGGACCGCTGCCGCCAGGAGCACCCTCCACTCCTCGGCACCGACCACCCCGCCCGCTGCTGGTTGGTCGAGCGCGACGAGGAAGGGAAAGTGGGTGAGGAGTAGGCCATGCCCATCCTACTCGTACTCGTGCTGCTTATCGTACTCGTACTCGGACTCCCCTCGGAGCCGAGTACGAGTACGATAAAACGTAGGAGTAGGAGTACGCTTTCATGACTTTGCTGACGGTCGAAGGGCTGACCAAGCACTTCCCGTCGGGCGGCGGGATGTTCGCTCGCAGGGGAGACCCGATCCGGGCGGTGGATGGGGTGTCGTTCGAGATCCGGCGCGGTGAGACGCTGGCGCTGGTGGGTGAGTCGGGCTCGGGCAAGACGACCCTGGCGCGGCTGGTCCTGCGGCTTCTCGAACCGACGGCTGGCCGGATCAGCTTCGACGGCGAAGACGTCCTGGCGTTGGAGGGTCCGGAGCTCAAACGGTTCCGGCGCCGCGCCCAGATCATCTTCCAGGACCCCTTCGGCTCGCTCAACCCGCGCATGAGCGTGGGCGGCATGCTGCGTGAAGCTCTGGCCGTGCACGAGCTGGCGCAGGGCGACGGGGCGAAGCGGCGGATCGCCGAGCTGCTCGACGCCGTCGGTCTGCAGGCCGACGACGCCTTCAAGTACCCGCACCAATTTTCCGGCGGACAGCGTCAGCGGGCCGGGATCGCCCGTGCCCTGGCCGTGGAGCCGGAGTTCATCGTGGCGGACGAGCCGGTCTCGGCCCTCGACGTCTCGGTGCAGGCCCAGGTGCTCAACCTGCTGGCCGATCTGCAGGACCGCTTCGATCTGACCTACCTGTTCATCAGCCACGACCTGTCGGTCGTGCGCCAGGTCGCCGATCGGGTGACGGTCATGTACCTGGGCGCGATCGTCGAGCTGGGCCCGGCCGACGAGATCTTTCGTGCGCCCCGACACCCGTACACCCAGGCGCTCCTCTCGGCCGTGCCGACGCCCCGGGCGGGCGGCCCGGGACGGATCCCATTGAAGGGCGAGGTGGCCAGCCCGGCGGAGCCGCCAACGGGCTGCCCCTTCCATCCGCGCTGTCATCACCCGGATGTAGACGACATCTGCCGGGCGCGTCAGCCGCGGCTGGAGCCGTCCGGGGGCGCTGTTCTGGCGGCCTGTCACAAGGTCGGAGCTGGCGCCGGCGCCCCGTCCGGGCAGGGTTGACACCCCGGAGTGGCGTCTCTACGTTAGGCACCGCATTTTTTCCCCAGCCTAGCATGAGAAACAATCGGCACGGTGGCGCTGATTAGGCCGCTGTAATCGCAGGAGGCTCAAGTTGGGCGGAATCACTCTGTCCGCATTCATGGTGGCCCAGGCTCTCGGCCAAGGCCAGAGGCTCGATCCGGTGCAGACGTTCAAGGACGGCGGCTTCATGATGTGGCCGCTGGCCTTCTTCGCCCTCGCCGGTCTCGTCATCATCATCATCAAGTTCATCGACCTCAAGGTGAAGGGCGGTCGGAACCGAACGCTGCTCGATGAGACCGACCAGCTGCTCGCCGAGCACCGCATCGATGAAGCGGTGCGTCGCTGCCAGGAATCGAAAGCGCCCGCCGCCTCGATCCTGCTGGCCGGCCTGCGGCGTCGGGAGGAGGGGACCGAGCGGGTCATGAAGGCGATCGAGAACGCCGGTCTGATCGAGCTGGCCGGGCTCGAGCGCGGGCTGGTCTGGCTGGCGACGCTGGCGAACGTGGCGCCGCTGACCGGCTTCCTCGGGACGGTGATCGGGATGATCCAGGCCTTCCAGGCGATCGAGATCGCCGGCGAGGTGGAGGCGACCACGGTCGCCGGCGGCATCAAGGTGGCCCTGATCACGACGGCCAGCGGCCTGACCATCGCGATCCCGATCAACATCGCGCACAACTACTTCGTCACCGAGATCGACCGGCTCGTGATCGAGATGGAGGAGAGCGCGCAGAAGATGATCGACGCGCTCCACGAGATCGAGTCGCGAACGACCACCGTGTGACTTCGACCGGTTCAGCGCCGGGCGGAAAGGGCCACCCGCGAGGTGGCCTTTTTTGCGCCATCGACGCCTGCCTGTTGGCCGCCGCCCTGGCCTCGGCCGCCTGCGGCCCGACCGGCCCGCGCAGCGGGGCTCTGCCGCCGGGGCTCGCCCCGGACAGCGCCCGCATACCCAACCCGCTGGCCGTCTACGATGAGCTGGGCCTGATCGCCGGCGACTTCGCCTTTCCCGCCGTGGGACGCGTCGCCTACCTGCCGGGTCCGGCCGACAGCACCTATGCCATCTTCGCCCTTTCGGTGTCCAACAGTGCGCTGCGGTTTCGGCGGGCCGACCCAGGCTTCCTGGCGCGCTACAACGTCCGCATCGTGGTGGGCGACCGGGTGCCGCCGGCTGCCAGGCTGGAGACGTCGGAGCGGGTGCGGGTCGCTTCGTTCCGCGAGACCGCGCGCCGTGACGAGAGCGTGGTCTTCCAGGGCCTCTTGGTGCTGGCGCCGGGCGAATACCCGGCAACCTTCGAGGTCCGCGATCCGGCGTCGGGCAACGGTCTTAGCGTCCGGCGCCAGCTCAGCGTCCCCGGCTTCGGACCGGGGTCGGTGAGCGCCCCGCTGATCGTTTACCGGGCCGAGCCCCGCTCCGCACGCGAGGAGCCGCCCGCGCTCATCATCAACCCACGCGCCACCGTCCACCTCGACGACCCCGCTCCCCTGGTCTACCGTGAAGCCCTCGCCGCCGACACGGCCGTCGCCGTTCTCGAGCTCCTCACCGCCGGCGTCGTCACGCTGACCTCGACCGACACGCTGGCGGGAGCAACGCCTCTCCACGCGGCCGTCGACTCCATCGATCCGGATTACCTGGCCCCCGGGACAGTAACGCTGCGCGCCCGGTTGCCCGGCACCGAGGCCGCCGATTCGGCGGTCCTGGTCGTCGGCCTGGCGCCGGACTGGATCGCCGCCGATTACGAAGGCGTGATGGGCTTTCTGCGCTACGCCGGCACGCCGGACCAGCTGGACAGCCTGCGAGCGGCGCCGCCACGGGAACGGGCACGGGTGTTGCGTACGTTCTGGAAACAGAGGGACCCGAAGCCCGAGACGGCGGCGAACGAGTTCTTCGCCGGTTACTTTCGACGCATCCAGGATGCGAACAACCGATTCGCCAACCCGGCCGGGCCCGGGTGGCTCACAGACCGTGGTGCGGTGTATGTAACGTTGGGTCCGCCCGACGAGGTCACCCGCCACCTCGATACGCGGGAGGGACCGGGTCAGAGTCAGGTCTGGCTATACGAGGAGGATTCCCTCGGGTTCGAGTTGCGCCTGGTCTTTTTCGATCCGGCCGGAACCGGGGATTTCCGCTTGACGAGCGACTCGCACCGGGTTTTCCAGGAAGCCGTTCGCCAGCTTTATTCGTAGCCGGACGGTCCCCCAACGATGATGACCCTCGCGCCTGCCGCACGACACGATACGAACTGAACGATCTATGCGCCGAGCCCGACTCTACGCCGCCAGCTTCCTGATCGTCGCCGTTCCGGCGGTCATGGTGCCCAATAGCGCCGGGCCCGACGACCCGCTGGCCGCGGTTGAGCGGGCGCTGAATCAGGGTCGTCACTGGCACGCTACGCAGTTGCTGCGCGAGCTCGACCGCGAGGCGCTGAAGGTTCCCGAGGCCACGCTGCTCGCCGCCCGGGCCGACGCCGGCCGCGGCGCCTGGGGCGCGGTGGTCCGACGCCTCGCCGGCGTCGCCTGGCTCGATTCCCTCGCCCGCGGCGAAGGACGGTTCCTCCTGGCCCGGGGGCGCCTCGAGCTCGGACAGTTCGGTCGCGCCGCCACCGACTTCTACGCCTATCTCGAATACGCCGTCGACCGGGAGCCCCGGGCCATGGCCGAGGTCGGGTTGGCCCGCACTCTCGACGCCCTGGGCCGCGGCGCCGAGGCGGCCGATGCCTGGGGCCGGGCCGCCGATATCGTTCCGGGGTTCGCGGTATGGTCTGCCCTGCGGGCGGCGGAAAGCCTGGCGGCCAGCGGCGATACGGCCGCCGTCCGCCAGCTCCTCGGCGCGGCGGAATCCACACCGCTGAGCCGCAGGACCGCCGCCGCCGTCGCGGCGTACCTGGCAACCGGCGACGGTCGAGGCGCCATCCGTGAACTGACCCGGGCTGCCGACTCCCGGGCCGCCGGAAACGACGCCGCTGACCTGCGCGCCCGGGCAGCCGAGCTGCTCCTGGCCGAGGGCGACACGGCCGCCGCGAGACGTACGCTGCGGGAAGCGGTGCGCCGCCAGCCTCGCGGCTCGAGAAAAGCGGCGGAGATCCTCGCCGGGCTGCCGGGGCTGAGCCTCGACGACCGCCTCGACCTGGCCCGCTCGTTCGAGCGATCGGGCGCCCCGAGGCAAGCCGCCGGGCAATACGAGATCTACCTTGACTCGAAGCCGGTCAGCCGCAGCGAACGCCGCCGGCTGCAGTTCGAGATCGGCGAGCTGCTGTTCCGGGCCGGCGCCAACTACGCCGCCATCCGCGCCCTCCAGACGCTCCTCGCCCAGGAGCCCGATCGGGCCACCGTCTCCCGGGCCGAGTACATCATCGCCCGCGCCACCTATCGCCGCGGCTGGCGAAGCGAGGGGCGCGCCCAGCTGCGGCAGGTCGCCGACGACCACCCGGGCAGCGCCTCCGCCATCCGATCTCTGGCGCTGCTGGCCGACCTGTACGAGGGGAGCGGCGACGTGGCGAAGGCCCGGGCCGTGTACGAGGAGCTGGTCGAGGGGTACAGCGGCACCCGGACGGCCCGCCGGGCCCGCTATCGCCTGGGGATCCTGACGCTGATGGAGGGCGACCCCGAGCAGGCGATCGTCTACTTCGACCGGGTGCGGCGAACCGGTCGCCGGGACAAATACCACCTGGGTTCGACGTACTGGGCGGCCCGGGCGCGGGAGTCGCTGGGCGACTCTTCGGCGGCGGAACATCTGTTTCGTCGCGCCCACGCCCGCGATCCCTTCGGCTACTACGGCCTGCTCGCCGCCGAGCGCGCCGGCATCGACCCCTGGGCCGACCTGCAGCCGGGGCCGAAGCCGGCGCCGGTGGAGCCCGAGGCACGGAGCACCCTCGAACTGGTCGACTTCATGCAGCGTGCGGGCCTGACCGAGGAAGCGGAAGCGGCTTTCGACCAGTTCGCGACGACGCGGCCGCGGAGAGCCGAGGAGATGCTCGCTCTCGCAGAGCTGATGCTCGAGTACGGCCACGGTCAGGACGCCGTGCGGATGGGTTGGAACGCCCACGCCCGTCTTCGCGGGCGCTGGAGCGTCAGCGTCCTGCAGGCCATCTATCCCCTCGCCTACGAGGAGATCCTCGTCGCCGAGTCCGAGTCCCGGGGGATCGACCCGGTGTTGCTGGCGGCCATCGCCCGTCAGGAGTCGGCCTTCACGCCGCGGGTCGTATCCCGAGCCGGCGCCCGCGGTCTGCTGCAGATCATGCCCGAGACCGGCCGCTGGTGGGCAGGCCGGCTCGACATCCGCGATTACAGCAGGGATTTGTTGTTCCACCCCGAGATCAGCATCCACATCGGCGCGGCCTATTTCGCCGATCTGCTGCGCCGTTACGGCGAATTGCAGCTCTCGCTGGTCGCCTACAACGCGGGTCCCACCCGGGCGCGCCGCTGGAAGGAGCGACCCGCCTATGCGTTGGACCCGGAGTTGTTCGTCGAGCGCATCCCGTTTACCGAGACACGCAATTACGTCCGGGGCGTGCAGCGTCAACTGCGCATTTACCGGGCGCTTTACGGCGGTGCGACTTTGGGTCGAGCCGTCGATTTCGGCCCCGATCCGGAAGCCTCCCGGCAAGTTGACAGACCGAGGGGCGACTGATATCGTGGGCGCGTCGTAGACTGTTTCATTCACCCATGCAGGAGGTAGTTTGGATGGCCAGAGGGCGTATTAAGTGGTTCAATGATGCCAAGGGCTACGGTTTCATTGAGCAGCCCGACGGGGAAGACGTCTTCGTCCACTTCTCGTCCATCAACATGGACGGCTTCAAGACCCTCGTCGAAGGACAGGAAGTGGAGTTCGAGGTTCGTCAGACAGAGAAGGGCCTACAGGCCGCCAATGTGATAAGGGTCTAGCGCCCTTTTTCGCACATATTTGGCCGTCGCTCGCC
>JABAHS010086319.1_pt1 | contig 41673 bp, 40 predicted proteins | sample 7062111 | NCBI WGS metagenome assembly JABAHS01 (sample SAMN14534600, study PRJNA622989) | marine sediment metagenome | biome: marine biome [ENVO:00000428]; feature: marine pelagic biome [ENVO:01000023]; material: deep marine sediment [ENVO:00002113]; isolation source: pool of 4 deep marine... | reverse complement strand
CTCCCGTCCCTTTATGCTGGCAAGCGGGCTGACACCCAGGGAAGCGTTTGCGGCTGGTTTTGCCCGGACCGGCTCGCCCTCCGAAGGGCGAGATGTTGGGGTAATGTTCGCCATGCCCCCCAGAAGCGGTGCGACCGTCCTGCCCACCTCGGGTGATGTGGGCGCTCAATACACACCTGCCGCCGGGTGGGCTCAGGCCATCCGCTATTACCAGGAGGAATTAGCAGACCACTCATGGAATGGATCACTCGCCGCGGCGTTAGGCGGAGATGGGTCTGTGGCAACCAACGGGTTCTGGTCTGCGCTGACGATCGCCACCACGCTCAAGCTGCCGATGCTGTTTTTTATTGAGGACAACGGCTATGGTTTATCGGTCCCCAGCAGCCTGCAAACCCCGGGAGGAAATATCGCCAACAACCTGCGGTCTTTCTCCAACCTGAAGATATTGGACGGGCCAGGCACCGACCCTGAAAAGACCTTTACCCTGATCCAGCAGGCAGTTGAGCATGTCCGATCGGGAGCTGGCCCGTGCCTGCTGCGGCTGGAAGTCGTCCGCCTGACCGGGCACACATTTGGTGAAGACCAGACCGCGTATAAAACTGAGGATCAAATCCAGGCAGAGATCAACCAGGATCCCTACCTTCAGTTGAAGCGCTTTATGGGGGGCAAGCTGGATTGGGAACAGCTGGAAGAAGAGGTGGAAACATATCTGAGGGCTGAGATGAGCGCCGCCGAAGACAACCCAGAACCCAACCCGGATGCAGTCCAAAAACATCTTTTCTACTCGGGCACCTCCCCTCAAGTCCCCACCGGGCTGGAAGAAGTGCCCGAACACCCTGATTCCGAGCCGCAGGTGGACGGGCCGAGGATCAATTTTTCGGAAGCAATCCGCAAGGTAATCGAGAACGAGTTGGAGACCAACAAGCACCTGCTTGTCTTTGGGGAAGATGTCGGGGTGCGTGGCGGGGTGCACCGGGTAACGGCTAACCTGCAATCCAAGTTCGGCGATAGGCGTGTATTCGACACCTCGCTCTCCGAGGAAGGGATTGTCGGGCGTTCGATTGGTTTCGCCCTTGCGGGGCTGCGCCCGCTGGCAGAAATCCAGTTCAGGAAGTACGCAGACCCGGCCACAGAACAGATCAACGATCTCGGCTGGCTGCGTTGGCGCACGGCAGGAAAGTTCGCTGCCCCGGTGGTCATCCGGATACCCGTCGGGCACAGCAAAAAGACCGGCGACCCCTGGCATTCCGTCTCGGGAGAAGCGATCTACGCCCACTCCCTTGGATGGCAGATCGCCTATCCATCCAATGCCCGGGACGCGGCAGGGCTGCTGCGCTCCGCACTGCGCGGCCAGAACCCGACCATCTACCTCGAACACCGGGCGCTGTTGGACTCTTCACCTGCCCGCACTCCTTACCCCGGAGACGATTACCTTCTGCCGTTTGGGAAAGCCTCGACCTTGCTGGAGGGGGAACGGCTGACGGTGGTGACCTGGGGAGAAATGGTGCATCGCTGCCTGGAAGCTGCCGGGGATTTCAGCGGTCTGGTCGAGATCATCGATCTGCGCACCATCATCCCCTGGGACCAAGAGGCCGTCCTGCAATCCATTAAAAAAACGGGGAAGCTGCTTGTGGTGCACGAAGACACCCTTACGGGAGGGTTTGCCGGTGAGATCATCGCCACAGTGACAGATGAGGGTTTCACCGGCCTCGACGGCCCGCCCAGGAGGCTGACCACCATCGACACCCCGATTCCTTATAATAAATCCATGATGAATCAGGCTGTGATTCCAAGTGTTGAGAAAATTAAATCAGCCATGCGGGAACTGATTGACTGGTAAAAAACCATTCAATTCGCTAAATTTATTCGTATTTGTCCATCTAATCCCCCAAATTTCGTCATTTGATCAATTTCAGCAGTTCAAAAATAAGCAAGTGCCAGGGTTGACACAGAACGTATGTTCGTGTTATTATAGCACAAATGAACGATAAAAGCCGTTGGGCATTTCACGCTCGATTTCGGAGAATTTGTATAAAATTCGCCGAAAAGACCCGGCTCGAAAACAACTTTGCTCGCACAGGAATCGTTCTTGAAGGAGTGTTGATATGATGGCTCGAAAGAAAGAAGGACTCAGCGAAAGACACATCAAAATCCTGGAAGTGCTCGAAAACTACCAGGAAAATGTCGGCTATCCTCCATCCATCCGTGAAATCGGCAGCGAGGCCAATATCTCCTCTACTTCGGTGGTCAATTATTATCTCGACCAATTGGAGAAGAAAGGATATATCGAACGCGACCGGAAAGTATCGCGCGGTATGCGCCTGCTGAGAGATGTCAGCGGACGGCTGATTGATTCGGTCGAAAGCAGTATGGAAGATCTGCTGCGCGTCCCGATGGCCGGGCGGATTGGTGCCGGTATCGTTGTTCAGCCTCCCGATGCCACCGACTTCAACCTCTTCCCTCCCGAGGAAGGCGTAGAGGTCGCCCGCAGCATGCTTTCGGAGCGCGATGCGGAAGCCAACCTGTACGCACTGGAGGTACAGGGAGACTCGATGATTGATGCCATGGTCGATGATGGCGACATCGTGATTATGAAACACACCCAAGAAGCCCGCAACGGCGAGATGGTGGCTGTACGCCTGAAGGACAGCGATGAGACCACCCTGAAATATTTCTACCGCGAAAACGGGCATGTCCGCCTGCAGCCGGCCAATCCCACCATGCAGCCGATCATCATCGATGATCCCAACTCGATCGAAGTGCAGGGGAAAGTGGTGCTGGTCATCCGCCAGTTGGACGCCTCCCCGATTTAAATTCAACACGGACCTAAGTAATCTCAACCCCTGGTTTAGTGCCAGGGGTTTTTTCTTTGGGTTGTGTCTGGATGGCCACAAGGGTCTGATAATTCAAACCGTACCAGAAAACCCTCAATCCTCCCGGAAATCGCCTATAATAATCATAATTTATCCACCGCAATTTCACCATAAGGACTGGATTCCTTATGCGACGCTCCAAGCAACTTAGGAAATTTGCCGATTTTTTCGGCCTGAGAAAGAGCATCGTCGCCCTGCTGACCATGGTCATCCTGGTGGGCCTGGGGGAAAAGATGGCGGAACGCTTCCTGCCGCTCTACCTTGTCGCGCTGGGAGGCGGCACCTTTTCTATCGGGCTGCTGAACGGGCTGGATAACTTGCTCAGCGCCCTCTACTCGCTCCCCGGCGGCTATGCCAGCGACCGTCTGGGCTACAAGAAAGCCCTGCTGCTCTTTAACTTGATCGCAATGGCCGGATATGCAGTGGTGATCCTCTTTCCTTACTGGCAGGCGGCCATCATCGGCGCGATCCTGTTTATCTCGTGGACGGCCATCTCCCTGCCCGCCACAATGGAGTTGGTGGCCACCGTTCTGCCGAAGAACAAACGCACGATGGGGGTTTCGGTCAATTCTTTGGTGCGGCGCATCCCGATGGCACTAGGCCCGGTGATCGGCGGTTCTTTAATTGGCTTTTATGGAGAGGAGCGAGGTATCCATATCGCCTTCAGCGTGGCGATTGTCCTGGCAGGACTCTCGCTGGTTATCCAGCAAAAACTGATCGATGAAGCCCCGAAAACCAAGCTGGACCGTGCTTCCCGGCAGTATGGCTTTTCGCTGATCACCCCGCATTTGCGCAGGCTGCTGGCGGCAGATATCCTGGTCCGTTTCTGCGAACAAATCCCCTATGCATTCGTGGTTATCTGGGCGGTCAGCATCAATCAAATCTCTCCCCTGCAGTTCGGTATATTGACCGCTGTTGAAATGACAACTGCGGTGCTGGTCTATATCCCCGTGGCGTATTTAGCTGACAAAAGCACGAAAAAACCATTTGTCGTCACCACTTTCATCTTTTTCACCCTCTTCCCGCTGGTATTGCTGTTCTCGCGTTCGTTCTGGGCCATGGTCGGCGCTTTTGTGATCCGCGGTTTGAAGGAATTTGGAGAGCCCACCCGCAAAGCCTTAATTTTAGACCTGGCCCCGGACGAGCGGAAAGCGGCCACCTTTGGCATTTATTACCTGGTCAGGGATGTGATCGTCTCGATTGCTGCTTTCAGCGGGGCGCTGCTGTGGGATTCTTCGACGGCAAAGTTGATCATGGACACCCTCGGGATCGGGCACTCCCTTTTGCCTTTCTTCGAAAGGTTCACCTCGCCGGAAACCAACTTCCTGGTCGCCTTTGGCTTCGGCGTACTGGGTACGATGTATTTTGCGCTTTTTGGCAGAGATTTGGATCGCACCGAAACAGTTTGACCACCTTCTGAACCCGGATTGACTCGATAAACTTTCTCTCCAGCAGCAATCTCACATCGCTTCAATAATAAGGTACAATTCTATCAATATGCCCGTTCAACCTTTCCCCCCTGGAATCCCAACATCAAAGCGCATCTTCGATTATCTGCTGATGCTGGTGTTCTCACCGCTGCTGGTACCGCTGCTGGTGCTGACATACATGCTGGTAGCAGCCTTTCTCGGCAAACCAGTGATCTTCAGGCAGGAGCGCGCCGGCTACCGGGGGAAACCCTTTACACTGTACAAATTCCGCTCGATGTCCGATACACACGACACCCAGGGCGACCTGCTTCCGGATGAAAAGCGCCTGACCCTGTTCGGTAAATTCCTGCGCGCCAGCAGCCTGGATGAGCTCCCCGAACTGTGGAATGTGATCAGGGGGGAAATGAGCCTGATCGGCCCGCGCCCGCTGCTGGTCTCTTACCTGCCGCGCTACAACGCCGAGCAAGCCCGCCGCCACAACGTGCTCCCCGGGATCACCGGATGGGCGCAGATCAACGGGCGCAACAATGTCTCCTGGGAAATTAAATTCGAGTTGGATGTGTGGTATGTCGATCACTGGTCAGTCTGGCTCGACCTGCAAATCCTGTTCAAGACGGTGGCAAAAGTGATCTCCCGTGAGGGGATCAACCAGCCGGGCAACGCAACTGCAACCGAATTCACCGGCAATCAACCTCATAATGCACAGGGACAACCCGCAAACGAAACATAGGTCGTTTGCAATTTACCCGGACATCGATTAAATTAAGGTCATCATGCGACTCCTGTATATCGCCGATGGGCGCTCCCCGATCGCCCGCAACTGGATCACACATTTCATCCAGCCGGGAAACGAAATCCACCTGATTTCTACCAGCGATTGCACCGCCATTCCCGGGCTGTCCTCGCTGCGCGTCCTGCCGGTCGCTTTCAGCGGTGCAGGGGGTGTTACATCTCAAGGGCAACCTGGCCAGCTGAGCACCTTGCGGAGGTTAGCTCCAATGGCCCTGCGCACCTTTATCCGCCAGTGGCTGGGACCGCTGACTTTTCCCAGGGTGGTCCGGCAACTGCGAGCGCTGGCCGAAGATATCCAACCAGACATCGTGCATGCCATGCGCTATCCATACGAGGGGATTATTGCCGCGCTGGCTAACCCTAAAGCTCCGCTGATCGTTTCGGTATGGGGCAACGATTTCACCCTGCACGCCACTGCCAGCCCTTTGATCGGATATTACACCCGCCGCGCCCTTAAGCGCACCGACGCTCTACATGCAGACTGCCATCGAGATCTGAATCTGGCGTACCAATTAGGGTATTCAGAAGGGCGCCCGGCGGTGGTGCTGCCCGGTTCAGGCGGCATCCGCACTGAGATTTTTTCTCCTCCGACACAACCGCGCCCGACCACCCCTCCGGTGATCATCAACCCGCGCGGCTTCCGCACTTACATTCGCAACGACAGTTTTTTCCAGGCTATTCCGCGTGTATTGGAGAAATACCCGGAAGCGAGGTTCATCTGCCCGGCCATGGACCGCGAACCCCAGGCGCATAAATGGGTCGAGCAGTACCAGCTTGAAAACAGCGTGGATCTGCTGCCCATCGTTCCGCACGGGAAGATGGCGGACCTGTTCCGGCAGGCGCATATCGTGGTCTCGCCTTCCACCCATGACGGCACCCCCAACACCCTGCTGGAAGCAATGGCCTGCGGATGCTTCCCTGTTGCCGGGGATATCGTGTCGATCAATGAATGGCTGATGCATGGGAAGAACGGACTGCTGGTCGATCCGGGAGACCCGCAAGCCCTGGCGGATGCCATCCTCCAGGCCATCGAGGACACCGAACTGCGCCAGAGTGCCGCCAATACCAACCAACAGATGATCGCCGAACGGGCCAACTTCCCTGTTGTCATGGCCCAGGCGGAAAACTTTTACCAAGAGGTCTCCGGTGGCTGATCCGCTCTCGCGCCTGCTGCCCCTCCTGCAGTGCCCCCTGTGCGGCAATGCTCCGCTCAAAAAGAGGCCGACTGCTTATCCGGGACAAATTCCCTTCGACTCAGCAGGCAGCCACCTGGCCTGCCAGGGATGCGGGGAGTCCTATCCTGTCACTGCTGATCTGATCCCGGTCATGTGGAGCGATTCGCTCAAAGAGCAGTTCCTCAACGATCCGCACCCAGACTCCAGCCTTGGTGCCAACATCCAGATCTACGATGCCATCTCAGATGACTACCAGAGCTACACCCGGCAGCTGCCGGAAAACGCCCTGCGCATTCAGGACGGGGCCGGACGTATCCTGTCCCATTGTCCCTCAGAGCCACCCCGCTACCACCTCGATTTTGGCTGCGGGCCGGGACATGTAATGGGCTGGCTGAAGGACGAAGGGCTGATTTCCGTCGGGATGGACGTTTCGCTTGCCAACCTGCGCAACGCCCGCAAATCGACGGGCGCCCTGGTGGTGTGTGGGGATGCCGTCCAGATGCCTTTCAAAGACCAAACTTTCGACCTGGTCACAGAAGCTTCCGTCCTGCACCATATCCTGGACTGGCAGGCCGCGGTGTCGGAGAGCTGCCGGGTTTGCAAATCGGCAGGAGGCATCCTGCTGGATGCTGAACCCAGCCAGGAAATGGTCGCTTTCAGCAAGCTGGCGGTTTTCGTCTTCGACCTGCGCTTCCCGGTCTACAAACTGCTCAGCTATATTTGGAAGGACAAATACATCTTCCGCGATACCGAACAGGCCAAGCTCAACCTGCTGGCTGAAATCCATCACCAGCCGGGCACCGGATTCCCGCTGGGAGACCTGCGCCAAATCTTCGAACAGGCCGGATTCAACCTGTATCTCTACCATTCTCCAGGATCAGACCTGGACAGCACCCGGCCGCCCAAGCTGAAGAATATTATCTTGAACCTGTTAAGTTTTCGTAATCCCTGGAATCCCCAGCTGGGATCATTCACCGCCCTGGGAACCCAGTCCCCCGCTCACCTCAAGAAAGGATACGCCCGATGAAGATCCAAAAAGTGGCCATCATCGGTACTGGCGGCTTTGGCCGTGAAGTGCTGGATGTACTGGAAGCCATCAACCAGGTCGAGAACAGCTACGACATTCTCGGTTTTATCACCGAACCAGGCTACCAATCTCCCGGCGAGCTGATCAACAAAAAACCCATCCTAGGATATTTCGATTGGCTTGAGAAGAACATAGATGAAGTTAAGGTCATCTGCGGAGTTGGGGACACCGCCACACGCCTGCGGCTGACCCGCATGGCAGAGAAAATGGGAGCGCAGTTTTTCAGCGCCATCCATCCCCAGGCAATCCTGACGAAGTGGCTCACCATGGGAAGCGGATCGATTATCACAGCAGGGTGCATCCTGACCAATAACATCACTATCGGCAACCATGTGCACCTCAACCTGGACAGCACCGTCGGCCACGATGTGGTGATTGAAGATTGCGTCACCGTTTCCCCCGGCGTGCATGTCTCGGGGAATGTCCGGCTGGAAGTGGGCAGTTTTATCGGGACCGGCGCTAACCTGATCGAAGGCAAAACGGTCGGGAAGTGGTCCGTGGTGGGTGCGGGGAGCGTGGTGGTGAAAGATATTCCAGCCAACAGCACCGCAGTCGGCAACCCGGCAAAAGTGATCAAGACGCGGGAACCTGGCTGGCAATTGGAATAGCAGCAAATTATGGACATCTGGACTGAAATCCTCTCGCGCCAGCGCGACCGCATCCGGACAGCGTTCAAGTCCCTGCAGGCGAATGAAAAGATTACGGTGCGCGCCCACCTGATCCGCATGACCAGTGAAGACGGCTGGCATCCCGAGCAGGTCAGGTCTGCCTCCATCGCTATTGAAGCGATCAAAGACCTGCCAGATGGGTAATTTTCCAAAGGGCACGATTGCCGGCTTTTTGTATAATAATAATTATGGAGATTAAAGACCTCACCAAAAAGATGGATACATTTGTGATGAGCAAAGGATGGTATTCTCCCAGCAGCCCAAAGCCGCAAACCGCCCGCAACCTGGCAATCTCACTGGCGATTGAAGCTGCCGAGGTGCTCGAGCATCTTCAGTGGGCCGAGACCCCCCAGCGCAGAGAAGCATTTGCAGACGAACTGGCAGATGTCGCCTTGTACTTATTCCAATTGGCGAACATCAGCGAGATAGACCTGGAAGCGGCGATCCTGGATAAGTTGGCAGCCAACCACCAACGCGACTGGGAAGCTCCCGAGGAACAAGGCAGCAAGAAGAGATGACCGATCCAAAAAGCAAACCTCCAGAATCATCATCACCCAGCCTGCTGTCGGTGATTGAATCTTCCTCGGATTGGCCTTTTTCCCTGAGCGAGCTGGCAGCCGGCCTGCGCCGCTACACCGGGGACTCTACCCTTACGATCAGCGATCTGAAAGTGCATGAAATCAGACAGAGGCGGCCGGCGGTGGGAAAATTACGCGGCCTGTGCGTCCACACCTCAGGAGAGGGAGGGACGAAAACCCTCGACCTCGTGCTCAAACAGACTCAAGGCAGCACGCGTGCCGGTGCTGCAGGGGCTGGGCTGCGCGAAATCTCCATCTACCGCACCTTGAAAGAACACCTGCCGTTGAATCTCCCGGAACTTGTCGCCGCCCACCCCAAAGGAGAGTGGCTGGTGATGGTGCATCTCCCCGCCGGAAGACGACCGGAAAACTGGATCGCGGCAGATTACCTGCTGGCAGCCGAAAAGCTCGCCGTGCTGCACGACCGTTTTTGGAGCATGGATATGCACCTCTCCGTTTATCCCTGGCTGGAACAACCCCTCAACTCTGACCGGGATATCTACGTACAGGGTGCCAGGAGCGACGCCGCCAAACTGGCAAAAAACACCCGGGGTGTCCTCAGCCGCCAGACAGATATTCTCACCATCACAGAAAAAATTGTCGACAACATCGACATGATCGTGGATACCCTCAGAAACAGTCCTGCCACATTACTGCACGGCGATTACTGGCCGGGAAATATCCTCATCGAAACCAACAGCCGGCNNACTTACTTTCGTTCCTCCAGGGAAGCAGCTGGGCATTTTCCCCCCTGCCCATCTCTCCGGCTGAGATAATTGAACATTACCGCAGCCGGCTCGCCAAGGCAGGCGCTCACGCATATTCTTCCCAGGAGTTCGAGCTGCTGTGGGATTATGCCGTGATGTGGACATTTGTCGGCGGATGGACGGGAAGACTGGCGAACACGCCGGAAACACTCCTGCCGATGCGGCTCTCGGCGCTGGAAGAAGTGCTCTTCTCCCCGCTCCGCAAGGCCTATCACCGGCGGTTAAATTAAGTTTCAACAGGAAGGGAAATAGATGCAAATCACAATATTCGGAGGCTCCTCACCAAAGCCAGGTTCCCCGGCATACCAGCAGGCCTATCAGTTGGGTCAATTATTAGGAAAAAGCGGCCATACCGTGCTGACAGGCGGTTACATCGGCACAATGGAAGCGGCCTCGCGCGGCTGCGCAGAAGCCGGCGGACATGTGATTGGTGTGACCTGTGACGAAATCGAAGCCTGGCGGCAAGTGGCTCCAAACCGCTGGGTAAAGGAAGAACTGCGCTTCCCCACCGTCCACCAACGCCTGCTGACCCTGATTAACAAGTGTCAGGCGGCAATCGCACTGCCCGGCGGCGTGGGCACCCTTACCGAGATTTCGCTGATGTGGAACCAGATGCAGACTCATGCCATCCCGGCCCGCCCGCTGGTCCTGGTGGGTACCGCTTGGAAGGAAATGTTCGATCTCTTTTTCACCCGGCAAGACGCGTATATCCCCCGGGGGCACCGCAGCTACCTGAGCTTCGCGGATAGCGTCCAAGAGGCTTACCAGCAAGTGATCCAACACCAATGACCGCCATTGACCCTCCCCAACTGCGCAAGCAGGTTGACAATCTCGTCCAGCATTATGCAGACCCAGAAAAATTCCTGCGGGATCTACGAGATTTGTTTAACTATTATGGAGACCGCACCAAGCGCGTCAGCCAGCACTCGGCCAAAACCACCGCACTGCCTGCATCGTATGTTCCTCAGCCGGTGCTGCGCCAAATTGTCGTTGGGCTTTTGCCTTACGCGGAGAACGTACCGCACGCTATTCTGGTGCTGGCGCGCAGTCTTTGGGATGTAGCACATCTGGAACACCGCCAGCTGGCCGCCATGCTGCTGGGAAAACTGCCCCTGACATATTCAGATGAAATCCTGCCGATGGTACCCAGGTGGTGCAACCAGAACCATGAAGAAGCTTTGCTGGTGAGCCTGGCAACCCACAGCCTCGAGCAAATCCGGTCCGGAACCCCGGATGTACTGATAGACCAAATTGAATCCTGGCTGTATCCGGAACCAGGCGACTCGGAAGAAGATCCGCCGCCTGAAAAAAGGTTGACTCCAGCAGCAATGCTCAACTTAAAGAAACTCGGGTGCAGCGCACTCGTACCGCTGGTCAAATCGCCGGATTTTGAAAATCTGCCCAAGATCTACAGGATTCTGAAGCCCCTCCTGCGGGATGCCCCAAGCGTACTGCGCCCGTATTTGGTTGACCTGCTGCGCCCAATGGCGCGCCGCTCCCCCCAGGAAATCACCTACATCCTGCGTACCGAGCTCACTCACTCTCCCTCCAACAAGCACCTGATCTGGCTCAGCCGGCGCACCCTGGAAGAACTGCGCCCGGAACACCAATCCCGCCTGCGAAAGCTGATCTTCCCCCGGCAGGAGGATTAACCTTCTGTTTTTGTTTGTGTGCAGCTGAATTGGGATGGTGGAATTCCCCAAAAACTTGACCTTGCGCAGCTTGATGATAATTACACCGTCTGGTATAATCGCGCAGTTGACTAGACCGGTATGCGGCACTTAATCCCTGCTGCGTGCCAGGAGACCTGTAAAATAAGAAAGGACAGATGTCATGCCATTACCAAAGGATTTAAAAACGGAAGTTATTCAGGAATATCAACGAGACGAGAAAGATACCGGCTCACCTGAAGTACAAGTTGCGCTGCTGACCAAGCGAATCAACCAGTTGACGGATCACCTGCGCACCCACAAGCACGATGAATCTTCCCGGCGTGGGCTGCTCAAATTGGTCGGCCGCCGCAGAAAATTGCTGGCTTACATCCACCGTAAGGACTATCAGAGTTACATTGATATCACCAATCGGTTGAAGATACGCCGCAAATAAAGTTAACAAAATCGTGGGTAGATGGTCAAACGGTCATCTACCCGTTTTTACAATATGCACTATCCCCACCAGTTGGGATTTGGATGCTGGAGATAACCCCTCTGAACAAACCAATATGGGATCAATATTTCCATTTTGGTTGCACCGAAATACTCTTTCGGGCCAGAACTTTGTTGCGATCAATGAGCAAAGTTGTCGCTAGCCTCCAGTTCCTGACAAGGTGGGAAAACCTTAGGAGGTTTACAAATGAAACCCGAATTAAAACGCTTTAAGGCCTCTGTCGGCGGACATGAGGTCATCTTCGAGACTGGACTATTAGCCCAGCAGGCAGGAGGCGCGGTCACCGTTCGACTGAATGGTTCCTTGATTTTTGCCTCAGCTACCATCAGCGATGAACCGCGCGAGGGGATTAATTTCTTCCCGCTCAGCGTGGACTTTGAAGAACGCATGTACGCTGGAGGGCGAATCCCCGGGGGCTTTTTCCGCCGGGAAGGCCGCCCAACCGAGAACGCCATCCTGACAGCCCGTCTCACTGACCGGCCGCTGCGACCCTTGTTCCCCAAGGACATGCGCAATGACGTCCAGGTAATTATGTACGCGATTTCTGCCGATGAGGAGACGCCACTGGATGTGATGGCGATCAATGCTGCCTCGGCGGCGGTGTTGATCTCAGACGCTCCCTGGAGCGGCCCAGTTGCTGCCGTCCGCATCGGATTAATCGACGGCCAATTCGTCGTCAACCCAAGCTATACCCAGATGGAAGACTCCACCCTGGACCTGCGGGTAGCGGGCACGAAGGAAGCGCTGCTGATGGTAGAAGCCGGCGCCGATGAAGTGGACGAAGACACCATGAACAAGGCTTTGAGCTACGCGCACGAAGCCATGCAGCCCCTGATTGACGCTCAGCTTGAGATGGCCGCCGAAGTTGGTAAACCAAAAACCGAATACCCTTCTATCAGCGTGCCGGAAGACATTGAAGCGAAAGTTTTTGCCCACACCAAAGACCGCCTGGAAGCCCTCTACGATCAGAATCACACCAAACACGAGCGGGATACCGCCATCAACAAACTGCGCAAAGAGGTAGTGGAAGAACTGGCCGGGGAAGATGAAACCCTCATGCCGGACATCCGGGAAGCCTTTGAATCCACCAATAAGAAAGTTGTGCGCGCTCGCATCCTGGAACGCGGCCTGCGCCCGGATGGACGCTCTACAACGGACATCCGGCCGATCTGGTGCGAAGTGGATTACAGCCCGCGCGCACATGGTTCCGGTATCTTCACACGCGGAGAAACGCAGGTGCTGACGATTGCGACACTCGGCACCCCGCGTGACGCCCAGAACCTGGACAACCTGACACCCAACGAATCCAAACGCTACATGCATCACTACAACTTCCCGCCCTTCTCTGTCGGTGAGACACGCATGCTGCGCGGTTCCTCGCGCAGGGAGATCGGCCACGGCGCCCTGGCAGAACGGGCACTCCTCCCCGTCCTTCCAGAAGAGAAGGAATTCCCTTACACCTTGCGGCTGGTATCTGAATGTCTTTCCTCAAACGGCTCGACCTCGATGGCCTCGGTTTGCGGTTCCACACTGGCCTTGATGGATACAGGTGTACCGATTAAAGCCCCGGTTTCGGGCATCGCTATGGGGATGGTCAGCGAAGGCGACACGTATAAAATCCTCAGTGATATCCAAGGGCTGGAAGACCACCTCGGCGATATGGACTTTAAAGTCGCCGGTACCGACAAAGGGATCACCGCCCTCCAGATGGACATCAAGGTGGAAGGGCTGACCCCGGAAATGATGGCAGAAGCCTTGGCACAGGCCAAAGTCGGCCGCGCCCACATCATGAATGAAATGTTATCCGTGCTGCCAACGCCTCGCCCCGAACTGAAGGATCATGCTCCCCGTATGATCTCACTGCAGATACCGGTGGACAAGATCGGCGCAGTTATCGGTAAAGGCGGCGAGACAATCCGCGCCCTGCAAGAAGAAACCGACGCCAGAATCGATATCGAAGACGACGGGACGGTATTTATCTTCACTACTGACGGCGAGAAAGAACGCGCCGCGCGAGAACGGATCGAAGCGCTGACCGAATCGGCTGTCGTAGGCAGAATTTACACCGGAAAAGTTGTCCGCACGACCGATTTCGGCGCATTCGTCGAGATCATCCCCGGCACCGACGGTTTGGTGCATATCTCTCAACTAGCCTCCCACCGGGTCAACCGGGTGGAAGATGTTGCTGAAGTTGGAGACGAGATCACGGTGATGGTCACCAATATGGACGAATCCTCCGGCCGTATTCGCCTCTCACGGCAAGCCGTGCTCGAAGGCTGGACGCTTGAAGAAGCCCAGCAAAAAGACAGGGGCGGAAAGCCCAGCGGTGGGCGAAGAAGCGGCGGAAACCGCGGACGCCGCAATTAATCTGCTGATTGACTGTTGAAGCACAAAGAGGTGCTGGAATATTCCAGCACCTCTTTTCAATTCCCTATACAGGCTAATTCCCGGTAAGGAAGTCGTCCAGCACTTGTATCGAGACCCAATAGATATCCGGGAAATTGGTCGGCGCGTCCCGGTTGGAGGCAAAGAACAAAAAGCGGCCGTCCGGAGAGAGCGCTGGAGTGGCCTCTTCCGATTCGGAATTCACCGGGGGACCGAGGTTCTGCGGCTCAGACCAGCGACCGGAAGCGTGAAGTGTGCTGATATACAAGTCTCCCACCCTTCCTTCCGGAGTCAGGTTGTCTTCTCTGCCTACCGAATAAAAGAGCAAAAATTTCTCGTCCGGCGAGATAACCGGTTCGAGTTCGATGAACCCTTCCTCGTTAGAAAGCACTTCTATCTTCTCCGGCACCTGATATACACCATCCACCGCTTCCGTGCGGTACAGGCCGTACCCACCGCGCGAGGGATAATTGGCCATATAGTACAGCGTACCGCTCGCGGTTACAGATACATCCCACTCGCCATCTAAAGACTCTAACGGCAGTTCCAGGTCTCTTGGCTCTCCCCAACGGTCTCCTTCCCGTTCTACCACCCAAATTTGATGGTTATCCATCAGCGGTGTTGTGGGCGTGAGCGGGCGATTAGACCAGAAGTATAGTGTCTCGCCGTCAGGAGAAATAAACGGCCCAACATCCTGAAAGTCCGAACTAAACGAAGCCGGTGCCGGATCGGTCCACTGATCCCCCTGCAAGAAAGTCACCATGATCATCGAGCGTCCTCTGGCAACCCGGGTAAAATAAGCTTCTTCCAAGTTGGGGTGCAGGGCAAAAAACAGCTCGATACCTTCGCTGGAGACCATTCCAGGCAAAAACACCTCAGGCTGCAATCCTGGGGCCGGAAGCCCTAGGTAGTATTCCCGTTCCACCGCTGGGGTTAGAGTTGGGGTTTGAACAACCGGACTGGACATCGTGAAAGTAGGTGTGCGGGATATTTGTGCAGTTGGGGTTGGCGCTTCAATCTCTGTGCGCTCTGTGCGCGCGCATCCTGCCAGAAGAATGGCAATCAGAAACACCAATATTTTCAGGTGACGGCCGACCATATCTTATCGCCTCTTGTCAAGAATAGCACCATTGTAACCTGACTTTTGCGCCGGGGAAATCGATTAAAATTTCACACGCTCCGAAGATTTGCCTAAAATCGAATCATGTAGAACATTAAATAAAAACCCGGCAGCCATAAAAAACTGCCGGGGCGTCAATTTAAGATTTAATCAGCTAGCTCACGCGCCCTTCCACCTCTCCCTCAACCTTCTCCGCCCACGGGTAGATTTCAGTACCCTGGGCCGCTGCACGGATCGCTGGATCATCAGAATAATGGCCGCGCTTCTCAGGCGGGATCAGCTGGGCGATCTTGCGCATCATCTCGTGCCCGACCTCATCAATCTGGCGCCTGCGTTCCCGGCCTTTCCCGGTCACTTCCATTGGCTGGTAAGGCTCGCCAATTTTAATGGTGACCTTGGCGCGTTTAAACCCTTTTAGAGATGGGAAAACCTGATCCATACCGTCCAGGCCGACTGGCAGCACCCGGGCATTTGTGCGGGAAACTAGAAAGCCTGCACCCGGCCTGGGCGGGCGCAGCACCTGGGCCCAATTCCCGGCCTCCGGGAATACACCCAGGATTCCACCCCGATTGAGCACTTTCTCAGCTTCGCGCAGGGCGAAGGTCGAACCCGTGCCGCGCTTGACCGGCAGGTATCCCCACAGCCGGGGAATAAACAAGATGATGGATGGCGCATGTGGATTAACGGCCCCACCGATAAATTCCAGCGGCGCCGGGCAAACCCGGACAAAAGCAGCCGGATCAACAAAGCTGAAATGGTTGCCGACAACAATCAGCGGTCCTTCGTCGGGAAAATTCTCCTGGCCTTCGATCGTCAGATCTGTCAGCAGCCAAAAAGCCACCTTCGAAAGCCAGCGCATAAACCGCCGCAGCGGATTACGCTTTTTCAACTGTTCAGCTTCAACTTTTTTGGCGAAATTGGTCACAAATCAATCCCCTGGCTCTAGAGCAACCTGGCCCAGGGCAACTTTTCGACCTTCTTTTTCATTGACGAAGAACAGCAAACCCAAACCAACCACCAGGAAGGCGACAATTGCAAAGATGGCCTGCCGGTGCCCAAGCTGGATGGCCGCATCCGGGTTAATCCCGGCCGTCTCATGCATCACCGTGAGGCGATGGGCAATGATGCCGAACAAGGTAGGCCCAATAAAGGAAGACGTGCGGCCAACCATACCGAAGAACCCAAAGAATTCAGCACTGCGCCCCGGAGGGGCAAAGGCGCCGATCATCGTGCGGCTGAGGGACTGCACGCCGGTGAGTGCAAAGCCTGCCAGCGAGGTGATGGCAAAGAAACCGGCAACAGAGTTGTTGAAATAAATTAAGACAACCGCAATGATCATCAAAACCAAGGACTGCACCAGCCCGCGTTTGAATCCAATCCGTTCACCGAGAACACCGTAAATGTAAGCACCAGCCACGCTGGCAACCTGCACCAGGATCATCATGATGATCAAATCCTGCTGTTCCATGCCGTAGAGCACTGCACCGACGATGGCAGCAAAATCGAGCGCGGCAATAATGCCGTCGTTATACACCAGGAAGGCCGCCATAAATTTCAGAAACTCGCGGTACTGGTTGACCGACCGCACAGTGGTACGCAGCCGGCGGAAAGCGACTTTAAAATAGTTGTCTCCTGGCAGAAGCGGGCGCGGTTCGGCTTTTTCTTTCAGCCAGAACCACATTGGAATGGTGGAGAGGGAGAAGAAAATAGAGGTAATGATGAAGGACAGCCTGGTGACAAAATCTCCACCGATGATCATGATCAGAGCCAGCACTATCAAGAGACAAATGATACCTCCCAAGGAGCCAATCGCCCAACCGTTCCCAGACACTTTGCTGATCTCATCCTGTGTGGCAATTTCCGGCAGTAATGCATTGTAAAACACCTGCCCACCCCGGTAACCAATTTCAGCAAGAATGAAGAACAGCATCCCGGTAAACACATTTCCTTCCCGTACGGTGAACAGCAAGCCAGTGAAAATCACACACACTGTGGACATGAAGAACAGGATGGTTTTCTTTTTCCCAGAGTGGTCTGCAATTGCCCCCAAAACCGGGGCGATAACGGCCACGAACAGCATCGCGATGCCGGTTGCGATGCCCCACAACCGCGTGCCCTCCGAACCTCCGACCACCGCTCCCTGGAAATAGGCTGAATAAATCGCCAGCAGCACCACTGCGGCGTAGGCCGAGTTCCCAAAATCGTACAGGTACCAGGCCCAGTGTTCTCTCCGTTTGGTCATTGCATCTACAGCCATAGTTTAATCTCTCCTATTATAAATTTGCCNNGGTTTTGCTCTTCGTTAGCGGTCCTGGGTGGGCAGGTAAGGCATTGAAGGGCCTTCCACGCCCAACAATTGTGCCAGCGCGGCGCGCATCGCCACCCGATCATCCCAGGGGTATTCGGTCTCGATAAAACACATCGACTGCTCATGGCCTTTACCCAGGGCAAAAACCAGGTCTCCCGGCCGGGCCTGGCGCAGTGCAAAAAGGATCGCCTCGCCGCGGTCTGGAATACGAAAGAAGGTCTTGTTCTCGATCCCGCCTTTGCCTTCTGCGCCGGCCGCCATCTCAGCCAAGATATCATCTAGTGATTCAGTGCGCGGGTCTTCGGCAGTCAGGATAGTCAGGTCAGCGAGTTCAGCGGAGAATTCTGCCATCATCCGGCGCTTCTGCTTATCCCGCAGACCCGCCGAGCCAAATACAGCAATCACGCGCCCGTCGGTCATCTCGCGTCCGGCCTCAAGGGCAGCCTGGAGGGCGTACGGCGTATGAGCAAAATCCACCACCGCCAGGAAATCCTGGCCTAAATTGATACGTTCCATCCTTCCGGGCACACCCTCCAGGGCGCGGACCCCATCCGCCGCAGTCTGCGGATCAATGCCCAATCCCAAGACAGTGGCAGAGATCGCAGCCACAATATTCCAAACATTGTAATTCCCAATCATCCTGGTTTGAACAGGCACACGAAACCCCGGGCCGTGAGCAATAAACTGCAGGACTTCTGGCGTGTTTTCAATTTGATCTGCCCGGACCTGGGCCTCAGGATGTGTTCCATAACTGACCTGCCGTGCCCCAGTAAGGTCCGNNATCCCGGTTGAGGACGGCCAGCGGTGCAATGGGGTTTTTCTTTTGCTTTGGCTGCGAGAGTCCTTCAAACAAGCGCGCCTTGGCCTGGAAGTAAGCCTCCCAAGAGCCATGATAGTCCAGGTGTTCATGGGTGATATTGGTCACCACCCCGATATCAAAATCCTGCCCTGAGACCCGGCGGGCGGCCAATCCATGCGAGGTGGTTTCTAATACCACATGGGTCAGCCCGGCATCTGCCATCTGGCGCAAATATTTCTGGACATCAAACACTTCCGGGGTGGTGACATGCAGACCGGTATCGAGCGCCTGGTCGCCTATCATGGCATTGACTGTCGAGATCATACCGGCTTGGATCCCGGCGGCAAGCAAGATGTGGTAAACAAAATTGACCGTGGTGGTCTTCCCATCGGAGCCAGTGACCCCGATCATGGTTAACTCATTGGCAGGATGATGGTAAAAAGCTGCAGAGAGATGCGCCAATACCCTGCGGCAGTCTTCCACCTGCAGATAAGGGACTGCCAGAGACAAATCTTTGGACCCGATGACGGCCGCTGCACCGTTTTGGATCGCGTGCGGGATAAATTGGTGGCCGTCGATACGGTCGCTGGTGGCCACAAAGACATCCCCGGGCTGCACCTGGCGCGAATCCACGGCAATCCCAGACACCTGGACGGAAGGGACTCGGTGGTTCAACGGGTAACCTTCAAGCAATGTTTTGAGGTCTTTATCCGGCACGCATCAATTCCTAAAAAAAGACGCCCGAGCAGGTTACGGGCGTCAGTTTAACAATATTAAATCTAGTTGAAACCTACAGGCAGCCTATTATTTCAAATTTTGTCGCATGGATTCAAGTTGTCCGGCAACAGAGCCATCCAAGACTTTGTCGCCCACACGTACAACGAGACCACCCATAATGGCCGGGTTGACTTTGAATTCAACATTTCCCTGGCCTTTGAGCACTTGCTCTTTGATGGTCTGCTGTTCGGATTCGTTCAGCGGCAGCGCGCTGGTGACAACGGCCGAATCACCTTCAACCGGTTCCACCACCGAGACTTTGCCATCTTTAACTCCGGAGAAAAATTGATCGATCAGGGCATGCTGGCGTTGTTCGTCCAGCGCCTCACCAACCAGTTTCTGCGTCGCAGCCATCGCCAAAGCTGCAATCTGCCCGCGCACTTCGCTGAGGACCTGATTGCGTTCTTCCTCAATGTCTGCCAGCGCATTCTTGCGAGCTTCGGCAGCCTCTTTCTCAGCCGCCACTTTGATATCGCGGGTGGCTTCTTCGGCGCGCACAGTTGCCTCACGCACAATTTCAGATGCCTTGTTCTGGGCTTCAGCGACAATCTCTTCAGCCTTCGCTTCCGCGTTGGCACGCGCCTCGGCAGCTACACGGGCATCTTCCAGCCCCTGGGCGATCTTTTCGCGGCGCTCCGAAAGCATTTTTGTGATGGGCTTATACACCCAGGCTCTTAGAACCACAAAGAGGATCCCGAAGTTGAAAACCTGGACAAATACATATCCTAAGTTAATACCTAGAGCTTCCAAAACTCACCTCCTGGGTTTGCTTAGCCTACAACGAACAGAATCAAGAGAGCAACAACCAAGCAGTAAATCGCTACCGCTTCGGCAAACGCAATCCCCAAGATCATGTTAGTTTGAATATTACCGGACGCATCGGGGTTGCGGCCCATCGCCTGAACCGCCCCACTCACCACGATACCAATCCCAGCGCCAGCGCCGATCGCTCCGATCATTGCTAAACCTGCGCCAATCAATTTTGCTGCAATTACAATATCACCTACCATTACGACAATGCCTCCAATTATTGTATTTTTTGGGCGGTTTGATGCACCCAAAAGGAATCTGTGCGAGCATTCCGCTCGATATTTTTATTAGACCTAGTGGTCATCATGTCCGTGTGATTCGGTTGCCTGGGCCATGAAGACCATCGTGAGCATACCGAAAACGATTGCCTGAATCAGCCCGATAAAGAACTCGAGCATTAAGAAACCGCTCTGTGCAAAGACCGGCACAAGCGAGCCAATCACAAACAGCAGTACCGAACCGGCAAAGATATTTCCAAATAAACGGAAGGAGAACGATAACACCTTCGCCACTTCGGAAATCAACTCCAGAATACCCACGGCAAAATCGATGACACCAAAGATGGGCACTTTGAAGAGTGTTTTGGTATTCCAGAACTTGTTGAGATAGCTCATCCCATTGGCCCTGAAGCCAATGTACTGCACTGCAGCCACCGCAATCAATGCCAGGGCGATCGTAAAGTTCAGGTCGGTCGAAGCCACCCTGACAAATGGAACGATATGGTATCCCTTGTCGATATGCTCGTCTTCGGCGTGGTCACCTTCCGCGGCTGCGGCGTCTTCCTTTACAATGGTGAAAACACCGGGCAAAATCTCTTCTTTAGGATACCCATGTGCGCCTTCAGCGTGCACGGGTTCGATCCAACCGATGCTGTCTACGCCCGGGATCAACTCAGTCCAGTTCCAAACCAGAACCATCAGGGTGATCGTCGCGAAGACGGGAAAAATTTGCTTCGTCCACTTGCCGGCAGTGCCTTCAGTCAGGTTGTGGAGGGCTTCCAAAAGCGCCTCTACAGCACCAGATATACCTTTGGGAACTGCGCTTCCCTCCCGGGTCGCTCGCCGTACGCCTAAAGCAATCAGCAGCAAGATCACATCTGCCACCAACATAGCAATAATCGTGTTGGTGATGTTCACTTCCTGGCCGAACAACGTGAAACCGGTGTGGAAGACAACTTCCGCAGGTAATTGAACGTGCGGTTGGATGGGGGGATAAGCTCTAGCTGCAAAAAAGCTGGCAATGATAAATGCCAAAACGATCCAGCGATTGACGCCCCAACGCCAACCAGTTTGTTTCTCATTCTGCGTCACTGTCTGCATCCTCCTGTAAATTTTCTTGTTGAGCATCCTCTGCTTGCTGGGCATTGAGCTGTCTGGAATACACACGCGTACTCCATACCAGAGCAACAGCAGTCAAAGGTACACTCACAACAATCAAACCGATTGTATATAGATGCTTTGAACTTTGTAAAGTTTTATCAAGCCATAAACCCAAAAAAATGGCTGCGGCCAAGATGAGTGTGGGAACCACACATCCCAACCCGAGCCCAACCAGAGTAGCTTTTGCAGGTGACTGTGGTTGGGATTTGGCGGGATTTTTCATCTTTTCAACGGCTCGCGAATTATAACATAAGACATTGATACGTCAACAAATGTACTCTAGAAGAGCGACTTGGCCGCATCTGCTGTAATCTGGAACCAGGGGGCCATCACCGTACCCAGTAAGACCACACCAAGTACGCAGACGACCAGCACCACACCATGCACGGGGTTGACCGGCATGGGAACCTCGTCTCCCGGCTGGCGTTTGAGGTACACCACCTTGAGCACATTCAAGTAGTAATACAAGCCGATTACAGCATTGAGCACACCCACGACCGCCAGCCAAACCAGGTCGGCCTGGATGGCCGCCGAGAACACCAGCACTTTGGCAAAAAAGCCGCCCAGCGGCGGGATGCCGCCCAACGACAGGAAAGTAAACAGCATACCAAAGGCCAGTCCGGCATTACGGCGGCTGAGGCCGGCGTAATCTTTGATCTCATCGGAGCCTGACTGGTGGTAGTACACAATCACAAAACCGAATGCTGCCAGGTTGGTCAGCAGGTAAGTGATGATGTAGTACAGCATGCTGTTGAGGCCAAATTCGTTGCCTGCGGCAACAGCCATCAGGATATACCCGGCATGGGCAATCGAGGAATAGGCCAACATCCTTTTGATGTTGGACTGCCATAATGCCACCAGATTGCCGAGGGTCATGGTGACGGCCGAGAGCACTGCCAGCGCCATCTGCCAATCTCCGAGTGGGAAAGCTTCGATCAGGACGCGTGCCAAAACCGAAAACCCAGCGGCTTTAGAAGCCGTGGAAAGGAACCCGGTCACCGGGGTGGGCGCGCCTTCGTACACATCAGGCGCCCAGAAATGGAAAGGCACCATCGAGACTTTGAAGCCAAATCCCACCAGCACCAGCAGCAGGCTGGCGATCAGGGGGATGGAAGGCACCTCTCTGAAGGCATCGGCCAGGGCGTACAAATCTGCCGTACCAGCAAAACCGTACATCAAGCTGAAGCCATACAGCATGACCGCCGAAGTCATCGCACCGAACAGCAGGTACTTAAACCCGGCTTCGGTGGATTTGTCATCATCCTTCATGAACCCTGCCAGGGCATACAAAGGGATGGATGCGGTCTCAATTGCAAGGAAGAGCATCACCAAATTGCCCGCGCCAGACATCAGACTCATCCCCAAAGTGGAGAATACCAACAAGATGTAGAATTCACCGCGCTTACTGATCGATTCCCATTCAATTGAAAAGAGTACCGTGGCAGCCGCCCCAACCAGGAAGACCAGACGGAAGACAAACGCTAACAGATCGTGGCGCAGCATCCCATACCAGATGGCAGTATTCTGGCCAACTTCCGGGCGTGAGAACACAATCGCCAGCACAAAAGTCACGACCAGGCCGCCAAAGGTGAGATAGGCCAGGTTTTCTTTGTGTGCTTTAGAAAGCCGCAAATCCACAACCAACAGGACTGCGGCAAGAACAACGAGACTAATTTCGGGTAGTATCGCAAGATAATCCATCTTACATTCCTCCCAGCAGGATCAGCACCCGCTCAACGCCGGTCTCGACCATCGGCACCATCAGAGATGGAAAAATACCGACGCTGATCAACACCAGGCACAAGAGCGCTAATGCCAGTTTTTCGCTTGGATTTACATCGTGCATGTGCCCTTCAAACTCTTCCGGGAACTCTCCGAAGAAGACCCGGCGGATCAGGCGGATAATATACGCCGCGGTGATCACGATCGAGATGGCACCTACGATGGCGATCCAGCTTTTGCTGCCGGCACCAGCCCACGCGGGACCAGCCCAGAAGGGTTTCTCGCCCCAGACACCCATAAAGATGGGGAATTCAGCAATGAATCCGGAGAAACCGGGCATACCCATCGAGACCAAACCACCGACGATGAAAGCCACTGCAACATGCGGCACGTACTTCACCATACCTCCCAGTTCGCTGATCTGGCGGGTATGCACCTGGTCGTAGATCATACCGACCACGGCAAAGAAGAGAGCCGTCATCACACCGTGCGAGACCATCTGCACGCCTGCTCCGAGCATCCCGTTGTGGTTGAGGGTGGCAAAACCCATCACCACCAATCCCATATGGGAGACCGATGAGAAACCGATAACATATTTGAAATCTGCCTGCACCATGGCGATGTACGCCCCGTACACCACGTTCACCAGGGTCAGGAAAATCATCCACGGCAGATGGAATTTGGCACCTTCCGGCAGCAGCATGATGCCAATGCGCAACGCAGCGAAAGCCCCCAACTTCATCAGCACGCCAGCGTGGAACATGGAAACGGCTGTGGGGGCCGCAACGTGACCGTCCGGCGACCAGTTGTGGAAGGGGAAGATACCACCCAGTACGGCAAACCCGATGAACACAAACGGGAACCACAAGATCTGGAAATCGGTCGAGAACCCGGCGCGTTCAAGGGTCACCATGTCGAAGGTGGTACCGCCCGCAGCAAAGAACATCGCCAGGGCGCCGACCAGCGCAATCACCGAGCCAATCACCAGGTAAAGGGTCAGCTTCATGGCGGCATATTCCCGGGTTTCCTTCCAGCCCCAAATGGCAATCAGCAAATACATCGGGAAGACGGCAATTTCATAGAAGAAGAACAGTACAAACATATCCAGGGCAACAAACACCCCGAAAACGCCAGTCGCCAGCAGGAAGAGGAAAGCAAAAAACTCGCGCTTGCGCTCCTCAATCCGCTGGGAGATGATCACGCCGGTGAACATCACCAGCCCGGTCAGCAGCACCAGCGGGGTATTCATGCCGTCCACGCCCACTTTGTAGCTGATGCCAAGAGCAGGCAGCCAGTCAAACTCATCATAGAACTGGTAGATCTGCGAAGCATCCAGCAGTTCACCCGCGGCCAACTGTGTGTTGACCTCGGCTGCCAGTTCTTGATCGAAGCTAAAATAAACCACCGCACTGAGCGCAAAGGTCACCAGACCGGCGATCAGAGCAATGTTATAAATTAATTTTTCGTTGTCCTTCGGCAGCAGCATCAGCAGCAAGCCAACGACCGCCGGCAGAAAGACGATGACACTAAGGAATGGAAAGTCTTGTAAGCTCATAGCACCCTTCCTAACCGATCGCGCTCTGCAGCGCCATCATGGCTTTATCGATCACATCCAACAGCCATGAAGGCCAAATACCCAGCCAGAGCATCAACACCATCAGCGGGGCAATCACGGCGATCTCCCGCTTGTTGATCTCGGTGAGATGGTGAGAATGTGTTTCGTCCAACGGCCCGTGCAAGCTCTTGGAGATCCCCTTGAGGATGTAAGCGCCAGTAAAGAGCAAACCAAGCATGCTCAGCGCCGTCCATCCGGTGAAGATCGGCCAGGCACCCCGCACCACCAGGAACTCTGAANNCGGCAGCCCAAGAGAGGCCATTGAGGTAAAGATCAAAATACCGCCGTACACCGGCACAAGCGGGAAGTATCCTCCCATCTCGTCCAGGTTGCGGGTATGGATACGGTCGTACACCACACCGACCAGGAAGAACATCCCAGCCGCCGAAAGACCGTGATTGAACATCTGCAGCACCGCGCCGTTGAGGGCGATGGTGGCATCGGGCGTGCCCATCGCTTTGGCTGCCGCCGCAATGCCCAGCACCACAAATCCCATGTGATTGACCGAGGAATAAGCCACCAGCCGTTTGAAATCCCGCTGGCCGAAAGCAGCGAAAGCGCCGAAGATGATGGCAGCCGTCGCCAGCCCAGCAAGGATATTGGCACCAGCTTTAGCCTGCTCGGGATAGAGCGGAAGCACAAAACGCAGGAAGCCGAAGGCCCCCAGCTTGAGCAGCACACCGGCCAGGATCATCGATCCAGCGGTCGGGGCTTCGGTGTGGGCATCCGGCAGCCAGGTATGGAACGGCCAGACCGGCACCTTGAGGGCAAAGGCAATTGTGAAGGCCCAGAAAGCGACAGCTTTGGCCGTGGCGACCGTGGTAAACCCGCCCAAAATCTCGACATCACCGCCCAGGGCATTCCACTGCTGGATAATAAAGGGGAGGTCGAAGCTCTTGAAGACCACACCCAGCATCTGGATCGCCAGCAGCAAACCCAGCGAACCCGCCATGGTGTAGATCATGAACTTGAAGGAAGCATAGGTGCGGTTCGAAACCTTCATCCCGCCCCACAGCTCCCGCTCACCTTTCGGGCTGCCCCACTGATTAATCAGAAAATACATGGGCACCAGGCCGATTTCCCAGAAAACGAAGAAGAGCAGTAAATCCAATGAGAGGAAAACGCCCAGCATTCCGGTTTCCAGGAAAAGAAACAAAGCCATGTACATCCGGACATTTTCTTTGATGCCGTATGAGGCCAGGATCGCCAGCGGGGTGAGCAAAGTGGTCAGCAGCACCATGGTCAGCGAGAGGCCGTCCATCCCGAGATGATAATACGAGCCAATCTCTTCGTACCAGGGCGCATTGACCACAAATTTGAACCCATTGGCATCCGCTGCGGCGCTTTCAAAACCAAACCAGGCGACCAGTGAAAAGACCAACGGTACCAGGCTGGCGATCAGCGCCCATGTGCGGACGATGTTTTTTGAATCCTTCGGTAAAAGCAGCGTGATGACCGCCGCAATTGAAGGAGCAAATAAGATGATTGTCAGTAAAGAATTTTCCATCGTTTCGCTCCCAACTATCGAGTGACAAGCATGATGATGAATAAGCCGCCGAAGGCCACCACCATTGCCAGGATCATGTACGTTTGAACGACACCGGTCTGGATCTTGCGGATTTGTGCGCCAAACCACTGCGGCACAGCAGCCCCAAGCGTATCACCGATAAAGCGGTTGACGACCGGAAGGTCGAAGTAATTGCGGAAGATTCCGCCCAGCCAATATGTGACGCGGGTGACGAGATGCAGGATGCCATCGATCACCTTGCGGTCCATCCACTCGAAGACAAATTTTTCAGAAAGCCACTTGGCGGGCTGTACGAACAAGAAGTCGTACAGTTCGTCGAAGTAATATTTGTTCTCCAGTACAGTATGGACCGATCCGAGCGTTTTCTTGACCGGGTCTTCCTCAGCAGATGGCACATCCCGGTAGGCCAGCCAGCCCAATCCCAGGCCGCCGAGTGCCACCACCAAAGAAGTGAGCAGCGGTATCCAGCTGAATTCCGGCACCTCGGCGTGCAGCCATTCCGGCAGACCGTGAGCGAGGAAATCGTGGATCCAGTTCGGCAGCAGGCCGCCCAGCACGGGGAAATGTTCCGGGATGCCCAGCCAGCCAAAGCCAACTGCAAAGACAGCCAGCACCATCAAGGGGCCGGTCATCCAGAGGTTGGTTTCATGGGCATGTTCAGCCTCTTTGGTGCGGGGCTTGCCCAGGAAGGTGAGCGTGATCTGGCGCATGGTGTAGAAAGCCGTCAGGAAAGCGGCGATGGCCAGCACCCAGAAGACCGCCTGATTGTGCGCCCAGGCATCCGCCAGGATTTCATCCTTGGACCAGAACCCGGCCGTCAGCAGGGGGAAACCGGAGAGGGCAAAACCGCCGATGAGGAAAGTCCAGAAAGTGCGCGGCATCTTGTCTTTCAGACCGCCCATGTTGAACATATCCTGCGGGTCTACGCTGTGATCTCCGGTATGCAGCACACCGTGCTCCATGCCGTGGATCACCGAGCCGGAGCCCAAGAACAAGAGTGCCTTGAAAAAGGCATGTGTGACGAGATGGAAGGCAGCGGCGACGTAAGCCCCAATTCCCAGGGCAGAGACCATAAAGCCCAGCTGGGAGATAGTGGAGTACGCCAGCACGCGCTTGACATCGTTCTGGGCAACGGCGATAGTGGCAGCAAACAAGGCGGTGATCGAGCCGATCACTGCCAGGGCCATCATGGCAGTGGTCACATTTCCATGATCCATGCCAGCTGCCAGCAGCGGGAAGATGCGGATGACCATATAGACACCAGCAGACACCATGGTGGCGGCGTGAATCATTGCCGAGACCGGGGTCGGGCCTTCCATGGCGTCCGGGAGCCAGACATGCAGCGGGAACTGCGCCGATTTACCGACCGTCCCGATAAACAGCAAGATCCCGGCCAACCCGGCAACGGACAGGCCAAGCACACCCGAGTCGGTGTGCGCCATTGTATGCAGCAGTTCCTCATTGAAAAGGATCTGACGGAAGCTGAGCGTGCCCGTTACGCTGTAGAGCAAGGCAATCCCCAGCAGCATGAAGACATCGCCCACGCGGGTGGTCATAAAGGCCTTGATCATCGCGGCCCGGGCGGAGGGCTTGCCATACCAGAAACCGATCAGCAGGTACGAGCACAACCCCATGATCTCCCAACCCACGAACAGAGTCAGCAGGTTGTCGGAGACCACCAGCGTGTACATGCCAAAGGCAAATAATCCAATAAATGCGAAAAAGCGGGCAAACATCGGTTCGATAGAGGGGACAACATGCTTGTGCCCATTTTCCTCAACCGTGGCACCGTGCGGCGGCAGACCTTTCTGGTCGTGGTCGCCTTTGGGCTGGCCCCAGTTGTGATAACCGACGCTGTAGATGAAGATCATCAGCACCGTGATGGCGACAAAGAAAAGCGTGATCGCCGATAACGGGTCAACCAGCACCCCAATCTGGAAGGCCCCACCGTTCAGCGGGAGCCAGTCCAATGTGGAGCCAAATGGATGCTCGCCAAAATGTTCTGCGCCCAACGCCCGGACAAAAACAAACATACTGCCCAGGAAGGAGAGCGCCGCTGCACCAACACCGATCATCCAACTGGCGCGGTTGCTCTTGTTTGCAAACAGAACAATCGTAAAAAAAGCCAGCAGGGGCGGCAGGGGTATCAGCCAGATAATAAGTTCAGTTAGTTCCATAGTAACAACCCTGTATTCCTAAAATTACCATTTGAGCAAATCGAGCTCATCGGCAGAAGCTTTATTGCGCCTGCGCCATACCGAGATCACGAGGGCCAGGCCGACTGCAACCTCTGCGGCGGCGACGACAAACACCATCGCCGTGAAGACCTGCCCGGTGACATCCTCCGGAGCCAGATAGCGCCAGAAGGCCAGCAGATTGATATTGACGGCGTTCAGCATCAGTTCCACACCCAGTAAGATGGCAATCACATTCTTGCGGGCCAAGACACCGAACAGCCCAATGCCGAATAACAACGCCGCTAAGATCAGATACCAGGAAAGTGGGATCATAAGTTAATCCTCCTCCTCTTGTTTAATCGGGAAAGCGATCTTGATGGCGGCGATGAGTGCAGCCAACAGCAATATAGATGCAACAATGCTGGGGATGAGATAACCCTCTGCACTGAAAAACTGCTCTCCGAGGTCTGAGATGACCGCCTGGCTGTCCACAGTCTGGTGCGTTTCAGCACCAAATTGAGGCCAGAATGTCAGCGACCACACCAGGGTGACGATCACCATCACGGCGAGCAAGCCCGCCCAAACCAGATTTTTGTTGAAGGACTTGATCTCTTCACCGGTGACATCTCTGGTGACCATAATCGCCATAATGATCAAAATAGCAATTGCGCCGATATACACCACAACCTGGATCACAGCCCAGTAAAAGGCTTCCAGCAGGACAAAAATCATTGCCACCCCAAACAAGGTGACGATGAGGAACAAAGCTGCATGGATCAGGTTGCTGCGGGTCACCACCATCAGGGCGGAGATCAAAACCAGCGCAGCACCGATCAGGAAAACGATTTGTATTGGGTCCATTGATTCCTCCTCAATTACGCTGCAGTTTCATCTTCGGTTGCCGGGGGTTTCGGCATGACTGCCACCGGCCGGCCCTCGAAGACAACCCGTTCTCGTTTATTCTGCTGGCGGTCTGCCCGGGCAGCCATACTGAAAGCAACCACCCCGAGTACGAGGTTGAAGACCAGCTGAGCCACCACCCGCACCCAGTTATCCGAGAGACGCGTTGCGTAGTCAATCAGGGGCATCCCCATCAGTAAGACCAGCGAAACCGGCACCATGAACTTCCAGTTGAGGTTCATCAGCTGATCAATGCGCACGCGCGGGAAAGTCAGACGAGACCAGATGATCAACAGGTAAAAGATGCTGGTCTTAATAAAGAAGTAGACCAGACCCAGAAGCATGTACTGGTCTGCCCAAGGACCGCGCCATCCACCAAAGAACAAGATGGCCATCAGCGCCGCAAAGGTGAATGAATGCAGGAACTCGGCAGCCTGGAAGAGACCGAACTTGATCCCAGAATATTCAACGTGGTAGCCGGCAACAATCTCGGATTCGGCTTCGAGTAGGTCGAAAGGAGCCCGGCCGACTTCTGCCAGCGAACTGACAAAGTAGATCACCACAGCAAGCGGGGCCATCAGGAAGAACCACACGCCCCCTTCTCCTTGCGCTTGAACGATTGAATTGACGCCCATACTGCGTGCGAGGAAGACCGGCACCAATAATGACAGGAAGAGGGGCACCTCGTAAGAGATGAGCTGAGCAACACCACGGAAGGCTCCGATCAGCGAATACTTGTTATTCGAAGACCATCCCGCCATCATCACAGAGACGATACCAAAAGACCCCACTGCGGCGATATACAATACACCAACACTGAGGTCTGCTCCAATCCAGGTCTCGGTGAATGGGATCACCGCCCAGGCCATCAACACAGAAAAGACGGCGATGATCGGTGCCAGCACATAGCTGACCACATCTGCCCCTTGTGGGCGGGTATCCTCCTTGGTCAGCATTTTCAGGGCATCGGCAATTGGCTGGATCAGCCCATAAGGGCCAACTCGATTTGGCCCAATCCGGTCTTGGAAGCGGGCTGCCCCTTTTCGTTCCACCCAGGTGAGCACAATGAAAACGAGCATAACGACCGTTGCCACAAGAAATGCGCCAATGAATTTGAGTACTACTTCCGTTAAAAGATCGGAAGCCCCCCAACCGAGTAAGAGGTTCCTGAGCCACTCGGCGACTATTTGAACAGGGTCAAATCCCATAATACACTCCTCACTACCTCACAGCGGATTGAAATCATTGACAACTGTGAAAATACAATCAACACAAAGAAAAAGCTGATGAGCTTTCTCGTCAGCTTCTTAAAGTTCTATCTCTCTTTCTAATTCCACTTAAGGGCGCCTTTTCGCCAGGCATACAGCAGCCCATCCCCAAGCAGAAAGATAAACAACACACCTGCAATCACCCCAAGTAAGTCTAAGCGATCGAAAGCGACTGCCCATGGATACAGGAAAATGATCTCAACATCAAAGATCAAGAAAACTAAAGCATATACATAATATTGGACTTTGAACTGTACCCAGGTATCCCCTACGGTTTCCATCCCACATTCATAGGTTTCTAATTTTTTCGAGTTGGGCTTGCGGGGGGCAATTAATCGAGCAACGACCAGAGCCAATGCAGGAATTCCGGCAGCTGCGAAAACTAACATGCCAACGAATAACCAGTTATCTAGTAGCATCAATGCTCCTCTATCCTCTACGTAGATTTTTTCCGAAAACGGAAAAGGTGAATATCGAAGAGAATACTAAAATATAGCCTTTGTACACCAAGCGAGGACATTATACCAAAAAACGATATAACGCCTATCTTTTTGTGCAGTATTTTACAATCGAATATTATACCCGATTCACATAAACTTTCCATGTCATATTCCAACAACTGGGGTGGCTGATAAATTAGTCCTGCCAATAGGTACCCATCTGAAAAAAGATTGAAGGGGATGTTGTTCCAAATTTCCCTTACGCTAACAGGCTGCTCAATCTACATTTTGCGGCTAGGTGTGATCTGGTAATGAAATCCCTCTATTATCCTATGGAAGCCGCTTTAAGGGTAAAATGAAACTGCTGTGCACCCAGGTACCGAATCCTTTCATCACAATACCGGGTATCATTCAGCTATAAGAGGAAGCAATATAAAAATGAACGAACAAAAGCCTAACGAAACACCCAGCCTCCCGGAAGAGCTAAACCAACTCGTTACGGTGGCAAATCAGATCAGCCAGGATCTGAAGTCATCGCAGCCGATCCTGCCATCCGAACTTGCGAAGAGCATTTCCGGCCTGGCAGACCAGTTGGCCGAGATTGAGCAGAAAATTGGTCAGGAAACCGAAGAAAAAGAGCACCTCATCGCCCTGGCCGACATCGGCCAGGTGATTAATTCCACCCTCAATCCGGAGGAAGTGCTGAGAATCGTGATGGATACCATCATCAGGCTGACGCAGGCTGAACGCGGTTTCCTGATGCTGCGGGATGAGACTGGAGAGCTCGTCACCACCGTGGCTCGCAATTGGGAGCAAGAAAGCATCGACCCCTCGGAATTTGAAATCAGCCTGACGGTGGTGAACAGAGTCGCCTCAGAAGGAAAACCGGTGCTGACGACCAATGCCCAGGAAGACCCACGCTTCGGCGGGCAGGACAGCATCATTACCTATAACCTGCGTTCGATCCTGTGTGTGCCGCTGAAGGTAAAGGATGAGCTGATCGGCGTGATCTATGCCGACAACCGGGTGCGGACAGGATTNNCAACCGGGTGCGGACGGGATTGTTTTCCGAAATCGAGCGCAACTTACTGAACGCTTTTGCCAACCAGGCAGCCGTGGCGATTGAAAACGCGCGCTTGTTTGAATCAGTACGCCGTACGCTGGCAGAAGTAACCGAACTAAAAAATTTGATGGACAATGTTTTTTCATCCATCGCCAGCGGGGTGATCACCGCCGACATTGAAAACAAGATCACCCTGATCAACCAGGCGGCCACCTCGATCCTGGGGAAGACCAGCAGCGACCTGATCGGCCTTCCGATTTATGAAATGCTGGCGCCGTTTGCAGACAGCATATCCCCTTATATTGAAACTGTGCGCAGCACCGACCAGTCGGTAGTAGGGCTGGAAACCGCGGCAGACCTGCCGCAGCGCGGCCAGGTGGACCTGCGCTTCAATCTCTCCCCGCTGAAAGATGCCGAACAAAATTCTCAGGGGGTGGCGATTGTGCTCGACGACCTGACTGAACATAAACAGCTCGAGGCACAGCGCAGGCTGTTCCAAAAAATGGTTTCGCCCAAAGTGATCGAGCAGCTTGATCCAGACCAAATTGCGCTGGGCGGCAACCGCAGCGAGATTACCACCCTGTTTGCCGATATCCGCGGGTTTACCACTTACAGCGAGAACCTACCCCCCGAAGCGCTGGTTTCGGTGCTTAACCAGTACCTGAAAATGTCGGCGGATGCCGTGTTGGAACAGGAAGGCACCATCGATAAATTTATGGGAGATGCGGTGATGGCCTGGTTCAATGCGCCCATCCCCCAGGCAGACCACACCCTGCGGGCGGTCAATGCCGCCCTGGGCATCCGGGAAGGGATCAAAGTGCTGCACAAAGAACTACCGAAAGATGCTCACCTTTCTTTTGGCGCTGGCATCCATTTTGGTGAGGCTGTGCTGGGCGTGATCGGCACCGAACAGCGCATTGACTACACTGCCATCGGCGACAGCGTCAACACTGCCAAACGCATCCAGGAAAACTCCGATGCCGGGCAAATCCTGATCAGCGAAGCGGCTTACGAACTGGTGAGAGAAGACATCAAGGTGAAAGAAGTGGACCCTGTGCGCGCCAAGGGGAAGCAAAAACCAATTATCGTCTATGAAGTGCTCGGATTAAAGAAGAAGCGGTGGGGGCTGTTTAAGTAGAAACCAGGCCGTAAATCTATATGCGGATATGAAATTTGATCCAGCTTTTGAATTTTTTTTCGATTCAAGCAGGGGGTAAACTGCAAACAACTTGATCATATCCGTCCTATGAAAATAGTTGACTAAGATGAATTCCCCCGCTTCATCGCTGTGCGCGCCAGCCGGTCCACCTGGTTGTTGTACTTACTGCTGGCATGCGCTTTGACCCAATGCCAGTGGACTTCGTGCTGATCCAAAATCTTATCGAGCGTTTTCCATAGATCGACATTGGCCAGTTTTCCGCCTTTGCGCCGCCAGTTGCGCGCCCGCCAGCCCGCCAGCCATTCGGTGATCCCTTTTTTCAGATACTCGGAATCGGTGTACATCTCCACCCTGGAGCGCTCCGGTAAGGCTCGCAGCGCTTCCACCGCCGCAGTGAGCTCCATACGGTTGTTGGTGGTTTCGGGTTCGGCCCCGCTTAGCGGAATTTGTTTATCTGGGAAGAGGAGCAAGGCCGCCCAGCCACCGGCACCTGGGTTCGGCTCACAGGATCCATCGGTATAGATTGTCACGCGCGGTAGTTTGCTCATACAGCAAGTATATCAGGACAATCACCAGCAGGATGCACAAACTGGTGATCCCCATCAATGAGCATTAGCACAAATCTTGTCCAGATGGTTGCATCTCGCTTGCTAATTTGCTTTCACATTCGGGTCGAGGGCAAGCATCAGAAAACCTGGGCGGATTGTTTTTGCCCGGGTGACCTTCATCCCTTCCGGGGGATCGAAGTTTTCCAGCCAATCGGAAGAAAGCTCCAACCGGTTAGGCACTCGCCCATACTTCTGATTGAAATAACGAATCGCCCGGATCAAATTTTCCAGCAGAGGTTCATCCATCTGGGCGGGATCTACCCGCCACATCATCCAATCAACAGTTTTAGGTTTCATCTCCGATAATTATATATTTAAGCGAAAAGATGAGCATGAAAAATTTTCGAGGAATCTTAGAAAAACTGACTCGATGATCCGACCAGATCAACTTGATGTGACCGGCTGTTTATAAACCGATGAGGGCATCCAACATTTCCATTTGCAGGGCAGACTCCATCTGGTCGGCCAGATGGTCGAAGGACCTGTTGAGCGAGACATCCTGCTCACCGCCGGAATCGCGCCATCCCAAAGAATGGAGCCAGGCTCGCCGGAAATTTTCGTTTTCGAAGATGCCGTGCAGATAGCAGCCCCATACCTGTCCGCTGTCATTTACCGCCCCGTCGCCCACCAAAACTGGTTGCCCGGAGCGCTTTCTGATTTCCAGCCAGGGCATGGCAGAGATTAACCGGGTTTCGCCCATATGGATTTCATAACCACGCAGGCCTTCCCCCTGCAACGCGCGCATCCACCCGGTCGTCGAGGTTATCTCAGCTTCCACCTGATGTGTGGCTTTGGTCTGCTGAAAAAATGTTTCGATAGGCAAGAGCCCTAATCCCGTCATGGTCTCAACCTGTGACTCAACCCGGTCCGGATCATGGATCAGGCGGCCCAGCATCTGGTACCCGCCGCAGATTCCCACCACCGCACCGCCCTCCCGGGCAAAATCCTGAATCGCCTGAAACAGGCCCTGAGACATCAGCCAGTTTAAATCTGCGATTGTGCTTTTAGATCCGGGCAGGATGATCGCCTTTGCCTGACCAATCTCTTCGGGATCGTCAATATACCGGACATTGACCCCCGGAGCGGCAGAGAGCGGATCAAAGTCATCAAAATTCGAGATGCGCGGCAGCCGAACAACTACGATGTCAAAATCCGTTGGGCCTGAGTCAGCCACGTTCTGCGCTTCAATGGCAACAGCATCTTCATCCGGTATGCGGTGATGGATATAAGGCACCACGCCAACCACGGGGACCCCTCCCTTTTCTTCCAAAATCTTGACTCCATCGTAAAACAAGCCAATATCCCCGCGGAACTTATTGACGATTAACCCTTTTACCAATGCCAATTCATCCGATTCCAACAGCCAAAGTGTCCCCAACAGTTGGGCAAATATCCCGCCGCGGTCGATATCCCCGGCGAGCAAAACCGGGGACTGGGCATATTTCGCCACAGCCATATTGACAATATCTCCCTTTCTAAGGTTGATTTCTGCCGGGCTGCCAGCGCCTTCGATGATCACAAGATCATATTTTTCACGCAGCGAATCCAATGACTGGGTGGCGTTCTGCCAGAGGTAATCTTTTTGACGGTAATAGTCAGCTGCCGGCAGGCTGGTGTAGGGCTTTCCCATCAATACAACCTGAGAATGCGAACCCGCTTCAGGTTTGATCAAGATGGGATTCATCTCCACAGAGGGAGCAATACCGCAGGCAAGGGCCTGGGCGTACTGCGCCCGCCCGATCTCGGAACCATCGGCGCAAACGGCAGCATTATTGGACATATTTTGTGATTTATAAGGAGCAACCTGGAACCCGCGTCGGGCATAAATGCGGCACAAACCGGTTACGAGCAAACTCTTTCCTGCCGATGACATCGTCCCCTGGATCATCAATGTTTTTGCTGCCATGTATTTTCCTTATCGTTCTCCTGAATGAAATCTTTGTTTTAGTGTAAGGAATCAACCAATTCTTCAAGCTGGTTGAGGAACAGGGACATGGTCCCTGGTGCAAAACGTTCGTCCATCACTTCTGCAACAGCATCCTGCACCACACCGCGCACAACCCGCCAGGAGGTAAAGCGCGGTTCGTAAACCGCCTGCTCCAGCAGAGTAAGCGACTCCCGCCATGCCTCCGGGAGATCCCCCTGCACCTGCAAGCGGGAACTCACCTCGCGGGTCAGGGGAAGATAATGGTGGGTCTCTGCGAAGCGCACCTGGTTTGGGGCACTGGACAACCAGCGGATGAACAGCCAGGCTGAAATCTGCTCCTCCAGGGATGATTCAAACATCACGTAGGAGGCACCGTACAGGCTGATACGGCTTTCCCCCAGGTCATTGGGATAGGCGATGGCCGTCCACTGGTCGGTGCTTGTCGATTGAGAAAAAGCCTCCTCCACATACCTGATTTCCCAGGTGCTGACCGGGTAGAATAAGCCCTGCCGGTCGACAAACGCCTGGTCGGGGTAGGCATCAGTTGGCTGCCAGGCGCATCCCTGAACCTGCAGATCGGAGAGAAAATTAAAGGCGGCCTCTACTCCATCTGACTCAAAAGCATAGCGGCTTCCGGTCTCCAGGTTTTCCTCAAAAGCCAACAGCCAGGCCGCCGCGCTACCCGGGCTGGTATCGATCATCCAGCCGCCGGTACGATCGCCGCTGGCATCGTGGGCTGTGCAGGCCTGGCGAGTAAAAGCGGCCGCACTCGCCGGGGGTGCCTCAAAACCTAACTCCTGCGCCCAGGTCTGATTGTAGAGCAGGACCCTGGCGGATAAAAGCCCTGGGAACCCAAACCGGGCGTCACCGTACACGTCTCGATCCAGGATAGGCGGGTAAAAATCATCCAGATCTTCTGTGGCGAGGCCGTACACCGGACTTTCGAGATACGGGGTCATCTCGACCAATGCGCCCACTTCCCTCCACGCGTTGTACTGATACGGGTTTGCAAGGGCAACATGCGGTGTCCTGCGGGTAGCAATCGCTTCCTGCACGGCATCCTCAAAATCCGCTGGATACGTGAACTGGCGAGGCACTACCTCAATCCCGTGTTCATTTTCACTGTTGAATATCCCGACCAAGGTATCCAGCGTATCTGGTGTGGTGGGATCCCAGAAATACCAGAAATCGATCTGCGTTCCCTCGAGGGCACCGCTCTCCAGCGCCGGCACCAGAGGAGTGGGCGTGATGGTTGGTGCAGCGGTATTCCGCGGCGTGACAGTGATGATCCTGATTGGGGAGTCATCAGTTTCCAGCAGGTTATTCTGATTACTGCCGCCGCAGGCTGTCAGACTTAAAATGACCAAAGTCACCAGGAGCATGGGTAAGGATCGTTTCCAGCTTCGCATGGGAGGTATTATATCTGCTTATTGAGCGGAATTAAGCCGGTTTGAGATACAAGGTGCAGAAATTTAGTTGTGCACCGCTGTAAAGTTTTGTGAGCAAGGAAGTATAATAGCCAGGGTTTATCTTGATGATCGCCCATTAAGGAGATTACATGCCAGACCTGACCGACCAACTGATGCCTAAAATCCAGCAGCACAGGCTCCCGGAACTCGATCTGCCGGAGGAATTCATCCAGCCCAACTATCAGGGGCTATCAATCCTCAATATCCCGAACACCATCAGCACGCTGCTAGGAGCCCCTCCAAAAAACGGAATCCCGACACTGGACCAAGAGATTCTGGAACCGCTGGGTGGAGAAGTGAGAAATGTGTTGCTGATCTTGATGGATGCCCTGGCACTGCACCGGTTTAAGTCCTGGGTAGAAGGGCAGGCGGAGTCCATCTGGCACCAGTTTATCCGACAGGGCGTGCTGGCCCCGCTGACTTCGATCACCCCCAGCACGACCAGTGCAGCACTGACCAGCTACTGGACGGCAGCAGCCCCGCGCAGCCATGGGATTGTGGGGTATGAAGGCTGGCTGAAGGAATACGGTATCGTCGCTAACATGATCTCCCATAAGCCAATCACCTACCAATCCGGCAGAGCAGGCAGCCTGGAGGAGGCCGGGTTCTCAGCGGAAACCTTCCTGCCAGTTGACCCCATCGGCTACCATTTGTCTAAGTACGGGGTTGAACTGCACGCCTTCCAGCATTACTCGATCATCCACTCAGGACTTTCTCGTATGTTTCTCAAGGAGGTCAAAAAACACGGTACCAGCACCGCGGTCGATTTGTGGGTTTCGGTACGCAAGGTCTGGGAACAGAACACGAGCCAAAAACTGTTCACATGGGTATATTGGCCGGACGTGGACAGCCTCTCTCACCTGCACGGCCCGGATGATGAGCGCACCGAAGCTGAGTTCAGCGCCTTCAGCCAAACCTTCGAGCGCATGTTTCTCAACAAGCTCAAGGCCAACCAACTTGAGGACACTCTGGTGATTTTGACAGCCGATCACGGGCAAATCCATACCGAGAAAGAAGATTCACATTACGACCTGCGGAACCATCCGGATTTCACCCGCCGGCTGCACATGCTCCCGACCGGCGAAAACCGCCTGGCGTTCCTCTACATCAAGCCGGGACAGGTGGAAGCCGTGCGGGAATATATCGAACGCACATGGCCTAACCAATTCGTGCTGCTCGAATCCGCTTACGCGATTGAAAAAGGGCTTTTTGGCCCAGGAGAGCAGCACCCCAAGCTGCTTGACCGTACAGGGGATATGGTTGCGTTGGCACGCGGGCAGTCATTTTGGTGGTGGGGCACCCACCCCAACCCGATCTACGGGCGGCACGGCGGTCTCTCCCCGGAGGAGATGATCGTTCCGTTTTTGGCGGCCAAGCTGTAACAAATTACGCCCTCAGGTCATCACCCAAATTTTGTTCCAAATCAAATATCTTTTAGGATTGCTTGGGATGTACTTCCACCGCTGATTGGTGATTTTGCCCGGGAATATTTACCCGGAGAATCGTGGATTATTCTGGTGCTCCCTCAGAAGCCCAAACGTCATCCGCATCGACGCGCGCCTTCCCCACCTCTCCTGCACGGGTGACCGCCAACTTGACAAAAATCGGACCGATGATCTGCACGACAAAAGTGGTCGCGGTGATCACATTGATGATCAAAGTTCCAAGAGCGATCCCTTCCTCGCCATACTCCGAAAACCGGCTGGCAGAAGCCAACGCCAACCCGATCGCCACTCCGGCCTGTGAGAGTAGGCCAAACCCCAAATTGTTGCGCACTGTCGGTTCGGCTTTTCCTAGGGTGCCACCAATCCATGCACCAAAGTATTTGCCGCTGCTGCGTAAAACAATATATGCCAGACCCAGGAGCCCCATCGTGGAAATGGTATTGATCTGGAAGCGCGCCCCTACCAGAGTGAAAAAGAGGACATAAATGACCGGCCCTGCCTGTTCAATCGTGTACCTGATGTGGCGCCCGTGTGTGGGATGGGAATTGACCACCACCATTCCCAAAACCATCGTCGTCAAGATCAATGAGAAATCTAACGCGATCGAAATACCGGCTACCAAAAGCACAAAACCAATCGAGACCGACATGGCATCGTGATGGCTTTTCATGCGGTGCAAAATTCTGTTGAGGACACGCCCCATCACGACGCCCATTAAAATCGAACCGCCGATTTCGATAAAGGGGAGCTCAAGCACTTCTAGCGCGGTTGGCGTTTCTCCCCCCGATAGCAGGGCAACGGCAAAGGCCGCAGCAATACTGTAAAGCAGCAGTGATAGGGCGTCGTCCATCCCCACCACCGCTAACAAGGTGGTCGTCAACGGACCTTTGGTATCGTACTCGGCCAACACATCTACAGTCGCGGCTGGAGCCGTAGCAGAAGCCAACGCTCCGAAGATCAAAGCGGTATGCAAAGATTGGGTGATGGCATATACACCCAGGCTTACTAACACGAATGCTCCAAAGGCCTCGAAGATTAAAATAAAGAGAATGCTTTTGCCTAATTTTCGAATTTCAGATATGCGCAGATGGCTCCCCATATCGAAACCGATCAACCCCAAGGCAATCTCACTAATAAAAAGAAGTTCATTGGATAATTCCAATGGAATCACGTTTAGGAAAGAGGGCCCGTGTAACACACCTAGAACAATGAAACCCACAACTTGTGGGATTCCAAAACGCTGAAATAGCTTACTGCCGACAAAAGAAGATATTAGAAGCAAACCAATGGTGGAAAGATAATTGGATGTGATCAGTTCGTTGAAATTCTCAAAGAGTGTTGTCATACCATCCAGCAATGGCATCTCTCGTTTCTCTCAAACTAAATCTGAGAATATACTAAATGCAGCCTATTTACGATTATGTTTTTCTGGCCATCCGACACACCGATTTACCAATAATATGATGTGAGATTTCGACTCTTTTCTGTTAAACCCTCACAAAGATAAATTATATCAAAATCTTAGAACTAATATTTCCGCAACCACTTCTATTCAGAAAAATGAAGACCGAGCAGGCAAATATTCACCCCCAGGAAAATAAACTTTTGAAGCAGCTGTCACTTCTTTAGGTCAAACCCCGCTTCCGGGATGGAAACAGTCCGCAGCAGTGCAGAGAAAACCCCGATGATACAAATTTTTAGGATTTTTACACCGGAAAATAGTGATGTTCCACAAAACGCTTCCAGCCTTTTTTGGTTTGGGCTTCCACTGCCCAATGAAATCCCTCGTGGTCATCCGGCCAATACATGTTGCGGGCCAGGCCAGCCGGCATTTCAGCTTCAAAGCCGACTGCCTCCGGATGGACATCGGTCACATCGGCCAGCATCCCTGAAGATTGTTTGCCATCCGAGGTAAAAGACCAAAAACAAACCTCTTTTTGGTGGTTGACCCCTATTAAGGCAATTTCCTCGTAGCTGCCGCTGGGATACTGCCACACAGCTGAGAGTTGAATATATTTCCCATCCAGAATTTTTGTAAACTCGCGCCGGCAAGTAACCGGACCCATCTCCGATTCCGCTTCCGCCTGCCAAGCTCCCAGCAGCGGTTGGAACAAGCCCAACTTACCTCTTCCTTTTTTCCAGTCCATACTGCCTCCTATCAATCCACTTATAACCTTAATTGACCATAATTGATCATGCGCTGTTCAGTCTTCCAGGCGGTCTTCAACCTCCCAGGCATGGTCAAGGACATGCCACGCCACGCGGCGCACAAAAAAGCGCACCGGCCAGATTTTCCCACCGCGCGGACCTTGAGCAGGCAGCTCTCCTTTGCCGGCTAAATCCAGGGCCGCCAGGATGGCAGCGCGCATCCGAATGATTTCTTCCTGGAGGGAGGCATCAGGATCCCGGCGAAACTTTCCGGCCAAGCGCCGCAGGTAGGCGTGATCGGCTTCCAGCACATGATTGAGCATTTTTTCCAAATCTCTCCCGCCGCCGCGCGGCCCTTTGCGCAGTTCCCGACCGGAAGCAGCCTCTACTGATAGATCAAAAGCCTGCCAGCAGGCCTGCAGAACGGTCTTGAAAAATTCAAACTCTGCGGGATCAAGAGATTGAAGATCAGTATTGAGGACAGCATCAGGAGCGCCAAAATCCGTAGTGCGGTTACCCGGAAGATTTTCGATCACCTGAAAGCTTGAGGCATCCGAAGGGGGCAAATAGTCAAGTCCTTTACCTGCCAGTACCCGGGCATAACGCGGCCCGTAGTCCAGCAAGGATTGGCGCGCGCTGAGTTCGTCCTTTCCCCAACGGCAGTATCCGGGCCACTCAACAGCGCCAACGAAAGTTTTCTTTTTCCCTGCCTCAATAAAAATATCCATCGACCTCATCTGATCCTTTCAATTCTATCCACAATCCTGCAAATTAGAAAAATTGGGCAAAACCTCAACCTTTTTTATGCTCCTCGATTCCTGCTGATCCAATCCTTTTTGTAAACCCTTTTACAGTATAATTCTATAATAAGATAAATAAGACATATGTTGGAATAAACTTTAATTCTTTTATAAGGAGCCATCTATGAACAAGTATACTCAGCTGAGCAGGATTTCCATTTTGTTGGCGGCATTCCTATCCTTTGTCCTCTCTGTCTATTTGTGGTTCACCGGCGCAAAAGAACAGGGGATTTTTGTTGGAATCTGGGTCCCATCCATTTTATCCTTTGGCACTTTCATATTCGCCTCAA
>JABAHS010000367.1_pt1 | contig 42040 bp, 35 predicted proteins | sample 7062111 | NCBI WGS metagenome assembly JABAHS01 (sample SAMN14534600, study PRJNA622989) | marine sediment metagenome | biome: marine biome [ENVO:00000428]; feature: marine pelagic biome [ENVO:01000023]; material: deep marine sediment [ENVO:00002113]; isolation source: pool of 4 deep marine... | reverse complement strand
GCCTTAGATCGGCAGTCATTCAAATTGAGCGTCCTGCCGCCAGCGAGTGACGGACCGCTCTAATCGAAAAACTTTCCCTCTAGCTCGAGGAGCAATCGATGAGTTGGATGGAAAAGTCCGGCACAACTAATAATCAGAAACCAGCAGCTTAGATACTTCTCTCGCATGTTCGTTGACGGCGTTCGCATTGGCCCCCAAATGTGTCATCGATCACTTGATCATTTTGTCGATGAAGCCGAGCGTCGTTGCATTCTCGGTTAGCGTTCTCACCTTCGATCTATCGAGGCCTGAGGCCACTTCCGCATCGATCTCCAGCTTCAGGGCGACTTCAGCCCCTGGAATCGTCGTCAACTGTTCCACGATAGCCTCAACGATCTGATGCATTTCTTTAGCCGGGCGGTCGGCGGAGAGCATTACCGTACCGACGAAGCGCGTGGGCAGTGTTTAGATCTGTGCCCCTCCACCTCTTTCTTCATCCTTACCCGCCCCTTCATAGTTCGAGAGCTCCTCGCCCACGTCCGCGCAATGGGCCAGGCTGCGGCACGCTTATCCCTGTCAGCCTCCGGGCAGTCCCAGGTCATTGATGGGCATGTCAGCATTACAGCGACGGACATGACGGCGACCTACTTATTGCCGCCCGTTCTGGCGCAACTGCGCGACAAGGCGCCGAACATCGACGTCGAACTCATTCCCTCGAATGACGTGCGCGATTTGATAAAGCGCGAGGCGGATATTGCTATTCGGCATGTGCGACCTGAGCAGCCGGACCTGATCGCAAAACACGTCGGCAGCTCATCGGCACATTTGTATGCATCGCAGTCCTACCTAGCTCGTGTCGGCCATCCAGCAAATGTGGATGACCTGTCGACACTAAGCTTCGTCGGGCTATCGCCGATCGAGAGGTTCCTGCCGTCCGTGCATGCGTCCGGCCTCGAGCCGAAAGTCGAACAATTCAAAGTCACTACGCCTAGCGGCACCGTCCTCATCGAGCTCGTCAGGCAAGGACTGGGAATTAGCATCCTTCCGCGTCATACAGCGAGATTGTTTCCCGAGCTTGTCTCCGTTCTTCAAGATCACATCTCGTTTCCAATTCCCATTTGGCTCGTAACTCACAGGGAGCTGCATACCAGTCAACGCATTCGTTTCGTCTATGACCTGCTGACAGACTCGCTGGGAGAATTGATCTGACCACGCAGGGCGGAGCTGCGCGATTTCGACCGGCCGCGAACGCGGCCTTTGGGTCACAAGCCGTCGCCCAAGAATAGCTGCGGATTTATCCGGTCGAGCGGCCAGAGTGCAACTTGAGACCAACCGTTCACGAGCGGCAAGTCTTAGGCTAGAGCGAAAATTGCGGGCGGTTCACTGGACCCAATAGAGAGATCGTGCGGGCAACAGGAGCCAGCTATTCTCATCATGGCCATGGGCAAAATGAGTGTAAAACTGAGCATACTCAGAAAGCTCGGTGGAATCAGTTGGTTACTTTTGGGTGAAATAACTCGTTGAAATCGGTGGTCAGAAGACCACGGAAATCAAGCGGTTACGAAGTTGGTCAACTTGGCTCCGAGAATTGGGAAGCTGATGTTCTACCATTGAACTACAGCCACTTTTCAGGGAGTTACGTCTCGCTTGGGCCCGGCTGAGCATAAAAGTGAGAGTACTCGGATTTTAAGCGATTGCGCCCCTCTTTTCAGGGCTGCCTGATCGCATCGAGCGCCAGCACGGAGATAGGTTCTACGAATTGCCCTACCGTGGCAGCGTTCTTGCTGGACGCATTGCCGTCCGCGGCACGCTTGGCGATGCCCTGAACGTCGGCACATTGCTCATCGAGAGTGCGTGCGACGGCCTGCCGGTGTTCTTCCAGTAAACGAATGATTTCTGATGGTTCGTTCTTTTTCATGCCCTCACCATGCCGAGCCATTCCCGACACCCGCAAGGAATTCGGCGATATTGTCGTTAACCCAGTTCGGCTGTTCCTGGCCCAGCCAGTGTCCCGCATCGATACTCCTATCGATGCGCAGATCATCGAACAGGTGGCTCATGTCGAAGCCGACCTTGCGCACGTATGCATAGGTCCATTCACGGGTACCAGTCAGGTACATTGCCGGTACGCGGATGATGCTGTCCATTCCTGCGGTCCGCTCGAAGGTACGGTCGAAATTCCGGTACCAGTTGAGCGGTCCGCGAAAGCCGTTGAACCGGTAACGGCTGACCAAATATTCGAGAAACTCGTCGGGTATGAAAGATGGTTTGGGCTCGACGAACTCCAGCCTGCTGAGAAACGGCCGGTCGTCGTCGGCCTGGTCGAGCACGTTGATCGTACCCAGGAACAGTCGGCTCAGGGTTTCGCGATGATCCGCGTCGAGCTGCTCATCCAGGACGGGGCGCTGAAAATCCTCGATATAGAAGTAGCGTCCACGCATTTGCTCGGTAAGGGTATCGAGCGTGGAACGCTTGCCACGGCCGAACCACGGCACGGACAGCCCAGCAACGGCAGCCAAGCGCTCGGGGTGCAGCCAGGCGGTATGCCAGGCCACGATACAACCCCAGTCGTGACCGATCACGACGGCTTTGTCCTGCCCGAAGGCGTCGATAATGCCGATAACATCGGCCGCGAGTTCGACGGTGTCGTAGGCGTCTGTCTCGGGAGGTGCATCGCTCTCGCCGTAGCCGCGCATTTCGGGCACGGCCACCGTGTATCCCTTGTCGATCAGGAAGCCGATCTGCGGGCCCCAGCTCGCCCAGCATTCGGGAAAACCGTGCAACAGGATGACGAGCGGTCCCGAGCCTGCCGAGAAGACGTTCAGTTCGATGCCATTGGTTGCGATACGACGCGCCTTGAGGTCATATTTGCCCAGTTCGTATGGAAGTCGAGCCTCATTGTTTGCAGAAAGTTCCTGCTTCATCGGGTCCCCGCAGATAGTTGCGCCGCCTGACTATATGCATACCGAACCCTGAAAATCAGGCCACGAGACGCCGCCTGCCACTGATTTGCGGCCACAACATTCACCTCATTCTCAGACATGGCGGGAAAATTTCAGAAAACGCCCGCTACCAGGTCGCGTAACCAACGGTTGGCTGGATCCTCATCGGCGTTCTTGTGCCAAAGGAGTTGCCAGTGCAGCCCGTCCACGACAAAAGGCAGCTCCAGCCATGTCAGGGAATAATGCTTCGCCAGCGCCAATGGCATGGTGACGGCCAGGTCACTACCGGACAACAACTCGAGGACGGCCGTATGGCTCTGCAGGCGCAGTTGGATGTTGCGTTGCCTGCCGACTCTCCCGAGAGCGATATCGACGTGCCCGATGCCACGTCGGCGGCCGGAAACATGGACGTGCTTGAGTGCGAGGTAGTCGTCGAGGCTCGGCGTCGTACCTGCCAGCGGATGAGTGTCTGAGACCACGCACACATAGCGGTCGCGCAGGAGAGGGCGTTGGCCGAGATGCCGTGCCGTCGGCATTGGTACATCGAGTGCGATGTCCACCGAACCCGAGGCCAGTTCGAGTTCGAGGTCTGCGCGAGGCACGTTGACGCATTCGAAACTTATCCCGGGCGCCTCACGTTCCAGTTCGCCGATCAGCCGCGGCAGTAGCAGAATCTGTGCCAGGTCCCCCATGCTCATGACAACATTCCTGTCACTGACGCCCGGGTCGAATGCCCTCTGCCTCGCGATGCTCATCTCCAGAAGCTGCAGGGATTCGCGCACCTGGCCGGCCATATTTCTCGCCGCGGGAGTCGGCGTCATCCCTTCGGGGCCCCGAACGAAAAGCGGATCGTCGAACAGATCCCGCAGTCGCCTCAGTGCATTGCTGACGGCGGGCTGCGTCACGTGCAGACGCTCGGCCGCACGCGTCAGGTTGCGCTCGGAGTAAATGACGTCGAAGACGACGAACAGGTTTAGGTCGATGTTTTGCACATTCATGCAGGATCCCGGCATGATGCCAGTTCATAAATTTACTGAATAATATATCATCATAATAATAAATTTTCGTGATGAGGTGCCACGAACTAGGATGGTGTTCCGCTTCCAGCAGAGACCTGCCCCTTGTCCGAGTTGTTCCTCGTTCGTCACGCCCAGGCCAGCTTCGGCAGTGATAACTACGACCAGCTTTCAGAGCTGGGCCATCGCCAGTCCCGCTGGCTGGGCGAGTACTTCCGGTCGCGGGATATCCGTTTCGACGCCGTCATTACCGGCGAGATGGTTCGGCACGAGGAGACCGCAGACGGAATCATCGATGGTTTGGGCAGCAACTCGTTTGACAGGGAATCTCTGCAGAACTGGAACGAATTCGACTTCCATCGGCTGACCGCCATCTACCTGCAGCAGCATCCCGAGTACCGGTTACCGGACGATCCCGGCTTTCGCGACTATTACCGCCTGTTGAAGCAGGCACTGCTCGCCTGGGCCGACGACCTGCTCGACTGCGCTTCGAATGGTATGGAAACCTGGCCCGAATTCGAGCAACGCGTGCAGGTGATGCTTGATCAGCTACAGTGCGGTCCCTCCGACAGGAAGGTGCTGATTGTCAGTTCCGGCGGCGCAATCTCGATGGCTCTGCGCCACATACTGGCCGCCCCTGCGGCGACGATGGTGCAACTCAACCTGCAGACTCGAAACACAGGACTCAGCCATTGTTTTTTCAGCAAGACCTCGATCAGCCTCATGGCATTCAATCACGTTCCTCACCTGGATGATGAGGGTCGACGGCAATACATCACATACACCTGAGCAAGTCATTCACTATGGATTTCAATCACAGCAAGAAAACACAGGAACTACTCGCGCGCCTGCGCACCTTCATGGACGAGCATGTTTATCCGAACGAAGAAACCTTCAAGGAGCAGATCGCTGCCAATCCCTGGAGCACCGCCCCGATCACCGAGGAACTGAAGGTCAAGGCCCGCGAGCAAGGCCTGTGGAACCTGTTCCTGCCCGTGGAGCACGGGGAATACAGCGGCGGCCTGACCAACCTCGAATATGCGGTTCTGGCCGAGGAGATGGGCCGGGTGGTCTGGTCGTCAGAGGTGTTCAACTGCTCGGCGCCCGATACGGGCAACGTGGAAGTTCTGGCCAAGTATGGCAACGAGCAGCAGAAAAAAGAGTGGCTCGAACCACTGCTCAATGGAGAAATCCGCTCGGCATTCGCGATGACNNTCGCGATGACAGAGCCTGCCGTCGCATCCAGTGACGCAACGAATATCGAGACCCGGATCGAGCGCGACGGCAACGAGTACGTGATCAACGGCATTAAGCACTACATCAGCGGGGCCTGCCGGGAACAGTGCAAGATAATGATTGTCATGGGTAAAACAGACCCGGACAATGAGAATCGATACATCCAGCAGTCGCAAATCCTCGTCCCGATGGACACGCCGGGAGTTACCGTGACCCGACCGATGAACGTGCTGGGCAGCGAAGACCCTCCCGATGGACATGCCGAGATCATCTTCGAAAACGTTCGTGTTCCTGCCGAGAACATCATCCTCGGCGAGGGCCGCGGTTTCGAGATCGCCCAGGGACGCCTGGGTCCGGGCAGAATCCACCACTGCATGCGCATGGTCGGAATTGCGCAGCGTTCGCTCGAGATGATGTGCGACCGGGCCAATAGCCGTATTGCGTTTCACAGGCCGCTGATCAAGCAACAGTCGGTCCGTGAAGACATCGCAAAGTCCATCTGCGAGATCGAGCAGGCACGATTGCTGACGCTGAAAGCCGCGCAGCGCATGGACGAGGCCGGCAACAGGGCAGCAAAGGAACTGATCGCGATGATCAAGATCGTGGCGCCGACAATGGCCTGCTGCGTCGTCGATCGTGCCATCCAGATTCATGGCGCGCTGGGGCTGAGCCAGGACACGGTACTTGCCGAGATGTACTCGTACGGACGGACGCTGCGGATCGCCGATGGGCCGGACCAGGTGCACATGATGCAACTCGGCCGCGACTACGCGGCTGCAAGGCAACCTGTCGCCTGACGATAAAGACCGATGTCGCATGCTGTCGAAACTCTCAACACAGATATCCTACGCGGGTACCTCGAGCAACATGTCGACGGTTTTCGCGGGCCGGTAACCGCCAGGAAGTTTGCGGGCGGCCAGTCAAACCCGACGTTCCGGCTCGATGCCGGATCGGGAACCTATGTGCTGAGGCGGCAGCCACCCGGCAAGCTGCTGCCGTCAGCGCACGCCGTCGACCGGGAGTTCCGCGTCATCGAGGCATTGCAGGACACGGATGTTCCGGTGCCGACGGCTTATCACCTGTGCGAGGACCGCGACGTCATCGGGTCCATGTTCTACCTCATGAGCTTCTGCGACGGCCGTGTGTACTTCCCGGCGCAACTGCCCGATATCACGAGTAACGCGGAACGGGCGGCCATGTACGATTCACTGAACCGGGTTCTTGCGGCAATTCATTCCGTCGATGTCGATGCTTGTGGATTATCAGACTACGGCAAGCGCGGGAACTTCTTCGAACGCCAGTTTGCGCGCTGGACCCGGCAGTACCGCGGAGCGGAATTGCGGCGTATCGAGGCTGTAGAAGAACTCATTGCCTGGCTGGAAGAGGCCATGCCCGACGATGACGGCCGGTTCTCCCTCGTCCACGGGGACTACCGGCTGGACAACTGCGTCTTCCATCCCGAGCGCCCGGAAGTCATCGCCGTGCTCGACTGGGAGCTTTCGACACTCGGCCACCCGATTGCGGACCTGGCCTACCAGTGCATGCACTGGTACTTGCCGTACGATTTCGCGGATGGACAGGGGCTCGGGGGCGTGACGAAGCAGGAACTCGGTATTCCGTCCGAGGAGGAGTACGTGGCCCGGTATTGCGAGCGTATGGGCATTGATGGCATCGACAACTGGACCTATCACATGGCCCTCTCGTTTTTCCGCCTCGCCTCGATTGTCCAGGGCGTTGCCAAACGCGCCATCCAGGGCAATGCATCGAACCCCCGTGCCGAAGCGCTGGGGAAGACGGTTCAGCCCATCGCCGAACTCGCCATGGAAACCATTACTAACTCACAGGACGAACCAACGTGACCGAGAATATTTTTGATCTCAGCGGAAAAATTGCACTCGTAACCGGTGCAAGCCGCGGCATCGGTGCCTCCATCGCTACTCTCCTGGCTCAATACGGCGCCCATGTCATCGTATCGAGCCGCAAGATCGACGACTGTGAGGCGATTGCGGCAAGTATCAGGGCAGACGGCGACGAAGCCGAAGCCCGCGCCTGCCACATCGGCAGTCTCGAAGACATCGAGGAGACCTTCGCCTGGATCGGGGACCAGCACGGCACGCTGGATATCCTGGTCAATAACGCCGCGACGAATCCCTACTTCGGCCACATCCTGGACACGGATGTCGGCGCATACCAGAAGACAGTGGACGTCAACATCCGCGGCTATTTCTTCGCGTCGATCGCCGGCGCGAAGATCATGCGTGACAACGGCGGCGGCAGCATCATCAACACGGCGTCCGTCAGCGCCTTGCAGCCCGGGCCGATGCAGGGAATCTACTCGATAACCAAGGGTGCGGTCCTCAATATGACGAAGTCATTCGCCAAGGAATGTGCGGAGTACGGCATTCGCGTCAACGCGCTGCTGCCCGGGTTTACGAAAACCAAGTTTGCCGGCGCCCTGTTCGCCAACCAGGACATCTACGAAATGGCCATCAACAGCATCCCGATGCGCAGGCACGCCGAGCCGGACGAAATGGCCGGTGCCGTGCTGTTCCTCGCATCGAACGCGAGTTCCTACATGACGGGCCAGAACATCATCGTCGACGGCGGATTGACGATATGAACCCGGACCCGTTACTCGACTTTCGGGGCAAAGCCGTCCTGATCACGGGCGCAGCACAGGGATTCGGTCGACTGCTGGCCGAGGAGCTGGCGGCACGCGGCGCGCGACTCGCCCTCGGCGACGTCAAGGAACCAGAGCTGGAAGCCGTTGCCGAAGCTATCAACACGAACGGCGGGGAAGCGATCGCGGTCAGGTGCAACGTCGCGAGCGAAGCGGACTGCAAGCAACTGGTCGATGCCTGCACGGGCGCATTCGGCCATCTCGACATCGCCGTTAACAATGCCGGGATCGGGGGCAAGATGGCGCACGTCACCGAATTCACAGAAGCCGATATGGATCAGCAATTTGCGGTTAACGCCAAAGGTGTTCACTTCGGGATGAAATACGAGATCCCGCCAATGCAAAGCCGTGGCGAGGGCGTGATCCTCAACGTCAGCTCCATGGCCGGCATCGGCGCAGCACCGAAATCTGCTACCTACGCCGCAGCGAAACATGCCGTCATCGGCCTGACCAGGACCGCCGCGTTCGAATATGCGCGGGACAATATCCGCGTGAATGCGATCTGCCCCTTTTTCACGACGACCGAAATGCTGTTGACGAGCGCAAAGAGCGGCGGTATCGAGGATGTCGACGCATTCCTCGGACGCGGCACGCCGATGCGGCGCATCGCGCGGCCCGAAGAGATCGTGAACGTCATGTTGCTGCTGATCTCCCCGGGCAATACCTTCATGAGCGGTCAGGCGATTGCCGTGGATGGCGGCAGTTCGGCGATCTAGGGGGAGTACCAGACCGGTGACGTGTAGGCACGCTCCTGCGTGATCTGCGTATCGCCCTCCTGAATTGCCGTCCCCAGGCGTAGGCGGTCGTAGGCGGTCCAGCGTGGCGTCGGTATCTCGATCACCCTGACGTAGTAGAACGCTTTCTGCGCCGGATCGAAGTCCGGGTCGCGCCACACCCCGGTCAGCACCGACGCACCGATGCTATTGCTGTAAGTCACGGTCTCCAGGTCAACGGTATTGCCGACAGGCGCAACCTCGCCGTCCGTGGCGACGCGGCCGCGGTCGCTGACGAGGGCGTCGTATATTTTCTCGTGCGACTTTCCGTCCGCATCAAGCCAGCCCTTGATCACCTGCACGCGATCCAGCATTGCACCGTCCGGGTCGCGCAGGGCCTGTATCAGTAACGACACCGAGCCACCGTCGGGCGCCCAGCCGAGATCGCCGCCCATCGGCACACCTTTGCCGTAACCCACGGCCGCGAGATCGTTCTTCTCGGCATCCGCGGACGTGAAGTCGAAGCCGGCGAACATGCGCACCCTGATGCGCGTTCCCGTCGTCGCGTACACCTCCTTGCGCTTGATCGCGGCAAAGATCGCCTCACGCGTGTTCTCCGTCGACCACACCGCCGCAAGCCCCGATGCCGCCGACTGCCAGTGCATGATCAGCACATCCGAACCATCTTTCGACGGAGCGGCTCCCGTCAGGGCACCCGTGATCCTCATCTCGGTCCCCGGTTCGGTAACGGCAATCTTGCCGAAACTGTTTTCCTCGCGAGACGTCGCGAGGCCGGTGTGCGCATCCGTGCTGCCGATCATGCCGAACTTGAAAGGATTGGCACCCAGCCGCTCGCTCTGCTCCAGTCCCAGCCGCAGCGCCGAGCGCGCATACTCGTATTGCAACATGTCGGGCTTCTTGCCGAAGGTGCCGAAATTTCCCTTGTCCCATGTTTCGTAATCGGCAAATTCATCCGTGGGTGACAGCAGCGGATGCGCCTCTCCGTCGCCCTTGATCTGCGTCACCTCGTAGACGGGCTCCCAGCGCATGCGCGATTCCGCATATGCACGATCAATAGGCTCCCCCGAAAAAGTCTCTGTCGCGAACATCAGGCCGTTGCTCAGGTTGCCGTTATGCGGGATCGCGAGGATGTTGCCATCGAGGCGTTTTTCGTAATCCGCCATCCAGGTCCACAAGTCTTCCGGATCGGCAGAATCGAAATTGGAGAACGGCAGCACCTGGCCGGCCTTGTCTTCGTCGTCGCCGAAGATCACCACGCGGTGCAGGTTGTTCGCTTCGGGAACCGACGTCCATTCGTAGCCCAGCAGCGCCGTAAATTCGCCGGGCTCGTTATGTTGTGCGGCAACTGCAAGCGCGCGCTGCCACATGCTCAGGACGATGTCCGGCCGGCCGATCGGGTCGACCCCCGTCGTCTGTTGCTCGCCCCACGCAAGGTATGCAGCCAGGGGGTCACCCGCCGCCTGCAGGTCGGCAAGCTTCCTGCCGAACTCTGTCGCCAGCAGTGCCTCGTTACGCTCGGCCAGCAGCACAGGCAGTCCCAAGTTTTCCGCATGATCGGCGATGACGAGAAAGTCCAGTGATCGGATCAGCCGGACTCTCTGTCCGGTAGATGATGTAATGACCTCGCCACGCGCAAAGCGGTAAGCCTCGTCGGGACCCAGGCTGGTGCCGAACATGCCTGCATCCACCGAGTACTTCGTGTGCAGGTGTGTATCGCCCCACAGGAGCCGGTCGGGAAACTCGCGTTCGACGTAGGGCGAGTAGTCTTCCTGCGCCAGGATCGCAGTCGCCAGCAGCAACGATACGATACCCGCCAGTGGCGGGAATAATCTCAGAGATCTGTTCATTACGGCTCCACGACGACTTTGCCAATGACGGACCGTTCCTCGAGGCGCTTGAGTGCATTGGCAGCGTCCTCGAGCTTGAAAGTCTTGTCGGTCACGACGCGCACCTTGCCCTCGGCATACCAGTCCATCAGCTCCCTGACATTGGCGGCGAACGCACGCGGCTCGTGGGCTGCCCAGCTACCCCAGAACACGCCTACCACGGAGTACTCCTTGACGAGCGCCAGGTTGACTGGAAACTCGGGAATCCGTCCCGACGCGAATCCGATCACGAGCAGCCGCCCGTTGCGTGCCATGGCGCGGGAACAGGCGTCGAACGCATCCCCGCCGACGACGTCGTACACGACGTCGGCGCCTTTGTTATCCGTGAGCTCCTTGATGCTCGACTTGAGGTCTGCGTCCGATGAATTGATCAGTTCGTCGGCGCCGTTCTGGCGGGCGATCTCGAGCTTCTCCTCGCTCGAGCACACCGCGATGACGCGCGCACCCATTGCCTTGCCGATCTGCACGGCCGCTATACCGGTGCCGCCCGATGCGCCCAGTACAACCAGATTCTCCCCGGCTTGCAGGTTTGCTCTCTGTTTGAGCGCGTGATGCGCGGTTCCGTGCGCACAGAGCAGATTTGCGGCATCGGTAAACGGCATTTCGTCAGGAATCGGCATCACATTGCGCGCATTGACGACCGCCTGCTCGGCGAAACCACCAAGCGCAAGCGAGTTTGCCGCGACGCGATCGCCAGGCTTGTAATTATCGACACCCTCACCGACGGCATTTACGGCGCCCGAGAACTCGGCGCCGGGCACGAACGGCAGCGGCGGCTTCGCCTGGTAGAGCCCCCGGACCAGCAACATGTCGGGGAAGTTGACGCCCGCCGCCTTGACCGTGAGTCGGATCTCGCCCGGGCCGGGCTCGCATAGCTCGACTTTCTTGTACTCCAGCTTGTCTACGGGTCCAAATTCGTTGCATACGACCGCGAATATCTGCTGGCCTTGTTTATGTACCTCGGTCATGTGTGGCTGCCGTTCAGTTCGACAAACCGCTGCTTGTGGAAATCGGTGCTACCGAAGGAAAACCGGATTGCCGTCAGCCGCTTCAGGAAATGCCCAATACTGTACTCTTCGGTTACGCCGATGCCGCCGTGAAGCTGTACCGCTTCCTCACCGACCAGTTTGGCCGCGGCGCCGACCCGCATTTTCGCTGCCGAGACGGCCCTGGCCGCGTCGGCACCACCACTGTCCATGGCAAGGCATGCCATCAGGACGATCGATCGCGCCTGTTCCGTCTGGATGAACATCTCGGCCATGCGATGCTGCAATGCCTGGAACGTCGCGATGGGTACGCCGAACTGCTTGCGCGCCTTCGTATACTCGAGCGTAATCGCGAGCGCCGATTCCATCGCGCCGACGGCCTCGGCACAGATCGCGAGCGCCGCGGTGTCGAGCGCACGCGCGAGCGGCTCGTGCGCTTCGCCTTCGGCGCCGAGCAGGTTTTCCAGCGGCACTTTGACGTCATTGAAGCGAATCTCCGCCGCGCCCTGCCCATCCACGGTCTGGTAAGCGTGGCGCTCTATTCCGGCGGTATCGGCGTCGACGATCAGCAGCGTGATTCCGTCACGATCAGCCTGTCCGCCGGACGTGCGGGCAGCGACGACGAGTTTGTCCGCCTTGTCGCCATTCAACACGACGGCTTTGTGCCCATTGACGAGATAATGATCGCCTTTTCTCTCCGCGCGGGTTGCAATGTTTGCAACTTCGTAACGGCTGTTCGGCTCAGCAAACGCCAGGGCCAGCTGCAGTTCGCCTTCCATCAGGGGTTGCAGCAACCCTGACTTCTGCTCCTCGCTGCCCTCGCTGGCGATCAGCGTGCCGGCCAGGACCGCGCACGCGAGAAACGGCTCCACGACCAGGCCTTTGCCGAATTCTTCCATGACGATCGCGATATCGACGGCACTGCCGCCCAGACCGCCGTCGGCTTCGGCAAATGGCACCATCAACCAGCCGAGTTCGGCGAACGTTTGCCAGTTGGCGAGGGTCTCATCATTGGCAACCAGCGCTTGCCGGGCTTCGAAACCATACTCCTGGTTGACGAATTTCGCGATGCCGTCGCGCAGCATCAATTGTTCGTCTGCGTAATTCAGATCCATAGTGCTTTCCTCACAGGCCCAATACGTGCTTGCAGATGATGTTCTTCTGGATTTCGTTACTGCCGCCGAAGATCGTCAGCTTCCGGTTGTTGAAGTAACGCGGGCCGGTATCGCTGGCCGTGCCGGGACCGACAGTCTCACCCGAAAAGTCCAGTTCGAATTGACCCTTGACGAACGGTAGGCTGTAATAACCGGCCGTCTCCACCAGCAGGTCGTCGATCGACTGGGCGATCCTCGTGCCGAGCAGTTTCAGGATCGACGACTCCGGTCCGGGCGCCCTGCCCGTGCTGACTGCAGACAATTCACGCAGCTCCGTGTATTCGAGCGCAAGCAACTCGACCTCGACATCGGCCAGCTTGCTCGCGAACGCGGCATTGTCCAGCAGGGAACCATCTCCGTCCGGCGTTTCGGCCGCCATCCTGCGTAACTTCGCAAGGCGTCGCTTCGAGTCGCCGACGAGCGCCGTATTGGTGCGCTCGTGCTGCAGCAACATCTTCGCGTAGTGCCAGCCCCGGTTTTCGTCGCCGATGCGATTGCCGACCGGAACGCGAACGTTGTCGAAGAAGATCTGATTGACCTCATGCTCACCGTCCAGCGTGATGATCGGTGTCATCGTAATTCCCGGTGTCGACAGATCGATCAGGAGGAAGCTGATCGCCTCCTGGTTCTTGATGTCCGACTCACCGGTGCGCACGAGGCAGAATATCCAGTCCGCGTGCTGCGCCAGCGTGATCCACATCTTGGTGCCGTTGACGACATACTCGTTGCCGTCGCGCACCGCCGTCGTCTGCAGGGACGCCAGGTCCGAACCGGAGTTGGGCTCGGAGTAGCCCTGGCAGAAGAATATGTCGCTCTTCAGGATTCTCGGCAGGAAGTAGTCTTTCTGTCCCTCGCTGCCGAAAGTATAGATGACGGGCCCGATCATGTGCAGGTTGAAAGCATTGACTCTCGGAGCCCCTGCCTGTGCACATTCGAGTTCGAAGATGTAGCGCTGGATCGGCGTCCAGCCGGTTCCGCCGTGCTCGACGGGCCAGTTGGGGGCTACCCAGCCCTGCTCGTACAGCGTCTTCTCCCACGCGATTGCGTCCTCGACGAAGTGTTTGCAACCGTCGATCGTCCGCTGGCGCATGTCCTGCGGCAATTTGGCGTCCAGGAACGCGCGGACTTCCTGCTGAAATGCTTTTTCCTCGGCTGTCAGTTCCAGGTTCATCAACTCAACTCCCTATAGGATTTCGAACAGTGCGGCGGCACCCATGCCGCCTCCGACACACATCGACACGACAGCGTATTTGACGCCGCGGCGCTTACCCTCGAGCAGCACGTGCCCGGTACAGCGGGCACCGGTCATGCCGAAGGGATGGCCGATTGAGATCGCACCGCCGTTCACGTTGTACTTCTCGGGGTCGATGCCGAGATGGTCGCGGCAATACAAAACCTGCACGGCAAACGCCTCGTTCAGTTCCCAGAGCCCGATATCATCGATGCTCAGGCCATGCTGCTCGAGCAGTTTCGGAATGGCATAGATGGGGCCGATGCCCATTTCCTCGGGCGCGGTGCCGGCAACCGCCATCCCCCGGTACGCACCGAGCGGCTCGATGTTGCGACGCTCGGCCAGTTTGGCATCCATGACCACACAGGCGGAGGCACCGTCGGACAACTGCGACGCGTTGCCGGCCGTGATCGTGCCGCCCTCGATGACCGGATCGAGGCGCTCGAGGTCTTCGAGCGTGGTTTGCGGCCGGTTGCCTTCGTCTTTCGACAGGGTAACTTCTTCGAAGCTCGTTTCTTTTGTTTCCTTGTCGACGACGATTTTGGTCGCCGTGATCGGGACGATCTCGTCGTCGAAAAGGCCCGCCTCTTGCGCGGCAGCGGTGCGTTGCTGTGATTCCAGCGCGTATTGATCCTGCTGCTCGCGAGACACGCCGTATTTCTCCGCCACGACCTCGGCGGTCTGCAGCATTGGCATGTAGATGTGCTCCTGCGCCGCGATCGCGTTCTCGTCGACGGCGGCATACGCCGCCTCGCCATAGACCTGTTGCACGCCGGATATGTTGTCCTGGCCGCCCGCCACGCATACCTGCACGCCGTCGACCATGATCTGACGCGCCGCCACGGCGACCGCCTGGAGGCCCGACGAGCACTGCCGGTCTATAGTCTGTGCCGCCGACGTCACGGGCAGGCCCGCCGTCACCGCACCGACGCGCGCGACGTTAAAGGCCGCGGTCCCGGCAGTGAGCACGGAACCGATGACGACGTCTTCAATTTCCGCGTCCTCGATGCCTGCCCGATCGACGGCGTGTCGAATCGCATGCGCGGTCATTGTCGGCGACTTGATGTTATTGAGCGCGCCCCTGAACGCACGGCCAATCGGCGTGCGCGCGGTCGAAACGATGACGGCTTCCTTCATTGCCTGGTCTCCATGTCCGGATTTTTAGTTGGCGGGCGCGAAATCAGCAAACTTCTTGCCCTGGTCATTCAGCTGCTCGAGCAACGGTGCCGTATCGAACCACCGATCGCCGTATTCGCCGAGCTCGTTGCGCAGCCGCGCCATCGAGCCGACGACGACATCCAGGCCGATCTCGTCGGCATACTGCATCGGGCCGCCGCGCCACCACGGGAAGCCATAGCCGTTTGCATAGATGAGGTCACAATCGCTGGAACGCGACGCGATGCCGTCCTCGAGCACACGCGCACCTTCATTGATCATCGAAAAAATCGTGCGTTCGACAATTTCCTCGTCGGAGATGTCACGCTGCTCGATGCCGAGCTCGTTCGCGATCTCGCCAGCCAGAGCAACGACCTCGTCGTCGTCGCGCCTGTCGCGCCCTTCGTAAATGTAGAATCCGCGACCGCTCTTCTGGCCACAGCGGCCGAGTTCGACGAGACTGTCGGCAAGTGCCGCGTAGGAACCGTCGCCGTGCGTCAGCTCCGGGTAGCTCTGGCGGACGAAGTGGCCGACGTCCAGGCCTGCGAGGTCAGCCATGGCGATGGGCCCCATCGCCATGCCGAACTCGCCAAGCGCCCTGTCGATCTGTGCAGGTGTCGCGCCTTCGAGGACCAGCCGCATCGCTTCGCGCCCGTATGGCTCCACCATGCGATTGCCGACAAAACCGAAACACACGCGGACCACGACCGGTACCTTGCCAATCTTCTTGCCGATCTTCATGCAGGTCACGACGACGTCATCAGACGTCTTGTCGCAACGCACGATCTCGAGCAGGCGCATGACATTGGCCGGGCTGAAGAAGTGCGTGCCGATGACGTCCTCGGGGCGGCTCGTCACGGCAGCGATTTCATCGATATCGAGCGTCGACGTATTCGAAGCCAGGATGCAGCCGAGTTTGCACGCCTCATCCAGCGCACGGAACACGTCGTGCTTGATCTCCATCTTTTCGAATACGGCCTCGATGACCATGTCGACGTCGCCGAGATCCGCATATTCCGTGGTCGTGGTCAGCAGGCCCATGCGCCGCTCGACCTCGACATCGGTCAACCGGCCCTTTTTCGCGCTGATCTCGTAGTTCTTGCGGATCACGCCGACGCCGCGCTGCAGCGCCGCGTCGTCCAGGTCCAGCATGACGACGGGGATACCGGCATTCATGAAGCTCATGGCGATGCCGCCGCCCATCGTCCCCGAGCCGACAATCCCGACCGTCGAGATCGCGCGGGGGGAAGTGGACGGGTCGATGCCCGGCACTTTGGCCGCTGCGCGCTCGGCAAAGAACAGGTGCTGCTGCGCCCTCGCCTGCGGCGTTTGCATGCATTCGACCACGAGTTCGCCTTCTCGACTCAGTCCCTCTTCGAAGGGCAGTTCGCAGGCGGCTTCGAGGCACTGGATGCATCGCTCGGGCGCATAGAAGCCACGCGTCTTGCGGGCGATGGAACTGCGCAGCTCGCTGAAGAAGTCGCTCCCCACCTCGGACAGGCTGATCGTCATGTCAGCACAATTCCGTGACGGTGCGTTCGCCGCGATGAGCTCACGGGCATAGGCGATCGCATCCTGTAATAAATCCGCTTCGGTGATCCTGTCAATGACGCCCGCTTCGTGTGCCTTTTCGACGGCCACGGGCTTGCCCGACAATATCAGGTCCGCCGCGAACGGCAGGCCGCTGATCCGGGGCAGACGCTGGGTTCCACCGGCGCCTGGCAGAATGCCGAGATGAATCTCCGGCAAGCCGACCCTGGCGCCCGCCTCGGCAATCCTGTAATCACAGGCAAGCGCTACCTCGAGCCCGCCACCCAGCGCCGATCCGTTGATCGCCGCCACGGTAATTTTGGGCGACGCGTCCAGCGCATTGTTGACTTCGGGAAGCACGGGTGCATTCGTCGCGGCGCCGGTCGAGAACTCGCTGATGTCCGCTCCACCGCAGAAAATCCTGCCTGCAGACGCGATGACGATGGCCTTTACAGAGGCATCTTTAAGCGCTTTCTCGTGACATTCGAGAATCCCCTGCCGCAATGCCTGACAAAGTGCGTTGACGGGTGGATTGTCGAGCGTGATGACGGCAACGTCATCGTGAACTTCATATTGGATCATGGTTATCCCGTAGTGCTGGTTGTCTGGTAATCCGCATAGCATGCGCGGAGGTCCTTCTTGCTGACTTTGCCGGTAGCCCCGAGCGGCAAATCGTCGACGAACTCGATGTGTTCGGGGATCCACCACTTCGCGACCTTGTCCTGCAGGAATTCGCGGATGGACTGGGCATCGACGTCGACCCCGGTCTTGCGTACGACAAGCAGCAGCGGCCGCTCGTCCCATTTCGGATCCGGTATGCCAATCACCGCGCTTGCCGCGACGGCTTCGTGATTGGCCACCGCGTTCTCGAGTTCGATGGAACTGATCCATTCGCCACCCGACTTGATGACGTCTTTGGCACGATCGGTGATGTGCAGATAGCCGTCGACATCGATACTCGCGATATCGCCCGTGTCGAACCATCCGTCGTCGGTGAATTCCCTGCTGCTCTCACCCTTCAGGTAAGCGGACGACACGCCCCAGCCACGGACCTGCAGGAAGCCTTCGGCCTCGCCGTCGTGGGGCAGGACCTCACCCTGCTCATTGACCAGGCGCAGCTCGCAGCCGAAGATTCCGCGGCCCTGGGCTTCCCGGGCATCCAGCAGGGCTTCGGGGCCGCGTTCCGCCACCTTGCGCGTGATCGTCGATGCCGTACCGCCGGCACAGGTTTCGGTCATGCCCCAGGCGTGCATCGGCTCGACGCCGTAGCGATTGGTACAGGTCTCGAGCATCGAGCGCGGCGGTGCCGACCCGCCGACCGCCATGATATTCAGGTACGGGAGATCCTTGTCGTTTTCGTCGAGGTACCGGAGCAGGTCCTGTGCCACGGTCGGCACGCCAGCAGTAATCGTCACTTTTTCCCCGTCGAGCAGCTCGTAGATACTCGCGGCATCCAGATCCTTTCCGGGCAATACCGTCTTGATGCCGAGTATTGCCGCGATGAACGGCACGTTCCAGCCGTTGATGTGGAACATCGGCACGATCAGCAGCACGACATCGGTACATTGCAGTTTCAGGTAAATGATTGCGTTCAAGGAATTGAGGATCAGCGACCGGTGCGAGTAGACGACGCCTTTCGGATTGCCCGTGGTTCCGGACGTATAGCAAATACTGCACCCTGTATTCTCATCGAACTCTCTCCATTCGAAGTCGTCGTCCTCCGTCGCGAGGATTTCCTCGTAGCAAACAGCATTCGGCAACGTCGTGTCAGGCATGTCGCCGGCATCGCACATGATGATGAATCCGCGAACGTTCGTCAGTGAGTCTGCGATTGCCTCGAGCAGTGGCGCGAACATCGGCTCCAGCGCGACGAACTTGTCCTCTGCATGATTGATGACGTAGGAGAGTTGCTCCGGCGCAAGTCGAGGATTGATCGTGTGATACAGGGCCTCCATGCCCGGCAGCGCGAAGTACAGCTCGACGTGGCGATAGCCGTTCCAGGCCAGCGTGCCGACGACATCACCGCTGTCGACCCCGAGCCGGGTCAGTGCGTTGGCGAGCTTCCGGGCCCGGGCCGCCATGTCCGCGAACGTGTAACGATGGATGTCGCCCTCGAAGCGACGCGAAACGATTTCGGCGTCGGGATGAAACTGCTCCGCAAAGCGCAATGCCTTCGGCACGAGCAGCGGGTAATCCTGCATCAGCCCCATCATTGTTGGTGCACCTCCAATATAAATGGTCTGGTCACGCGCCGAGAGCCTCCGCATCACCGAGCAATCCACCGCCGACGATGGACAAAACTTCGTTGCAACCATCTTCGATCATCGATGCCCTCGCATCGCGAAGCAGCTTCTCAATCGGGTATTCCGGCGTCAGCCCGTTGCCGCCGAACATCTGCAGCGCCGCGCTGGCTACATCGTAGGCCGTCTGGGTCGAGGTTATCTTGCTCGAAATCGAGCCGACCAGCGCCGGCACCGGCGCCGTCAGGTTGTACTCGATATTCCGGCGAGCAAGGGCGCGGGCCGCTTCGGTCTGACGGAACATGTGCAGCAGACGCGACCGTACGCTCTGATGCTGGAAGATTGGCACACCGCCCTGTTTGCGGGTATGGGCGTAGTCGAGCGCCTGCTCGAAAGCGGCTCTCGCCAAACCGGGCCACATGGCGCCCATTCCGGCGTTCGCCTCGGCAAGCTGTGCATAGATGACTTCCGGGTAGCGCTCGACCGGGGCGATCAGCCAGTCCGTCGAGATACTGACGTTATCGAAGAAGATTTCACCCTGTGGCAGTGCGCGCTGGCCAACCTTATCCAGCGGCTTGCCACGGCTGACTCCTTTGGCATCCAGGGGTACGACCAGCGCAACATTTTCCATTTCGCCATTGCCACGGTCGCAGGCGCAGAACAGGGCACTATACTGCGCGACAGTTCCGTTCGAGACCCAGGCCGACTTCTGACCGTTAATGATGACTTCGTCACCCTTGATGGTCGCGACACAGTTTGGTTTGCCGCTCTTGCCGGCCGGATTTGAAAGCTGCCCGGCAATGTTCAACATGTCGGACCCGCGATCCGGCTCGGTGATACCCCAGCAGCCAATGGCATCCTGGGGCACATTGTTCAACAGGAACTCGTTCTCGAAGTGTGCCGCCAGAGACAACGGCGTGAGTGAGACTGTCAGTGAAATCGCCAGGCCGCCGTCACCCCACGTAAGCTCCTCGAGCAACAAGGCCAGGAAGCGCGCCCGCTGAAGAGGCTCCAATTCGTTGATAATGTCAATGGAGATTCCCAGGTTTGCGAACTCGGCCCATACATTCCAGTACGGAGACTCCGGCGCAATTGCTTCTTCCGGAGTCATTCGATCCAGTTCCATTCCGACTGGCCGCATTACATCCCGTGCAAAACGATGCACGTTGTCGAGGAATTGCTGTTCCATTTCGTCGAGCGGACTTTCGAGACCCGTCAGGCCCAACTGGTTGTTCAGATTTTGCGTAGCACTCATGTGTCCATCCTCACGGCTTGTCTCCCGCCTCGAACAGCGGGACGAGAATTTTCCGGTAACTGCCTGGCAGCAAACGCTGTACCCAGTCAATGACGAAGGCGTGTCCAACGACGCGAATTCTCGCTTTTCGTCTCGATACGCCCTTGATGATTTTCCTGGCCGCCGCTTGTGGCGACATGCCCTTCTCCTCGAAACGCTGGATTACGTCGGCCGGCGCATTGGCCGCCTTTACCAGGTTCGATGCCACGACACCAGGATGCACACAGCTGACGCTCACGTCCCTGGGTTCGAGTTCTGCACGCAGGACCTCCGAGTATGCCCGTACCGCGAACTTACTGATCGCGTAGGAACCGGTCTTCGGGAATGCCACCAGGCCGAATATGCTCGACATATTCACGATCTGCGATCGCGGGTTGGCGAGCAGGTGCGGCAGAAACGCGTGCGTGACATTGACGACACCCCACATATTCACGTCGATGACTCGCTCGTAATCGGCCATCTCGTAATCGGCGATCTCGACGTCGCGTCCGGCGATGCCGGCGTTGTTGATCAGGATATCGACCTTGCCGTGCTCTGCGATTACCTGATCCGCGTACGCGGCAACCGCATCGCGGTCCGTCACGTCGAGGCTGTGACGGGACACGGTTCCATGCTTGCCGTCGAGCATATTTGCCGTGTCGCGAAGGGTGTCCGCATCGATATCGGACAAAGCGAGGTTGCAGCCTGAATCAGCCAGCTCAACGGCAAGTGCACGACCGATGCCATTACCGGCACCGGTTATCACCGCAACCTTGTTGCTGAATCGGGACATCGTGCTAACTAGCCTTGTTGTAGAAAAACCGGCGAGCCACCGCTGGTGCCCAGGCCATCGGAACCTTGCGGCTTAGGAACGCACCCATCCGCGCACTTCTGGGCAGCACCCAGTACATGCCGTCGGTCGTCGCGGCTTCCCACACGGCATCGACGACCTCGTCCACGGTCAGCATGTCGCTCGAGTCGTGCGACAGCTCGATGCCGTCCGTCATCGGCGACGCCACGTACGACGGCATGACGACGTTGACCGTAATGTCGTCTTCCTCCCATTCGATGCGCAGCGCTTCAGTAAGCCCGCGCACGAAGAACTTCGTTGCCGAGTAGATCGCCGAGTTCGGCACTCCATATATTGACGACGAGGAGCCAAGATTGACGACATGTGAACCCGGTGTACTCTTCAGCAAGGGATATGCCGCGCGCATGCAGTTGACTACACCGTTCATGTTCACGTCCATCATGAGATCCAGGTAGTCGGGATCCGCATCAATGAGACGCTCGTCCTGGAACAGCCCCGCGCTGTTGATCAACACATCGAGTCGCCCGCCCGTAGCGGACGAGAATGTCGCAAGCGCTTCCTCGACCTTTTCTTTATGGGTCACGTCGACCGGGCCGAAACAGCAATGCTCGCCCAGTTCCGCCGCAAGCCGTTCGACGGCATCGGCGTTCAGATCGAAAAGACCGACGAACCAGCCCGCGTCTGCGAAACGACGCGCAGTCGCCGCGCCAATGCCGGATGCTGCGCCGGTGATCAGAATGGTGCGCTGGAGCGACATCGAGACTATTCCCGGCTACTGAGTGAACACGCCAGCTGCGTCGGGCGCGAACCGCTCCCGCAGAAATCGCTCCTGCGGTTTCTCGGATGCCGTCTTCGGGATTTCGCTGACGACTTGCAAGAAGCTCGGCACGAAATTCGACTCGAGCTTCTCGCGGCATTGTGCGAAGACTTCGTCCGCATCGAACGTCGTGACTTCATCCGCCACAATGGCGGCGACGACATTCTGCTCGCCCGGCGCCATATTTTCGCCTGCGACGCCGTAGACGAACACGTCTCCGACGCAGTCGATTTCTGCCAGCGCCTTTTCGACAAAGCCGGGGTTGATGAAATCGCCATTGCGGCGGATTCCCCCACCTTTGCGAAAATCGAAGAACATCCAACCGTCGGCATTTGCATGGACGACGTCGCCCGTGCGGAACCAGCCGTCGCGGGCCTTGTCGCTCGACGCATCCGGATTATTGAGGTACTCGACAATGACAGGGTTGCCATCCCGATTGCGCCAGATCAGTTCTCCGAGCTTGCCGGCCGCTACGTCATTGTCGTCCTCGTCGACGATACGCGCCTCGAACAGGGGATTCGCCGAGACGTTTCCTATCGAACCGACTGGGCCGGAGCCGTCGTTCCAGAAAAGACCGCCTTCGGCCGCCCCGTAAACCTCGAACAACCGCAGATCGAATCGCTCCTCGAACTGCTTCCAGATGGACGCAGGCATTCCGGCTGAAATGACCATGCGAACCGGGTTGTCGGCATCATCGTCGGCCGGCGGCTCGGCATAAACGGCGATCGTCATGCCACCGAGCAGTGTAAAAATCGTGCAGTCGAATTCACGTATGGTTTTCCAGAGCCCGGACTTCGTGAATCTGCGGCTGTACACAGCAGGGATACCGGCACACAAGGACGGCGCCATCGTGAATCCCTGCGCATTGCCGTGGGTCAGCGACAGTCCCGTGTACAGGACGTCGTCACGACTCATGCAACAAACTTCCGCGAGTGCGCTGCCGATCGTCAGCCCGAGGTTCGATTTGACGATGCCCTTCGGATCTCCGGTCGTGCCGGACGTATAAAGGATTTGCAGCGTGTCCAGTCCCGACGTGCTGCGAACTTCCACCGGCTCTCGTTGTACACCGAAGACCTGTTGTGCCGCGGCCGCCTGCGGCAGCGACTTCAAGACGGCTTCCGGTGCCTTGTCCCCCAGCAACACCGTCCAGCTCGAAGGTGACGCCGACACGACGGCGGCAACCTCGGCGGCATTGTAATCGGCACAGACGATACCGCGACAATCCGCATCCGCGAGGACATAGCTCAGTTTTTCGCCCTTCGTGCGCGGATCGACGGGTACCGCGACCGTGCCTGCAATCGAAGCGGCAATCAGCGCCTCCATGGTCTCAGGATGGTTCTGCAGCAAGACCGCAAAGCGGTCCCCCTTTTCCATACCATGATCGATCATGTGGGCAGCGAAGGCGTTCGCGTTGTCATACAGTTGCCGGTACGTCCGAGTTTCGAAGGTGCCGCCCTTTTCGTCGACAAACGTCGCGATGACCGCATCACCCATTGGCCCTTCGACGCCGGCTGCCACTACATTGGCAAGTACGCCCAGATCCAGATTAGCCATCAATGAAGATCCTCTCGTGCAAGAATTGAAACCACGCAGGCAGCGGCATCGAAGCCGATATTCCCGCCGGCGTTATGTGCGAGGCCGACGCTTGCGCCGTCAACCTGGCGTTTGTCCGCTCTTCCCTGCAGCTGCTTCGTCAGCTCGACGATCTGTGCGGCGCCTGTCGCGCCAACCGGGTGCCCCTTGCGGAGCAATCCGCCCGACGTGTTGACCGGAATGCGCCCACCGAGGCGTGTCTCGCCCGACTCGATGAGCTCGCCGCTTTCTCCCGCGGCACAGAGCCCCAGCGATTCGTAGCATTGCAGCTCGCTCGGCGCCGAAGCGTCGTGCAACTCGACCAGGCTCAGGTCATCGGGGCCGATGCCGGCCGCGTCATACGCCTTGTTCGCGCACTCCGCCGTCAACCCGCCGTCATCGACACCACGGTCCCAGCCGCTGCCGAGTGCCGAACTACGTACCCTTACCGACTTATCCAGTGCCATCTCCCGCGCTTTTTTCTCGCTGACGACGACGACAGCGGCCGCGCCATCGCCCAGCGGTGAACACATCGGCAGTGTGAGCGGGTAGACGACCTCTCTTGCAGCCAGCACCTCGTCCACGGTGAGTTCGTCCTGGTACTGGGCGCAGGGATTCAGGCTGCCGTGAAAGCTGTTCTTGGCGCTGACCATCGCAAAATGTTCCTGCGTGATGCCGTACTTCTGCATGTAGTACTGCGCGCCGATCGAATAGATGTCCATGAATGCCGAACGCCGGCCACTCTCATCGGACGGTGGCTCGATCCCGGTTTCGTCGCGCAACTTCCCGAGCGCACCCTCCACACCGTCGCTCGCTTCGACGTCGACGGCACTCCCGAAAGCCATCAGGCTGCGCATCTTGTCTTCGTGGTACAGCTTCTCGAACCCTGCAACGAGTACTACGTCGTAGGCGCCAGCCGTCACCATCGCACAAGCCTGGTTGAATGCTGTCGACGAAGACGCACAGGCGTTCTCGACATTGACGACAGGGATGCGGCCGATGCCCATGGAACGCAGCGCAACCTGCCCGCGAATCATCTCCTGCCCGACGATCAGGCCGCCAACCGCGTTGCCCATGTAGGCGGCCTGCAATTCCGACTTCTCCAGGTCGGCATCGCTCAATGCCAGTTCGATCGCCTGAACGGCCAGAGATTTCAATGGCGTGTCGAGGTACTTGCCGAACCGGGTCATGCCAACGCCCGCGATGTAGGCGTTCATTCTCATGGTCAGCCCTCGTAGCTTACGAAGCCGTTCTCGACCAGGTTGTTCAGTAACACGCGATGACCGAAAGCCACCGGCGCGGATTTGAAGCCGGTTGCCAGGGGCGGCCCCTGCAGGAGGTGCCTGCAGGCTTCGGCGATCAGCTCGCCCGTGATGACGTACGGCGAGTGGAAGTCGACCTGCACGGTGTGACGCGCCAGGGTCCCCCAGGCTTCGACGACGATGATGCCTCTCTGCAATGCCGGGTCTTCCTTGTCCGGTTCCTCACTGAACATGCCGGCCGCTGCCTGAGCACAAGCCGCATCGAGCGCCGTCGGCTCACCACCTGTCGCCTCGACGATCTGGCGAATGCCTGCATGAAGTTGAGCGATCTGCTCGCTGTTGTCGCCCAGGTTTCGGACTCTGCAATTCTGCACACGGTCGTCATCGACGTACCAGGTCGGTTCGGCGGCCCCGCCCCAGGACGATGCGAGCAACTGGTCGCTGACGCCGGGAAGGCTGACGAACATGTCCATGCCGGGTTCCCAGTTCACGAGCTGTTTGTGTTTCAGGTGGTAACTGTCGCCGGCCAGCATGCGCATGAACGATGCGGCCGATGCAACGGACGGAATACCGTTTTCGCTGTAGTACAGGACGTCCAGTGAATCGACGCCTTCGTTCTCGAGGGCGAGTTCGCAAACCAGTCCGCCCATCGTCCACATGTAGGCCGTCGCGGGTGCCAGGAGCAGGCCTGCCTCCGCGTAGTTCGGCCCGAACTTGTCCTTGACGGCCAGCATGAAATTCTGCTCACCAGTCGTATCGACATAATGACAATTCGCAGCCAGTGCCGCCTCGACGACGGTCTCGCCAAGGTGGATGAACGGACCCGTGACGTTGACGACGACGGTCGCGCCGGAGAACAGTTCCTCGAGCGACTCCACCGTATGCTCGGCGGTCGCGTATTCGCAATCGATTTTCTCGACGCCGGCACGCTCGGCCGCGATCTGCATCGCCGCCTGAAGCCGTTCTTCGCTTCTGCCAGCTGCCGTAAACGGTATGCCCCGCTTACATAGGGACTCCGCTATCAGCTTGCCCGTGTAGCCGCTGGCACCATAAACTATGATCTGGGATGCGTCGGTCATGGTCTTTTCCTGTTTGGTAATCGCTTGCCGCATCCTAGTCGTGCACCGTGCACGGCTCATTGACCGCAGCGGTAACGCGTGTATGAAATCAGGACGTTTGCCGCAGTCGCGGCCTGGCGGGGACGATCCCCGCAAGCACCTCGAGGTCAACGAGGGCGTCTTCCATGTAGTCGATCAGGCGTTGCGCATGCGGCATCGAGTGCAGGCACGCAGTGATACCGAAGTCCAGGTTCTCGTTGTTGCTGACGAGAGTGATATTCAGGCCGGTGCCGTGGTTGATGGCAGATGCAGGGTACATGCCGTCCAGTGCTGCGCCGTTCCAGTACATCTTCTGACGGGGGCCCGGCACATTGGAAATGACGGTACTGTATGCGGGAAACTTGTCCTCGATGCCCAGAAGGCCAACCGCCAACGCCGGCGCCTGCATGAACATCGTGTAGAGATCGATTTCGCGACGTGAGTATTGTTCCACGAACTCCCTGCCCTTTCTGACGGATTCCTGGATCTTCCGATAGCGAAGCTCGGTGTCAGCGATATTCGTTGCCAGATCGCCGACGATCGCCGCGACCGCATTCTTCGATTCGATATCTCCCTTCTGGCGAAGCGACACCGGCACCATAGATTTCAGGGATGAGGTCGGCAGCTCTGCGTGAGTCTGCAGGTATTTGCGCAACGCTCCGGCACACATCGCCAGTACCGTATCGTTCAGCGTGCCTTCCAGCGCTTTACCGATGGCGTAGACGCGCTGGAAGGCCCAGGACTGCGCGACGAACCTGCGTGCCCCCGTAATCCGACGATTGAACGGCGTCTGCGGAACATCGTTCCAAGGCATCTGCAGCCTGCTGTCTCGCGAGAGATAGACTTCGAGCGACCGGCCCAGTGCGCGGCCTACGTTAATCGTCGTACCGAAAGTTTCGGAGAGCATACTGCTTACCGATTTGACTTCGTCCGGTGTCGGGCTGTCGATGTCCTGCTCGCCCAGAGACTCGGCTAGTTCGCGTTTGTATCTCTTGTAGGATGCAAGCGAGAACGGAGAGAATTCCGAGCGCGCGTCGGGATCCGTCGAAAACATGCTATTGGAGATGTGCATGCCCAGAGCACCGTCCATCACGCAATGATGGACTTTCGAATACGTCGCGAACTGTCGATTCTGCAGGCCCTCGATGAGATTGAACTCCCATAACGGGCGGCTGCGGTCCAACAGCGTACTATGCAGCCTCGAGACCAGCGAAAAGAGTTCCCGATACCGACCAGGCCGCGGCAACGCCGAGTGACGCACGTGGTAATCCATGTCCAGCTTCGGATCTTCCTCCCAGCGCGTCGGCAACGCATTCGGCAACCGGCAAGCTTTCAGCCGCTGACCGAACGGAAATCTCAGCGCGACATTTTCGCGTAGCAGGTTGCTGAGGTCCGCGAGGAACTCGACCTCGTCGCTGTCGTCCGGGATAGTAAAGAGATTGACGCCACCGACATGCATCGGCGTTTCCCGCGACTCATTCAGCAGGAACAGCGAGTCTGTGGAACTGAGCTTATGCAACGCGCTTCTCCATAACTACGGATTCCCGGCAATGCCCCGCTATACTTTCAGTGATCAGTGGCCACAGTGCCCGGGGCAAGTCGTGGCCCATGTCATCGATAAAATGGGCCTTCGCGCCACGAATGTGCATGACGGTGTCAAAGCCGGCGGTTGGCGGCAGCAAGATGTCTTTCTTCCCGTGCACGACGAGAGTCGGTGCGGTAATGCTCTTCAGGACTTCACGCCGGCAACCGGATGCAGCAATGGCCGCCGACTGCCGCAGCATTCCACCGGCATCGATGCTTCTTTGCAGCGCTCTCTCGATCATGCTTCTGAGAATTTCCTCATCGTAAAGATCCCCGCGGCTCCCGATTCCTTTCATGACATGCAGCAGATACTCCACCTGCTCCTCGTGTCCTGCCGTGTCACCCGGGCGACGACGTGACAGAAGCGGCCACAGGTCGCGCCATTTCGGCTTCTGCATGCGTCGATCGCCGCTACCGGACATCAGCGACGTCAGGCTGATGACGCGATCCGGATGTGCGGACGCCACAATCTGGGCGATCATGCCGCCCATCGAAGCGCCGACAATGTGGGCCGTCCCGATATTGAGCGCATCCATCAGACCAACGACGTCATTCGCCATGTCGTCGAGGGAATAGGCAAGCTTCCGAGGTTTGAAACCCAGGACATCGCGACATGCGCTGGCCAGCGGTCCCGGCGTCGGGCCGTCAATGAATTTGGTGGAATACCCGACATCGCGGTTGTCGAAACGCATCACGCGGAAGCCCCGCGACGCAAGCATCTCGCAGAACGGGTCCGGCCAGGCGATCATCTGCATGCCCAGCCCCATGATCAGAATAATCACGGGATCGGTTTCGTTACCGAAGCTCTCGTACTCCAGATGAATCCCGTTCGCGTAAGCCTGGGGCATACCCTTGCGCCATCAATAGTCATTCCAGTCGAGGAGTATAGAGAGCGGGTTGGAAGCGGCTCATGATGGCAAAGGCCACCAATTGCTGAATTCAGGCCACTCGTTGCGGTCAGCCCTTTTGCCTGACGCTGTTCCTGTATTCGCTGGGTGTTTGCCCGGTCCAGCGCCTGAACGCATTTGCGAAGTTCTGCGGCCGGCCGAATCCACAGTTGTCCGCTATCTCCTGGATCGACAAGTCGCTGTTCCGCAGCTGGTTTATGGCCACTTCCCGGCGGAGATCGTCGACGATGTCCTGGTAGGTCGTCCCTTCCTGCGCGAGCTTGCGACTAAGATTGCGCGGCGACATGCCGATTTTTCGCGCAGCCTCCGAAATCTTGAGGAATACTCCGGGCTCTTCGTTGATGACAAACCTCAGGTCACCGACAAAGCTGCTTTCGCTCGCGATCCGATCCTTGAGGTCCTCGCAGAGCGCCACCAGTGACTTCTGGACCTCCGGGTCACGCGTTTTGATGGACGTGTCGAGAAACTTCTTCGGGTAACGGATTTCGGCACTGGCCTGGTCGAATTCGACGACATCGCCAAAGATCTTTTCATATTCATCCCGGTACCCGGGGTCCGGATAATCCAGCCACACTCGCGTGGGCCTGCACTCTTCGCCGATCTGGATTTCCGCATGATGTTGCAGCGTTGCCATCGCACGCTCCAGCAGGAACACGCGAAGTGGCCCTGGTGGTTCGTTGCAGACGAAGTTGTGAATGACACTGCCCTTGCCGACCCGCGTCAACCAGTTCAGGTGCATGTAAGTCAAATCGTAATTCCTGCGACCGATTTCCAGCGACTCCGCAACAGTACTGGCCGCAAGGGACATGAGCCCGACAGCGCCGAATTCATTGAGGTTTATCAGCAAACCGATCTCGAGCCCGACCGAAGTCGAATCGGCAAGGCGGACGAGATTCCTGTAGTACTGCTTGACCTGTTGCTCGCCGAGCAATTGATACGGGCTTGCCAAGTCATGATCGGTGATGCCGGTGCCGTGCAGCAGATCCTTGGCATCAACTCCGCGACCCAGCATGTACTTGTGCGTAGGCCGTAGAACCAGTGAAAACACCTTGCGATCAAACCTGGGCATGTCAGCGCGCTCCGTTGCCGACACATGAAGAGGCAATGGATGTTAGCATACGGCATGACCGCCAGAGGCCTGAGCTTACGATACCTGCGTACGCTGCGGCCGATGATACGGGCCGCCAGGACCTGCGGTGTTTCTACCCAGGAACTGTTCGAGAGAACCAAGCTGGACGCGGCAGCGTCGGAGGACCCACAGGCAACCCTGACCCGGTCGCAGGAACTCGCGATCTACAGAAACATCCGTGATCTGTGCGGCCGGCCCGATATTGGCCTGTTCGTGGGCAAGCACATGCGGCCGAAGGAATCCGGAGCACTGGGTTTCGCCCAGATGGCCTGCGGATCTGTCGAGGAACTCATTGCGGTTACTCGTTCCTATCGGCAGCTGGGCCTCAATCTGTTTCGCTGGGACATCGTCACGACCGAGGATGAACTCATTCATCGCTTCGGCGACAAGGAAGGGCTCGGTGACATCGAGATATTCCTGCTCGAAGCCGTGCTCGCATCGATCCATCGCGGCACGCAGGACCTCGTCATGGAATCGGCGATGCCGACCGCCGTGAATCTGGAATACCCCGATCCGGGATACCGATCCGCTTACGTGGAACTGTTCGGCCAGAACGTAAATTTCGACCAAGGCGCGACGGAGCTTCGGTATCCCCGGCACTATGCCGACATAGAGCTCCCGACCCCCGATGCCCTGGTCAGGAATCGCATGGAGCAACTGTGCCAGGCTATGGTCTCGAAGCTCAACAGCCGGTTGATCCTGGCCGATGAAATAAAGAGCATGTTGAGGGACGTCGAATACGAAACACCCAGTATCGGCACCATCGCCAGACAGCTGTACGTTTCACCGAGAAGTCTGCATCGTCACCTGAAAAAACAGGACACGAGCTATCGGTCACTCGTCGATGAAGTACGCCACGAACGTGCGATCTACTACCTGACGAATACCGACATGGCCATACAGGAGATTTCGAACCGCTGCGGGTTCGTGGAAATACGTTCCTTCTATGCTGCTTTTCGGCGCTGGACAGGCATGTCGCCGGCGAATTACAGGAACGTCGCGTTCTGATCGCCTAAAGGAATCGCCGCCCTCCCCAGGGAGAGCGGCGATCTGGTCTGCCTCGGTCTGTCGGATCGTCAGAAATCGTAACGGACGGTTATTCCCCACATCCTTGGATCATTGATCCAGGCGCGATAGTTGAGCGTCGACGCACCGGCGTCTGCGGCTCCGAAGATACCGCCAAACACATTGGACGTGTAAACGCGACCGTAGGTTTCGTCAGTCAGATTCTTGCCCCAGGCGCTGATGTCCCAGCGATCATTCCGCCAGCCAATGCGGGCATCCCAGAGCTGATAGTTCTCGTCACGCGCATAGGGCGCGCGCGTCGGGTCGGCAATATGATCGCCTTTGAACGCGAAACCCACACGACCGTAGATGTCGCTGGTATTGCTGACCGGAAATGCGAAATCTGCCGCCAGTGAACCCGTCCAGTCTGCTGCGAACTCCAATGGTTGACCGTCCAACACGCACTGACCATTTCCATCGATCGTCTCTCCGGAAAGAGGATGGCAGTTTGCGCCCGTGAAGTCTTCGTATTCGGCATCGAGATACTCGACACGAGCCGTCAGGGAGACATTCTCCGTTACGAGTACGGTCGCATCGATGTCTACACCCGACGTGCGCTGCTCGCCCGCGTTGATCACCATGAACTGCACGGTGGCCGGATCGAAGGTGGCGGCCTGGAAATCGTCGTAGATCGTGTGGAAAACCGCCAGGTTGATGCGCGCCCGGTTATCCAGAAGACCATCGAACTTCACGCCAATCTCGTAGTTTGTCGTTTCCTCCTCGTCGAACTCACGCTCGTCGACGCTGGCAATACCGAATGAGCCGTTGAAGCCGCCGGACTTGAAGCCGGTCGCCACAGATGCGTACACCATGTGGTCACCGAAGAAGTGGTTGAGACTGAGGGATCCGCTGACATTGTCGTCGCTGCGGCTACCCGCACGATCCGTCGGACCGCCAAGCGTGACGCCGGTGATGGGGCTCGGGCCGCCTTCGAAGAAATTACCCGAGGTCAGGGGAACGAAGAAACCACCTGTATACTCGCCGGCGAGGAGATTGGGCAGGTTGTACGGCGTGCCATCCGCATCGTAAGCGGAGACGTGAACGTCGAAGTCCTTGTCTTCCTCGCCATAGCGAAGCCCGAGGGTCAAACTGGTCGCATCGCTGAAGTTCCAGGTCATCTGGCCGAATGCCGCCCACGATTCCGCGCCAAAATTGCTGTCCCATAGTGCGTTGTCGCCGGCGACGATCAATTCGGGAATCAAGGCGCCGACGGGCGGCGGGGTCGCGATCCCCGGCAGGCCGAGTACGTAATCTGCGTAGGTATCCGTCAGGCTGCCACGATGCATGTCCGAATCGAAATAGAACAGGCCTACGAGCCAGTCGATGGTTTCGCCTCCCGGCGACGTCAGTCGGAACTCCTGGCTAAATGCCTCTTCCTCGATCGGGTTACTGAGAATGTTCAGGAATTCCAGCGCGACACCATCCGTATCATTCGAGTTGTCTGTCAGGCTCCAGTCCAGCATCGACGTAATACTGGTAAAAGTTGCATTGCCAAACTCGTAATCGAGCTGCAAGGAGGCCCCGTCAACTTCCACTTTGTTGTTGTTGGGAATAGATACCTGCACGCGGCGATCTTCGGCATCGGTGCCAGGCGCCGGAATGCCAAACAGGCCCTGGAGTTGTGCGACGTAGCCGTAATAAGCGGAGTTGGGATTGAAGCCCTGCTCGGACTGCCCCTGATTCGCATCCGACTCGCTGTGAAAGGCAATCAGCCTCGTGCTGAAATTATCGGTCGGCTCCCAGAAAAGCTGTCCGCGTACGGAAAGCTTATCGATCTCGTTGATATCGTCTGCACCGGTCAATTCGTGCTCGAAGGTTCCGTCTCGCTGATGACTGACAACGCCAAGCCGCAGACCGACTTTTTCCGAAACCGGCCCACCCAATGAGAGTTCGCCCCTTCGCAGGCCGAAATCGCCACCCGAGGCAGAGATGAATCCTTCGAACTCGGTCGGCATGCCTTTCGTCGAAACCGAGATGACACCGGCGTTCGTATTGCGGCCGTACAGCGTCCCCTGAGGGCCCATCAGGACCTCGATCTGGCTAACATCGACGAGATCGGAGAGGCCAAAGATGCTCCGCGGCATGAAGACACCGTCGATGAATACGCCAACGGACGGCTCGAGCGTCGGATCGGAGGCACCGGTCCCGGCACCGCGAATCGCGATCGAGGCGAGAGCGGGACTCCCCGCGTTGTAGATGTTCAACGCCGGCACGAGGTGCTCGATGTCCTGGATCGTCGCAATACCGGCATCCTGGATATCCGCTGCGCTGATCGTTGCAACGGTCACTGGCACATCCTGCAAAGATTGCTCACGTTTTTGCGCGGTAACCGTAATCTCTTCGAGCGTCGCCTGTGCCAGTGCGGCATTAGTCAGGCCGAACAAAGCTACGACGGAAATTGCGTGAAAAATACACGTACGCACACTCTTCATGTAGGTATAACCCCCTTGACGCCCAAGCACTGCGGTCAGATCCAGATTCAAAAATTTCGCTCGCATCCTACCGTTAGCAAATTGTCTTGCATCTGACTTTTCCTGCTAACTGTGTATGAAATCAGGACGGCAGCGATGAAAACGATGGGACTTTCCGGACATTTCTCAGCGCTCTCAAGAGCTTGCGCTCAATGGACAGGCAGTGTTGCGACTGCCCGCGCTCCCAACTATGCTGAGTGCGTCTTGCCAGCCACGATGAGATACCGTGCCGACCAGCATTCGACCGATCGCGCAACACAGTCCACCATCTACCGGCCTTTTTCTCGCCGAGGTTCCGAGACTCGCTGCGGAAATGCTCCTGATGCGAATCGCCAGGCCCGCGGCCGGGCTTCTGCCGAGGGCCGATGAGCACACCGTGCTCGTATTGCCGGGGTTCATGTCCGATGACTGGTCGACCGTAACCTTGCGCAAACAACTCGACCGGCTTGGATACAGGACCGTTCCCTGGGGATTGGGCACGAACGTCGGCGCGCGAGATGAACTCGTCAGTTCGCTCATCGCTTTTTTCGAAAACCTGGTCGCCGCGTCCGACGGAAAGATATCGATCATCGGACACAGCCTCGGCGGCGTGTACGCCCGTGAACTGGCGCGCATGCGTCCGGACTCGGTACGACAGGTCATCACCCTCGGAAGTCCGATTCGCGATCGTGGCCGAAGTAGCAACGTCTGGCGCGCGTATGAGGTTTTTTCGGGGCACAAGACCAGCGATCCCCTGTTCGGCGGCCCATTGAAACGGCGCAGGCCACCCGGTGTTCCATCGACGGCCATTTACACCAAAACGGACGGCGTCGTCTCATGGCGTGTTTGCCTGGAGATGCCGCATGCGACGACGCAGAACATCGAAGTGCCCGGCAGTCACTGCGGGCTGGTGAGTAATCCGGTAGTCTTCGCCGTCATTGCAGGTATGCTCGCGCAACCCGAGGACCACTGGCAACCTTTCAAATGGTCGCAAGTACTGCGCACGCGAATAGGCTATCGGATCTAGGCGTCGGCCTGAGTTTCGAGTGCCTGCCTCAGCTCGGGTACGGCCTCGAAAAGGTCCGCAACGAGGCCTATATCAGCCACTTCGAAGATTGGGGCGTCTGCGTCCGTGTTGATCGCCACGATCGTTCCAGCGTCCTTGATGCCGGTTACATGCTGAATCGCCCCTGATATTCCAATTGCGAAATAAACGTCCGGTGCAATGATCTTGCCGGTCTGGCCGACCTGGTGTTCATTGGGTACGTATCCTGCATCGACAGCCGCACGTGACGCCCCCACGGCGGCACCGATCGAGTCCGCAAATTCGTAAATCAGCTCGAAGTTTTCCTCGCTGCCCAGCGCCCTACCGCCGGAGACCACGCGAGATGCGGTCTGCAGGTCCGGGCGATCGGACTCACCGGCGTGTAATCCGATGTATCGGGAATACGATGGAATAGCCGCATCAACCGTAACCGAGCTGACAGGCGCCGAATTGCCTGTCGCAGCTGCCTGGTACGAAGCCGTGCGAACTGTGCCTACGACCGTCTGGTCCCGGGGCGCAGTAACACTGACGATCGCGTTGCCGGCATAGACTGGTCGCCTGAATTCGCCGGGACCCGCTACGGCCATGATGTCACTGACCTGGTCGACCTCGAGCAATGCGGCCACGCGCGGTATGAGATCCTTGCCGAAAGTCGTGGACGGACCGAGCACATACGAATACTCCGCAGCCAGCGCAGCAACCTGCGGCGCGAGTACGGTTGCGAGGGGGTGTTCGTTCTCCGGGCGTTCGACAGTCAGAACCTTATCGACGCCCTGGTACCTGGCAGCCTGGCTCGCCACGGCCGCCGCGTCGCTCGCTAGGATTACGACGTCGATCTCCGCGCCATCGACTTCACTAGCGCACGCGACACACTTCGCCGTGCTCGGGTTCAGCTTGCTGCCGTCATGTTCGGCAACGATCAATATCTTCGCCATCAAATCACTCCCCTGTCGCGCAAGGCATCGACCACGCCGGCAACATTTTCGGCAACGATGCCCTTCGAACGTGTTTCGGGCACCATGTACGAGCCCACTGTATAGCCTTCACCTGTCTCCACGCCGAGTTCTGTTATCCCGAGGGTGTCCAGCGGCTTCTTCTTTGCTTTCATGATGTCCGGCAGCTTCACGTATCGCGGCTCGTTGAGACGCAAGTCAACAGTAATCACGGCCGGGAGATCGATCTCGATCTCCTCGAGCCCTGCGTCGACTTCCCGTGTCACCCTTGCCGCATCGCCATTCACCAAGACCTTTGAGGCAAACGTTGCCTGTGGACGATCCCACAATGCGGCCAGCATTTGCCCCGTTTGCGAATTGTCGCCGTCGATCGCCTGCTTGCCGAGAATAACGAGGTCGATCGCTTCGCGTTTTACGATCTCCAGCATTGTCTTCGCCACACCGCGCGGCGATATGTCGTCGTCGGACCGGACGAGAATTGCACGGTCCGCACCCATAGCAAGTCCCGTGCGCAGTTGTTGCTCAGCCTCCTGCGGCCCGACGGAGACGATCAGAACTTCCTCGGCGTTCCCGTTTTCTTTCAGCCGCAGTGCTTCTTCCAGTGCGTTCTCATCGAAAGGGTTGATGCTCATTTTGACGCCGTCTGTTTCGACGCCGGTACCATCGGACCTGACGCGAATGCGTACGTTGTAATCGACCGCGCGTTTCACGCCGACGAGTATTCTTTTCATGGGGAAATAACCTCCGGATTCGCGGCGTATCGAATTGCCACTGCTAAGAATTCTTATGCTTTTTAGCTGCTACCCCCCACACGCGCCTAGGTTTCTATCGGCAAGACCTCGCTGATTTCACGCCAGATGTTCGTCAATTGGCTTCAATTCATACGGATCAGACCTTTGACCACACGTGCATCGCCGACACGGATTGCTACAGTTCCCCACGACAGAAGGAAATGATTTGAAAGCGACAACGACATTGCTGTTCTGCCTCGGACTTTGGTCGGGAATCAGCACGGCTGCCAGCGCGTATGCCGTCGAGCCCTCGGTTCGCCCGAAGCTGATCGCCATGGGTGAAATGGCCGCGGAAGCCAGCCTCGTCAAAGTAAACGATCGTATCTACCAGGCTTTTGGCTACGATTTCTCCAATATCTACTTCGTTGAAGGAGATGACGGCATAATTGTCATCGACTCCGACTGGGCGGCATCTTCCGCCGCCCGTGCAAATGGCAACGACTGCCACCTGGTGAGTTCCTGAGGTGCTGATGGCACACTTCGTGACACAGCGTAGAATTGTCGGAGGGTGCCGGAGTTCGCGTTTCTCATACCCAACCGCGGAAGCGGCTACATACACACAGATGAGCAGGTAATAGGCACAATCACGGGGCTCGAAAAACCCCTTTTTTGGTCACCGGGAGACAGTGAGTGACAGATACGATCCAACGCGACGAACTACCGTCCCTACCAGGCCGGGAACTCGAGCCATCGCCCTGGCTGGAGATTACGCAGAAACGCGTGAATCAATTCGCGGAAGCAACGAATGACTTTCAATTTATTCACATTGCCCCCGAAGAAGCAGCTCAAACACCGTTCGGCGGCCCGATCGCGCACGGATTCCTGATACTTTCCCTATTGTCGTTTCTCAACGCACAGAGTTCGGTACTCCCGACCGATGCTGCGATGAGCATCAACTATGGTTCTGACAAAATCCGTTACCTCACACCGGTTCGGGTCGGAAAGCGCATTCGTTCGCGGCAGAAAGTCCTGGAAGTAACGGAGAAAAACCCAGGCCAATGGCTCCTGAAGACGGCTGTTTCCGTGGAGATCGAAGGCGAAGACGAACCGGCGCTGGTCGCCGAAATCCTCTCGATGCTCGTCTTTAACTGAGATTTGGCTGTGCAGGAATCCCGATGGCGCGGCAGATCACCGCGCATGTATCGGCCGGATCGATGACTGCATCCATCTCGAGAACTGTCGCCACCTCGGATGCCCTGCCCTTCGCGTAAAGTTCTGCAACGAGCTTCTCGAACAGTTCCTTCCGCTTCGCCTCGTCCGATTCGGCCTCGAGTTCCTTGCGGAAGCCCAGTTTGACCGCACCTTTCAGCCCCATCGCCCCGAACTCGCCGCTCGACCACGACACCGACAACAGCGGCTGCTTGAAGCCACCGCAGGCAATCAATCCACTTGTCATGCCAGCATCGGCTACGCAACAATGAGCACGCACTCTCACTTTACAAGCGGAGTCGCCACAGGGGGCTGGTCATTTCAGGGAGTTACGCCTCACTTAGGTCTGGCTGAGCATATAAGTGAGCGTACTGGGATCTAAGCGATTCTGAGGGCCAGAGAGAAGAGATTGGGCGGCCCCTATCTCAGTACAGCACTGGTTTGTAGCGGGGGTGTGCATTGCACTGCTCCGACAGGCCACAAGCGGCTGATTCGCCTGAAGTAGCAGTAACTCGCCAGAGTCAGAAATGCCCTGTAAAAGACGCCCTGACTGTACGGGGCTCCATCGGGTGCATTTGAATACGCGCCGTTTCCGGCACATGTGTCGCTCCTTCTCGTTCTGTCGCGGTAGTGATTCGTTTAGCGTTAGAGTTCTAGCGGACCTGATAAGGTAATTTACTTGCTCGAACCTACATGATAACGAGTGGACAGGAGCATAATGGCCATTGCCGGGCGCTCTGCCACTCCCGGGTCCATCCGGAGGGCACCGACGACCTATACCCTGGGTTTATCGAGGCACATCAGTGTGCTGCTCGGCGGCCTGACAGTTCCACGGTTGAAGCTAAATGGCAATCTATTACAAGGACAGAGCATCGCAAATCTCGCAGCCATTGCAAGCTCTTTACCAATACCGAAAATAACCAACGTGATACCAAGTTATTTCCCTCGTCAATGCCAGGTCTTCGGTACATGTGACCGCAGCAAAATTTGGCGATTCACGGCAATGAGATTGGCGTCGCAGACCCTGCTGCTCGCCCTGCTAAGCGCCTGCGCGACGCTGCCGGAGGATTACCCGAAGGAAGAGAGCTTTGCTGTTCCGGCTTCGGCAGAGACCCCGCTCGGTATCTCCGCCACAGCCTGGGTCAGTTCCCACGACGGCCAATCAGGCTTTTTCCCGTTGCAGTCCGGCAGTGATGCGCTGGCGGCACGCCTGCGAATGATTGAGCGCGCCGAGGTCAGCCTGGACGCCCAGTACTTCCTGATGAAATCCGACATCGCCGGACATGTCTTCTGCCAGGAACTTTTGCTCGCCGCTGACCGGGGTGTACGGGTCCGGTTTCTGCTCGACGACATATTCACCAAGGTCAACGACGAAGAACTTTTCATCCTGGACGCGCATGAGAACATCGAGGTACGACTCTACAACCCCATCGCCAAGCGAGGTTTGTTCATTCTCAATTTTCTCGGCGATTTCAAACGCGCCAATCGGCGCATGCATAACAAGTCGTTCACGGCCGACAATCAGCTCACGATTGTAGGCGGCCGTAATATAGCCTCCGAGTATTTCGATCTGAACATCGACACCGAGTTCGAGGATTTCGACGTGCTGGGTGTAGGTAAAGTGGCGACCGACGTCTCAGCGACGTTCGATCTGTTCTGGAACTCGCGGCGCTCACTGCCGCTCGAGGCGCTGGATGTGGAGTTCACCGAGGCGCAGCTCGATAGAGTCCGGCAGCAAATGAAACAAGACTTCGACGAGGCTTATGCCTCGGCGTTCGCCGAGGCTATGGATAACCTGATCATCCGTGAGCTCATAGACACCAAGGATCAGCTCTTCCCCGCAGACTGGGAGGTTGTCACCGACGATCCACAGAAACTCAAGACCAGTGTGGCCGTCGAGCAACGTCAACTCGTCAACCGGCTGGTCGAACTCGTCGTCGATTCCGAAGAGGAAGTGATTGTGATCACGCCCTACCTGGTGCCGCTGGAATCGGGTATCGAGTTCTGGCGGGGCATCGTCGATCAGGGAACACGTGTGGTCATGCTCACGAACTCATTGGCGTCGACGAACCACATTCCCGTCCACTCCGCCTATGCGAAGTTCCGAAAGCCGCTGCTCGAAGCCGGCGTCGAGCTTTATGAAGTGCGTGCCGACGCCGTCATAAGCACGGCCGATCGTCCCGATGCGCCTGACAACAAGACTCTACACACCAAACTCATCATCATCGACCGGCAACAGGTTTTCGCCGGCTCACTGAATCTCGACCCGCGTTCGATCGATCTGAATGCTGAGCTGGGCGTGAACATACTCTCCGAGAATCTTGGTGAAGAACTGGCGGACGAGTTCTTCGAGTCGTTGGAGGAAACGGCCTACCGGTTAACACTCGATGAACGCGGTCGACTGCAGTGGGAAGGCACCAGCAACGGAGTAAAGGTCATTGAGAAATCCGAGCCTTCCAGCAGCCGTTGGCGACGATTCAAGGCCTGGTTCTTCAGGATCGTTCCTGATAGTCAGCTGTAACCAGGAGCACGCCACCTAGATCACGAAAAAATTGACAGGGACGTCGTTCTGCCGGCGTACCCGCCCCAAAATGCAAAAAGACCCACCGAAGCGAGTCGTTTGCATATAAAAATGGTAGCGGGCGTGGGATTTGCCTTCGCCGCTACGCGCCTCAGTTTTGTCGGCCGGCTACGCTGGCCTCGCAATGCACTGTTCCGACAGTGCCTGCCCTCCTCCGCCTCAAGTGATTGCTACGGCGTATACCAGATGGGCGACGTATAGGCGCGCTCCTGGTGGATCATGAGAGCATCATCCGGCAGATCTATGGCATCGCCGTAATAGGCCTTGTCATAGGCCAGCCAGGTAGGCGTCGGAATTTCGAGCACGCGAACGTAGTAGAACGCCCGTTCCTCGGCATCGAAGTCAGGGTCCTGCCACCAGGCGCCTACGAGCGCCCCGCCGATGTCGTTGCGGTATGAGGCTGAATCGAGATTGACCGTATTGCCGACCGGACCCTCACAACGACCATCGACAATGCCCCGGCCTCCAGCGCAGGCTATGTCATAGACCTTTTCGTGCGTTTTGCCTTTGCCGTCCAGCCAGCCTTTGACAACCTGTACGCGGTCGATATTGGCGCCGTCCGGATCCCGTAGCGCGCGCACCAGCAGGGTCGGTGCCATGCCATCGGGTGCCGAAGCGAGGTCTCCACCCATCGGTACGCCATTGGCATAGCCATGGGCCGCGAAGTCGGGCCTGTGGACGTCGCTTGCCTCGTAATGCCAGCCGGCGAAGATGCGCACGGTTATCCGTGTACCCGTCGTGGCATAGACCTCCCGGCGGTTCATCGCATCCCAGATCGCCTCGCGAGTATTCTCCCGGGACCAGACGCCGGCAAGCCCTGCGGCGAGCGTCTGGTAGTGCTTGATCGCAACGTCGGCACCGTCGAGTGAGGGAATAACACCGGTGATCTTCTCCGTGTAGCGCGCTTCGCCCATGCCGGGTTCTGTAGGCGTCGCCTTACTGAAACTATTCTCCTCGCGCGTGGTTGCCAGCGACGTGTGGCTATCCGTCGCGCCGATCATGCCGAACTTGAAGGGATTCACGCCCAGCTTTGCTTCGTATCTCAGTCCACGCATCAAGGCCTGCCGCGCGTACTCGCGCGGCAGCATGTCAGGCTTCTTTCCATAGAGCCCGAAATTGCCCTTGTCCCAGGTGTAGTAATCGGCAAATTCATCGTTTGGCGACAGTGCAGGATGGGTCTCACCGTCTCCCTTGATCTGGGTCACTTCGTAAAGCGGCTCCCAGAAGGAGCGCCGTTCGGCATAATCCCGGCTCAGGCGTTTGCCGTTCAACGTTTTGTCGTCAAACATCAGGCCGTTCGACAGGTTGCCGTTGTGGGCAATAGCCATGACACGTCCACGGTTCTGATCCTGGTAGTTGCGCATCCACCGCCACAGATCTTCCGGATCGCTGCTGTCGTAGTTCGAGAAGGGCACGAGGTCACGAACCTTGTCAGCCTCGTCGCGAAAGATTACGACACGGTGCAGGTTGTTGGCCTCATACGATGACGTCCACTCGAATCCATGCAGCGCCGTAAACACGCCAGGCTCGTTGAATCGCTCCGCGGAATCGACGATGCGATTCCAGATCGTCCTGACAAGATCGTCATCATCAAGGGGATCCACGCCTTTGGCCATCTCGGCGCCCCAAAAGGCATAGGCNNCAAAAGGCATAGGCTCCCCAAAGGTCGCCCGATTTGACGAGGTCGTGGATCTGTTTGCCCCACGGATTGCGCAGCAGGTCAGGGTTGGACTCGGCGATCAGCGGTGCCAGCCCGAGATTCTCAGCATGGTCGGCAACGACCAGGAAATCGAGTGGACGAACCAGCCTGGCACGCGCCCCACCCGAAGCGCGAACCGTTTCGCCGCGCGCGAACCGAAATGCGTCATCCGGGCCGACAAAATTGCCGATCATCCCGGCGTCGGTCGAATAGGACGTGTGCAGGTGAGTGTCGCCCCACAAAACGCGGTTCGGATAGCTCTGATTGATGTACGGCGAGTACTCGGGCGTGCCCAGCGTTACATCATCCGCATCGATACCGAGTTCGCCGGTGTATTCCTGGGCCGCAAGGGGTACAGCCAAACAGAGCAAGAGTATTGAGATGGCCGAGTGGCGGACTGTGTCAAACATTGCGGATACCTCCCAAGAGTGGTAGCGAGGGCTTTATTGCCGTCGCCCCTTCGGGGCTCAGTTATGTCGGCTGGCTGCGCCGGCCGCGGAGTGCACTGTTCTCACAGTACCCAGATGCCTGCGGCTTGTTTATAACATAGCCAAAAGGGTCATTTTGCGACAAGATCAGCAAATGCGACAGAAGTTGGTCAACCTTGTCGAACTCGCGCATGGCGTGCAATTGCTGGATCGCATTGCGCCGAAGCGCATCGTCGACGACGCACTCGGCTCAGCCGGTCTCGACCGATCAATGCTGGCATCCGGTAATGGCTTTGTTTCCTATGCTTCCGAAGCCGTGGTCGTCGAGTTCGTCGCTCGTGCGACAGGGGATAGAAATCTAGGCGCGCGACTCGGTGAATCATTTGACTATTTGGCTTATGGCGGCTATGCCAGCTACGTACTGAGTGCACCCGACCTGGGAACCGCGCTCGAACGCGGACGACGTGCTTTGGTCCTGACGCATCCCGGTTCCGAGATCCTATTCAGGGAGACTGGGACACACCTTGTCGTCGGTCGAGATTCGAAAAATCTGACTTTGACCGGACACAGGCATCTCGATGAAGGGGCTTTGTTTGTCATCAGAACAATGGTCCGGCATTTTCTTGGCTCCACATGGTCTCCTGACTGGGTCGAACT